>ENA-OQHL01000124-OQHL01000124.1-human-gut-metagenome-genome-assembly--contig:-NODE-124-length-63131-cov-16.199765_pt1 | contig 63131 bp, 54 predicted proteins | sample MGYA00242565_ERZ504723 | MGnify/ENA primary metagenome ERZ504723 (study PRJEB26092, sample SAMD00036211) | human gut metagenome | host: Homo sapiens | study: EMG produced TPA metagenomics assembly of... | reverse complement strand
TTCAGACCAGCACTGGTTGTGGTGGCCTTATTTTAATGCCTAATTTTTAACCTGTAAAGTTTTTTAACTTTCTTCAATTTTAGTATTGACTTTTTATTTGCAGGCTAAAGTAACGAGAATGCGACGCACAATTATTCAAACGTAAAGTCTTATACCTTAACAGCGAGAAAGACTGCCGAATTGCTCCGACAGTCTCTCATTTTTTACAAGTTCTCCCTGTTCTGCCGCCGGATTTTTCTCCGTACAGCCTGCACAGCCAATGCTGAAAACAAGTATCAGCAACAATATCATTTTGTTTTTTCCCAATATCCGGTTCTCCTCTCTTAAAATGGATTTTAATGGTTCTATAGCAATTCGCAGCCATCAAACAACAAATAGTTACAGATCGTTATAGTTTAACCGGATATCTCTCCATTTTATACATCCACTCAGAAACCTTTTTTTCTCATATAGACAGCAATATCATGATAAACCTGCTCCCTGCCGATCTCATTAAGAATTTCATGACGCATTCCCGGATACAGTTTCCCCTTTACATCTTTATAACCGGCCCGTCGCATAGCCCGCACTGTCTTTGCAAAATGGCGCACATTGATCAGACAGGGATCCTCAGCCCCACTTACAAACAGTACCGGCATATCTGGATTTGTACAGGAAAAATGCTCCACATCATAGGCACGCTTCATCAGTTCAAATAATGCCAGATACGCATCGTCCGTAAAAGTGAAACCACACAATTCGGATTCCTCATATTCTTTCGCCACATCAGGATCAGAACAGATCCAAGCTGTACACCTCTTATCCTTTCGGAATTTCATTGCCCCTGCACCAAATGACATTGTTTCGATAAGTTTACTTCTGTGTCTCGGTCCAAAGACTGCTTTCTCTGTCTTTGCAATGGCAACTCCCAGAGGCATGGCAGTATTGTAGCTTGGAGAACCACACACGATCAGCATATCTACGCAGCTGTCATGTTCTGCCACAAATGCCCTCACTGCCAGCGAGCCCATACTGTGCCCCATCAGGATCAGCGGAAGTTCCGGATAGTATGCATGGATTTTCCTGTTCACTGTTCGGATATCCTGAAGCATCGCCTGTGCTCCCCCACCGTATGTAAAGCCGAGATCATCCTGATGTTTTACACTTTTTCCATGTCCTCTGTGATCATGAATCACCACCACATATCCAAGTTTTGCCAGATACTGCATAAACGGAATATATCTCTCTTTATGCTCACTCATTCCATGAACCAGCTGTACAACTGCACGATAAGGTTTCTTATCCGGTATCAGTGCCATGACCGAAATCTCAAGCCCGTCTGCTTCTGATTTAAAAGAACTCTCATACTTCATAGATCCACGCCTTCTTTCTGTATTTTCGCATATTATTCTTTATTTTATCCGCTCCGATGTTACTGTTCACTCCGTTCACAGTAACGTAGCCAAAATTCATTCCAGATTGCCTGCGGCAATGGAATTTTGGCTTGTATGTCTCGGGATTTTGGCATATTCATGCCAAAACCCCTCACGGGACAGTGGTGTGTGAACAGTAACCACTCTGATTACTATAATTTTGATTATAAGTAAGACAATTGCCATTGTCAACGCATTCTGATATAATCAATTATATCGTTACTGTTACTCTGTTCTCAGTAACATTACATCTGCATGAATGTTATTGCAGATACAAAACCGAAACTTTTTAACATAATACGTTTCAGAGCAGTTATGCTCTAGAGTGTGTCTGAAAAAGGCTTTCTGCAAGATGTGACGCACATCTTGCGTAAAGCATTTTTCAAGCATACTCTAAGACAGGAGGCAATATGACAAAAGGTAATAAAAAAGGACATGCCGGGCTGATCATTTTCATTCTGATCCTGATTCTCGCCATTGGAGGAGGTACCGGCTTCTATTTCTATCAGCGACAGCAGCCACGAAAAGCAGTGGAACATTTTCTTGACAGCATGAAGAAAATGGACTTCGACACGATGGAATCCCTGATTCAGAGCAGTGATCTCACCGCACTGGACAATGCAGATATCCGAGATGCCGCATACACAGATTTCTTCTCAGAGATCAACAAAAAAATGACTTATAAAATCACGAAAAACAGATTTGATATTCAGAATGGTACAGCTTCTGTCACAGCACATATCACTTACATTGACGGAACTAATATTTATAAAGCAACTATCACTGAATTTCTCCGTCAGATCGTTTCCAACGCTTATGCCGGAAACAAGCTTACAGAAGAAGAGACACAGGCAAAACTTGCTTCTATTCTGAGTGAAAAGGCAAAAAAAGTGGAAAAAGATGTATTCTCCGAAACAGATATCACCTATCCGGTGATCAAAACAGATTCCGGATGGAAAATTGTTTCTCTGGATGATGAGACAGTAAAAATCATGTCAGCAAACTTCAAGAGTGTTGAAGAAGAAATAAACAATTCCCTCAACAATATGGACAGTGAAGATTCCTCAGGTTCTTCTTCCAATGCATCGGAAGCATCTGCAGATGATACGCTTAATCTCACAACAGAAAAATTTACGATCAAATATACCAAACATACGATTACCAAAGACTTTGCCGGAAATCCATGTATTATGGTTTATTACGATTACACCAATAATTCTTCTTCTGCATCCAGCGCAATGGTTGATGTCAGCCTAAAAGCTTACCAGCATGGAGAATCCTGCGAGGCAGCGATTCCCGAGAATAATGACGATGCGATCGATCATTTTACAGCTGAGATTCAGCCCGGACAGACCGTTAATGTATGCCAGGCATTTACACTGACAGATGAGAGTGATGTAACGGTTCAGGCACAGGAGGCATTTTCCTTTGATGAGGATGCAACTGCCAGACAGATACTTAAAGTAAAATAATCCGATTGTCAGACAGAGTTCCTCAATTGAGGCAGAGAACTTATTTGATTCTGTTAAAATATGCACAGCGATTTAAAATTAATTTGAACCTGCTGTGCATATTTTTTGTCTTCCATGGAACAATATGAAATGTAATAGCTTTATGATTCCTGTCAGAGCTGTCTGCAGCCACAGGGAGACGAAAGGATGGTGACTTATGGGAAGTAAATGTTTAAGATATACGGCACTGACGATTTCCATCATCGGAGCTGTTAACTGGGGACTGATCGGTTTTTTCAATCTGAATCTGGTTGCTCTCCTTTTCGGAAGCATGAGCTGGATTTCCAGAATCATATATGGTCTGGTAGGAATCTGTGGACTCTGTCTTCTGACCTTCTACGGCGATTCAGACACTGAATCTGAATAAGAAAGAATCCTGCAAGCAGGATTCTCAGCCTGCGGCGGGTCGCTTCAGCGACATAATTCCTCTACGCCGCAGTGCGATCCTGCCCGAAGGGCTTTGTTATGTTATAGGAACATTACGGAGTAATTTCCTATAACATAAAAAAAGGACTTCGGAAAATCCGAAGTCCCAAGAGCGATAGACGGGGCTCGAACCCGCGGTCTCGACCTTGGCAAGGTCGCGCGTTACCAACTACGCCACTATCGCACAAGCGGGTGATGGGAATCGAACCCACGTATCCAGCTTGGAAGGCTGGTGTTCTACCATTGAACTACACCCGCAGATATTCAGTTGAAAGAGCGATAGACGGGGCTCGAACCCGCGGTCTCGACCTTGGCAAGGTCGCGCGTTACCAACTACGCCACTATCGCATAAGCGGGTGATGGGAATCGAACCCACGTATCCAGCTTGGAAGGCTGGTGTTCTACCATTGAACTACACCCGCACAGCTTGTTGTCTGTGCATCTCTGTCGCATCAACGAAGATTAGTATATATGATGAAACTGTATTTGTCAACACTAAATTTAAATTTTTCTATTTTTTTAACAACATATACAAATCATCATCTGACAAACAATTTGTCACGCAGATAAAATCATCCGTTTCGCTGCTCAGCTCTATACCGAATAATTGCTATGCAGTTTATCAGAAGGAGCTTTCACTCCTCCTGATATAAGCAAATTTCCACCTGCTACTTATTACTTTCCACGCTGAAAGCCTGGACTTACTGTATATGATGGAACCTGTCAGGAAAACAAAATTTTACAGTGTTAACCAGAGATCAGTTCTCCCAATCCCATACATTCGTAGCTTCCACTGAACTTCTTGGTTTCTTAATCACAAGTTCAGGACTCTTCGCACTGACCTTGGTGTTTGCCGGAATAGATGCTGTAATAAAGGTATTACCTCCGATGATCGTATTCTCTCCTATCACAGTCTCACCGCCCAGCACAGAAGAGTTAGAATAAATCGTCACATTATCTCTGATCGTCGGATGTCTCTTCACATTGGCAAGCAGCTGTCCCTGACGGGTGGAAAGAGCACCAAGTGTCACACCCTGATACAGCTTCACATTCTTTCCAATCTCTGTAGTCTCACCGATTACAACACCGGTTCCATGGTCAATGAAGAAATATTCTCCGATCGTAGCACCCGGATTGATATCGATACCTGTATAACCATGTGCATATTCAGACATAATTCTTGGAATAAACGGCACATTTTCCAGATACAGAACATGTGCAAGTCTGTATACATAAATTGCATAAAATCCAGGATAAGAGAAAATGATCTCCTCTTTACTCTTGGCAGCCGGGTCACCGTCAAAACCTGCCTGCAGGTCAGTCAGCAGCATACGCTGAATTTCCGGAACATTTGCAAAAAATCGCTCTGTGATCTGCTCTGCATGTTCTTTGGCCTTCTGTTCCTCTTCACCCTGATATAAAAATGCAATCTCAATCTGCTCCTGCAAGCAGTCATACAGATCATTCAGGCGATATGCCACATAATGCTCCGGAAACACGCTGGCACTGGAATCCACACTGAAATATCCGGGAAAAATAATAGACCTCATATCTTTAATGAAGTTAATAATCTCTTTCTTATTTGGAAGACGTTCTCTGTCCTTTCCCAGAAAGAGTTCTTCTTTACGGTAAGTATCTGTCAGCTTCTCCACAGCCTCCAGAATTGTTTTCTTCTTATCTGTCATAATCGTCACCTATCTGCTTTCCTCGCAGCTGCTTATTATCCCCAGACAATAGCAATCCAGAGGGTACACAACCGCATTTTGTTATTATCTTATTACAGCAAAACCAATTCGTCAATAAAAAAAGAATTGACCTTTCCGTAGATTCCTTATATAATAAAAAACAGTTCCAGTTACACTTCAGAACTGTTTCTAATCTTAATATGGAGATGTACCCAAGAGGCTGAAGGGACCGCACTCGAAATGCGGCAGGCCGGGCAACCGGTGCGAGGGTTCAAATCCCTCCATCTCCGCTCTTTCTTTGTAAAATTCTTTATAATAAAAATGCACAATAAGCTTGACAATCGTTGCTTTTATATGTATAATTGCAACAGTAAAAGAAATTTTACAAGTTGGTTTTGATAGGGGATTGGTCAAATGGTATGATAGGGGTCTCCAAAACCTTTGGTGGGAGTTCGATTCTCTCATCCCCTGCTCTTAAAAACGCTCGAAAGCCTTGTATTTACTGGGTTTCGGGCGTTTTCGTTTTATTTCGGATGATCAAAAGTAATCATAGAAGTAATCAAAAAGATACTATATGAATCTATTATACTGATCCACATAGTATCTTTTTCAGGCAATCTACAATATTGTCAACAAATATTTCTTCTTAATCTTCTACTTTTCAATCTTCTCTTTTTTTCTGGGTCTTCTCCGCATTGCTGTATGCCATGGCATAAAAGATTTCCTGGGAATTGAGTTTGACATCATTCAGGCTTCTGTCTGCATAATTTCCGGTTTCTGTCAGTCTCTTTCCTTTTTCATCATCATTCATCATTGTCTCGAACATCCAGTCCAGACGTTCCTTTAATTTCTCATTAAGAACCGGAGCAGCCACCTCCACACGACGGACTGTATTTCTTGTCATAAAGTCAGCAGATGCAATATATATTTTTTCTCTTTCTTTTGTACCGAAACGGTAGATTCTGGAATGCTCCAGATAACGGCCTACAATACTTACAACCTTGATATTCTCTGTATATCCCTTAATCTCCGGAATCAGACAGCAGATACCTCTGACGACCATCTCTATCTTTACTCCTGCCTGAGATGCTTCCACCAGTTTATTGATGATCACCTTATCTGTCAGGGAATTGATCTTGATTCCAATATAGCCTTCCTTTCCCTGTTTCACCTGGTCGATTTCTTCCTGTATCATATCCAGAACTCTGTTCTGCAGACATTTCGGTGCAACCAGAAGAAGATTGGATTTCTCAACAACTTCCCCTTTCAGAAGAGCTGCAAACACTTCTGCTGCTTCTTTTCCGATTTCCTGGTTTGCTGTGATCAGCGACAGGTCTGTGTAAAGTGCAGATGTTTTTTCATTATAATTACCTGTACCGATCTGTGTGATATAGGACACACCCTTATCTGTTTTTCTGGAGATCAGGCACAGCTTGGAATGTACTTTATATCCATTCAGTCCATAGATCACTCTGCAGCCTGCCTCTTCCAGTTTTCTGGAATATTCAATATTGCTTTCCTCATCAAATCTGGCTCTCAGCTCTACAAGTACAACAACTTCTTTTCCGTTTTCTGCTGCTTCCACCAGAGCATCTACAATCTGGCTCTTGTCCGCCAGACGATATAATGTCATCTTGATGGATACAACAGAATCATCCTTTGCAGCCTCATTCAGAAGATTAATAAAAGATCTGATATTTTCAAATGGATAGGATAACAGTACATCTTTCTTCATGATCTGTGGGATCAGAGCACTCTTGTCATCTAGCTCCGGTGTCATTCTGGGAGTTCTTCTCTGATAGAAAAGTTTGTCCTGGGCAGTATTCCTCAGATATCCCTGAAGTCCGAATACAAAGGACATATCAAGCGGAACCCTGGTCAAAAATACGTGTTCTTTATCCACATGAAGCTCCTTACAGAGTGAACTTATCATCTTTTTATTTAATTCTCTGGATAACTCCATTCTTACAGGATTCATTCGTCTTCTCTGCTTGATCAGATTCTCCATTGCATCCCTGTAATCCAGATCCTCATCATAAATGGTTTCTGTATCAATATCTGCATTTCTGGTAATACGGAGCAGCGCTTTCTCCCTGATCTCATAACTCTTAAACATTTTCGGCAGAAAATGAAGAATCAGTTCCTCTGAAAGCATGAAAGTCCCTTTTCTTGTAGGAATATCGATCAAACGTCTGAATACAGTATTACTGCAAGGGATAATAGCTGTTTTTGTTTTTCCACCCTTGCTCATCAGTGATGCCACTGCATAAATATTTTTATTTTTCAGGAATGGAAATGGCTGCTGTTTGCTCACAATATTTGCAGACAGATACGGTGCGATCTCCTGATCAAAATATGTTTCCAGAAGCTTGCCTTCCTCTGCAGATAATCTGTTAAAATTGATCAGACGCACTCCGTAAGGCTCCAGTTCTCCCATCAGCTGTTCATAGATAGCTGCCTTTTTCTGATCCAGATCTCTGGTGGCCTGAATGATTGCAGTTACCTGTTCTTCACTGGTCATGTTTGTTTTATTCTCACGTATTACTTCAGATGCTTCCATCTGATCCATCAGAGTTCCGACTCTGACTCTGTAAAATTCATCCAGATTTGACTGATAAATAGCGGCAAATGTCAGTCTCTCTGCAAGCGGAACTCTTGGATTTCCCGCCTCATTTAAAACTCTCTCATTAAACTTCAGCCAGGACAGTTCTCTGTTCATCATATATACAGGTACCGTAATTTCTTTTGTCTTTTTCTGTTGTTTTTTCATTCGGATAATTCCTCACTCTTTTTATTCGTGATATCAGTGGCAAAATTTATCAAACCTTTTGACTCTGACATCCCATAACGTTTAGAATTATAAACTTTGAATATCAATTCCATGGAATGTCCATGTTATATTTACGTAAAATTTCCAGTCAAACAAATAAATTTATCTGTTTCTCAATAAAAAAGTGATTTCTGCTATTCTATAGCAGTCCTTTCGCTACCTGTATTTTCTGTACGCTTCCCAGACTTACTGCCATACAAAGAACAGATAATACGAGTTTCGCTTATAGCATAGATGATTATCCAATAAAAAACAAGACTGCCCAGATTATACTTCGGACAGTCTCGCTTTTTATTTACTCATTCACCGGATTCACATGAACCATACAGTGTTTTACATTTTTAAAATTCTTCTCTATACTATGATGAACATTTTCCGCAATGTCATGTGCCTCATTCAGTGGAATCTCACCATCTGCTGAGATTTCAATATCCACATACATCTTGGAACCGAAAAGTCGTGTCTGGAGAAGGTCGATTCCCTTCACGCCTTTCACTCCCATGATCACTTCTCTCATGCTCTCTTCTGTTGCCTCATCGCAGGAATGGTCAACCATCTTATCGATGGCATCTCTGAAAATATCTACAGATGCTTTCACAATCAGTACACAGATTGCAACACTGGCAAGTGGATCAAGAATCGGGAAGCCAAGTCTTGCACCCAGGATACCGATAAATGCACCAACAGAAGACATTGCATCTGAACGATGGTGCCATGCATCCGCCATCAGTGCACCGGAATTTATTTTCTTCGCAGCACTTCTGGTATACCAAAACATCCACTCCTTCACTACAATAGAAACAACTGCCGCAATCAGTGCCAATGTTCCGGGAATTGCAATGCTTGCTCCTGAAGTACTCTTAATAATGTTCTCAATTCCATTCATACCAATTCCGATACCGGTTGCCAGAAGTAACCCGGACAAAATAATGGAAGATACACATTCCATCCGCTCATGTCCATACTGATGCTCCTTATCGGATTTTTTGCTGGATAAATTCACACCGACTATTACTACGAAAGTACTTCCCACATCAGATGCTGAATGAATCGCATCTGAGATCATGGCACCTGAATGTGCCACAATTCCGGCAAGTAATTTAAATAAGGAAAGTAACAGGTTTACTGCAATACTCACACCTGATACCTTCATTGCCACCTTATGTTCCCATGCAGGCTCTTCCTTCTTAGCTATCGTGTTACTATTTGTCTTGTCTGACATTGCTGTCATGTTTAATTTTTTTGTCTGTTCCATAACCAGGACCTCCTAAATTTTCTTTTCAAATATATAAGCTTTTGTACTTTCCCATATTTGAGTTTACAGGTTCTTCTTATGTCACATACATTGCGCCACAGTCAGAAAACATATTTCCTTTCTGTGACTTATCAAAGTGCGGTCTTACAGGGGTCTTTTTGTATTTCGGAACTGCACCTGTCTCAGAAAATCCTCCTAAAAAAATCCCTCTAAAAGAAAATCTTTCCAAAACATACTTTTCAGAAAACAAAAAGACACACCTGCGGAACATACACTGTCCCACAGATATGTCTGAAAATTTTCATATCTGCTGCCACTTCGCGCGGCCCGGCCCCACGCCCTCGAGCATCTCGGGCATCGCCTGCTCAGTTTGTACTGTTGATCTCGCATTCTGTTGAATGTAATGCAGTGCAAAGAGAATTAATGTTACATATATCAATTCACAAATAGCATGATGTGAATCAAACAACAAGTCATATTATAATAGTTTTATAAGACTGTTTCTAATTGACTTTCACTGATGATACACTATAGTATATCGGTTAGTCAAGCCAAATGTTATTGAAAATTTTTATCATGATGAAACAATATTCTGCAGCCACACACCCTTCTTAACCAGCACAAATCCAATCACACACTTAATCAAATCCGCAAGCTGCACACATGCATAAATCACAAGCACATGAATCCCTGTATAACGACTCAGCACAAACGCGATCGGCACACTGACGCACCAGATAAACACACTGTCAAACAGGAACGTAATAATCGTCTTTCCACCGGAACGCAGAGTAAAATAGGTTGCATGCAAAAACGCATTCTGCGGCATAAAGAATGCAGTGATCATAATCAGATACTTCGCCAGCTCCCTTGCCTCATCATTGGTATTATAAAGCATCGGAAACAGCGGAGCCATAACAAACATCACCATTGCCACACAGGTACAACACATCACTGAGAATGCGATCATCTTGTTATCTGTATCTCTCGCTTTTTTCATATCTCCCGCACCCAGAAGCTGTCCCACAATAATCGCAACAGAATCTCCCAGCGCAATAAACACAATATTAAACACATTGTTGATGGTATTGGAAATATTCAGCGAAGCAACCACATTCAGCCCTCGAATCGAATAACACTGAGTCAGCATCGCCATGGCAGAAGCCCATAAAGTCTCATTAAACAACAGCGGTGTACCCTTGACCAGAATCTTCTTTGTCAGATTCGCAGGAACCTTAAGCGTGCTGTACAGCCCCTTTGCAAATGCATTCTTCTCCGTATGCCTGTGTGTCCAGCCTATTACAATTGCCGCCTCCACATAACGTGACAGCACAGTTGCGATTGCCGCACCTCTCACACCCAGTCTAGGGAAGAAAAATACACCATAGATCAACAGATAATTAAACAACAGATTCACACAGATTGCCACAACCCCGGCTTTCATTGGCAGAACAGTCTCTCCGCACTCTCTCAGAGTACTGGAATAAATCTGCACCATCATAAACGGCGGCAGTCCCAACAGCATAATATCCAGATACTGCTTTCCATACTTAAGCGTATCTGCAATCTGCTGCGCAGTACCCTCTCCCTGCAGATACATACTGATCAGATTCTCTCCAACAGTCAGAAACATCAAAATCGTTCCAATCGTCAGAATCACAGCCATCCAGAACTTATATCTGAATGTCTGCCTCACACCCTCGTGATCCTTCTGTCCAAAATACTGCGCCGTGAAAATACCCGCTCCGGATACCCCTCCGAAAATGCACAGATTATAGACAAAAATCAACTGATTCACAATGGAAGCCCCCGACATCTGCTCCGTACCGATCCGCCCGATCATAATATTATCCAGCAGACTCACGAAATTCGTGATTCCATTCTGTATCATGATCGGAACAGCCACAGCCAGAACCATCATATAAAATTTCCTGTCACCGATAAACTTCTTACGAAACGATAACCTTTCTTTTGTCCTTTCCATAAAACTTTTCCTCATCCTTCTTCACAAAAATAGACTGTCCAGAGACAGCCTTCGCCTTAAGCGTTGTATCACTTACATTACTATAAAACCTCCAACATTTCAAGCCCATATCAGTAAATTTATACTACCATTTTCTATTCCGTTTCTGTTCCGTTTTTTCTCCACTCCATATCCGATAACGCACTTCCATACTATCATTCACAGTACCAACCAGTTCACAGCGAAAAAAAATAAATGTTTTTAACCACATCTACAGGGGGTGTAGCAACTCTTAGTCTTTGGGAATTTGCGTTATGTCAGAAAAATTCACTGTCTGAGCGAAGCGAGTTTGAATTTTTCTGGCATGGTTTTAGCAAATTTCCAAAGGCTTAGAGTTCCTGCCCCCGCAGCCGTGGTTCAAAACATTTATTTTTCTTCGCGTCCCCTTTGAAATCATTAAAAAGCTGTCGCTTTCCAAATAAATGAAGAAAACGACAGCCTTTTCAAAAAAGTATTTGCAAGCCTATTTAATAGCACCCTCAACCATACCATTCATAATCTGCTTCTGAGCAATCAGGAATACGATGATCATCGGAATCATTGCCAGGAGTGCTGCAGTAAGGATCAGATCCCACTGTTTTACATAAGAACCAACAAACGCCTGTACAGCAACCGGAAGAGTCTTAACCTTACCATTCTGTCCTAACATCAGAGAAGGAAGAAGGTAATCGTTCCAGATCCACATACCATTCAGAATAGTAACGGTAACAATAACCGGTTTCAGAAGCGGGAGGATAATACGGAAGAAAGTTCCCTCAGGAGAACATCCGTCAATCGCTGCTGCTTCTTCCAGTTCATATGGAATACCTTTAATAAAACCAGTTAAGATAAATACTGTCATAGCACCACCGAATCCACAGTATGCAAATACAATACCAGGAATAGACTGAAGCATATTGATTCCAAGGAATTTACCTACATCACGGAATGTAGAAACCAGAGGAAGCATAACTACCTGGAAAGGAATTGTCATGGATGCGATAAATGTCATGTAAATAGCCGTAGACCATTTTGTCTTGTTACGGCAGATAACCCATGCAGCCATACCGCCGAATAAAGCAAGTAATACAAGGGAAACAACTGTAATGATCGCAGATGTTCCGAATGCACTCCAGAAACTGAAGTTAGAGTTGTTGACAACGTTTGAAATATTTGTCTTAAACTGTGCAAAGCTTGCACCTGCAAAGCTTACAGGGTTGGCAACAATACCGTTTGCATTCTTAAATGTATTAATAAGTACCAGATAGAAAGGAGATAATATGTACGCTGCGATAACAATCGCAACAGCTGTAAGCACTACCTTTGGAGTTTTCTTCGTAACCATTACATTTCAACCTCCTTCTTATTGGAAATTCTAACCTGAATAATAGATACAGCAGCCAGGATAATGAAGAACAGAATAGCTTTCGCCTGACCAAGTGCATAATTGTTCTTGGAGATCGCTGTATTATAAATATTCAGAGCCAGCATCTGAGTACCGTTTGTCAGATAGTTTCCGAAGAAACTTGTGACAGAACCTGTACCATTTGTCAGAGCCATGTTAACATCGAACTGTTTGAATGCAGATGTTAAGGTAAGGAATGTACAGATTGTAATTGTAGCTGCGATCATCGGAATCTTGATCTTAAATAATGTTGTAACAGCATTTGCGCCATCGATCTGAGATGCTTCCAGTACATCTTTAGGTACCTGTGTCAGACCTGTTACATAGATCAGCATGATATAACCTGCATACTGCCAGATATAAACAACGATGATAGCCATCATAGCTGTGTTTGTCTTTGACAGAAGTGAAATATTATTTGTCATCTTGATCAGTACGTTATTAAATACGAACTGCCATACATAACCAAGTACGATACCACCGATCAGGTTTGGCAGGAAATAGGAAGCTCTGAAGAATGAGAGTCCCTTAACCTTAGAGGTACAGAGTAAGGCCAGCATAAACGCTACTACGTTTACCAGAACCATGTTCAGAACTACAAACAGAATTGTGATGATCAGTGACCAGAGAAAACTTGGTTCATTGAACATTGCCTTATAGTTTGTAAATCCTACAAATCCTGTCATCTTGATTCCATTCCAGTCTGTAAAGGAATAAAACACACCAAGGCATAATGGAATAATAACTGTTACTACAAATGTAAATAACAATGGAAATACAAATATAAAGTTAACGATGCTTCTGTGATGTTTTAATGTCGGGAATAAATACATTCCCAGTAAAATGCCGATTGCACCAATGATCAGCGCCGGACCTCTCCAGCCAGCTCCGCTTCCGGAAATATCCTGGATCAATGATGCTGCCAGTAAAATAATACCGGCGATCAAGCATACCATGGAAATTGCTTTTTTACTAGCACTGTTTGTATTCATTTTGCCTCATCCTTCCTATTTTTTATTTCAAAGCAAAAATCAATGTGTCTTAGACTTTTTTGCGTACCTGAATAAAGGTCTGCCGGACCTTTACTCAGGTATGCAGCGCAAATAAAAGTGGGCGGCAACATAAGCGCCGCCCATAAGTTTCAATTATTAGTTTGCGTATGCACCCTGGATAACCTGTTCCAGTGTCTTAACGAATCCGGCTTCATCAAGGCTGCCAGATGCATAGTCAGCAAATACCTGACCTGTATAGTTCTGTGCAAGTCCTTCTTTCTGCTCTAACCAATGCCAAGCAGATGTCTTTCCAGCAGATACATAATCAGTGATTGTCTGAGCAAATGGATCATCACCAACGATTGTGCAGGACTTGAACGGGCTTACGAAACCAGCTTCTTTAACAAGAACTTCCTGAGCTTCATCTGTTGTCAGCCACTGAAGGAATGCTTCTGCTGCTTCTACATTACCATCTTTATATACTGACCACCAGGATGGAGAGTTTGTAAGGATTGTATCAATTCCATCTTCAAATGCGTATGGAATCATACCAACTTCGAAATTACCAGCTTCTTTATAAGCATCTGCATCATCACCTGTCATAGTTGCACCGATCCAGGAGCCCTGAGTAACGAATGCATATTTACCAGATGAGAAGTTAAGGATCTGCTGATCATATGTACCGGATACAAGAAGTGCCGGATCTGAATACTGATTCAGAAGACCTACAAAGTTAGCGAAATCTGTTAAACGATCTTCGTCAACCTTACCGCCATCATTGAGCATATCAATATAAGTAGTGTCATCTCTGTCAAGACCTGAATCCAGATAGTTTCCAAATAAGTGGTTACCTGTTGACCAGTAAAGGTTAACTGGTTCTGCTGCATAACCTACAACTGCTGTCAGTCCAAGCTCATCTTTCTTGGAATCGATTGTCTCAAATGCTTCTTTGATTGCATCAGGACCTGTTAATGTAGAAGGATCAATTCCTGCTTTGTCAAGGATGTCTTTGTTATAAGCAAGACCGATTGCTTCTGTTGTATATGGGAAACCGATTGTACCCTGCTTTTCATCAACATAAGCTGCATCTGTGTCAGAAGCCCATTCCTGATCACTCATATCTACTAAAAGGTCTGTCCAGTTAGCGAAGTCTGTAGCACCACCGTTTACGAAGATGTCAGGCATATTATCTGACTGATAGTATCCTTTCAGAGTACCCTGGATATCGATTCCGCCGCCCATGGATTCGATTTCTACTTTAGTTCCTGTTTCTTTCTCATACATTTCAGCTAATTTCTTCAGCTGAGCGTCAACTTCGATCTTACCGTTTACAAGACGAATACTGTCACCGTCTGCTGCCTGTACGGATACTGCTGCCGGAACCATTGATGCGATCATAGATACTGCTAAAAGTGTTGCAAATACTTTTTTCTTCATTTTCGTCACCTCGTCATTTTTTTAACTGTTTCTTTTTACCTTTTGCGCATAAGGTTTTTTGATAGTTGTATAATACCACTTTGTTTCTGAAATAGCAATACCTTTTTCGCATAAGTTTGAATTTTTTTATCTTTCTTTTTCGTCATTTGTTAAATATGCACAATTTATTTTTTCTATCTTATTACACTATGTCCAAAAAAGTGCTACTTTGAGGTCAAAAAAGTGCATACTCTTTGAATTGTATCCTATGGCTTGTGCATGTTTTTCCTTCGTCAGACAAGTAAAAACTTCTGCGCAGAACATTACGGAATAATTTCCTGTAACATAATAAAACAGCATTTCAGGTTCTGCACCCGAAATGCTGTTTTATTATGTCTTATTCATTTTGTTTCCGTTTATGCTGCCTGTTCTTTTTTCTTACCGGTAACTGTAAGCAGATGACTTTTGATCAGTACCGGACGTACTGCATTGTAGATCACTGCTACCAGAATCACCGAAACAACTGCATTGAATAATGTCGCTACAGCACTCATTTTTGCAAGTGCCTGTGCCAGTTCCTGAGGCTGTCCGAGAATATACTGTTTGTAGAAATATCCTACGATCGGATCTGCCACAACATTAAACGCGAGACCTGCTACAGAGGCAATCACACTCCATTTGAAAACGTATTTCTTATCTGTACTTTCATTAATCTTTGCAATCTTATGTGCTACCAGACCTGTGATCAGGCCAATACAGAATTTCAGTACAAATGTCTTTGGTGCGCCTGTGATATATACAGGATCCATCAGGTCTGCGATTCCCATTCCGATGGCACCGGATAATCCGCCGTATACACCGCCGATCAGAAGTGCTGCCAGTACGCAGAATGCATTTCCGATATGGATGGATGTTGCATCACCGCCCGGTACAGGGATCTTAATCTGCAGGAATGTAAAAGATACATAGCATAACGCAGCCATAAGAGCTGTCTCTGCAAGTTTTGTAATTGTGCTGTTCTGAGTATTCATAATAACTGTCCCCTCTCATATGATCTGATAGAAGGCCCATATCAATAAGCCAGATTGCCTGTTTGATTTTCACTATCAGATTTTTTATATTTTGACGCATCAATATGTTGAAGTTATCATACGTGAAATGTGTCATTATTTCAATGACCAATTTTTTGAATTTTTTAGAGGTCAGATTAAATATTATGCAAAAAGCCCTCCGTCTGCATGCTGCTCACATGAAAACAGAGGGCTTCATTATTCTATTTGCTTAAATCCTTGCTACGCCTGATTTTCTTGCTGCTTCTGCTACAGCTTTAGCTACAGCGTCTTTTACGCGTGGGTCAAAGGCTGCCGGAAGAATATATTCCGCTGTTAATTCTTCGTCACTTACCAAACCTGCAATTGCATATGCTGCTGCAACTTTCATTTCATCGTTAACATCTGATGCTCTTGCGTCCAGTACACCACGGAAAAGTCCCGGGAAGCAGAGTACGTTGTTTACCTGGTTCGGGTAATCAGAACGTCCTGTGGATACCACTGCTGCGCCTGCTGCTTTTGCTTCGTCAGGGAAGATTTCAGGTACCGGGTTTGCACATGCAAAGATGATAGGATCTTTTGCCATTGTGCGGACCATATCCTGTGTCAGTGTTCCAGGTGCGGATACACCGATGAAGATGTCTGCGCCTTTGATCACTTCTGCAAGAGTACCTTTCTCTTTGTTGAAGTTTGTGATCTTAGCCATCTCTTCTTTGATCGGGTTTAATCCTTCTCTGCCTTCGTAAATCGCACCCTTTCTGTCTGTCATGATTACATTCTTAAGTCCCATGGACATTAACAGTTTGATGATAGCGATACCTGCAGCACCTGCTCCGGAAGTAACGATCTTCACTTCATCAAGCTTCTTGCCAACCAGTTTCAATGCGTTGATAACACCTGCAAGTGTGATAACTGCTGTTCCGTGCTGGTCATCGTGGAAGATCGGAATATCACAGCATTCTTTCAGTTTCTTTTCGATTTCAAAACATCTCGGTGCGGAAATATCCTCAAGGTTGATTCCTCCAAAGGATCCGGCCAGAAGGCTTACTGTCTTAACGATCTCATCAACATCTTTACTGCGGACGCAGAGCGGAATCGCGTCTACACCGCCAAATTCTTTAAAGAGTACACATTTACCTTCCATAACAGGCATACCAGCTTCCGGTCCGATATCTCCCAGTCCAAGTACCGCAGTTCCGTCTGTTACAACAGCAACTGTATTCCAGCGTCTTGTCAGATCATAACTCTTGTTTACATCCTTCTGGATCTCCAGACAAGGCTGAGCAACACCCGGTGTGTAAGCAAGGCTTAAAGCATCTTTGGAATCTACTTTGGCTCTTGATACAACCTCAATTTTACCTTTTAAGTCATAATGCATTTTTAAAGATTCTTTTGCGTAGTCCATTTTGTTTTGGCTCCCTTCTGCACTCTTTTTTTGAGACGCCTACATTGTAACATTAACTTGGCTCAGATTCTACTGTTTTTCTGACCTTTTTTCTCAAAATAATTAAAACAGCATCTTTCTGTAGAAAATTGGAAAGATGCTGTCTCAGTTATGATACTTTATTTTTTGATATCAGGTTAGGGGCAAAATACCTTTTGACCCTAACATCATTATTTATCTGTATCAAAATGCACTTCTGCGCTGGCAACTGCACGCTCATCCAGGAGTTGTTTGAAAGTCTTGGTCTTTGCTTTTTCTTCGTAGTCATCGGACCAGTAGTAGCCTTTCAGCTCGTCCATATACTCATAGTAGTCACAAAGATAAATATATACAGTGGAAATGTCTCTGTCCTGTATCGCATATGTGTTATTGCTGTTTGACACGCCTCCATATGGCATGATATCTCCATTGGCATCCAGCATAACTGCAAAATACTTTGCTTCCGGATCCTGCATTTTCATAGTGATCTCAAATGGTGTTTTCGTAATGGAGAGAACACCATCTCCATTTTCATCTACCACATTTACATCCTTTTTAACCGTATCGGAAGTATTTTTCTCTACATCTACGTTGAACTTCCAGTCACCCTTCAGTGTCCATGAGTTATATCTGTTATTACCTTCAATTGCCTCAGGATACCGTTCAAAATACTCATTCCACATCTCAGTGAAAAACTGATGTTCCAGATCCTTCTGTTCTTCTGTCAGGCTCTCATAATCTGCATCATCTGTGCTGATTCCATGCTCTGCCATTTTCTGATTATATTCATCCCGCAGATCCTGAGGGATATCCGGGGTAGTATCCTGGTCATCCGGAAGAGTACCCACAATATCTTTCAGATCCAGCTCCATGGCAAACCTGTCAGGTACCTTGATGTCTTTGACATAATCGCTGATTGCCGGACCTCCCACCTGAGGAAGGTTCTCATCACTGTATTCATCCATTCCCAGTGTCTGGGCTAACTTGTCAAAACTAAAGTCCTCAGAATCTACATCAATCCCTTTTTCTTTGAAAAATGCGTTACGCACCTCATAAAATTTTGTCCATCCTGCATCATCCACTGTCATATCTTCTACAGGAATACGCAAAACTCCTGCATAGGTGTTATCATCCAGCATTTTTCCATCCAGATAAGCATTGAACAGATTACTTTTTTCATCCATGTAATCATATTTCACTGTAGAATTCTCGCTGAGCTTAATATTGGGTTTTCCATCAGATGTAATGAATGTATCCGGGAATTTATCCTCTGTATGGATTGTCATGGACAGGTACAGAGCCATTTCATTACAGTATACTTCTGAAAGCGTGACAGTTGTTCCATCTACTGTTTTACTGTATGATTCATTGTCTTTCGTTTTATCTGCATTGTTATTTTCTGTTGTATTCTGATCCTCAGCCTGAGCACTTTGAGGATTACCTCCGTCCTCCTGACTTTCATTAGTATCTGCCAACTCTGCATCTTCTGCAGAATCTGTCAACTGCTTTGCATATTTCGAATAATCACCATAAAATCCCATGGAATTACCGAGCTGCTTAAATACATTTCCAACCAGAGGGATGTTCTCTGCAAATGCCGGATTTGTGATACATACTGTTGAAAATACAGCTGCAGCTGCAGTCAGTCCCAAAGCTGTTTTGTATACTGTTTTGAATTTCTTGTGCGATTTTGCTGTTCCTGTGGATTTCTTTCCGGAACTTCCTGTTGATTTCTCCTGTAATCTTTGCACCATATTCTCTGTATTTTCCGTATGTCCAGAAGCTGCTGCCATTTCTCTGATTCTGGAAAATGCTTCGTTTTTTGCATCTTCTGCCTGCTTTGGCAACGGAAAGTCTGCCTGCATGATTTCCTCTATCACATTGTCATTTCTGTTATTCTTTTCTTTATCAAAATCCAACTTCTTCGCCATGAGCACTTCATTCCTTTCTTGAACTTACTGTTATGTTTCCTGCTGTTACTGATCCTGTTCTCAGATTTTCATTCTGATATTCTGCAAACCTTCTGCTATACCTGTGAATTCTCTGTTTTTCTTTTTTTCTGCTGCAGTCTCTTCTTCTGAATATTATCTTCTGCTGAAGTATATTCCTGCTTTAGCTGCATACGGGCTCTGACCAGTCTGGTTTTTACGGTGTTTTCATTCATATTTAATATAGAAGCAATGTCTGCGATCCGAAATCCCTCTACATAATACAGAACCAGTATAATCCTGTAGGATTCGTCCAGCATTCCAAGCATTTCCTTGAACTCAAATTCCTCAATGGACATATCCTGTCCGGGGACTTCCGGAAGTTCTTCAGCTCTGCTGAAATTTTTGTAGTGTCTGTGGATTTTATTGCATTCATTGATCAGAATACGGATCATCCAGGTTTTAAAATATTCCGGATTCTTCAGTGTATGTATTTTTTCAAAGCAGGTAAGTATGGTATCCTGCATGGCATCTGCGGCATCCTCATCATTATCCAGGATTCCCCGCGCCACCTTGTACATTGCCAGAGAATTCTTTTCCATCAGTTCCAGAAATGCATCCGCATCTCCTGAAATGGAACGTTTTACCAACTGTATCAAATGCTGATCCTCCTTGCTTATATGTTTCTGTAAATGGTTTTCATTCGAATGAAGTTTTATTGTTTTTGTTTTACACTTATTAGATGGGGAAATGCAATGAAAAGTTTCAAAAAGCTGCCACTTTTTTTGTGACAGCTTTCTCAGTAATTGTCATATAAAATTTTATAACTACTGCTATTTCTCTTCTACAGAATCCAGTCTTTTCTGATACATGGACTTTAGTAAAAATTTTCCTGTCTCTGTTTTGAATACTTTTTCCAGCATATTTCTCACATTATTGCCGGAGAAATTGCTTTCGTCCGCATTAACCAGATAATCCGCTTCTATCATGATCTGATAGTCAATACCATCTATTCCGTCTATCGTATGGTGATGGCTTACAACATAAGAAACCCTGTCTGTAAATTCTTTTGGCAGGTCTGAATCCTTGAAGAATTCTTCTAACAATGCCGCACTTTCCTCTTCCTGGTGCCTGCCATTGGTATTTCCATACTTTACTCTACAGAAAGGACAGGCAATATCATGCACAACCGCAATTATCTCCACCAGCTTCTGCAACTCCGGATTCAGATTTTCACCCTCCGCAATTGTTTTTGCATAGGCATATACCTTCATGAAGTGATTGATATCGTGGAGATTCCCCTCTGAATATGCTACCATTTTCTTTATAACTTCTGATACTGTCATGTTTCATTCCTGCCTTTCTCTTCAGTATTATCTTACTGGTTTTTATAACTTCTTAATACTTTTTGAGTTTTATCCTTCCTGTACTGAAATTTTCAATTTTATTGGTTTTATTCTATCAGATCTGTATTTTTGCTCCACAAATCCTCACCGATTGCAACACTTTTTTCTTTTATCGTAATCATATACTCGGAATCCACCTGAATATCATAACCATACACACTTTCTTTTCCTATTTCTACATCTTTCTGATTTGCATAATAAGTGAAACCTACACGATAGACATCCGGGTGTAAATCAATCTGAACATAATTATATCCACATATCCAGTCTTCTTCGACATCTTTTTCATTAAGCAACAGTTGCTTCGCAAACTGCTCTGCTACAACACCCTTACTGGTTCCATCAGCATTTTCTATTGATCTGGCAGCAAAGCTCTGCAAAATCCACATCACCAACACAATCTCCAATACTACAACAACTATAATAATTGCCGGATTCTTTTTCTCCCTGTTTATTTTCTTTATCACTAATCCAAACATATATACTACAATTGCCAGATTCACAACGCACGTGATAAGGGTGGCTTCCTGCTTATGATGTTCCCAGAATCCATCAGGAATCATAAAAGAACAAAGTATAAGAAATATACCTGTCATAACAATTGTAAAAAATCCATAAACTTTTCTGCTTTCCTTATCTTCTCGATTCTCCCAAAGATAATATACGCAGGCAATGTCGCCAGCCCCCAGAAGCCCTGCAAACACCGCACCGCCAAAATTTGCATGACCTGAGAGTTTAAAAATAGCAGCAACTATCAGCATTACCGGTATCGCCAGATAACCTGCTATTTTATCCTGCCGTTGCTGCTGTTTTCGTATTTCTTCCATTGAGTACATCATCTCTGTCACTTCTGCAGATGTATATTTTTTCTCTGATGACTCATCTTTTTTCATCTGAACCTCTTCTGATATTATCTCTGATTTCATCAGTTCCAAAAGTGATACCCCCAACGCAGTTGCCAACGGCTCCATAGTATTAATATCCGGAAAACCAAGTCCCCTCTCCCAACGGCTGACTGCCTTATCTGTCACTCCGATTTTTCCGGCAAGGCCAGCCTGTGTCATGTGCTGTTCTTTTCTTCTCTCTGAAATAAATGCTCCAAACTTTTTTGCATCCACTACTCCATATCCTCCAAAGCCATTTTCTGTCTTTGGTATACACTGAAATGTATGTTTTTGTCAATCTACGATTCATTTACCTTAAAATTCTCTGTAATTCCGTTTCTTCTAGAATTTTCCCGTGTGAAATTTTTTCTAAATAGTATATAAATATAAGTCTATGACTCAAGCTTTTTTCATATCTTTTTCATTCTCTTTCACTTTTAACACTTCTTGTAACAAAATATCAAACATTTCTGCTACTTCCTCAGGCGTTTTTCCACATAAAAGTGCTCCCTGAATTTTTCCACGCTTGTACCCATCATCAACTAACATCTGACCTAATTTAGTCATCTTACCGCCTCCCTGAGTTTTAACTAAAACTAGTATAGCATATTATAGAACAAACTGGAGAAATATTTTAAGTCTTGGTCACCCATATGCCGATTATATAATCCAGATACTCTATTTCATTTTACCAATATCCATACTTTTTACGTTTAACCACAAGAAATATCAAAGTTACCACCACTGCCATGAACTCTGCTACAACAATCGAGCACCAGATTCCATTAAGCCCAAGAATCAGCGGCAGGATCATTACGGAAGCGCATTCAAACAAAAGTGTTCTGAGGAATGAAATGACTGCCGATGTAAGTCCATCATTGAGGGCTGTAAAGAAAGCGGAGCCAAATATGGCAATCCCTGCGAAGATAAAGGAAACTGCATAGATTGAAAAACCATGCGCAGTCATATCCAGCAATGCTGCGTCATATCCTACAAAAATACCTGCCAGTGGCTTTGCCATAAGTTCTGATACTCCAAACATCAACGCAGATGAAATCAAAATCAATGCAGAACTTTTTTTCAGCAAACTTTTCAGTTCTTTTGTATTCCCGGCACCATAATGATAACTGATCACCGGCGCAACACCTGTTGCATAGCCAATGAAAATTGCAATAAAAATAAAATTCACATACATGATCGTACCGTAGGCTGTCACCCCGTCTTCTCCTGCATATTTCATAAGCTGTGTATTATAAAGCATGCCGACGACGGACATAGAGATATTGCTCATAAGTTCCGAGCAGCCATTGGTGCAGATTCTAAGCAGTGCTCTGCCGTCCCATTCCGGTCTGACAATCCTTAAGCGGCTGGTATTTTTCCGGGCAAAATAAATCAGCGGAATAATACCTCCTACAATCTGTCCCAGTGCGGAAGCCATTGCCGCTCCGGCGATTCCCCACTGAAAAACAGCCATAAAAAGCGCATCACCAACCATATTTATCACACCTGCAGTAACTGTCACAATCAATCCCAGTTTCGGCTTTTCTGCGGTAACAGCCAGGCTTGAAAATGCGTACTGTAACATAAGGAATGGCAATGCTACGAGAATAATTCTTCCATATATAATACATTCTTCCAGCATCTCTCCTCTTGCTCCAAGAAATACGGCTACTGGTCTGAGAAAAATTATGCTGATTGCTCCAATTACAATTCCACAGATAATCGTAGCCATAATAAGGAGCGAAAAAATTTTCTGTGCTTTCTCTTTCTTTCCTTCACCCATGATTTTAGCAATCAACGCACTTCCACCAGTTCCAAACATAAATCCCATAACTCCGGTGATCATCAGAAATGGCATGATAAAATTTACCGCTGCAAATGATGTCTTTCCAACGAAATTTGATACAAAAAATCCATCAACTACACCATAGATGGATGTAAAGATCATCATAAGAATTGACGGTATTGTAAAACGGATCAGTCGTCTGTAACCGAAATGATCCGAAAGCTGTATTGTCTGTTCCATTTTCCTATTTTCCTTTCTGTTGTTAAGTCCCATAATCTTATAGATGATTTTATAACAATTTTCTTTAAATCTTTCCTCTGCTTATTTGACAGATTCCAGTAGTTCTTCCACTTTCTATAAAGATTCGATTTCATTCTTTAAATCTGCATGATATCTTTCAGTCAGCTTAAGATACAGGTTAATTTCTTCCTCCGTCCAATTGCTTAGCGCTTTACATTCAGCCTCGAATAGTCGTGCAGCTGTCTTGGAAGTATATGTTTTTCCTTTTTCAGTAAGATATACCATCTTCGATTTTCCATTACATTTTTCCAGATATACCGTTTCTTCATTTTCCAGTTTTCGAATTGCTGAATTGACTGTTTGTTTGCTGATTCCCGATAATTTGTAAATATCATAGAGCAGACATTTCCCGTCATTCGTGTGAAGCATATAAAGAACAAACAGAACGCAGTCCGATACTCCCAGCTTTAATGCCGCCTGATGATACAAGGAATCAATTTCTTCGTTCAGGCAGTTTATTTGATTAACTTTATCTTGAATTATCTCTGACATTTTTATTTTCCTTTCATAGTATGATTTCATACCAAAGTATAATAGTATGAAATCATACTATTGTCAATAGAGTGGCAGGCAAATATTCTGGTAAAAAATTTCAGGGAGTGTACAACTTACTTAAAGTTGTACACTCCCTGTTTTTTAATATTAGTATAGTTGCAGATTCTCTGCATTTAATAATTTTCTATATATACTTCAGAATTTGATACCTTATCGTAGCCAAAATTTATTTGCAAAGCTCCTCAGCCATAGCCTCAATCTCTGCCTCATTTGCTTCGCTGAGTGAGGACATGATCTTTACATTGTTCTCGAGCCATGTAATGTTTTTGCTCTTTTCGAACATTCCCTGCATTACTCTTGCTGCTGCCGGAGCCCAGCTTCCGTTTTCAATGAGACCGATGGTACGGTTCTGGTAGCTGCGTTCTGTCAGGTTTTCGATGTAAGTACGCATGAATGGGAAAATATCTCCGTTGTATGTAATTGTGGCAAGTACCAGTTTGCCGTAACGGAAAGCATCTTCCACTGCTTTTGCCATGTCATCTCTTGCAAGGTCAAATACAGTTACTTTCGGGCAACCTTTTTCTTCCAGTTTCTGTGCCAGAAGTTCTACTGCTTTCTTTGTGTTTCCGTAAACAGATGTATAGGCGATCACAACACCTTCGCTCTCTACTTTGTAGGAGGACCAGATATCATATTTCTCAAGGTAATGTCCCAAGTTCTCTGTGAGGATTGGACCATGAAGAGGACAGATTGTCTGGATATCCAGAGTTGCGGCAGCTTTCAGAAGCTTCTGAACCTGTGCACCGTATTTTCCAACGATTCCGATATAGTAACGGCGTGCTTCGCAGTCCCAGTCTTCTTCTACGTCAAGTGCTCCGAATTTACCGAAACCGTCTGCTGAGAACAGAACCTTATCAGTACTGTCATATGTAACCATAACCTCCGGCCAGTGAACCATTGGTGCAAATACGAAAGTCAGCACATGTTTTCCAAGTGTCAGGCTGTCACCATTTGCAACTACCAGCTTCTTTCCGTCCAGATTCAGGTTTCTGAAGAAATTTCCCATCATAGTGAAGGTCTTGGTATTTGCAACTACAGTTGTGTCAGGATATGCTTTCATGAAGTTCTCGATATTTGCGGCATGATCCGGCTCCATATGCTGTACTACCAGATAATCCGGTTTCGCACCGTCCAAGACTTTGGCTACATTTTCAAGCCATTCGTCTTTGAAATTAGCATCTACGGTATCCATAACTGCGATCTTTTCATCCATGATCACATATGAGTTATAGGACATACCGTTTGGCACTACATACTGACCTTCAAACAGATCTACCTGATGATCATTTACACCTACATAATAAATATCATTTCCGATTTTCATGATAACATGTTCCTCCTTAGCAATATCCAAGCCGGTAAAATCCGGTTAAAAATTCCATTTTTTCTTTTCTGAACCTATTATATCCACATTCATATCGTTCGTCAAGTCTCATACCTGCTTATAAAGTCAATTTCTCATCTATTTTATATAAAAATCTGGAAATACTTGAATATGTCGAATTGTACGAATAACACTGAAAAAGACGGCAGAATCATGAGATCCTGCCATCTTTCATTTCGAATACGGTATCAACGATATTCATAGTAGATTTTCTGTGTGATACAAGTACTACTGTCTTTTTCTCTGCGGCTTCCCTCAGGGATTTCAGGATGATTCCTTCATTCAGGGAATCCAGATTTGAGGTTGGCTCATCCATAAGGATCAGCGGACTGTCGTGCAAGAATGCTCTCGCAATTCCGATTCTCTGTTTTTCCCCGCCGGATAAGGTATCACCCAATTCGCCAACTTCTGTGTCGTAGCCTTTCGGAAGTTTCATGATGAAGTCATGGATGGAAGCTTTCTTTGCTGCTTCGATGATTGCCTCTCTGGAAGCTCCCGGGCTGCCAACTGCAATGTTATTGGCAATGGAATCGTGGAACAGATGAGTTTCCTGTGTCACGTAGCTTTCCATGTCTCGCAAATGTCTGGTTGGGATTTTTCTCACATCTTCGCCGTCTACAAATACACTTCCCTCGTTTACATCCCAGAAACGCATGAGCAGTTTCAGAAGTGTAGACTTGCCGGAACCGCTGGCCCCGTGGATACCGGTGATCTTGCCTGGTTCCAGTTTCAGGGAATAATCATCCAGGATTGTTTCATTTTCGTAAGCAAAGGTAACATGCTGTGCTTCTGCACCTGAGAATGCATTTACGCTGTTCTTTGCTCTGCCTGTTAAAATACCTCTCAAAATATATTTTTCTTTTTCCGGACTATTCTTTTGATTTCTTATATCCACATTCCCGGAGATTTCTTCCACCATCGGTGTTTCTTCCAATAAAGACAGAACTCTCTCTCCGCTTGCCAGTGTCTGATTCAGATTGTTGGACAGACTGGACAGTGCCACCACCGGTCCGAAAGAACCCATCATTGCAATGGTACAGGTCAGGATTCCCTCGAATCCGATCTCTCCTTTTCCGTAAAGCCATACAGTCAGTGCCAGCATTCCAAAGGATGCCAGCAGAATCACCAGATTTGTAAATGATCTCTGAGTGCCTCACCCTTTTTTAACTTTTGTTCTAACTCTAAAACTTCTGTTCTGCACAATTCTATTGCATCATTACAGGTTTCCACATCATCACCATCTATCTCTATGCTATCGTCACCAGGATATCTGGTTGAAAAATAGAAACCATCTATCATTCTCATATGTGTCTGCGTATTTTTTGAAAACTCTGCTCCCATATTTGCTTTTAGAAATTTCATCAATCTGTTCAGACTATGTGTACGCAAAATATTTTCAAAATCTTTCTGTTGCATAGCATCATCCGGTTTATAGTATTCTGAGATCAGATGCTTCATATATTTTTCGCATATTCCCTGTGCCATGGCACCCATCATATTTGCCACTATCCCCGCATCATAAGAAGCCTTAAAATATCGAAAATCGTTTTCTGCAAAATCAAAATAACTGTTCAAGGCCATATCTGAATTCCTTCCTTTCGCACATTTGTATAATACAGCATTTTGTTCCTTTTCCAGTCATCGCCAACTACAATTTTCAGATCCGTTTCTGCATCATCCAATTCCTCAGAGGATACTTCTGATTTTAGAAGATAAAGATATTTTTTAAGTTCCGGCCGGGAGCGGAATGACTCTGACAGTTCCAGAAACAGATCAACATCACTGCTATATTTCTCTTCTCCCCGTGCACAACTGCCATACAGATATATTGTCTTAATATAAGGCCTTATGCATGATGACTGAATAGTTCGTAAAGCATACTCCGCTGCATCTCTCTGCCGTTTTGATCTGATACATGTCAGCATTTTCTATCCCTCCGTTTTCTCTGTATATTATTTCCAGATTGTACTTACATTTTTTGCTTCAGGATTTCTTTGTAAAAAAATTATAACATTCCTGATCTTCTATGTCTATCTTCCATTTATCTGGTGAAAAATTAGAGTGTATTATTGTTACTTTCTTTTATTTTCCTTCAAAGATCTGAGCGATCGGTGAATCTGCAGACAGTATCACTGTTTTGTCCTCACCTTTCATAGATGTCTTCAGCGCATCCAGGCTTCTCACAAATGAATAAAACTCACTCCTGTCCTCTTCTCCATAAGCCTGCGCAAGGATTTTCATATATTCCTGCTCACCCTCCGCCTCCAGGATCTCTGCCTGTTTTTTGGCATCGGAAATCTGGATTGCTACTTCTTTGTCTGTTTTATTTCGGATCACCTTTGCTTCAGAGTTTCCCTCTGCCTTGTAAGTCGCTGCAATATTATCCCGTTCAGAAATCATTCGTTCATACACAGCTTCCTTATTATCATCTGGCAGGTCCAGCTGCTTGGTTTCGAATTTGAGAAGTTCGATTCCATACTGATCCATGTTTGTTCCTATTGCCTCCATGACCATATCAGACAGTTCTCCGTCACGACTTGTGATCACCTGATCCTGTGACATACTGCTGATCGCATTTTTGGTAGCATTATACACAGCAGTATTAATTCGACTTTCGCCGCTTTCCACAGAAGAGTTTAATGTCTGTGCAAATTTAAGCGGGTCGCTGATTTTCCAGAGAACATAGCTGTCGCTGATCATTGTTTTCTTATCTTTTGTAATTACATCAGATGCTGCAAGATCATACAGCAGTGTTTCCTTTGGCAATGACTGTGTACTCTCTATAAACGGAATCTTAAAACTGATTCCCGATGAGCTGATCACCCTGTCAACCTTGCCAAACTGACGGATCAGCTTGTATTCATTTTGCTGAGTTACTGTTACCGACGCTCCAACAGCTATAACCACTGCAGACACACCAATTAATATTCCAATTTTCTTACCTTTCATAAATTAGTCCTCTCCAAAATTATATCTCTATCCTTCGTATTTCATTTACCAAAACACTTTTTATATGAAATATTTTCTGTCATTTCTTTATTCGTTCTCAGAATCATTTAAATCTTGTGTGTCCTGAGCAGGATCTGTGTTCAGTGTCTCTGTCGGATTTTCTGAACTGTTCCCTGTAAAAGAATCTAACGGCAGAACCTTCTGCACTCCATCTCCATTATCAATCACAATCTTCATTCCCGGCAGCACATCTTCCATTGTCTCATAGAACATACGCTTCTTTGTGATCTCCGGATTCTTAACATACTCCTCATACATGGCATTAAAACGTGCAACCTCAGCTTCTGCTTCATTAATCCTTACCTGTTTCTGCGCCTCAGCATCCTGAATGATCTGGTCTGCTTCTGCCTCAACCTCCGGAAGCTTTTCGTTTCTGTATTTATTGGCATTATTCAAAGCAGTTTCTTTTCCCTGCTTGGCAGTTTCTACTGCTTTAAATGCTTTCATAACCTCCTGTGTGGGCGGTTCTGAATCCTGGATTGTGATATTCACAAGCTGAATCCCCAGATCCTGTTCCTCCATCTGCTTCAGGATCATTTCTTTAATCTTACTCTGGATCTCACCTTTTCCGGTGGTAAGCACTTCATCCACATCATAACTTGCGATTACTGTACGGATACAGCTTTGAGAAATATTTTTTAGAATATCTTCCGGTTCCTCTGAATTATAAAGATATTTTACCGGTTCTAAAATTCTGTACTCAACAAAGAAATCTACATCAATAAAGTTATAATCCGAGGTAATCATAATGCCCTCATTCTCAACCACCGAATTATCTCCCATACTATATCCAATAGGAAATCCCTGGATCGTTGTATTTACTTTCTGTACTTTCTGTATAAAAGGAATCTTAAAATGCAGTCCTGTTTCTGCCACTGCCTTCGGCACTCCGAAAGTTGTCAATACTGCCTGTTCCTGCTCCTGGATCTGATAGGTAGCATCTCCTGCAAGCCCTGCAATAATCACCAACCCTGCAGCTCCTATTACAATACGTTTCACATGTTTTCCCGGCTTCTGTAATTTTTTAAATGGATTTACTCTTTCGTTCACTTTTCTCCTCCGTTTCACCATTTGACATAATTAAATTTTTTGCTTCTAAAAATTTCTGAAGAAAAGAAAAAGACTCTCATTTCAGACATAACATGAGCTCTTCTCTTAATGTCTAAAACAAAAGTCTTGCCGATTATATCATAATGCGGGCATTCTTAATCTGCCGTTCTGACGCATTTATGTACCATTTATAGGAAAAACAAGTCCAGTTCTTCATAACGATGGCCGCTACTCCCTTTTCTTTGAGCAGCATCATATCATAACTATTTACAAAATGCAAGAAATATTTTTACGTAATCTCAGCAACATTATTCTGTATACATATTTCCATTTTCATCTGTCCAGGTTCCATCTCCATTGTCACTGTAGCCAGTTCCATTATCATCTCTATAGTAATAATCTCCATTTGTTGTCTCTGTAACTGTAATTGTATTTCCGTCAGAAGAAGTCAATGTATACTCCATTCCATCATATCCTCGATATGAACGGGAATAGTCTGCATAAATCTTTCTCTCAACTTCAATCAAATTACCACTGCTGTCGGTAAATAACATTTTTTTTGTTTCAAGAAACCATGAATTCTTGTGTAATTTCTGTTTATACCTCACCCTTTTTTTATTTTCGTTCTAACTCTAAAATTTTAATCCAAAACAAGGCTGCTACATCATGTATTCAAACAATGTAACAGCCTCTTTTTATATATCTGCTAAAAGGATTATGAGATTCTTCCATCTTTCATTTCAAATACAGTATCTGCGATATTCATCGTTGATTTCCTATGTGACACAAGTACCACAGTTTTTTTCTCTGACGCTTCTCTCAGAGATTTCAGAATGATTCCTTCATTCAAAGAATCCAGATTGGATGTCGGTTCATCCATCAGAATCAGAGGACTGTCGTGTAAGAATGCTCTGGCAATTCCAATTCGCTGCTTTTCGCCACCGGATAAGGTGTCTCCCAACTCTCCTACTTCTGTATCATAGCCCTTCGGAAGTTTCATAATAAAGTCATGGATAGATGCTTTCTTTGCCGCTTCCATAATTTCCTCTCTGGAAGCATCTGGGCTGCCAACTGCGATGTTATTGGCAATAGAGTTGTGAAACAGATGCGTTTCCTGTGTCACATAGCTTTCCATATCTCTAAGATGTCTGGTCGGAATCTTTCTCACATTCTCACCGTCCACAGAAACACATCCTTTATCAACATCCCAGAAACGCATAAGGAGTTTCAACAGTGTAGATTTTCCGGAACCACTTGCCCCACGAATTCCTGTAATTTTGCCAGGTTCCAGTTTCAGAGAATAATCATCCAGAATTACTTCATCTTCATAGGCAAATGTAACATTCTGTGCTTGCGCACCTGAAAATATGCCTGATTTGTTATCCAAAAGATTTTCTGAAATATTTACAGAATCCTCTTTTACATTTTCAGGAATTTCTTCCACCATCGGCTTTTCTTCCAATAATGAAAGAACTCTCTCCCCACTTGCCAGTGTCTGATTCAGATTATTAGACAGACTGGACAATGCCACTACTGGTCCGAAAGAACCCATCATAGCAATCGTGCAGGTCAGGATTCCCTCAAATCCCAGTTCGCCTCTGCTGTACAGCCATATTGTCAGTGCCAACATCCCAAAGGATGCAAGCAGAATCATCATATTTGTAAATGATCTCTGTGATCCTTCCTGTCTGCTTAAACTTCTCTGCATTTTTGCAAGATTTCCGGAACGTTCTGACATCTGCTCTTTTCGTTTTTCTCCCTGACCATACTGAATCGTCTCATCAAGACCGCGGAGCGAATCTAAGACAAAACTGTTCAGCTCGCCGAAATTTGTACGAAACTCCATTCCCATCTGACTTCCTCGTCTGCCATTCCACACTGGAATCGCAACTCCAACTATCAGATAAGCTGCAAGAGCAAGAAGTCCCGCCATCCAGTGATATCTCCCTATAAAAACTACCATGATCAGTGAGGTTAATGTTGCGATGGCAATCGGAGAAATGGTATGCGCGTAAAACACTTCCAGAAGTTCAATATCTGTCGTAATGATTGAAATCAGGTTGCCCTTATCTCTGCCCTCCAGCTTCGCAGGGCAAAGTTTTCTCAATGCGGCAAATACTTTATGACGGATGATTGCAAGAAGTTTAAATGCAATAAAATGATTGCAGTACTGCTCTGCATAATGAAGGATTCCTCGAAGAACTGCAATGATAATCATTATGATAATAATTGTTTTTACAGGTGTGTTTATCAGCCACAGATTCTTCACTGTAATCCCCACCGTCTGGGCCGATAATGCTACATCAGTTGTTTCAGCTGCTATCGCTGCTCCCATTTCTCCTGTCAGGATTCCATGTACGATCACCTGCCCTGCCAGAATCGTCAGAAAAATAGCACACAGATACCCTGCCGTTCCAAGGATGATTGCGGCCAGCATGATATGAAGCAGCGGTTTCACCAGACCTATCAGATTTCCCATAATTGAGATGGCACTTCTGCGTTTTTTTGTTACAGATATGTCATCAGATGACTGAGATGACCTTTTTCCCCCTGGGATATGTTTCTGCACTGCGTTATTTCTTATGTTATTTTGTACATTACTTTTCATATCAGACATCCATATTCACCTGCTTTCCATAGTTCTCCAACATCATCTGGCTTTCATACAGATGTCTGTATTCACCATTCTTCTGCAGCAGTTCTTCATGCTTTCCATGTTCCTGTATTTCCCCGTTCTTCAGGAAATAAATCTGATCTGATTCTACAACATTTGCCAGTCGATGAGAAATCAGAAGCACTGTCTTCGTTCTTGCCAGTTCGTGAATCACATCCATGATCAGTTCTTCACTCTCCACATCAATATTGGACGCAGCTTCATCAAAAATATATACCGCAGCATCGGACAGCAGTGCTCTGGCGATTACCAGTCTCTGACATTGTCCACCGGACAGATTGCTGCCTTTTTCCATCAGCTTTGTCTGCAGACCATCCTGTGTCTGCAAAAATCCCAGAAGGTTTACTTTCTTTAAAACTGCCTTCATTTCTTTCTCTGTCGCATCTGGTTTTGCCATGCGGAGATTTTCCTCTACCGTTCCTTTAAACAGATAGCTGTTATGGCGTACCAACACCACGTGCTTCATCAGATCTGTTTCATTGATTTCTTCCAGCCGAATCCCTCCGATCATAATTTCACCGGCAAATCCACGATTCTTTGCAGAAATAATTCCAGCAATGGTACTCTTGCCACACCCGGATTCTCCAACCAACGATACAAAGCTTCCTGCCGGCAGATACAAGTTGATTCCTTTTAAGATTTTTCTGTCTTTTTCATATGAAAAATGCACATTATGAAAAGAAATATCAAGCGAACCCTCCGGCAGAATTTTTTCTCCGGTCTGTGGTTCCGGTAAATCTAATATCTTAAATATTTTATCACTGGCTGCCATACCATTCATTGCAATATGAAAAAAAGACCCTAAAAGTCTCAGCGGAAGGAAAAATTCACTTGCCAGAAGAACAATGCAAATCGTCCCTGAGATACTGATATTTCCTTTGAGAAACTCAGATAATGCAACTGCCATTCCAACCGCAGCACCACCATATGCCACAATATCCATCACACTCGTAGAATTTAACTGCATCGTCAAAACTTTCATGGTAATTCTTCGGAAATTCTGAGACTCCACATCCATCTCATCCGCCTTCTGCTGGTCAGCCTGATAGATTTTCAGAGTTGTCAGTCCCTGTAAATTTTCCAGAAAGGAATCTCCAAGACCTGTATAAATACTCCAATATTTGTTCAGCAATTTCTTTGCGATTTTCTGTACCACTACGATAGAAATTGGAATCAATGGCACACAGATCAGAAGAACTACACTGGTTTTTATACTCACCCGACAAAGAATCGCAAACAATGTCAGTGGTGCAATTAAGCTGTAGAATAACTGCGGCAGGTATTTTCCGAAATAAGTTTCCAGCTGTTCTACTCCTTCTGTTGAAACCTGAACTACCTCTGATGACGATACCTGTTCTTTATAGGACGCCCCAAGTTTCAGCATCTTTTTATAAATTTTTTCACGCAAGATCCGCTTTACATCCACGCAGGCAAGATAAGATGATTTTGCGCCCATTCGTTCGCAGATAAATCGGACGACCACGACCAAAATCAGTGTAATAATCGTTCGCTCAACAACTGCTGCCGTTATGCTTTGATATATAACTCGTTCCAGTAAATCTGCAATCGAAAAAACTGCCAATACCTGTGACAGAAGTGCCACCCACAGCCATAGGATCGCATATATAATATACTTTTTCGCATGGGATAAGAGTCCCACCAGTCTTGTCTTTATCATGAGTTTTTTACCTTTGCCTCTCTTTTACTACATATCAGATGCCATATTGCAAGAATCGGATGATGCATTAGCATTCTTGGGCCTGAAAAACGCATTACCTGACGAATCTGCTCTCTCTTTTCCGGTTTATAACAATGCACTTTGCAGTTTGCGCAAAATGTTTTTTGTTCCATAAACGGACATTTCTGACTTCTGAGTTTCGCATAATCTGAAAGTTCCTGACAGACCGGACACATCTGCCTGCCCTGACGTTCCTCTTCCAAATGGTTTTTCCGACAGTATAATCGAATCATTTCTTCCACAATGTACTGTTCTTTCTGCCGCTTCTTTTCCACCTTATTCATATTATTTTGCACCTTCCAGTGTCTTGTTTTCCGCATTTACAGTTTTTACTCTCAGGAAAAAATATAACACATGGCAGACCCATACCACGATCAGGCAAATTCTCCCAACAGGCACATTTTTCATACAAAGAAATCCAATCCCCATAATTACTGTTACAGTTCCCATAATGCGGAGTTTTGTTCCCATCGTCATAACTCTCTTCTGCACAAAACTGTCCAGATGTTTTTTATATAAATTTGTTCCAAGAAACCATGAATGGAGTCTTTCTGAACTTTTTGCAAAACAGAATAGAGTTGCCATATAAAACGGAACTGTCGGCAAAATCGGCAGTATGATACCTACCGTACCAAGTCCCAGACACAAAAATCCCAATATCATCCAAAAGATTTTCAGCGAGTGTTTCATAATCATTCTCCGTATCGTATGTTTAATTTTATATTTACTTATAGTTACTACAGAAAGCCTTCCAAATCATCTGATTTATCTGGTTACCATTGGCTAACTGCGTTGACATTCTATCAATGTTTATTGGTTAGTGTCAACTAATTTATTTGTTTTCATGCCTGCCGGGAACGGTTTATGTTTTGCTTTTATCGCTGTAAAATCAATATTTTTCCACATTTGTGCATAATAAAAAGGCCGAAATTTCTTCATTTCGACCTTTAATCTTACATCCAGAATGTCAGCACTGCTGTACTCTCCGGCATATGTGCATTTCCCACATTACAGGAAACCGTAATGTGAACCGTTCCCTTTACATTTCCCATTCTGCCACGAAAAAAATGGCAGGCACTCAGTGGAATTCTCAATTTTCCATTCTTTATGACTGCTTCATAAAGTTGTCCCTGTTTCTCGTATTTCAGAGAAGACAGATGTCCTGACATCTCTGTTCCGTCAATTCTTGATCTTCCGTAAATTTCACGAATCGTCAGTTCCAGCCAGCTTCCACGTGTATTATTTCGAATATATGCCAGATGTTCAAAACCCTGATGTGCCATTGAAAGTCTGGTCTCACTGTTTCTGCTTATCTGATGAATAGCGATTCCTACCTGAAACTTTCCTTTTTCCAGTATCTTCTCAATAAAATATGTATTGGAATCTTTTTCTCCCTGAGAATTTTTCTGTTCCTGTTCATTTTTTGCTTCTGCTGTATGTTCCGTTGTATGCCTTGCATTCCTTACCATAGTCCTCAGCAAATCATAGTCCACATTCTCGATTAACTGCCTCATCTTCTCTGGAATTTCTTTTTCCGGAATATTCATCACTTTCAGATATGTCCTCACATCCCTTAAGAGCTTTTTATAAGTTAGCAAAGCATGAGAACCTTCCGTGGTAAATTCACATTTTTCCGTCAGATATCCTCTTCCAATACACTCTTTAAAAAAACGACTGACCGGTCCATGACTCACCCCACAGGTATCCGCGATCATCGCAACACTTCCACGCCTTTTCCCTACTTTTTCCAATTCCAGAAGATACTGAATCTGAAGCATCGACGGATGTAGAAGATTTCTGTTATCCTGATTATTCACGTTCTTTATCCCTCCGATTTCCAGATATGTACATCAAGTTCCCGGCTATTCCAGTCTACAGGCTTCTCGCCTTTTCTCGTAAACGCAATCAGTGCTGTTCCCTCTATGATCGGATCCTGACATCTCATTGAAAACGTAAATACACCAGACGGTATCCATGAATTTCCCCTTTTCTCCTCTGCCTGTATCCATCCCTTCTCCGGATCTTTGTACCACAAATTCTGCGTCGAAGCATCTTCTTCCTTTTTTATCAGTTCAAAGCTACTCTTGTCTTCTGTAATATGAAGCCAGATATTCTCAGAAAAGCGACCAAACTCCCTGGCAAATCTCCTTGGGCATGTTTTCTCTATCTGATAAATTCCCATAAGAAACATATACTTTCCCGTCTGGTACCAGCTGCGTAAATCAGAATGCTTTAAAATCCGCTCAAACGTATCTCCATAATCTACAAAATTACAAATCTGCTGAACCGTTTCCTCACTGACCACATGTTCCATACGGCAGGCATCCTCTTGGGCTTTCTCATCTGAAACACCAACAAACTGGAGAAACTGCGTGAGGATTTCATGGCGATACTGAAATTCTTCTCCAGTGATCTTTCCAAATTCTGTAAGTAAAATTCCAGATCCAGTTCCATCTTTCTGATATCCTGTATGCGTATTTTTCTCTCTGATGATATATCCATGAGCATTCAATTGTTTCAGATAAAAACTGACTTCTCTTTTAGTCATATCCATGCGGCTGCATAACTCCTCAACCGTGACCTGGATCCCTGTATTCGCGATCAGACAAATCTGCTCCAGCATATCCTCCTCAATTTCACGCCGCGAGGATGGAAGCTGCATATCTGTTTCTTTTATTAGATTTTCTGTTAAATCGTTATGTGTTAATTCTTTCATCTCATGCATCCTTTATATTAGAGCGTACAGACTCTCTTATATTCTTCATCAAATGGCATTCTATCAGACAGTTGTAGTTAGTGTCAACTAATTTATTTTGCTAAAATATGTAAAAAATAAAGCATATAGATATTTCTATACGCTCTATCATGTATTGCTTATCTTTTTCTGCGATCATTCTTCTCATCGTATGCCAGATTATTCTGATACATCTATCGATACGATTCATAAAATCATCCATCGTTTCGACGCTCAGATTGGATACCTCATATTCTTTTCAGATTCCATATTTTATAATGCAGTATATGAAGTGAATAACAAAAAACAGTTACACTATATCAAATTTGATATAGCATAACTGTTTCTTTTATTCATAGTGGATTACATTTATCTGTTAGATATTACATTGCCTTTCTCATCGTAATAGGTACAATGCTCAATCTTATGTGAGTATTTGTCTCCCAACGGATCAAAAACTCCTTTTCCATAATCTTCTACTATTCTTTTTTGATTTCCAACAACTACAACATTTTTATAGTCATAATAATACACATATGTTCTGAAAAAACTATTTACATCTTCCTAACGCTGCACTCTTGCTCCTGCGCCACCCATAATTGCTTCTACTTCCTTCTTCCTGGCCATTGTCGTATCTCCCGGTGTGGTCATCGCAAGCGCTCCATGAGCAGCTCCATAGTTAACTGCTGTTTCCGGATCATCCGACGTCATCAGTCCATAGATAAGACCAGAGGCAAAAGAATCCCCGCCGCCGACACGATCCAAAATTTCCAGCCCCTTATAATCTTTGGCTTTATATATCTCACCATCTGCCCAGCATATTGCGCTCCAATCATTTACGGTAGCCGTACACACCGTACGTAACGTAGTTGCAACTACTTTAAAATTCGGATATGCCATCGCTGCCTCATTAATCATTTTCCTATAGCCATCAAGATTCAGTTCTTTCAGATTTTCATCGTTTCCTTCAATCTCAAAACCAAGGCAGGCAGTAAAATCTTCTTCATTGCCGATCATAACATCCACATATCTGGCAATCTCCTTATTCACCTCCTGCGCTTTCTCTAAACCTCCAATAGCGCTCCACATAGACGGCCGGTAATTCAGATCATAGGAAACTATCGTTCCATATTTTTTTGCAGTTTTTATCGCCGCAATTACGGTTTCACATGACTGTTCAGAAAGAGCCGCATAAATACCTCCGGTATGTAGCCATCTCACGCCCAGTTCACCAAAAATATAATCAAAATCAAAATCCTTTGGTGTAGCTTTCGAGATCGCAGTATTTGCCCTGTCAGAACACCCTACCGCCCCGCGGATACCAAATCCGCGCTCAGTATAATTCAGTCCATTCCTGCATACCCTTCCGATTCCATCTGTTTTCATCCACCTGATCAGTGAGGTATCCACTCCTCCCTGCATGATCAGATCTTCCATCAGAAGCCCTACCTCATTGTCTGCAAACGCTGTAATGACTCCTGTGTTTAACCCAAAGCATTTCCGAAGACCGCGGATTACATTATATTCTCCTCCGCCTTCCCAAACTTGAAAGTTTCTGGCCGTGCGGATTCTTCCCTCGCCCGGATCCAGGCGAAGCATCACTTCGCCTAAGGAAACCGCATCATACTTACATTCTGACCTGTTTTTTAATTTCAGATTCATAGTTCCCTCCATCATGCACGAATCTCATTTACAAGAGAAACCGCCTCTTTAGTCATATCTTTAATCTTTTCAAATTCGCCTGCTTTTATCAGATCAGATTTGACCATCCAGCTTCCTCCACATGCAATAATTGATTTACACTGCAGATAGTCCGCTAAATTTTTTGCGTTTACACCTCCTGTAGGCATAAACTTTAGTCCAACATAAGGTGCTGCAAGTGCCTGAATCGTAGAAACGCCGCCAAACTGTGCTGCCGGGAAAAATTTCACAACCTTCAATCCTCTCTTCACCGCCTGCGCAACCTCAGATGGGGTGATGCACCCCGGAAATACTGGTATCTGCTTTAAAATGCAATAATCAACTACCTCAGGATCAAATCCAGGACTTACTATAAATTTTGCTCCTGCCACTACTGCCCTGTCTACCTGCTCCGTCGTAAGTACCGTACCCGCGCCGATCAACATATTGGGATATATATCTGTCATCTTTCTGATGCTTTCCTCCGCCGCCGCAGTACGGAATGTTACCTCGGCACAGGGCAGTCCCCCCTCGCAAAGAGCCTGTGCCAATGGTTCTGCATCCTCTACATCATTGATCACGACAACCGGAATTACACCTGTTTTCTCAATTTGTACCATTATGTTTTCCACAAAACCCACCTCTCTATTACAAAACTTCTATTTGTAGTTCATATATACTGTCTTCTTCTGCAGATATCCCTCTAATCCGTACTTTCCGTCTTCTCCACCTGTTCCGCTTAATTTAAACCCGTTGTGAAATGCATTGATTAACTCACCATTTTCTCGATTTGTATATACTTCACCAAATTCCAGTTCATTCACAGCCCGCATGATATATTTTGCATTATTCGTGAACAGATATGCCGACAGACCATATTCACAATCATTGGCGAATTCAAGTGCCTGATCAAAATCCTTTACTTTCATAACAGGAAGAACAGGACCAAACACTTCATTCTGAATAAGTTCATTTTTGTTATCTTCCACCTCGACAATACATGGATACAGCCAATTACCATTTTCTGTAGGTTTTTTCTCCGGTGTCATATCTAATAGAATCTTCCCTCCTTGCTGTAGGGAAAGGTCAACCATCTGGGATATTTTCTCTATCTCTGCCTTATTCACTTTCGGACCCATAAATGTATTCTCATCCATGGGATCTCCAACAATAATCTTCTTTGTTTCGGCAATAAGCTTTTCTACAAACTGATCATAAACTTCTTCATGAATATACATCCTCTCATTACAGGTACAAATCTGTCCGCAATTAGAAAAACGGGAAATAACCGCTGCCTTAACAGCTTTGTCAATGTCAGCATCGTTCATAACGATGAACGGTGCTTTTCCGCCCAGCTCCAGACGAACCTCAACACAATGTTCTGCTGCAGTGCGGAAAACTTCAATTCCAGCGCCTGTACTTCCGGTCAGTGTAACAAGGCGGGTCGTATCATTTCTTACCAATGCATCCCCCACTACACGTCCCGATCCGGTAATAAAATTCAAAACCCCTGATGGCAAACTGCTCTCTTGAGAGATTATTTCTGCCAACCGCATCACTGTAAGAGGTGTCTCTGACGGCGGTTTGATAATCATAGAATTACCACAGACCAATGCATTTCCGAATTTCCGGGTTGTTAACGCCAATGGGAAATTCCACGCTACAATTCCAACGGTCACTCCATATGGAACTCGCTGGATCCATGTCTGCTCGCACTCCAATTCAGAAGTAAGGATTTCACCCTCAATTCTTCTGGCAGATTCCGCTGCATAACAGAGAAAGCCCCTCGCCCCTTCGACTTCAGCTCTTGCCTGAACAATAGTTTTACCATGTTCACTGGTAAGAAGTACCGCTAACTCCTCCTTATGCTTGTTGATGAGTTCGGCAATTTCCAACAAATATTCTCCTCTTCTTTGAGCTGGTATTTTTGCCCATTCTTTTTGTGCTCTCTTAGAAGAACACAACGCATCATCTACATCCTTTTTGTACTTTTTAGGAACCGTACCTACGAGTTCCTGATTAAACGGATTATAAACTTCAATTCTCTCACCAGACTCTGACGGAATCAATTTCCCATCAATCATATTATTAAGCTGTAACATAGTCTCCTCCTACATGAAATATATTTATTTAGTTCCCCAAATATGCTCTTGACTCTCTTTTATAGTATCTGTTGTACAATACCTCCCCTCTATGATTATGTTTTTTTCAACATTCTCATTCTTAATTAACTTGTCCGCAACTGTAACCGCAGCTTTACCTATCTCATCAAGATCCATTACCATTACTCCATCAGCGGTACCTGACAGTACAGCATTATAACCTTCCTTCGAGCCATTCACACCAGTCACATATATACGTTCTCTCCATCTGCCGGATGAATCAATGTTATCAAGTACACTCTCCACATTAGGAAAGAATGAATCTGTTCCACAGAATACAGCCTTGATGTCAGGATAACTCCGAAAAATTCTTTCCATGTCCACAAATGCAGTATCTAAATTCCAGTCAGTCGGAACTTGAATCACCTGTATCTTTTCATCTTGCATCATCGCCTGATGAAATCCTTTACTCCTGTCAATACCATTCTGGTCATTTAATGCACCCACTAACTCAAGAACTTGAATCGGCTCTTTAGATTCACGAACCTGCCTGATGATAGCCTCTCCACATGCCATTCCATCTGCTACTGAATCTGGTCCTACATATGCATCTACCGATTTGCTATTTGGAATTAATCTGTCAAAAGCAATAACAGGAACTCCTTTTGCTTTTGCCTGCAGCAATGCCGACTCAATTTTATTCCGGTCAACAGCACATACCAGCAGTGCCGAAATATTTTTCTCGAGCAAACGTTCTATCTGAGAATTTTGTGCCTCGGCATTTCCTCCGGCAATCAGCTCGTAAACCTCATATCCTAATTTCTCAGCTTCTTCTTTTATTATGTCTGTTTCATAATTACGGCTTGCAAATCCCTGGTCAACAGAGAGCCCAATTGCTTTTTCTTTTTTTTCGGTATCTCTTTTTCTTCTTTTGTATGATTTTTTTGACAACCAGAACTGAAAAGTATTACTAATACAATCAACAAACCACTGTAAAATCTTTTTCGTTTTTTCATCAACAGCACATCCTGATATATAAATTAATTTACTTTATATAGATTTAACTTTTCCAGATCAAAAACCACACCTGTTCCGGGTGCTTTACAAGTCTCGAGGTATCCGTCTTTTACGACAAGCGGATCTACTGTATATTTATATATCGGGAAACTATGAAACTCTACCATTCCTCTGTTTTCTACTGCCCCGAGCACATTTGCGTGAAGTTCCTGCATTCCATGAGAGTGAACTTCCACAGAATATTTTTCTGCAAGGTCCGCCACTTTTAAAAATCCTGTAATACCGCACACATTAGAGCAATCTCCTATCGGGCGCTTAATCCGTGCAAGTTTCATTGCCAGCTCATGTTCATAGATAGTATGCAGATTTTCCCCCATTGCTATCGGAATTGATGTTGCCTGTCCGATTCTGGCATATCCTTCGTAATCATCCGGATTCGTAGGCTCCTCAAGCCAGCCGATATTATATTCTTCCATTCTCTTTGCCATTCGAATAGCCTGCTCTTCTGTCCAGACCATATTGGCATCAACCATAAAAAGAGCCTCGTCACCGATCAATTTTCTGACAGCCTTAATTCTTTGGATATCTTCATCCTCATTTTCTCTGCCAAGTTTGATTTTCACGGCTGTATGACCGGAAGCCAACTGTTTTTCTATATTCTCTAACAGCTCTTTCTCACTGTACATGAGATCAATGCCACCATAATAAGTCCTAACCTTATCCGCACCTTTTCCACGCAGGTCTTTCAGTGCAATACCATGTGACTTCAGTTCTATATCCCAAAAGGCGATATCTAAAGCAGAAATTGCAAATGAAGCGATTCCGCCCCGTGCCACATAATGTATATGCTGATTCATATAATCATTCATTTTTTCCGGAGAATTCATCGGTACCCCAATCAGCTGCGGGGTGAGATCCTGCTCCAGCATCTTAGCGATTGCTGCTCCGCCAAATCCTCCTGTATATGTATAACCACACCCGATTCTCCCGTTTTCCAGAGTTACTGTAGCTGTGATTAATTCAAAATTATCATGTTTTCCGTGAAGAGCATCTACCAAATTTCCCTCCAGCGGTACTTTATAATAGTCAATAGCAATTGTTTTAATTTTATTATCCATTGCAGTAATAGCTCCTTTTTTACACTATTGCAGCTCACACAATGCCGATTATTCAAAAACAATAAGTGTTTTTACAACATCCTGTCCATTTGCGATTGTCTCCTCGAAAGCCTGCTGAATATCATCGATAGAATATTTTCTAGAAATCATTTTTTCAGCATCTATTTTTCCTTCTTCCAGCCACTTCATTACCTTCGGGAATTGATAACAGTTCATCCTTGATCCGACAATACTCAACTCCTTCTTCGTAATGAGCACCGGAGGGATTTCTGCCGGTTTCGCATCAAATCCTATGCAGGCAATTCTTCCGCGCGGTGCTGCATATTCAATCGACTGCTGAAAAAGAGACGTAATACCTACCGCATCTATCACCACATCCAATCCGCCTGGTGCAAACTCTTCAATCATGTCTTTGATTGACTCTTTCTTGCTGTTGACAACTTTATCAGCTCCCAATGCCCGTGCCTTTTCAAGTTTTGAATCAACAACATCTGCTACCATGATACGACATCCTATCCCTTTTGCGACTTGAACAATCGATAAACCTATTGTTCCTGCTCCAATGATTATAACATTATCTTCCTTAGCTGCTGAAGTTCTCTCTAGAATATTTGCAGCAATTGAAAATGGCTCTGCAAGTGCAGCCTGTTCAAAACTGATAGAATGATCAAAAGGATACAGATGTTTTTCATGTACAACTATATAATCCTGATACCCTCCATCCATTTGAACTCCATAGCATTTTACATTTTCGCACACATTCGGATATCCTTTCCTACAGGTTGGACATTCTCCACATGCAAATACCGGGTCTAATGCAACTCTATCTCCAACTTTTACTCTCTCCACTTTCTCTCCAACAGCCGTCACTTCTCCTGACAATTCATGGCCCATTACTCTCGGAAGTATAACATCGGCACGTCCTTCGTTAAAAATATGGAGATCTGTTCCACAAATACCAACCGCCTTTACTTTCACCTGTACATCATATTCACTTGAAATTTCCGGTTTTTCTCCCTCAACAACTTCTATTTTTCTTACTTCTGTTAATTTAGCTACTCGCACTTTAATTCTCCTTTCTATGCTATTAGCAAAACTACATCACTGCATTCTTTATCTCACCATTTCGCAATCATTTCCTTTTAACCGATGAGATTGTATAACAGCTTCTACCTCACCGCGCAAAGATGCCTGCATATCTCCCGGTATGGTATTCTTTATCGCTCCCGCTGCATTGCCAAAACTTAATGCTTTCGCGCAACTTCCATTCTCGCTTAAAATTCCATACAGTACTCCTGAAATGTACGCATCCCCGCTTCCAATTCTATCTACCACCTCAATTTTTGAATATGGCGGTTCCTCATAAAATGTATCACTGCATTTTTCATATATTACAGAACCAAATGTATGGATTTTAGGTGAGTGAACAATCCGCTGTGTTGATGCAATCACTCCAATATTATACTCATCAGCAAACTCTTTCATCATATCCTTCAGATTGCCGCTTTTTTTAAAGGTAAGCCTTGCAGTTTCCTCCGAGCAGAAGAAAATATCAACCAAAGGCAGTATTTCTTCAATGGTCCTCCTCGCCTCTTCCCCGCTCCACAAATTACTGCGAAAATTTACATCAAACGATATTAGAGCACCATTCTTCTTGAACTTCTTTATCATTTCATATGCCGTAGTTCTAACCTGCTCTCCCAGAGCCAGGGTAATCCCGGTCGTATGAAAACATCTTGTCAGCGAATACATTGTGTCCGGGAAATCTTCTATAGATATCTTGGACATTGAAGTATGCGACCGGTCATATACAATTCTTGGTTTTCTTGGATATGCCCCATTTTCATAATAATAGATTCCTAATCTTGCATCCTTTTCAATATCATTCATGAGGTAATCATCACTTACACCTACAAATCGAACTCTATTTCTCGCAAATTCACCAATATCATTCTCAGCGATTTTTGATATAATTCCGGCTCTAAGCCCCAGTAAGGACGCTCCGCTCAGAACATTAAGTTCTGCTCCCCCGACTTGCTTTTCAAATGTTTCTCCTCTTACAAGTTTCTCATTCATTGGCGGAGACAATCTTAGCAATATCTCCCCAAGTGCTAAAATATCAAACATCTTTTCCTCCCGTTTGATTGCATCCTTGTATATATGTTTGGGGAATGTACTTACATTCCCCAACAATCATGGCAACAATATAGGTTATAGATTAATACGTCATATTCGTTTAAAACCTTTCTTACGGCTGTTTACCAATATACGCTAAAATACCTCCGTCAACATACAGTACATGTCCGTTTACAAAGTTAGATGCATCTGAAGCAAGGAATACTGCTGGTCCGGCAAGATCCTCCGGGTCTCCCCAACGTGCTGCTGGTGTCTTTGCAATAATAAATTGATCAAAAGGATGTCTGCTTCCATCGGGCTGTTTTTCTCTGAGCGGAGCAGTCTGAGGCGTTGCGATATATCCAGGTCCAATACCATTGCACTGAATGTTATACTCGCCATACTCTGAACAGATATTTCTTGTCAGCATTTTCAGACCGCCTTTCGCTGCAGCGTATGCTGACACTGTTTCTCGCCCAAGTTCGCTCATCATAGAACAGATATTAATGATCTTTCCGTGTCCTTTTTTGATCATTGAAGGAATCACAGCCTTAGATACAATAAATGGAGCATTCAGATCCACATCTATGACCTGTCTGAACTCATCTGCCGTCATGTCACACATCGGAATTCTCTTAATTATTCCAGCATTATTTACAAGAATATCAATAATTCCAACTTTTTTTTCTACTTTTGCAACAAAATCGTTTACCTGATCTTCTTTTGTCACATCACACACATAACCATGAGCTTCAATGCCACATTCTTTATATGAAGCTAATCCCTTTTCAACCAGTTCCTCCTTGATGTCATTGAAGACAATCGTGGCACCTGCAGCGGCAAATCCCTTTGCAATTGCAAATCCGATTCCGTAAGATGCTCCTGTTACCAATGCAATTTTTCCTTTTAATGAAAAACTATTTTTGTCCATCGTTCTTCCCTCCATGTTTGTAATTTTAATTAAATTATACTTTTATAAAGATATTTTTATATAAAATATTTTTAGCAACTGTTTAATAATTTCTATATTCTTCCTATAAACCCATCCGGTTTATTCATACATCTCTCTGTTCGTATAAACCTTTTTCTGCCACTCATCAATGTCAAACCTTTTAATAAATCCATAATCCTGACTCACATCGTGACATAATCCCCACTCCATTCCTTTCAAAGGATTAGAATCACTTTCCAAATGTCTATACGGACCGCATGCTTCCGGACCCTGTTTAATAACTGACTTAATTTCAAAATTAATTCCATCCTCAGCAAACTGAATCGTGTTCTTTTCAACTCCGTCTGTCCTTAGAAAAGCCGCAATTCCTCCGTTATACTGCCAAAGACATGTTTCATGACCGCTGTTTGTTACCGGATTATATTCGCTTCGATGATACGGGCCGAGGATATTATCAGCAATCGCGACCCCCCATTTTGTCTCACGTCCACCCATATAAAGTTCTTCCCCCATTGGTTCACCTTTATAATAGAGATAAAATTTTCCTCTAAAAGCAAACAGGATCGGATCATGCACCTTATGACTGTCAAAACTTCCTTTTTTCTTTACAGCAAATCTGTTATCTTCCTCGCCTTCCCAAATACCGTCTTTTGTCGGAGTAAGAATCGGTTCCTTCGATTTCGTAAAAGGTCCATGCGGTGAATCTGCTACTGCTATTGCAATACTTTCAAAGCTTCTATTCACATAAGGATGCTGTACAACCTGGTAAACAAGATAATATTTTCCTTCATATTCCAGTATTTCCGGTGTGAAAACACTTCGGTCATCATATGCACCTCTTTCGCCCCGCACAACAGCAGGCCCTTTTTCTTCCCATCGATAACCATCCTTTGATACAGCATACCAAATATCGCAATAATCCCAGGGAAATACTTTCGCCTCTTCATCACCTGTATGAAATCCTTTATGAGGGCCTACAGATCTTGAATACCAGACGAAATAATCGTCTCCTACTTTAATCACACTGCTTGGATCTCTCCTGTGAATTCCCTTTTCATACCCTATCCCTTCGATTCCACTTTCCTTAAAATCACAAAACCACTCACAACTTTGATAGTAGTTTCTCTCGATAGCTCGTTTACTTGCACTGCTTAGTTTCACTTATTTCCTCCTCTGTGTCAGTCAATTCAGGTCTCATAAAACAACATTCAAAACAAAATTTTCTTTCATCAAATCGATGTTCTTCTGAAAGTTGGGGACCACAACTGCCCGACCCTACACCACTCTGTTTATAATCGAGACACAATACTGTATTTCCACTCTCCTTCAGTTCAAAATTATGTCTTTTTGCACACAACTCTTCTTGTGTATATTTTGAGACACTGATAGAAAAATCTTTTTTAGAGATGATACTCCAGTGTACACCGGATCCAAATAACCTTACATAACGGCACCCACATCTGCTGCCATTCTCCTGCGGTCTTATGTAATTTTCATGCATAGTTTCCGCGTCTGTTCGGAACAGACCGAGATAACTGCTCTGATGTTTGTCTGAGTAATTTTCATACGGTCCATAGCCAAAATACTCTACCTGATCCATCCTCTCATCCAAAAATAACCGCAGGCCAAATCTTGGAAGGTAGGGCATTTCCACATTACGCGTTGCCTCAAGTTTCATATTTATCTTCCCGGAAAGTGAAACCTTCCATGACACTTGGAACTCTATGATTTTCTGTACATGCGGAGCCGAGATGACTGCAGATGATCTGATACTTATTCCTTCATCTTCTTTTTTAACAAATGTGTCATATACACGGATAACAGACTTATCGTATCCCGCCGCATACCACTGCTCTTTGATAATACGATCATTGTCAATCGGAGCGCGGAATATATTGTATTCCATTGTCTTTTTTAATATCTCTGTTCCCTCAACACAAATACTCTCAAAACAACCTTTTCGTTTATCATAAGCATAAACAAAATTTTCACCGGCCAACACAACCCTGCGATAATTTTCTTCTATCTCAATGGCAGTACCTGCATTATACTTTTCCTCAGGCTCCCTAATAAAAATATTTTCATCGATAGCTGCATCATTAAGTAATATTTGATCGAATCCGAAACTATGACCCTCATCTGTCGTCAGATTCTTTACCCGCTGTACATAATCAAACTTGATATAACATTTCGATTTATCGGAAATGTGGACCATAATCGGAATTGATCTTTTCTCATGAGGGTGAATATCGAGCAACTCCCGGTCAATAATCGCTCCCCTTTCAATTACCTCTTTCCCACATGTAACCTCATACTTTATGTCAAGCACATCTTTTATGTTTGTAAAATCTAGAATGTTCTCAAATTCAACAGTACCTGTTTTCCTGTCATATCCGAGGACTCTCACTGGTCTGTTTACATTTTTAAATTCTTTTAGACCGACATGGGGCGTCCGGTCCGGATATACAAGACCGTCCACACAAAAATTTCCGTCATGGAGTTCTTCGCCCGAATCTCCGCCATATCCATATTGCACTTTACCATCTGCAGTTTTTCCTAATTCAACTGCATGATCACACCATTCCCATACAAATCCGCCACAATGTCCTTCATACTTCTGTATAACCTTATAATACGCCTCCAAATCTCCCGGACCATTTCCCATAGCATGTGAGTATTCACACATAATAAATGGTTTATCAAAATCTTTCCTGAAGTATTCATTTATTTCATCTATCGATGGATACATTCTGCTGTATAAATCAATATTGCTATAATCATTCTTACGGTCATGCGGAGCATGAAGTGCTCCTTCATAATGTGTAAGTCTGGAACTGTCAAACTTTTTTGTCCATTCCAATGCCGACTCGAACACACATCCGTAACCTGATTCGTTTCCCATTGACCAAATTACAACACTGCATCTGTTCTTATCCCTTATTACACATCGTTTCACGCGGTCTGTGACACTTGCAGAATACAATTCATTGTCACTGATTTCAGCCGAAAATGCATGTTTATTATAGTCCTCTTCCCATACTGGCGAATACAGTCCGTCTACCCCATGTATTTCCACATCTGCCTCATCCATGATATAAAATCCGTACTTATCGCAAAGATAGTATAACTCCGGCCTTCCTGGATAATGGCTGGTTCTTATTGCGTTCACGTTATGAGCTTTCATCAGTGTCAAATCCTGTTTCATCTGATCGATGGTCACAGCACATCCTGTTGAAGGATTGCTGTCGTGTCTGTTAACGCCCCGAAGCTTAACATCCACACCATTGATAAGCAATACTTTATTCTCTATTCTGATATCCCGAACACCGACTGTTTCAATAAATGTTTCTCCGTTATACTTCATCACTAACGTATATAAATACGGATTTTCTGCATTCCACAATACAGGCTCTAGAATCATAAATGAAATTTTACCGTCTTGCGCCTCCCCTTCCAGGATCTTCTTTCCGGACTGTTCCTGCAGACTGTACTGCACATCCAGCCTGCCGCCGCCTTCCAGATCAACTGTCACAAAAGCCTTATCATACCGATCCACTAATACCGTATGAATAAAATAGTCCCTCAAATGATTGACAGGTCTTTTTAATATGTAAACATCCCTGAAAATCCCAGACATTCTAAATTTATCCTGATCTTCGAAATAAGTTCCATCACACCATTTTAAAACAAACACGGTGATATGATTTATTCCATCAGATAAGTAATCTGTAATATCAAACTCACTGGTAGAATGACTAACTTGACTGTAGCCCGCAAATTTTCCATTTATATATAAATAGAAACAGGAGTCAACACCTTCAAAATTCAGATAACTTTTCGGGTAATCGGAGTCACTTCTATATTCAAATGTCCTGTGATATACACCACACGGGTTTTCTGAAGGCACAAATGGTGGATCAAAGGGAATAGGATAATTAACATTTATGTACTGTCGCTTGTCATATCCATAATTCTGCCAGACAGACGGAACCGGAATCCGTTCCCATTCATGTACAGTTTCGTGAATACTTTCGGGCTTATGGTCTATATCATAAATACTGGAAAAATATAGGAAATCCCACTCGCCGTTTAATTGAAAACATTGAGCTGAGCTTTCTTTTTGTTTCTCAACATCAAGTTCAACCTCCTGCAATGGAATGTAATAGCATCTTGGTTCCATTGTATTCACATGATTAAGTTGAGGGTTTTCGAAATATCTATCCTTAAACACCATACTTTTTCTAACCTTTCACCGCACCTGCCGTCATACCATTTATGATTTGTTTACTGAAAATACAGTAAATGAGAATAATCGGTAACGAAACCATCAGTAAAGCTGCCAGAAACAATGTGTACTCCATTTCTCTACCGGATGAATAACTTTGCACTGCTACAGACAAGGTTCTGTATTGACTGCCGGAACTTAAAACAGTTGCAAAAGCGAACTCATTCCAGCTGGCAAGAAGGGTCAGTATACCCACGGTTGAAATCATCGGTTTGCAAAGCGGAAATATCATGTTCTTTAATAGTTGCCTCATTCCACATCCGTCGATTACAGCTGCTTCCTCTATTTCTTTTGGTATACCATGAACAAAACTCTTGCACAATAAGATTCCCAATGAGATCTGCATCGCAAAATAGGGAAGAATCAGCACAAACCTTGTATTAAGCATACCCAGTACCTTGTATTGCAAAAACATTGGTACAAGAAGGGAATAGAGAGGGATTACCATACCCACAAGAAATATCGCTGAAATAATCTTTTTTCCCCTAAACTCATATCTCTCAAGAAAATAGCCCACAATAATCGACCCTAAACACACAAGAATTACATTTATGACCGAATTAAACACCGTATTAAATGTCGCCGGTATAAGATTTCCCAGTTGAATCGCTTCCCAGAAGTTTCCCCATTGAGGATCAGCAGGAAGTGAGATGGTGTCTTTCATAAACTCAAATTTATCTTTTACCGAGTTATATGCCAGCCAGATCAGCGGAAAAATGCAGGTTATTGAAATTAGCATCGTTGCAATATTTAAGAGAACAGATATTGACTTATTCTTAAGCTGCTTCATCACTGTTCCTCCTTTTCCCGAAATATTCTACTCACGCCGCCGATTAAGATCACACTTAGAATGATCATTCCTATGGATACAGCAGATGCATATGACAACTGTTTTGTCTTGAACGCAACATCATAAGCATATAATGCAGTAACCGTGGAACTCCTTCCGGGTCCACCTCCCGTCATTGCATAAATTGTATCAAAAAGTTTCATACATCCCGATACGCACAATGTTACGCAAACCGATAGCGTGGGTTTCATCAGCGGAAGGGTTACATATCTTACTGTCTGGCTGTAAGACGCCCCATCAATTTTAGCGGCTTCCATTAGACTGGTATCCACATTTTGAAATCCCGCCATCATTATAATCACATACTGACCAACAAACTGCCAGATCAGCACAATTGCAAGTGAATAAATTACGATTTTGGGATCATCCAGCCAAAGCGGTACAATGTCTTCCATCCCAATCTTTTCCATTATAGCCGATATAAGTCCAATGTCTTTGTTGTACACAATCTGCCAAATCATAGCAACAACAACCGATGACAAAACCGAAGGCAGGAAAATAACCCTTCTGTGGAACCCCTGGAATTTTACTCTTTTGTTCTGCACAACAATCGCAAATACAAAAGCCAACCCAATCTGAAACACGAGCATAAGAGCCATAAATTTCAGGTTGTTTAAAAATGACATCCAAAATGTTTCATCTTTTACAAGCTTGATATAGTTATCAAGTGCAATAAAATCTATTTTGTTTCCCCCCCGCCAGTTTGTAAAACTGATTCCAAATGCCATCAAAAGCGGTATTACAAACGCAATAATAAACAGAAGGAAAAACGGAAGCACATATAAGTATATTGTTTTCGTTTTTACTTTTAATCCAGCATTGTTCACACCATGTTCCTCCTATAAGTCCTCCGCCTGTCATGACTGTACCATGGCAGGCGGTTTTCTTACTACTATTTCATATCTATGTATTCTTCATATGCTGTCTGCATTTCATCTGCAAGATCTGCCGGTTCTTTGATCTGCATTAAAACTTCCTGAAGACCTCTCTGATATACATCTTTAACAGAAGCCGGCAGAGAACTGTCCCAGTTCAGGCATCTTGTCACGCCATCCGCATTGGAGACTTCCTGCTCTCTCTGCGTAATAATGTTAAGTTTGCTTGTATCATACTCTACTTTCCACGGTGTGAACATTCCCTGTTCTTCCGCTAATACTTTGCCGAAATCCTCACTGCAAATATAGTTTGCAATAAAATCCATTGCGTAAGGGATTTTCTCCTCATCAATATTGCTTCCCAGTGCAAGTCCCCATGCCGAACTGGATACGACAGAATCATGAGCCTTTGCATTTTCTGCCGGTGCCGGCCACAGTGCCACTTGTGTCTCTTCCGCTACCTCCGGAGCGATCTCCACACAGCTGTTGCACTCCCAGTTTCCGGCCGAAATCATAGCAGCTTTCCTGTTCTGATACAGGGCACCTCTCTGGTCATTATCAATGCTTGACAGATTATCATTAAATACCCCTTCTTTGGCAAGTCTCTGGTACTGGTCAAGGGCATCTACAAATTCTTTGTCCGTAAATGCCGCTTTACCATCGCAGGCAAGAATAGAATCGAACCAGTCATTCCCCACAAAGTTATTTACAAATGCACTAAACGCCAGTGAATCTGCCGGCCAAAGTGCCTTATCACCCATTGCCATCGGAATATAGCCCGCATCTGCAATCTTTTTAGAAACATCGATCAACTCATCCAGAGTTTTAGGGAATTCTGTAACTCCAACCTCTTTAAAAATTCCTTCATTATAGAGAATAAACGCATAATGTGCATCTTCCCATGGGATACCGTAAATAGCTCCGTCAGCTGACATCTCTTTGAAGTAACTTTCATCTATTTTATCTGTAATTCCATATTCTTCCGCGTAACTTGTCAGATCAAGAATTGTTCCGATGTCAGCATAATCCGATGCCATTGAGCCATTCACCATGCAAATGTCCGGCAGTTCCCCTGCCGCACTCCAAGTTTCTGCCTGCAGCAGATATGCATCCGAAGGATAATACTCCTCTTTAATGGTAATCCCAGGGTTATCTTTTTCGAATGCTGTAATCGCGTTCTGTATGGATTTGTACTGAGCATCTCCTTCGCCCTGGAAGTGTGCATAAACTATCTCCATCTCTTCATTTCCATCTGCTGAGGATCCTTTCTGATCCGCTCCACATCCAGCCAGACCCGCTACCATAAGTCCTGCAAGAACCAAACACATTTTTCGTTTCATCTTTTTTCCTCCGTTCTTTTTGATATATTATTTATAACAGTTTTCGCTTTCCATTTATATGGAAAAAAGAACAAAAAAAATGGAAAAATGAAAACCTTAACAGGCTCTCATTTTTCCAATTTTTCTTCTATATCTATTTCAATTTTTTCTAATAACTCATCTGCTGTCCAATGATTCTTCGGAGCCTCCCTATAATATAACCATAACTTATCTTGATTCAGACTGTATATAGGATCCATATATAGCATAAATTCTCCGACCGTCTTTCCTGTTTCAACATAACTTTTATATAGATATTCTATATCCTTATTTACATTGTCAGGAACATCTTCAAACGCAGGATCACCTCCATTTTCAAAAATCCACATGGATAAATACTCTTTCTGAGACCATTTATCTAGGACTTCTTTGACCACATCCAGATTTTCACTTTCCCTAAATGAAACAAAACCAACTGAGAAATCCAGATAAACTATATTTTTAGACTGATTGTACGCAAAAGGCGGAACAAACATTCCCATATTCAGATTACTATGATGTTGATTCATAACAGGAATCATCGTAGAATATCCAAACACCATTGCCCCTTCCTGATTATTTAGTTTATCTATCATGTCATTGTAATCGATATACATATAATCATTGTTTACATACCCCTTTTCAAACAAGCCTAAATACGTGTCAATCACCTTATAACTCTCTTCGTAATCACCCAATTTTTTCTTTCCAGATAATATTTCTTCAGTTATTTTTTTGCAATTTTTGTCACTGCCAAATGAGAGTGGAAATCCATAGTTCATCCATATCTGTGGAATCCAGTTATCAGCACACAATAAAACTGGAGAAATTCCAAGACTTTTTAGTCTTTCACACACATTATAAAAATCTTCTTCACTCTCCGGAATAGCAATCCCATATTTTTCAAAAATATCTTTATTATATATAATTCCTCCTACACCCGAATTTTTAAGAAATGGAAATCCATATATCCTTCCGTCTGAATATGTTACCTGTTGCGGATTCGTCAATTTTGACACCCATGATTCTTCTGTAAAATCGGCCAAATAGCGGCAGGGATTAATCAGATTGTATATATGTGGAATATTAGCATCTAACATATCCGGATAATCTCCACTGTTTATCATCATCTGAATGACAGATTCTGCCTGATTATCGGGTAAAACACGAACTTTAATTCGAATCCCCTCTTCAACATATAACTTTTTTATCATGTTCTTCAATCCTGTATAATATCTGGATTCCTGAACAATCATAGTAATCTCTTTTTCTTCTCTCTTCTCCTGTATTCCCACGTGCGCCTGAAGCAAATTCCATAAGGAATAACTAATCAAACCTATTCCCAGCAAGAACAGCAGAACTGGCAAAATAATTGCTTTACGTTTCATTGTTTTTCACCTGATTTCTATATTCTGAAGGAGTGATACCAAATTTTCTACGGAACACTTTAGATAAATACAGAGCATCATTAAATCCTACCGCCCTGGCAATTTCCTTCACCGGTAATTTTAGTTCCTGTGCCAACATTTTCCTTGCACATTCTAACCTTAATTCCTGTAGATACTCCATCGGCGACTTTTCATATTTACTGCGAAACACGTCCCTTAAATATGCGGGCACATATCCAAATATATCCGCCAACTCTTTATTTCCCGTCACACTCTTATAATTATGATCCAAATACTCTTTTATATCCAATGCTAGCTTTTGTTTGTTTCCACTATAATCTTCAACACAAAACATCCTGATAATCATTTTTTCCAGTTTGTCATACAATTCTTCTCTATTATACGAACTTTGTATGATATCGGCAATCTCATCCTCCATTTGATTATACGTATAATTGCTGTTGATTTCCTCTGAGAACCGAAAAAATGCAAGTTTCAGTATTTCAAAAATAACTTTTCGTTCTGCCACGGGATTTAAGATTTTCATTATCAATTCCATCACATGTTCACTTACACGGACTTTTAACACTTCTTTTCGTACCGTCTTCAAATAATGTACGCCATTCTCCATCACGCTCTTTGCTTCTTCTTCATCCATAAGACGGCTTTCTTCGACTCCCATAGCCCCTATCATATATTGATGCAGACGCTTATTGGTTTCAAAAATCGTCTTGTGTGTTTGTTCCTGACCAGCCATGATGATCGTAACCAGATCGCATTGAGACTGATAATCACGGAACAACTTTTCAACTATATTCTTTGTTCTTCCTCCCAGCTTCCGGAATACAATGATCCTTTCATTTTCATATTTGGTTGGAATTATCCACCGTAACTCATCAGATATATACTTATCTAGAAAGGAATTCAGTTGTTCATCTATCCTATTCTGCCCCTCTGTAAACGCGTAATCCTCCCGAAGCATTATGTATGGTCCTACCGTCAGCAAAGCTGCTTCAAATTCTCTATCATCAGAATTATTTATATATGCAGTCTCTTCTTTACTCCGATCAATCCATATCATCCGCTCTACCTTTTGTAGCACCCTCGTCAATTCATTCTTTTTCAGTGGTTTTAACAGGTAATCCAGCACACCACATTGCAGTGCCTCCCTGGCGTATTGAAATTCCTGATATCCGCTCAGAACAATTGTATAAACTGATAATTGCTTTTCCTTCACGAATTTAAGCACTGCCATCCCATCCAATACCGGCATTTGCATGTCAACAAACATCAAATCAAACTTTTTCTCCTGCAAAGCCTCTATTGCTTCTTTTCCATTGACAGCTGTTCTCGTAACATGAAAAGAAGAGTTAGCAGACTCTACCTGCCTGCATATGCTACGAAGAATAGGAATTTCATCCTCAACAACCAAAACACTAATCATCGCATCTGCCCCCCACCGTTATTACTGCTCCATGCCCCAGTTGGCGTTCGATATCAAATATCATGTCACACCCATATGACAAATATAACCTCGTAATAATATTTTTCATTCCCATGCCACCTATTTTTGATTCCTCTCTCCAAGCATCGTTCTTTATACCTTCACCCATCAGTTTCTGCTTGTATTGCATCAGTTCCATTCTCATTTCATCTGAAAATCCCACTCCGTTATCCCTGATTTCAATTTGCCATGTTTTATGATCTGTGTTGCAGATTATCTGCAACTTCCAGGGGAACTCCGTTGCCTTTAATCCGTGTTTAATACTGTTTTCCACAAGTGGCTGTATTACAAAATGTGGAATATGGATATTCTCAACAGCATTTCTTTTCTCAACCGTAAAGATCAGATTATCTCCGTATTTCAGATGAAAAATCCACAAATATTTTACGGCACATTCCAACTCATCTCTTACAAGCGATTTATCCTCGGTGACCTCTACCCCATAGCGAATCAGATCTGAAAAGTTCTCACAAATTTCAACAATAGTATTGTAATCTTCCTCTAGTGCGTACGCCTGAATAATAGCTATTGTATTATGGATAAAATGCGGATGGATTTGCGCCTGCAGTGCGTAAAGCTGAACTTTAAGTCTCTCTGTTTTAGCCGCAATCTCCCTTTTCATGCTGTCGTCCAATTTTAGAAACATCTGGTTGAATGTTTCCTGTAATTCTTCAATCTCATTAAATTCCCTGTTATCTATGATTTCACAATTGTTCTTATATTTCATCCGCCTGGTTATGGATTCACATAATTGGACCAAAGGTTCTGCCAGAAATAAACTCAATTTTCTCTGAATGAGAAAATATATCGAGAGAATAGTGATATAAATGCCTAACGTAAAAATCACCGTAAAAAATACAAACCGATTCAACTCATCCCTGCTGTGAAGAACAATGATCCCCACTTGATTATGAAAAGTGCTTCCCTGAACCCAAAAATAATTATCCAGATTTTGATCCTTTAAGAAATCTTCGTAGTTCGTATTTGTATTTTCAATTAACTGAGGAATTGTTGAGCCCATAACACGGCCTGTTTCCGCATCATATAAAACAAGCACGCTGCCCGAAAAATCCTGCTGAAGTTTATTCTCTAACTGCTGAACATCAATCCCCACTTCCACGTACCCGATACAATACGGTGTAATATCATCGCTTTTTATCTGTCTTATAATCGTTACTGCTTTATATCCTGTCACTACACTTCGGTTGGTTTCATTCTCGAACATATTGTATACTCGCGGTTTATCAAATTCATTTTCCAGAGACTCAAAAAAATCCTCGTCCCGGGAATAACGAAACTGTTCTGTGTCTGTTTCCTGACCGGCATAAACAAACGAACCCTTTTTATCAAAAATACTTATTCCCGAAATATTTTCCTGATCCAGAATAAAAGACCACAATATCTCGTTTACCCTTTCAGCTTCAATTATATTATTTTCGAAAAATTTATCATAGGAGTCATATTCTGCCTGCTTCATGATATCTATAACATCCGGATTCAGGCTCACCTGCAAAGCTATTGTATCAAGTGAATTAATAGATGCCTCTATCGTTGTCTCACTTTGTTCAAGTATGTTTTTCATACTATTCATCTGATCATTCTTCTGAGCAGTAATATAATAAAGCAAGAATATTCCAAACACCACAAATAATATTACTGAAATAATAAGAATATTATACGTAGCCAATCGCTCGCTGAAATTTTTTCTTTTCACTTACACTCACCAATAAATCTCTTTCTTTTTCTCAATACTCAATTTCTACTTATAATTTATATGATTTCGGTGTATATCCCATTTTCTCTTTGAAAATTCTGCTGAACTGTGAGGATGAGGAAAAGCCGCATAACTGAGCGATTTCTGTACAAGAATAATTTTCTTCCTCCAACAGTTTACACGCATTCTGAATCCTTTGCTGCATAATATATGCTTTTAATGACACACCAGTTATTTTTTTAAATTTTTGTCTCAAATAATCATGATTATAGTTCAGTTCTTCGGCAATATCCGCAATACGTTTCTGAAACAACATTGTAGAATCGATTTCCTTTATTAGTTTATAAATGTCACTGTCTTTTTCACACTGTAAGTTTATCCTCGATAATTCCACAAGTATTTCTGCCGTCTTCATATTACATAATTCGTGATAACTTATCTTTTTCTCAGCATATTCCCTTTTTATCGATTTAAACAACTGGTATACACTCTGGTCTTTTAGTACATACAACCCAGAACGGAATTTTTGTATATATTTCAAACTTTTAAACCGTATACATGTATATTCGGTATAGCAGTCTGCATCATAGTCTTTTACATCCTTACTTTGTGTTAATAGCACGCTGTTAGGTTGATAATGATACGGTATATCATTTATATATATTTTCCCCCGACCACTGTAAAAGTAAATCAATTCATGGCTTACATACGAAAAACCCCGGACGCTTTCCCCTTTCTTATATGAAAGAGTGAAAACCGATTCCAATTGAATATCCACAGTATAACCTCCGATTTATACAAAAAAAAAGCAAAATTTCTACGGAACATTATATCATATACACTATGTTAATGCTAGATTTAAAGAAACAGATATAGAAAGGATGTAAGAAAACATGGAAAAAAACAAAGATTTTTTTGCTCTTGAAGCTGGAAGCGGACTCTTTGAAGCTTCTGATTCTTCTATCGGTCGTATCACCCAGGATTTAAGTGGTAAGACCTGGAAAATGGAAAAAATGAGAGTCGGACAGGGCGTTTCCGAGGGCATTCATCTGTTAAAAAGTGAGCTTTCCGGTAATAACTTCAGCTGGAATGCCGCACAAGTCCCTGGCGATGTTTATACAGACCTGTTTCTTGCCGGGGAACTGGATGATCCTTTTTGGGGAAGAAATATGGGAAAGGCAAAATGGGTACAGGAATATGAATGGTGGTATAATCGCGCATTCAATGTAGACAAAAACCTGATCGGAAAAGATATTGAACTAATATTTGAAGGGGTTGATTTTTCTTGCGAGGTCTGGCTCAATCAAAAATATCTCGGAAGGCATGAGGGAATGTATTCCTCTTTCTCCTTTCAGGTAACTGATCTTCTGGATTATTCACAACCACACGTTCCAGTAAACCTTCTTACTGTAAAACTGGATCCGCCTCCAAAAAACCAGCAGAACTTTGCCGGCATGAAACATAATTTTTCCGGAGATTATCTGACCGGACTGATTCCCTTTGGCATCTGGCAGCCTGTTAAACTCGTTGCCACAAATCGGCTCAGGCTTGAGAATTACAGAGTTGAATATGATCTGCACAAAAACGCAGCCACCGCTGTATTTTATATTGAACTTTCTAATTTATCTGATTCTGTATTGGAAGCTGAACTTAATGTTTCTATGACAGGACAGGATCAACAGATCACCCACAGTGAACCTCTATCAGTTTCCCCTGGTACCTCTGTATGCACATTTTCGTTTGAGATAGAAGATCCGCAGCTCTGGTGGCCGTATGAATTGGGAGAACCTTTCCTTTATGATCTTAATATCCTGATTGCAGATGGGAAAAGCATTTTGGACTCTCTTTCTGATAAAACCGGAATTCGTACAATCACCATGCAAATGAATCCTGGTTTTACAGAAGAAGAATCCCGAATTCCCTGGACATTTGTTATAAACGGAAAGCCAATGTTTCTTCGGTCAGCCTGCTGGGGCGGACAGCCATCTTTCTTTTATGGAAGAAACTCTACCCCAAAATACAGAATGTTTCTAGAAAAAGCAAAGGAAGCCAACATCAACAATCTGCGTATTTTTGGTTGGCATCCAGCTGAAACTGATGAATTCTACACCATTTGTGACCAGCTTGGAATCACGATGGACAAATTTTTCCTTTGCGACTCAGGAATTCAAAGACCGACCAACCATATATTGAAAAAGTAACGAAAGAAATCCAGTCTACGGTGATTAAAAGAAGAAACCATCCATCCAATATCATGTGGATGGGCGGTGAAGAGGTATATTTTACAGAAGCACACGTTGAAAGCGGAAACAAACAGCTTATGGAATATATCGGTGAGGTCACACACCAACTTACAAATACCCCCTATGCAGATGCTTCTCCGCTTAGTTCCCGCGAAGCGATCCGTATGGGTTATGCCACAAAAGAATCAATGCATGCGAACTCACATTACTATGCTGCCGGGGCAATTTTTATGGAAGATTATTATCCTAACCTGGACTATGCTATTATCCCTGAACTCACTGCCGCTTCAGCACCCAATATTGACAGTCTGAAAAAATTTTATTCCATCAGACGAACTATGGCCCATGGGACCAAGTTGGGGATATCATGCCGCTGATATAGACGTTCTTAAAAATCTGAATTATGAAGTATTCGGAGATACCTGTACAGGTACACTGGAGGAATTTGTCGAGGCCACACAGATTGCTCAGGGGACCGTTGCTCAATTTGCTCTCGAACATTTTCGGCGTCAAAAGCCCCATGTAAGCGGTGTTTCATTATGTCATTTTATTACCAACTGGCCTATTATTAAATGGGATATCATTGATTATTATGGACAGACAAAAAAATCGTTTGATTACGTAAAGCGTTCTTACCAACCGCTTCTGCCTTCTCTGGAAATCCAGAAGCGAAGGTGGATGCCGAATGAACTTTTCCGTGGCAGACTTTACATTATCAACGATTACTACAAAAACTACCCAAGTCTGACATACAAATGTATTTTTAGAGATTCCGATCAAAATGAACTGTATTCTAACACATTTACTGCATCGGTAACAGAGAACTCATCAACCGCTTATGAGTTTCTTGAATTTAAGCTGCCTTCCGATATTTCAAATTGTTTTTATATACAATTATATCTTTCAGACGGAGATAATGTTTTAAGTGAAAATAACTATCGTCTGCTTGTTGGCGATCAGAAAGCTGCACAGGAAACTGCATATGGTATGTATAAAATAATGCACCAAAAATCACGCGAATACGGTAAGGGTTATTACAGATATTTCCCAGACATGTTTTCAGATCTTTAAGTATAAAAAAAGCGAGGTGCCCATAATGGGGTTCCTCGCTTCGATTAATAGCGTTTAATCCTCAAAATCACATCAACTGATTTCACATACTATTCTTGGTTTCTGAATTCAGAGGGAGACATCCCTTTCACTCGCCTGAATGCGCTGCTAAAATAAGTATAATTAATAAATCCAACACAATGACTGATTTCGCTGATTTTCATGCTGGAATTTAGCAACAGTTTCTCCGCCTTTTGTATCCTGATATTCAAGATATAGTTCGAAATTGTAATTCCCTCACACCGTGAAAATGCCGTACTCAAATAAGAGGCATTTAGTGCCATATATTCAGAAATCGACGACAAGGAAAGTTGCGGATTCTCATAATTCTGTAAAATATAGTTTTTAATCTTTTGATTATTATTCTCCACCGAACTTAGATTTTCTGTTCTTCTGGAAACACAGATCTCATTAACACGTTTTTTTGCCTTTTGAAACATTTCTTCGATCGAAAGCTCCATAAAATCTCCCTGCAAATATGAATTACATTTCTGATCTTCTTTGGAATTTAACGCATTCTCCTGTTTGTGATACGTAAAAAATAAATGTTCAAGATAAACCCTTACATCAGCCCCTTCGATCCTACGTTTAAGAACGATCTCTTTTTGTCTATCCAAAATCTGATTTACTTCATCCTTTTTCCTTGAAATCAAATTTTCTATAATAGTATCTTCTGATTCAAATAACTCAACAAACACATCAGTCAATATTTTTCTCTCTAGCACCCCCTCCCTATCATTCTTTAAGTATGTGTTATCAAACGACTCAATATATGAATCCAGAATATGTTGGGTTCCTCGATAAATTCCTCCATTCCTTATTCTTAAATTGGAATAGGAAAATTCTGATAATTCCTTTCTAAGATTTTCTTTTAATTGATGAATTGTATATTCCAATCTGTTTTTTTCGCTATTCATTACGCAATACAGCAGCCCATGACTAGAAATTTCAATTTCAGCAAACTGATCAGACGGAAGATATTTTCTCATGATACCCTCGATTTTTTCTCTAAAATTCAACAAAAAAAGTTGTGACTTAATTTCTGCATAATTACATCGAAGATTGATTACACAAAAATATTTGCGGTTTAGAGTTTCTTCCAAAAACTCATAATTTAGCAGATCCCCTTTTTTCTCAGCGCCTTTAAAATGATACTCGATAAAGTGTCTCAAGGGAATATTCTCACCTCCTATGTTGTACTTCTTACAAATTTTCTGTACTTCATTCTGCAATTCATCCGTATTTATCGGTTTCAAAATAAACGCTGACGCCTCGTACTTCATAGCCTCTTGTACATATTTGAAATCTTCGTATCCACTCACAAAAATAACGGGGACTGAACTCCCCTTTTCACGAAGAGATTTTATCAAATCCAATCCGCTCATTCTTGGCATCTTTACATCACTTATAATAATATCAACAGTATTTTCTTCTAGAAAATGAAGAACTTCTAATCCATTTTTTGCTGTATACACAACAGAACAATCAATTTCTTTCCATAGTATGCCCTTTCTAATACCTTCCCTTATTGTTTTTTCATCATCTGCAACCAGTAACTTTATCACTTTTAGCAATCCCCTCTTCTTGTGTACTATATGGTAAACGCACGACTACTTTTGTATATCTATTCTCTTCACTATAAAATGTTAATCCATAATCGAAGCCAAACAGTATCTTAATTCGCTCATCAATATTATAAACTCCATACCCGCTGGATTCTGTTTTCAGTGGACTTCTTTTTATTAAACTTTCATTTATTTGTTGCAATCGCGTTTTACTCATTCCTCCACCATTATCATAAACAACGATTTCATAATATTCATTATAACATTTTACTGTAAATCATATATGTCTTTTTGACTATCTTTTTATATCTTCTTAAATGTCCGCAAATCCTTATTTTATAGGCTCTACGGGCATTTTGCTTTTGTGGTAAACCTCACATATCTAGGTCTATCTTCTTATA
>ENA-OQHL01000120-OQHL01000120.1-human-gut-metagenome-genome-assembly--contig:-NODE-120-length-63711-cov-6.109807_pt1 | contig 63711 bp, 49 predicted proteins | sample MGYA00242565_ERZ504723 | MGnify/ENA primary metagenome ERZ504723 (study PRJEB26092, sample SAMD00036211) | human gut metagenome | host: Homo sapiens | study: EMG produced TPA metagenomics assembly of... | reverse complement strand
AAATATTATATATGAAAATACCTGTTAAAACAGTTAGGTGTGTTAGAAATTAGTTCTAATGTATATTTCTGTTTTAGCAGGTATTTTTATATATCTATGGCAGAAATTATTTAAGTTACTTAAACATAAATTTCATTTTCTTGCCAAACATATCTACAATAGTAGAAATTATTTAGGTTACTTAAACCCTTGATTGACCGATTAAGCCACTTTGATCTACAATAGTAGAAATTATCTTAAATATCAAAAATAGGTGTCACGCACCAATTTACATATCCAGGAAAATATCAGCCTGTTTGGCAAATTCTACAGGTTGTTCTATCTGTGGAAGATTCTTGCTGTTCTTAATCTCAACAACTTCTATTGCAGGGTTAAGATAAAGATACTCTGATACAGAAGTATCCTTGCTGTTCTCGCCAGTTATTATATATATGCAGTTATCAATATCAGATACGGCTTTGGCAATTGAGGCAGTAGTAAAAATTGCATTCTGTGCTTGCAAAAAGAAATTTGCTTGAAGCTCCAGAAAGATGTGCATTTTCATAATAAGCATTAAGGTAATCAACAGGAACTATTCCGTTGTCGAATACATTTTTGGAAAGAATATTATTCAGGCGGTCTTTTCGCATACATATATTGTATATAGTAGTCCCAATTACAGGTATATCAAGAAGTCTGCGTCTTATGCCAGCACGTCTGCCAGGTACGGCTTTGGCTTTAGATACAGCCTTAGGACTTACAAGAATTATTTTATTATATAAATCTTTCTTGATATATACTGAACTTATGACCATAGGAGCGGAGTCGCCGGTTGCTATTATATCTGTCTTTTTGCCAATTACATTTGTTATAAAATCATTTAAAAGCTGTGTATACATATAAGTTGTATATGTTATCTGTGGTTTATCAGAATGTCCACAACCTAATAAATCAACAACATACAGATGATGTTTCTTGGATAAATAATGGACTGTATTATCCCATTCGTAGCCAGAGCTATAAGACTTCAAATCGTGAATTAAGAGGAGTGGAGGATTGTCGTAATTGCCATATGTGGAATATGCAATATTGCCAAATTTCCAGCTATAGGTGTGTTTAACAGTTTTGCCGGTATAATTATTAATTGTTGCTGATTCAAATATAAATTTATTAATAATGTGTGAGGTTGTTACAACGGCTGTTCCCATACCAACCGCAAGCCCCAGTTTCTGCCATTTATTCATATATTAATCTCCATTCATATTAATATTTTATGATATTATAATTATAATCCATATATAATTATGTGACAATATGCCTATTAAGGCAAATTAATGACCATTTAGGACTAGAATATTATATAAAAAGCTTTATTTTTAGTGACAAATAAGTTAAAATTTGTATAAAAGCTCGAAATTAACCGATTTAACTGATAGGCGGGTGTTACATATGTCAGAGAAGGCTGTTGAATACTTAAGTAAACAGATTGAAAATATAAATAATAAATTAAAAGAAATATCTGATGATATTCATTGCGTTGATATAGAGATTAATACTATTAATGATAAAATAACATTAATAGACAACAATACTGATAAGACAGAGGATATGTTTATATCATTTGGCAATGAGGTATTTGAGAGAAATCAGAATAAATTATTAAAGAGTAAAATTGATGATTTATTAAAACAAAAAGAGATATATCAAGAAAATTATAACCAATTATCCGTAAAAATGGAAGAAATGCAGGATGTTATCAACAATAATGATATTGAAGCCATGGAAAATGTGGATAATAACAGTGATAGTACCAATATATTGTGGTTATTGGAGGCTGACAGAAAGAGAATATCAAGGGATATTCACGATACAGTCGTACAGAATTTGACAGCACTTATTCATAAACAGGAATTTGCTATTCAGATTGCTGATAGGGATTTGAATAGAGCTAAAATAGAAATGAATAATGTAAAGGGTATTGTCAAAGAAAGTATTAATGAGCTACGTAATATTATATACCAGTTAAGACCTATGGAACTTGATGACCTGGGATTTAACGAGGCATTAATGAATCTTCTTGATAAATTAGATGATAGTCATAAGGATATTATTATGCACTATACAATAGATTGCACAGATGATATATCGCACGTTGTGTGTATGTCAACTTTAAGGATAATTAATGAATTAACCAGTAACTCGTTTAAACACGCTGACTGCAATAATATATATATTGATATTGCAACAGATGATAATAAACTTACTATTAGTTATAAAGATGATGGATGTGGTTTCGATTTTGAACAGATTGGCAAGGTTAAATCTAATAATACAGGTTATGGAATAAGAATGCTTGTTGAAAGGGTTAATCTGCTAAGAGGTAGTATTAACTATAACAAAGATGAGAAAGAGTTTGTTATTAATATACCTTTGAAATAATAGTTTTTTGGGGGAGAAAATAATATGTCTGTTAATATTTTACTTGCAGATGATCATAAGATGATTAGAGAAGGTTTGAAACAGCTTCTTGAAATGTATGATGATATTAAAGTTGTAGGAGAGGCTGGAGATGGATTTGAATGTCTTAATCTTGCAGATAAGACACATCCTGATGTAATACTTCTGGATATTAATATGCCTAATCTTGACGGACTTCAGGTGCTTAACATAATTAAAACTCAGAAAATGGATTGCAAGGTTATAGTTCTTACAATTCATAATGAAATTGAATATTTGATTAAGGCTATAGACTTTAATTGTGATGGGTATATACTTAAAGACTCAGATTTTGATACATTGAAAAATGCAATTATGACAGTATACGAAGGACAGACATACATAGAGCCAACACTTGTTCCATTACTAAATGTACGTTTGGCAGAGAGAGATTTGATGAAAGACAAATCAAAAGAACTTACAAGACGAGAAGTGGAAGTACTTAAAATGATTGCTTCTGGTTCATCAAATAAAGAAATAGCAAGTACATTAAGCATAAGTGAGAGAACTGTTAAAAATCACGTTTCTAATATATTTAAAAAGATTGATGTATCTGATAGAACGCAGGCGGCAGTGTTTGCAATTAAAAATGATATTATTAAGTTAAAGTGATAGATTGGTGCTGAATATAAAAGATAAGTGCTTATTATTTGTTGTTGGAGTTGAATTCATTAGTAACAATAATAATAATTATAGGATAACGTAATGAATTGAATATAGTAGATAGATTTAATTAATGGAGTGGGTGATATGTTTCACGTGAAACATATCACCTGCTTTTTGTTGTTTAGGTTGTGAAAGTATAAGCTATAAAATATAAAAGTATTGCTTGAAATATAGAATTTGAAAGTATTAGCTGCAAAAAATCAAGACGTAAAGTAGAGTGGAGAGTTATATTGAATGGTTATATAATATTGTATGTTGGTGAAAATAATAATGTAAACCGTAATAAAACGTGTAATATAATAAATGATAAATAAAAATATTTGTTAAATAAAATTCAAAAACTTTAATGGTATTCAAGAAAATGTATTCAAGAAAATATAGATTGAAAGTTAGATACTTTCTATTTATAGATTATATTGTACCCTTTTATTGATTATAGTATGAATATTATAAAACAATATTAGTTGCATAATTAAAAATACATAAATTAGCAGATTATATTGAGGTTAATCTATTGAAAAAAATAGGTTTGAGTATTAAACTATAGATGTGTGACTATTAATTAAAATGAATGTTTCACATCAAAATGTTTATTATGTTTCACGTGAAACATTTTACACTTGCATTTCACATGTAATGAATACATATCAATTAATTATAAGCACTATATTATTAATCGGAGGCTGATTATGGGGAGAGTAATAGCAATTGCTAACCAGAAGGGTGGTGTTGGTAAGACAACAACGGCAATTAATTTAACAGCTTGCCTTGCAGAGGCAGGACAAAAAGTTTTACTTATAGATATTGACCCACAGGGTAACGCAACAAGTGGAGTTGGAGTGGATAAGAATGAAGCAGACAAAACTGTATATGATGTAATTCTTAGAGAGTGTGATATATCCGAGGCAATAATTAAAGATGTATATGATAATATGGACTTACTTCCATCTAATATGAATTTAGCTGGAGCAGAGATTGACCTTATAGATGTTGAAGATAGAGAATATGTACTTAAAGAAGAAGTTGCAAAGATAAGAAGAAATTACGATTATATAATAATGGACTGTCCTCCATCTTTAAGTATGCTAACAGTAAATGCAATGACAGCTGCAGATACAGTGTTAGTACCAATACAATGCGAATACTATGCACTTGAAGGTTTGTCACAGTTAATCTATACAATTAATCTTGCTAAGAAAAAGTTAAATAAAAATCTTGAATTAGAAGGTGTTGTGTTTACAATGTATGACTCAAGAACTAATCTTTCATTGCAGGTTGTTGAAAATGTCAAGGATAATCTTAAACAGAATATATACAAGACAATTATTCCTAGAAATATAAGATTAGCAGAAGCTCCAAGTTATGGACAGCCAATAAATATATATGATACAAGATCAACAGGTGCAGAAAGTTATAGATTATTGGCACAGGAAGTTATGGAAAGAGATAAAGAAATAAAGGAGAAATAATATGCCAACAAAGTCAACTGGAACTAAAAGTTCTGCCAAAAGAAGTAAGACAAGTGGATTGGGAAGAGGAATTTCTAATTTAATACCTGAAGCACCTACAGAAGAAAATGTAGTTGTTAAAGAGGTAGTCAAAGAAGTTGTAAAGGAAGTACCAGCAGAAACTAAAGTGAAATTATCTTTGATAGAGCCTAATAAAGATCAGCCAAGAAAAGCATTTGATGAAGATGCGTTGATTGAATTATCAGAATCGATAAAACAGTACGGTGTATTACAGCCATTATTAGTTCAGAAGAAAGATAATTACTATGAGATTATAGCAGGTGAGAGAAGATGGAGAGCTGCTAAGCTTGCAGGTGTTAAGGAAGTACCAGTAATTATTAAAGACTATTCTTCACAGGAGATAATGGAAATTGCTCTTATTGAAAATATTCAGAGAGAAGATCTTAACCCAATTGAAGAAGCTAAAGCATATCAAAGACTTATTAAAGATTATAGACTTAAACAAGATGAGGTTGCAGAAAAGGTTTCTAAGTCAAGAGCTGCAATTACTAATTCATTAAGATTATTAAAGCTTGATGAGAGAGTCCAGGATATGGTGATTGAAGGTAAAATCAGCAGCGGACACGCAAGAACAATTATAACAATCGAAGATAAAGATAAGCAGTATATGATTGCTCAGAAAATATTTGACGAGAAGTTAAGTGTGAGAGATGTAGAAAAATTAATGAAAGCACTTGAAGCACCAGAGAAACCAGAAAAGAAAGCTCCGAAGAATGATTTTGTCTATAGAGATTTAGAGCAGAAGATGAAGGCAATTATGGGAACTCAGGTTGTAATCAAGAATAAGAATAACAATAAAGGAAAAATAGAAATAGAATATTACTCTCAGGCAGAATTAGAGAGAATATACGAATTATTGCAGAAGATTAACTAAATAATACTTTCAAATATAATGAGCACAGAGTGCTCATCTTAAAAGTTCCTTGCGGAACTTTATATGTGCTGGAAAGCAGCACGAAAATTAAGAAATAATGATCACAAAGTGTTCATCTTAAAAGTTCCTTGCGGAACTTTATATGTGCTGGAAAGCAGCACGAAAATTAAGAAATAATGATCACAAAGTGCTCATCTTAAAAGTTCCTTGCGGAACTTTATATGTGCTGGAAAGCAGCACGATATTTAAGATATAATACAAATATATTAAATATTAAAACGATAAATAATTAACGAAAGGAATAAAACAATGTTAGATGTATTTGGATTGTTTAGCGTACCAACATTATATGTGCTTATTGGAATAAGCGTATTATTGATAGTGGCAATTATTCTTTCTATTGTAGCCATTGCGAAGTCATCGGCAATGAAGAAGAAGTACAACATTATGATGGAAGGCTCAGAAGGAAAGAGTATCGAGAAAATAATTAAAGAGTATACTGACGATGTGAAACTTTTAAAAGAAACATATGAGGACAATACAAAATCAATCAAAGATATATATGATAAGATGCAGTATACATTTCAGAAAGTTGGAATTGTTAAGTATGATGCTTTTCATGAAATGGGCGGCAAATTAAGTTTTGCAATATGTATGCTTGATAAAAATGATAATGGCTGTCTTGTTAATGTAATGCACAGCAATAACGGCTGTTTTGCGTATATTAAAGAGATTATTAATGGTGAGTCATTTATTGAATTAGGTGATGAGGAAGCCAATGCGTTAAAGCAGGCAGTTGCTGGAAGAATGGGTGATGTTGAGCTTAGCAGAGAAGTCAACGATATAGTTAATAATTAAAATGATGAAAATAATAATGGCAATACTAGAATAATAACGAATATAATAAAGTACATTAAAAGATACATAAATAAATATATAAAATGCTGGAAAATATATATAAAAAGGTGCATAATTAAAAGAGTATCAAATTCGTTATATGGAGGAAAAAATGTTAGATTTAAAATTTGTAAGAGAAAATCCAGATATTGTTAAACAGAATATAAAGAATAAATTTCAGGATAGAAAGTTACCTTTAGTTGATGAAGTTATTGAACTTGATGCACAGGCTCGTGCTACAAAGACAGAAGCTGATGAGTTAAGAGCTAACAGAAACAAGCTTTCTAAGCAGATTGGTGCTTTAATGGCACAGGGCAAGAAGGAAGAAGCTGAGGCTGTTAAGGCTCAGGTTAATACTGATGCTGACAGATTAAAGGAACTAGAAGCAAAAGAAACAGAACTTAATGAAAAAGTTACTAAGATTATGATGACAATTCCTAACATTATTGATCCATCAGTACCAATAGGTAAAGATGACAGTGAAAATGTAGAGATTGAAAAGTTCGGTGAACCAGTAGTTCCAGATTTTGAAATACCTTATCATACAGAGATTATGCAGAAGTTTAATGGTATTGACCTTGATGCGGCTGGAAAGGTTGCAGGTAATGGTTTCTATTATCTTATGGGCGATATTGCAAGACTTCACTCAGCAGTAATTTCTTATGCAAGAGATTTTATGATTGACAGAGGTTTCACATATTGTATTCCTCCATATATGATAAGAAGTAATGTTGTTACAGGCGTTATGAGCTTTGATGAAATGGATGCAATGATGTACAAGATTGAAGGCGAAGACCTTTACCTTATAGGTACAAGTGAACATTCAATGATTGGTAAATTTATTGATACAATTACACCAGAGGAAGAGCTTCCAAAGACACTTACAAGCTATTCACCTTGTTTCAGAAAAGAAAAAGGTGCTCATGGTATTGAAGAGAGAGGTGTATATAGAATTCATCAGTTTGAGAAGCAGGAAATGATCGTTGTATGTAAGCCAGAAGACAGCAAAATGTGGTTTGATAAGTTATGGCAGAATACAGTTGATATGTTCCGTTCCCTTGATATACCGGTTAGAACACTTGAATGTTGTTCAGGTGATTTAGCTGATCTTAAGGTTAAGTCAATTGACGTAGAAGCTTGGTCACCAAGACAGAAGAAGTATTTCGAAGTTGGTTCATGCTCTAACTTAGGTGATGCTCAGGCAAGAAGATTAAAGATAAGAGTACAGGGTCCAGACAAGAACAAGTATTTTGCACACACATTGAATAACACTTGTGTTGCACCTCCAAGAATGTTAATCGCATTCCTTGAGAACAATCTTCAGGCTGATGGAAGCGTTAGAATTCCAAAGGCACTCCAGCCATATATGGGTGGAAAGACAGAACTTAGCAAGTAATTAAATATTAAGAAACAAAATATAATTTAACAAGAGATATAGTCTGACAAGACATTTGATTTAATAACATATTTGGTTTCACAAGGTATTTAATTTAATAAGTTAATTAGTTAAACACATTTAACATAATTGTTATCCTGCGTTGATGATGAATTATATGTACTGGAAAGTATGATATAGGTGCATATAATTTGTCGTCAATACAGGATATTTTTAATTGTTATATATTATTTGATATATAGATTAATTTGTGTTATCTTTATAATATTAGATGTTTATTATGATAGTTTAGATGCTGGAAATGGAGTATGTATGAAACAGGTTAAGGTAAAAAATCTTAAGGGAAATGAGATAACAGCCCTTCCTATAGTGACAGATAGTGGCACAGTACTTATACATGCAGATGTTGTATTGAATTCAGAATTGATTAACAGAATTAGGAATTTGGGAATACAAAGTCTAAGCATTAAAGAATATCCTGATGAAATAATTGACCCTGGTGAATATGGTCATATAATTATTGGAACAGATGATAAGCTGGGTGAAGACGATGACATTTATTCTGATAATAGTAATGGCACAGGGATAGATAATGATAATAATTACAATAAAGAAATAGAAAATGTAAGCGAAGATGGCATCAGTAACACCGATAATAATGGTGGTGAAAGTGATTATTATCAAGATAAAAGCAATAATAAAAATGACAGCGATAATGTGAATAATGACAGCCATAATGCAGAGAACTTACACGATAATGAATTGAATAAATCGGACATAGATAGTAATGAATCCAATAGCAAAGCTAAATCGCATAGTGGTAATAGTTATTACAGACATATCTATAAAGTTGAAGAAACGACTAATAATTCGAGGAAAGTTGTTAAAAATGTCCTTGAGAAACACATTTACAAGCATAATCAGGATTTGAAAATATTAGGTTTAGAGGCTGAACGAATTATTGAATCTGTGCTTTCAGAGCCAGAGGTTATTAACAATATAACAGAGATAAGAAATTTATCAACAGATATGTATACACACTGTATCAACGTGTGTTCATTATCTACAATTATGGCGTTAAGACTTAAAATGAGTGATAAGCAGGTTAAAAATGTATCCATGGGAGCGATGCTTCACGACATAGGTTTAAGATACATTAAGACACCATATATGAACACCAATGAAACATATATGAATACTAAAGATGCAATAGAATATAAGAAGCATACTATATTTGGGTATAGTTCTGTTCAGGACGAGGATTGGATACCGGATATAGCTAAAGAAATAATACTTTTACATCACGAAAGAATAGACGGCAAGGGATATCCATTTTCTCATAAAGGAGATAAACTGAAAATGGAAGTTAAGCTTGTATCTTTATGCGATGATTTTGACAGTCTTATAAGTGGTGTGGGTAATCCTAAGCTCAAGATATATGAGGCCATTGAGTATATTAAAGCTAATCAGGGATTGAAATATGATGCAACAATAGCAGAGAAGCTTCTTGAAACAGTAGCAGTATATCCTGTTGGAATTAAGGTTATTACAAGTGAGGGTGAAACGGGCATTGTTGTAAGGCAGAATAAGAAGTTTACTGACAGACCGGTAATTAAAATGTTAAAACATTCAGATGGATCTTTATATGAAGATGAGGTGGAAAAAGATCTTATGGAGTATCTTACACTGTTTATTGTAGATACTGAGTAATACAGGAATGAAGGATTGTTATGAATTTATATATAAAGGCTATAGGATTTGAGCAGGTGGATTCGGACTTTGAAGAGCAGATGATACACGCAGGTATTCTGGACAGTTTGGAGAAGGGGCTTGTTATAAAGAATAATGAGCTTAACCGTGGTGCGGTCATAGTAAGAATAAGCGAGTCTACAGGTTTGTACATATACGGAAGATTTAAAGATAAAGAATTCATATATGAATATTATTTTCCATTTGTTATTGGAAGAACAAGATGTGATAATGATGAGATTACAATAGAAAGACATCTGGATAAGGAATCCTATGCAGTTGTATGTGATGAGTCAAAGACAGGTGTTACCCTTATATTTTATCTGCAAAATGTAATGGATTATCTGGATTACATTTGTGATGAAAAAGGTCTTAACCAGAAAGATTACGATATAGATTCGAGAAGCTATGTATATAAAATTCCAATAAAGAATAAAATGGTAAGCCTTACGGCATTGTCACTTGGCGGAATAATTATGCTTCCAACAAGAAATAATAAGTCAGATTCTGTCAGAATGAAGAAGGAGAAGGACGACAGACAAAGACTTATACAGGCGGCTAAGAAGGGTGACGAGTCGGCAATAGAGAGCCTGACAATAGAAGATATAGATACATACAATGAGCTTTCACACAGAATTGTAAAGGAAGATGTATTTTCAATAGTTGATTCTTCATTTATGCCTTGTGGTGTTGAGTGCGACCAGTATCAGGTAGTCGGCGAGATACTAGAGTTGTCTGAGGAGATTAATCATTACACCAAAGAGAAAATATATATAATGGTTATTGAATGTAACGACCTTAATATGACTGTTGCTATTAACCAGGCTCATCTGCTTGGAGAACCCGCTGTTGGCAGGAGATTTAAGGGGCAGATATGGCTGCAGGGAAGTGTTAAGTTTAATAATTAAAATATTTGCCTGAAAAGGATAGATGTGATATAATTAAATAAGTGACGTTAAGTTCACATAATAAAAATGGTTACCGTAGCCTGAAGGCTGAAAAGCCCTGATACGGAGCTTGTTCTCTTAGTTAAATGGATATAACGAGCGCCTCCTAAGCGCTAGTTGTGGGTTCGATTCCCGCAGGGAACATTAATTTCTTGCAACAATGATTGTGAAAATTCATTGTTGCATTTTTTATTTTATGGTGATTGTGAGCACCATAAAAATATATAAATGAGTAGTTGGAACACCGAAAAAATAAAAGGGGGCACAGGGAACTAAATCCATTCTTAAAAAAATCATACAAAAACTACATCAATAAGTATAAATTTCTATTGCATTTAAAATTGAATTGTGATAGTTTTATCAATGTCTGATGGACAATAATTATGAGACTGGGTATATGAGGTTTTTACCCGGTTTTTTGTAATGTGATTCAGAAAAATTTATTAAACAAATAAAAACAAAAGAAAGGGAAATTATATGGCAAAGTTAAGAAAATGGATAGGTAATTTAAAAGTTTCAGCGAAATTGCAGGTATACCGGATGGCGGTATTAGTGATGACAGCTTTTTTTGTATTGGTGGCACTTGTATCAACATTAGTGATTCGTTCGACTATACATAGTATTACGGAAGTGTGGTCTCCTTCACTTGAGTGTCTGCAGGAATTACAAACAATAACTGCTAAATATAGAATCAAACAGTATCAGCATCTTGTAGAAACAGATACAGCAGCTATGGCAGCCTGTGAAAAAGAAACTAATGATATGGAGAATCAGATAAAGGATATATCTTCTAAGTTAGAGAAAATAATTAATTCAAATAAGAAAGCACAGGTAGGTAAAGCTGATTATGAAAAGGCAAGCTCTGCATGGGAGGATTACAGGTCAGCCTCAGATAAAATATATAAGCTTAGTAGAGAAGGCAAACAGGCTGATGCTGCTAATCTTATGATTGGAAGCGTGTATGAAAGTAATAAGGAATTTGTAGAAAAGTTAAATTCAGTACGCGATGATTTTCAGGCGGAATTAGATACGGCAAAAGTAATTGCTAATATATGTACAATAATTATTTTTATTGTCATTATCATAACAGGATTAGCGATTGCAGTGATTGCAACAATTATAGGAAAGATAATATCAGACTCAATTACAGAACCAGTACGTCAGATTGATGAGGCAGTTGCCAGCCTTAGAAAGGGTGAGCTGTCTAACGTGGATATGCTTACATATGAATCTGATGATGAGTTTGGTGAAACAATTACAAAGCTTAAGGAAGCTATGAATATACTTTCAGATTATGTAAGCGAGATTTCACGGGAGGTTAAATTCATAGCACAGGGTGATTTAACAAGAAATGGTGATGATATTACACCGTTTCTGGGTGATTTTTCAGAATTAAAGGATTCGCTTCTGTATATTTTAAAGCGTTTTAACAGTACATTGTCAGAGATAAGCAGTATTGCAGAACAGGTTACACATAATGCGAAAGAAGTAGAAAGTGCATCGAAGTCGTTAGCAGATGGTGCAACAGAGCAGGCAGGAGTTATCCAGGAACTGAATGCAACGATAGATACAGTTGTTGACCTTGCAGTGGATACAGCAAGTGAAACAAAGAACGCATCTGAACGTGTAAAGGCTTCTGCAAACAAAGCAAACGAAGAAAAAGAAAAAATGAATGTTTTACTGACAGAGATGGAACATATTACAGAAATATCCAAGGAAATAGGTAATATTATTACCGATATTGAAGATATTGCTTCCCAGACTAATCTGTTAGCACTTAATGCTTCTATTGAAGCTGCAAGGGCAGGTGAAGCAGGAAAGGGATTTGCGGTAGTTGCAGACCAGATTGGAAAGCTTGCAGCAGATAGTGCTAATTCAGCGGTTAATACAAGAGAATTAATTGATAAGACTTTAGTTGAAATTCAAAAAGGAAATGAAATTACAATAACAACAGCAGAAGCTTTTAACCAGATTATTTCAGATATGAATTCTTTTGCAGAAATGGCACAGAACACAATGGAGAAAGCTAACACTCAGGCAGAGTCATTAGAACAGATTGGACAGGGAATAGAACAGCTTTCAGGTGTGGTACAGGGTACTGCAGCATCTTCAGAAGAGAATACAGCAATAAGTATTAACCTCGCAGAGGGTGCAGATAAGATGAATGAACGCGTGAAAAGATTCAAGTTATTCTAAAAAGTATAGCTGGCTGCATGAGGGAATCTCTTTCTGACAATCAGAGAATATATCATCTGGTAGAAAAACATAATTAACTGAAGGAGATGAAGATGACGGTAAGTGCAGATGAAAGGAAAAATACTAATGAAAGTATATATAGATTTTGATGATGTATTATGTGAAACAGCAAAACATTTTACAAAACTTGCAAAAGAGTTATTCGGAATTGATGTGCCTTACCGTGAAGTGCAGTTTTTTAATCTGAAAAAGACTTTTGATTTGAGTGATGAACAGTATGAAGAGATGATGATAGCAGGGCATCTGCCAGAGAATCTGTTAAATTATGAGGAAACTACAGGGGCAGCAGATACTATTAATAAATGGGTTGATGAAGGCCACGAAATCTATATTATCACGGGAAGACCTTTTAATTCGTATGAGCCATCACGAAAATGGCTTGATGAACACAATCTTAAAAGAGTTCCATTATACTGTGTTGATAAATATGGTCGTGAAACCAGTAAACAGGACTATGCATATAATATGACTTTAGAGCAGCTTTATAATATGACATTTGATTTTGCAATAGAGGATTCGCCGTCAGCTTTTGAGCACGTTATGCATTTTGATAATTGTAAGGTGGCAGTGTTTAACCGCCCTTGGAACATACACGAAGAACTTCCTGATGACAGATTTGTGAGGTGCGAAGGGTGGAAAGAGATTGACAGGTTATTTGAGGAATATTTTAAGCAACAGACGGATAATTAATAATATGATAACAGCCACCAGTATAATAATATGTTTACCTGACAGGAGCATATTACAATAAAGCTGGCGGCTGTTATTATATTATTATGTACAATAACGGAAGGTGCGGTCAGTTATAATTCTTGCAAATATAAGTCCAAGTGGAAGTGCTATTATTATCATAACTGCGGAGGTGAACCACGAAACCGCTTCTGTCAGTGACATAATTCCAAAGTTATATATTGCACGGTACAGGTAAAGTCCAGGAACCATAATAACAATGGAAGGCACGGTTAATGATATACGTGGATAACCATTATATTTTTTTATAAATGAAGCAAGCAGTCCAGCAGTTACAGCTCCGATAAATGCGGCAGCGGCAGCAGGTATTGCAGTAAAGTCAACAAGTTCAAGACGGAGTGTGTTGGCAATAGCACCAATAACAGCAGTGGTTGCCGCCATTGGAATAGAGCTGTTAAACATAATTGAAAATCCAAATACACCGCAGAAGCTTGCAATTAATCTTAAAATAAGATGAGTTATATTGCCAATATTCAGGCTGAAGAATTCCTCAGGTTGTAAATGAAGAATTAATGCCATAATCCACGCAAATACAGTTGCCACAAGAACTATGATTGCTGAATAAGTAAGTCTTTCAATACCTGAACGAATGTCAAGCTTGGCAAGGTCAATTCCACTTGTAATAAATGGAAATCCGGGTATTATAAAGAGCATAGAGCATATATATCCGGCTTCGTGTACTGACGGTATGTTAAACAGCAGAATGGCAAGTTTAAGCAGTATTGCATATATAAGACACGAAGCTGATATAGAAGCAGCTATATTTAAAAACAAAGTAAAATGGTGTTTAATAAGCTTGGTTCTTATCAGATTACCTGCACCGGCGGCGATAAAAGCGAAAAGCATTTCAATAGGTCCGCCACCAAGAAGAAATGTGAACGCACAGCACGCAAGAGCGGCGGCAAGTCCAAGCTTGACCGGTGAATACAGGGTATGTATCTGTTCAATTTCATCAAGACGTTTATGAATTATTTCACCGGTAAGATGAGCTTCTTCGTTTGGAAAGTTATCGACAAACTGCTCCATACGGTAAAGCTTTGATGTGTTGACACCTGTATTAGCTATGCTGAGTGACTGGGATACGCAGTCATTTCCATCAAAACAGTTAAATTCAATAGACATAAGTCCAACATCAACAGTACAGGTTACGCCAAGCTCCTTGGAAAGTCTGTTCATAGATGTACGCACACGCCACGCACCAGTACCACACGAGAGCATAATCAAGCCGACACGTCCGATAACAGAAGCCTTTTCGATAAGGTCAGCATCGGAAATCAGTGCATTGCTGTCAGCATTGGTATAGTCGTGCCAAGGTATCTCCATATGATTTTTTTCCATAATATCTATATAATTAGTCTTTGGCATATATAATCTCCTCAGCTTTCTTAACGTGATTTTCAAGATTTTTCAAAAAGATAGAATTAGGAAGGAATATTCCCAACTCATCAAAATGCTTGTTATTATCTATATATGAGTCCTGACCATAGAAGATATACGCCATAGGAAGATTTTTCTCAAGTTCAAGCATAAGGTCCCATACAGCACTGTAGGCTTCGGCTTCAGTTTCTTTAAGTTTTACTGTGTCAGGAAGTTCACGGATAAGCAGTATGCCTGTATTTTCTTCAATAATCTGCTGTTCAATAATAGATGGATCATCGCCATATATATGACTGTATCTGTAGGCTTTGGCAAGAAAGATATTCTTATTATTATGAAGATTTTGGTAAATGTTATAAAAATGCTGATAGTCTTTTTCGTGAACAGTATTCTTATATTCTGGTAAGAGAATACCATTATCGTCAGTCATAATAATTGGATTTTGTTTTCCGTCAGCATTGAAGCGATATGGAATAAGAAAAGAATTTCTCAGTAAGTCAAACAGTGTGTTCTGGCTTATAGCCATAAGAAATGCAGATAAATCCTTGTTAGTGTAGCAGTTAAATAATGCCTCGGTAAATTGTAGTGGCGAAAGATCAGTACCAGAATCGTCATTGCAAAATAAATTATCACAGAATGTCTGAAAAAGCTTGTTATATGCCCACTTATCGCTTAAGATTTTATCAAATAAAACCTCAGCTTTTTCTTCTCGTGGAAATATTGTTTTTTCTATCATAAATATCCGACCTTTCTTATATTTTTATTTCGACAGTTATTATACTATCGAATCGGCAATAAGTGAAAAATATAAATAATATAATTGCCATAACATTATGGTATAATGAGCACAAAAGTGCTCATCTTAAAAGTTCCTTGCGGAACTTTATATGTGCTGAAAACCGCACAAAATTATGGCATAATGAAAAAATATCGGGGAAGTCTAAGCTGACAAAGGAGAATGGTATATGTTTGCAGGAGTGTAATACGTAAGTCTTAAAATCAAGATAGTTGAAATCTTAAATAAGCTGTACTATAATTACGCTAAAATATTATCAAAATTATTTGAAAGGTGAACAACGTGAAACAGATATACAGAGCAGATAAGGGCGGTAATCTCACACAGGCTCTAAGTGAGATTACTGCACCAAAATTATTATTATTGATGTCTAATAATGAGCAGTTTGAGCAGCATGTAGAAGAGCTGGAAAGGTATTTTCCAGGTGTTCCAAGCATTGGCTGTATTGGAGGAAGCTACGGAGGACAGACAGTTGTAGCGGATAAAGGCGTAGCAGTTATTGCTATGGAGGGGAATTTAAGTGTAGTGACTAATGTACTTGAGCAGGCTTCGACTATGCCTGTAAAGTATATTGGAAGACTTGAGGAAGATATAAATAAGGTTGCTGCATCAGAGAATAATACAATATGTATTGACTTTTGTTCAGGTAATGATGCGTGTGTGCTTACTACAATCTACAGCGTTCTTGGAAAGAAGCATATATCACTTGTAGGTGGAACTGGTGATGGAGGAAAAGTATCAGTTAATGGAAAGATATATGCTGATGCTGATGCATATGCACTTATTCGTAATAATGATGGTAAGATTAAGGTTTATAAGGAGAATATATATAAGCAGGTTCCAGCTTGTCGTTTTATTGCATCTAAGACTGACCGCAGTAAGTATCTTATAGGAGAGCTTAATGGAAGACCAGCCAGAAAAGTATATCAGGATATATTAAATATTGGTGATAAGGAGATGGCGACACAGACATTTAAGAATCCGTTAGGTAAGATGAATGGTCAGGATATATGTATAATATCTATTAAAGAAGTTGTTGGCGATAAACTTGAGTGTTATCGTCAGGTTAATGATTCTGATGTTCTTACATTACTCGAATTACAGGATATATCCCATGTTGTTGAAAATACTATTAATCAGATAAAGAAAGATTTTACACACATATCAGGTGTATTTTCTATTAATTGTGTATTGAGATATTTACTCTTCTCACAGGAGCATTATTTTGAAACATATCTTAAGTCTATGTCCGTATTAGGAGACCACGCTGGTCTTATAGGTTATGGGGAGCATTACAACCAGCAGTTTGTTAACCAGACAATGACTTGTGTAGTATTTGAATAAATGTTACTGTTTAAAGTCCATTTTGCAAATGAAGTAAATTTAATACTCATAAAATGACAGCAAATATCAAAAAGAGGAGGAGATTATATGTTTGGCAGAAAATTAAAAACACAGAAAGAAAATGTTATATTGGCACAAGAAGAAACTTTAGATATGCATCCAATCATACACGTTGCAGATAGTATTATTGAATATCAGAAACAGCTTGCAGAGAGGGAAGTAGAGTCACTTGATGAGATGGCAGATATACAGAAAGCCTTTGTGCTTGCAACTAAAGAGAATGAAAGATTAAAAGACCAGGTACAGGAATTATCATCTGTATTTGCTGATGTAGGTCAGATTGCAACAAGCTTTGACGGTGTAAAAAATGGTATTGTTGACTCTGTAGGAGAGGCACAGCAAAAGGTAGATGAATTAAAGAATAGTTCAAAAGAAGTAAGCAGGAGTTTTGGTGAGATAAAGAGTGCATTTGCCGGTGTTCAGATGTCTGTACAGCAGATTAAAGATTGTATGCAGCAGATTATAGCAATTGCGAATCAGACTAATATGCTTGCACTCAATGCTTCTATTGAGGCGGCAAGAGCAGGAGAGCAGGGAAGGGGCTTTGCGGTTGTTGCCAACGAGGTAAAGAACCTTGCAGAGGAGATAAAGACACTTGTAAGCACAGTTGACGGAAGTATCTCTGAGGTAGAAAGGGGTACAACACAGCTTAATAATAATATTGAGGAATCACAGTCAGTATTTGGAAAGAATGTTGAAGATGCAGATGCAGCATATGGAGTATTTGAACAGATTATAAAAGCAGCAGATGCAGCTAAGGAGGTTCAGGAGGAGATAGGCGAGGTTACACAGTCTTCTGAAAAAAGACTTTCAGATGTTAAAGACTGCTTTGATGACCAGGAACAGCAGTTACAGAAGGTGCTTGCACATATTGAGCGTGCCAACGACTTAGGAACAACCAAGAGTTCTATGTTTGAGGATATGAATAACCTTGTATCCCAGCTTGCTCCTATTGCCAAAGATATACAAAATAAATATCAATAATTTACTGTGAAGGGAATTGGTTATGAATTATATAGTGTTAGACCTTGAATGGAATCAGAGCTACAGAGGAAAAGAATATTCTATAGAAGAAATGCCATTTGAGATTATACAGATAGGAGCTGTAAAGCTTGATGAACATAAGAATATAACCGGACGGTGGGAAAGAATAATCAGACCTGTAGAATATGTTAAACTTCACGGTAAAGTATCAGAAATGCTTGAAATTACTGAAGATGAACTCAAAATGGGAGATGATTTTGCAAGTGCGGCGAAAGAATTTCTTGAATGGTGTGGTGATGACTATGAATTTATAACCTGGGGAAGTTCAGATCTTACAGAGTTTCAAAGGAATATGAAGCATTTCGGGGTTGAGAACAATTTTCCATTTCCATTTATGTATTATGATCTGCAGAAGTTATACAGCAAGGTATACTCAGACGGCAAGACAAGAAGAAGTCTTAAGATGGCTATTGAGGAGCTTGGTTTCAGCGAGGATGCAGAGTATCATTCAGCAATTAATGATGCTGTATACACGGCAAGGATATTCCAGCAGATGGATTTTGACAGCGTAAAGGTGTATGAGAGCATTGACACATACAGAATACCTAAAGATAGAAAAACTGAGATATATGCCAACTTTGGGACATATGAGAAATATATTTCAAGAGGTTTTAAGACAAGGGATAATGCAGCTGATGACAGGGTTGCAAGGTCGTGCAGGTGTTATATATGTGGCAGGTCTATGAAAAGACTTATAAAATGGTTTGCGACAACTTCAAAGACATATTATTCAGTATTTGTGTGTGAAGAGCATGGCACATTTAAGGGAAAGCTTAAGGTTAAACATAATGATAACGGATTGTATTATGATGTAAGAATTGTTAAGCAGACAGATGAAAAAGGGGTTGATAAGATAATAGACAAGCAGGTTAAGGAACGCGAACACAGAAGACGTAAGAGATTGGAAGAACACAAAAGAAAGAAATTACTTAAATAATATTCTATTATGTCTGCCGTGTAAAATAACTAATTAAATATAAATAAAAAAGGCAGTAATCTTAATTATATATAATGCTTTGAAGGAAAGGATATTTCTGGGAATTATATATAATTAGATTACTGCCTTTTTGAATATGACAGGATATCTGTTGAATGAAATTGCTGCATCAACAGATGCTGCTATATAACTGCATATATTATAGCTGCCGCAATAACAAGCTGTATTATTGCAAATCTGAATACGACCTGTGCATCAGACCAGCTCTTGTTCTTTCTCATATGGTCGTGGATAGGTGTTCTTATATTCTGCATAATCTTTATATGAAGAAATCTCATAAATGAAACCTTAATAAGACCAAGTCCGCCATCAATTATAAGAACTATGGCAAGTGGAATGTAAAGCAGAGGGCTGTGTAACTTAAGAAAAGCAAATGCTATAAATATTCCTATTGCCCTTGAGCCTGCATCGCCCATAAGCAGCTTGCTAGGTGATGCGTTAAACCACAGATAACCAAGAATACATACTACCATAATAAGTATTGTGTGGCGGAATGAGCTTTCAATGTCAAATATCATAAATAATACATAGGCAGATGAAAGTGTAATTGCCGAAAGAGTTCCACATAAGCCGTCAACACCATCTGAGCAGTTAGTTACATTTATGCTGACCCATATTAATATAACGATGAGAACACCGTAGATGATTGGGTTAAGTGTAACTGTAAGCTTAAAGAGTGATATGTCAAATGTGTTAGGATTATAGTGGAGATATGTAACTGCCGCCATAACCGCAATTACGAAATCTATAATACCTTTCTTAAGCTCGCCCAAGGTGATGACGAAGCATCATCAAGGTAACCTGAGAGCATTGCTGCAAGTACAAGTATAAGATAAATGATTATCTCAGAACTTAAATTGACAAATATCATACAGGTTATTGTAAATACGAGGATAAATATAATTCCTGCTCCTCTTGGCTTGCCGACTGACTTTGAGCCATTAATTGCGTAAGCTCTGCCGCCATCACGGGGAAGGATATTTTTACCCATATATATAGCAAGGCACGTTATTGCAAATGCAAATATTATGCTGGCAAAAGTCACAACATTAATATAATTCGGACTTATCAGATAATAAATCATAATTATGAATTCTCCTTTGATTATTAATAGTTTTATGATAAATTCCTATAATTATGATGTCAAGTGAAAGATAGAAGTAATTAATTGGATTATCAAAATATATGAGAAATTTTATTATAAAAATGACCAATTGTCAAAAAATTAATAGTATTTAATTTAATGTTATGATAAAATAATGTTAATACAAAAGTATATGCGAAGTAATATTATTAATGTGGAAGGGCGGAGTAATATATGGCTGTGACAATTAATTATGAACAGATAAGAATAACTGAGTTAGACTCATATCTTTTTGGACAGGGAACACACTACGAGATATATAATAAAATGGGTGCACATATAGCGAAGAAAGATGGAAAGCCCGGAGTATATTTTGCGGTATGGGCACCAGCGGCGAAGGACGTGTACGTCATAGGTGAATTTAATGACTGGAAAGCCTATGGCTATGATATGAAGAAGATTTCAGATGGTGGAATATATGAGTTATTTATAGAGGGTGCCAAGGCTGGACAGATGTATAAGTACCTTATTATTTCACAGAGTGGTGAGGCTATTTACAAGGCTGACCCATATGCCAATGCGGCACAGTTAAGGCCAGAGACAGCATCAATTATTACTGACCTTAATGGATTTAAGTGGACAGACAGCGTATGGGTTGAACATAAGAAGAAAGAGAACCATTTAAAGTCAGCAATGTCTATATATGAATGTCATCTTGGTTCGTGGAAGAAGCAGGAAGATGGTACAGAGGACGGTTATATGAATTACCGTGATATAGCACCAGACCTTGCCAAGTATGTATCAGATATGGGATATACACATATAGAGCTTATGGGAATTGCAGAGTATCCATATGACGGCTCGTGGGGTTATCAGGTTACAGGATATTATGCACCAACAGCAAGATACGGAAGTCCTAAGGATTTTATGTATTTTGTGGATTATATGCACAGCAAGAATATTGGTGTAATACTTGACTGGGTACCAGCACATTTTCCAAAAGATGCACATGGGCTTGCGAACTTTGACGGAAGCTGTGTATATGAATATGCAGATCCAAGAAAGGGCGAACACCCTGATTGGGGAACTAAGGTATTTGATTACAGCAAGAATGAGGTATCGAATTTCCTTATTGCCAATGGAATGTTCTGGGTTGATAAGTTCCATATTGATGGCTTAAGAGTAGATGCAGTTGCTTCTATGCTTTATCTTGACTACGGAAGGACAGAAGGCAACTGGGTTCCTAACCAGTATGGCGGTAATGGTAATCTTGAAGCTATGAGTTTCCTTAAGCATTTTAATAGTATGATGAGAAAGAGATTTCCACAAGCGGTTACAATTGCAGAAGAGTCTACAGCGTGGCCAATGGTAAGTGGTGACCCTGATAACGGAGAATGTCTTGGATTTACATTCAAGTGGAATATGGGCTGGATGCACGATTTTCTTGAATATATGAAGCTTGACCCTTATTTTAGAAAGTTTAATCATGGTAAGATGACATTTTCTCTTATGTATGCTTACAGCGAGAATTTTATACTTGTATTATCGCACGATGAAGTTGTTCACCTGAAATGTTCTATGTTAGGCAAGATGCCTGGTGACAGAGAGGACAAGTTCGCTAATCTTAAGCTTGCATATGCTTATATGTGTGGACATCCGGGCAAGAAGCTTTTATTTATGGGACAGGAATTCGGACAGTGGAACGAGTGGAGTGAGAAGCGTTCTCTTGACTGGTATCTTCTTGAGGATGAGAGCCACAAGGAATTAAAGGATTTTACAAGTGCGTGCCTTAAGCTTAATAAAAATTACAGATGTTTATATGAAACTGATTATAATTCAGAAGGCTTTAGATGGATTAATGCCAATGACAAGGACAACAGTGTATTCTCATTTATAAGAATAAGTCCAGATAAGAAGAAGCATTTGTTATTCGTTCTTAATTTCACACCTGTTGAAAGACCAAGTCATAGAATTGGAGTGCCAATTAAGGGCAAATATAAGCTTGTATTAGGTGATGATATGAAGAACCAGCAGAAGATAATTGCAAGTAAGAAGGGTGAGTGTGATGGCTATGGTGAGTCACTTCTTGTGGATTTACATAGGTATGGAATAGCTGTGTATGAGTTCAATGGTGATGTGGAAGCACACAAGCCTACAATAATATAATAATAATATAAGAGATATATAAGAGCAGTTTAAATAGCAGTCTGATATATAAGTCAGATATCAGGTTGGCAGGATTTAAGTGAAGCAGGTATATGGTATTGATGTAATTATTAATGTGGTTGATTACATTTATGCTGTAATCTGCTTCATTTTGCTTATTTTTTTGGTGGAAGTAACCGAAATATAATACAGGTTATTTTATAATCAGGCGATAGAATTATCTAAGCAGGATATATAGGCTGTTATTAGGAAATGGAATAACCGGCTGTAGATTAGCCGCAGATAATGTATGGAGGATAAATATGTCTGTATCAATATACGCAGGTAATTTTAACAAGGATAATAATGTTAAAGAAACATCTATTAATTATAAGGAAAATGTAAGCAACAGGACTAATGGTGTCAATGGGATATTTAATGGTGTTGTTATGTCAGAGGGACAGGATAACAGCAGGCTGGCAGATAACACATATGAGTCGTTATTAAAGGAAGCTGATGATGTAAAACAGCAGATTATGAATTCTGCAAGTACAGCACAGATAAGCTTCAAGGCACTTGTTAAAAAGCTTTCTGGTATGGAAGCAGTCGATATAGCAGGTGATGGATTTAATATAACAGATGCCTCTAAGGATGATATGGTATCAATTATTGATAAGATTAGAATTGAGCTTGCAATGCACTCAGACAGCTATGTTGCATATGGAACTGGCGTAAGCTCTGATGCAATTGAGAGTGTTGCAGGGGCAGGTGCAGCTAATGAATTAAAGCAGAGATTAAGCGGTGCTGGAATAAGCGTTGATGACGATACTGTGCAGCAGGTACAATCAGCACTTGATGAGGCGGCTTCAATAACAGAGCTTTCAGAGAGTGCTAAGTATTATATGATTGCCAATGATATTGCACCAACTATTGACGGAATATATAAGGCAGAAAATGCTGTCAGTACAAGACCGGCTAACAGCGGATATGAGATTTCATTTAAGGAATTTAATGCTATGCGTCCACAGATTGAGTCGCTTATGAATAAAGCCGGGCTTGAAGTGAACTTAAGAAACCTTAATAATGCACAGGATTTGATTAATAATAATATACCAGTCACAGAAAAGACTTTAAAATATAAAGCTGTTCTTGACGGACTTAATTTAAATGGTCTTGATACACAGGATGGACAGGATAGTGTATTATCAAAGATTGCTGACCAGCTTGCTATTGGTGAAGACCCTAAAGATACTCCACTTACAAACGATCCATCTATATGGGATAATGTAAAGAACGCAATAGTAACACTGGCTAATGCAAGCTATGATGATATTGTAAATGTTGTTTCATCTGGAAAAGCATTTACAATAGCAAGTCTGAAGGTCGTAATGCAGGTAGGCTGGAGTGAAACAGCAGAAAGCCGGCAGGCTGTTAACAATCAGATGACTGTTAATAACCAGATGTCAGGTGACTGGCAGGGTAATGTAAACAGTCAGATGTCAGGCGGCTGGCAGGGCAATGTTAATAACCAGTATGGTTATGTGCAGGATACGGGCTATAATCAGGGTGTATATAATAATCAGATGGGCGGTAATTATGCATACCAGCAGCCATATGGTTACAATGCACAGAAAGCTTATAACACACTTGTTGAGGCAAGGCTTTTACTTACAGCAGGTACAGGTGTAATTCTTGAAAAGAGTAATACATCACTTCTCTACACGCCTCTTGAACAGATTAACGAGCAGATTAAAGCTCTTGAAGCTAATGGAACATTATATGCTGGCAATACACAGATGTATAATGATGTCCTTGATGTAAGAAAGGCACTTTATGATATTGAGACTGCACCAGCACAGATGTATGAAAAGCTGATGAAGAGTGACCCATATAAGTTGAGTATTTCTATGGTATCAGGCATTGCGAGTGGAATGACAAGCCGTTATGCCAAGGCAATAGATACATATGAAACAACAGGTACTAAGGTAAGAGAAGACTTAGATGACTCTATTATTAAGGCTGTTAATAACAGTGCAGAGGGTATAATGGACGAACTCAATCTTGAGAATACTCAGGAGAACAGAGATGTTATTAAGCTTCTTGCTTCTAATAACATAGATATCAATAAGGAAAATGTTGAGAGGGCAAGAAGAATATATACAACCCTTAATAATCTTGTTGATAATATGAAGCCGGAAACTGTTGTTAAGATGATAGATGACGGAATCAACCCAATGAATACTGATATATGGACAGTTAATGATTATCTTAGCAGTATGAATCAGGGTGCTACTAAGGATAATGAGGAGAAATATTCAAAGTTCCTCTACAAGCTTGACAAGATAGGTGGAATTAACGAAACTAAGAAAAAGCAGTTCATCGGTATATACCAGATGATGAATATATTTACAAGAGATGCCGGAGTGTGTGCGGGTGCTCTTATGAAGCAGGGCAAAGAGATTACTATGGGTAATCTTATCAGTGCCTACACAAGCCGCAAGCACTCTGGAATAGATGTAACTATTGATGATTCAGTAGGTCTTGGAGATAAGGAAACTATCAGTTACTTTGAGTCATTATTTGCAAAGTCACAGAAGTTTATCACTCCTAATACATTGAAGAATTCGGACAATGAGTCACCAATTGAACATCAGAATGTTGAAGCATTTGCTAACGGACTTGCTGAACATTATGATGAAGCAGTGGAAAATGAACTTGACAGCAGTTACATAGAAGAAGTAACTAAGAAAGCAGAACAGGCTGATGCTGAGGTTGTAAGGGAGTTAAGAAGAGCTGGAATTAATGAGAACATTGGTAACATTAATGCGGTTAATGAACTTATGGCTACAGGACAGCTTATGGCTTACACAAGAAAGCACGGAAACCAGGGCAGTAAGTCAATATATGGAGAGAACATAATTGATAGCAATGACAAGCTTAAGGAAGTGTTAGACAGCAGGGATAAGCTTGAGGCTATGTATACTAACCTTGAAGAAGCTGCTGGTGATGAACTTGAGGAAGCTATAGAGAGCTCACTTACAGGAACTGCTGAAGACCCTGTTGATTATGATACATTTGAAGAATTAAGAATAAGCAACAGACAGATTAGATATATAAGCAATCTTGCAAGAAGAAATGATTACCGTGTCCCTTATGTTAAGAATGGACAGGCAGGTCTTATCAATCTTACATTTGTTGCAGATGATAATGACAAGGGAAAGATATCTATTAAGATGAATACAGCTTCGTGGGGTGAATTGTCAGTAGAGGCAAAGGTTACACAGTCAGACGTAAGTATGTATGTAAAGCAGGATTCAAGAATTGTGCTTTCCGAAGACAGAAGCATTTATAAGTATTTCCAGCAGATTGAGGGAGATCTTAAAGAACAGTTCGGTTATGACAATGTAAGAATTAATTGTGTAAGAGTTCCAGATGTTAAATATACTACATACGAGGACTCAGGGGCAAAGATTCCATCAGATCGTCTTTATAAGATCGCTTCAGCAATAACAGGAGTATTCTTTGGGGCATAAGAGCTGCTAAAGAATTACAGGATATGTCCGATATATAAAATGTATGATTTGACGAATTCAAAGGATAACGCCAGTAGATGTGGCGGGAATATAAAATCAGGAGAATAAAAGTATGAGAATTAATACTAACGTATCAGCCATTGTATCTAACAATGCGTTACAGAAGGCACAGGATGCACTTTCAAGCTCTATACAAAGACTTTCATCAGGATATAAGATTAACAGTTCAGCTGACGACCCGGCAGGCTGTGCTATTTCAGAGAAGATGAGAGTTCAGATAAGAGGTCTTGATCAGGCTAAGAATAATACAACAGATGGTATCTCTGTTATCAATACAGCAGAAGGTGCTATAGTAGAGATACAATCTATGCTTACACGTCTTAAGGAACTTACAGTTCAGGCGGCTAACGATGTTAACTCTGATGATGAGCGTGAAGCTATCCAGCAGGAGATTGATAATGTTAATCAGGAAATAGACAGAATATCTGAGCAGACAGAATTCAATACACAGCCACTTATTAATGGTAATCTTTCAAGAAGAGTATATTCAGATTATCAGGGTGTGAACCAGCTTAAGATATCTGACAGTTTTACTGCTGGAATATATGGAGTTACAGTAACACAGGATGCTAGACAGGCAATAGCAGTAGGTGATACTATTACAATGTCAGGCACAGCTAAGGTAACTGCTGATCAGGCAGGAACAATATCTATTAATGGATATAACATTGATATTGTAGAAGGTGATACACTTGATACAATTATGGATAAGGTTATGGATGGTGCTAATATGGCGGGTGGAAGAGCATTTGCTGTATCAAGCCTTGCTAATGATACGAAGACTAACGGAAGTGATTATGCAGGATATAAGCCAGATACATCTTACACAGGCAACAGACTTGTTATAATGACAGAGCAGTATGGAAGAGATCAGCAGCTAGATGTAACATGCAGTAATAAAGACCTTGCTGCTATGCTTGGTATATCAGATGCTTACAATGAAGATGGTTCAGGCATACACGCAGAAGGTAGTGATGTTGTAGCTGAATTCGCTAATGAAGTTGATGATGCAGGCAACCCAACAGGTAAGAGAGTTGGATTTGAAGATTCAGCTATTATCTCAACCAAGGGTACTAAGATTACAGTTAAGGACGTTAATAATAAGGAATTCGTTATGGATGTTCCAGGTAATGTTGCAGGAACAACATTTAATGATACAACAGCAGCTAAGCAGAACGGAAAGTCACAGGCAGCAGGTGGAACAGCTACGGATATTAATCAGGAAGTGACTGATGTCGGAACTATGAGTATCCACGTTGGTGCTAATGAAAATCAGGTTATCGTTCTGGATATTCCTAAGATAACTACTTACACAATAGGTACAGATAATATCAATGTAATGACAAGCTACACAGCACAGCTTTCAATAGGGTATGTAGACGAAGCTATTAATTATGTCAACTCTGCACGTTCAAAGCTTGGTGCATATGAGAACAGATTTGACCATACTACTAAGAACCTTGAGGTTTCAAGTGAGAATGTTACTAAGGCTTTATCAGCTAAGATTGATACAGATATGGCTGAGGAGATGACAGAGTATACATCACAGACAGTTCTTACACAGGCAGCTACATCAATACTTTCACAGGCTAACCAAAGACCATCAGAAGTATTACAGCTTCTTCAGAACTAATCTGTCAGGGTGAATTGATTGGAGATGTGAAGTATGGATAGAGAAGCTATTAAGACATATTCATATAGAATATCGCAGGCGACACGTTCAGAGCTTGTAGTAATAGTGTACGACATAATAAGAGATTATCTTAAAGATGCAGTGTCAACATCAGATAATGCAGTATTTAAAGAGAAACTACACATGGCTATGAGAGGTATAGACCAGCTTATAACAGGTCTTGATATGCAGTATGAGCTTTCAGGTAATCTTTATGTACTCTATAACTATATGAAAAGAACTCTTATCGGTGCACAGGTTTCATATGATAAAAATGTTGTCAATTCAATATACGATATGATTGGACAGCTAAGACAGTCATTTTATGAAGTAAGCAGACATGATAATTCAGCACCGCTTATGAAGAATACAGAAAAGGTGTATTCCGGACTTACATATTCTAAATATGGTGCAGGCAATGAAACAGCAAGTGATACGCTTATTAACAGAGGATATATGGTATAATGAGCACAAAAGTGCTCATCTTAAAAGTTCCTTACGGAACTTTATATGTGCTGAAAAGAAGCACGAAAATTATGGTATAATGAGCACAAAAGTGCTCATCTTAAAAGTTCCTAACGGAACTTTGTATGTGCTGAAAAGCTGCACAAATAATATAATTAATTAAAATAAAAAGGGTTACTGCTTTGACCAAAAGACATTCAGATAATGATTGTCTGGCTAGGGCAGTAACCCTTTTGTAGTATTTTGGTGATTTTCTAGAAACGGAGCTTGCGCTTAGAGTATTTACTACGTTTCTTAGAAAGTGAAGCATTGTTAATAATTGTAAATATAATAAGTATTACAGCTACAATTCCAGCTATAACCCATATATTAATCTTAATACAGCGTTTTGGTGATAACTGTGTTGAGTTGTTCTTGGCACTAAGGTATGGCAGAAGGCTTTCATTGGAATTATCACCGCCTGTTATGGAGAGTGTGGTAGAACCAACAACATTATCACCATAAAGATAATTAAGCTTAGCGGCAAGCCTGCCCTGCTCATTAGTTATATCGTAATTCTTATCAAGGCTCATTGTAACGCTTGAAGTTGAACCGCTGTTAGGAATTGTTATAAATGAGGCATTCATATTAAAGTTAAGTTTTGACTTATTAAATACATCTGATGAGTAGTAGTTATCAGTAGAGAATAACGAGCTTATCTGTGTGTCAGATGTAGTCGATTTCTTAAAGTTATTAAATCCCCAGTCAAATAATGAACGTGTATCTATAAATCTTGTAGAGTCATCTGGTGAACGGAATACAACGCATATAAGCCTCATTCCATCTTTTTCAGCAAATGTTACCAGAGTCATTAAAGATTCATCAGTAAATCCGGTCTTTCCACCTTTGCAGTATTCATAGTAGAACTCGCGTCCTTTAAGCATCTTATGACGGTGTTTTATTGTTCTGGGTGTAGATGTTACATTAGTGGCAGGAATTGTATAGCTTGAGGAAGTTGAGTCAATGTTTACAAACGAAGCGTTGTTATAACAGCCTCGTGCAATCATAGCCATATCGTAAGCACTTGTGTAGTGGTTAGGATTGTAAAGGCCACTGGCATTAGCAAAATGTGTTTCAATTGCACCAAGCTCACGAGCTTTATTATTCATCATATCCACAAACGCATCTATTGAGCCAGCGACTTTCTCAGCAAGTGCATATGCAACTTCATTGGCTGAATACAGAAGAAGTGCATATAAGGCCTGTTCAACAGTAAGTTCTTCCCCGGCCTTCATACCAAGGTTGGCATCTTCAATCGGATTAATTGAATTAGCTGCGGCAGTAGAAAATGTAAGTGTATCACTGAGATTACAGTTCTCAATAGTAAGAAGTCCTGTAAGGATTTTAGTTGTTGAAGCTGGATAGCACTTACGGTGTGCATCTTTTTCGTATAGTATAGAGCCTGTATCTGCATCGACTAATATTGCACTCTCACAGGTAATATCCGGAGCCTGTGGCCACGAAACAGAAGTGTCTGTTGATACCTCGTTAGATATAACAGAACTCTTGGCAGCAGTTGTTCCATTAGATATAACATAGCTGCTGGCGGCAGTTGTTCCGCTTGTTATTCCAGCTGCAAAAGCTGGTGTTACAGATGTTGCCACAATTGCTGTACAGGTAATAATGCTTGCAGTTCTTACAAGGCATTTTCTGAATTTATTAAATAGAACTGAACACTTATTAACAGAGTGTTTCGTTGTTTTATTAGAATTATTAAACATTACAATCTCCCATCGTTAATGATATTATGAAGTAAGTGTTAAAGGCACAAAATGCCATTTATTATACTGATATGTTCATATTATACATATTTGCTTGTAATATTAACATATTTATTAAGATTATGAAACTAAATTTGCAGGCGAATATTTAAAGCTGTGTGGAATGGGATTTTGGTGATGTTTTAATTTACCTTTGACATACTTATTATATTAAAGTAAAATATCTTGGTTTGATGTTATAAAAATGGTTGTAAGCTTATACAGTATAAAGAATGAATGGAGATTATTATGAGATTAAGAAATGTACCGGGTGCAAGAGAAGTTATGGTTGAGAACGAATATGTATTCACGGAACCAGAGGGAATGTGCGGAACCTGGAAAGAGGTATTTGGAAATGATAACCCTATACATATAGAGATTGGAATGGGAAAGGGAACATTTATAACAACTCTTGCAGGGATGAATCCAGATATTAATTATGTTGGAATAGAGAAGTATTCAAGCGTACTATTAAGAGCAGTTGAGAAGCAGGACGAATTACAGCTTCCTAACTTAAGATTTATAAGAATGGATGCAGAGAATATTAATGAAGTGTTTGGTGTTGATGAAGTGGATAGAATATATCTTAATTTCTCAGACCCATGGCCAAAGGACAGACATGCTAAGAGAAGACTTACATCAAGACAGTTCTTTGCAAGATATGACAAAATGCTTAAAAAAGAGGGCAGGGTTGAATTCAAGACAGACAATAGGGTACTGTTTGACTTTTCAGTTGAGGAAGTAAAGGAAGCTGGCTGGAATCTTGTAGAGTGTACTTATGACCTTCACAGTGACGAAAGGCTTAATGAAGGAAATGTTATGACAGAATACGAGAAGAAATTCTCAGATATGGGAAATCCTATATGCAAGCTTATTGCAGACAGATAAGATAGATTGAATTATTAATACATATCAGGCCGTTAATAAAATAGATTAAAATGTTATTGTAAGATAATTAAATGTATTAGTATCACATATGACTTTGTTGAATATTATATAGTAGAAACGTTTTTAACTAATATTTTAAGAATATATCATATTCAGGAAAGGAAATGGTATGGGATATCACAGACATTGTAACAGGTGTAATCCGATTAACAGACTTAATGAGTACATTTATTACCACAATAGATTAAACCGCAGGATTGTGCGTTTTAAGAGGTCGTGGGATGAAATATATAAAATAATAAATGGCTGCTGACCTTAAGATATATGTACTGGTAATACTGAAAAAATCAGTAATAAAGGTACATATCAAGGTCAGCAGCCATAATTTTTTGATTCTACATTTCATCGGGTGAGTCGTAAGGCTGGACACTGATATTACGTTTTTTGAGGAAATGCTCGACTACAAGGTTCGTAATATAGCATATAACTGCCATAACAGGAACACCGAGGAACATTCCTAATACGCCGAAAAGTGCTCCACCCACAACAATTGCGAATATAACCCACAGAGGCTTAAGTCCTGTGCTTTCGCCAAGTATCTTAGGACCAAGGAAAAGTCCGTCAAACTGTTGTATAACAAGTATCAGGATTGCAAAGAATATAACCTGGATAGGATTTACAATAACAATTATGATACCACCCATAACACCACCGATGTAAGGTCCAAAGTAAGGAATCATATTAGTAATTCCAACGATAACGCTTATAAGCACCGTGTAAGGGAACTTGAATATAGTCATACATATAAAGCAGATGATACCGATTATTAATGAGTCAAGTGCCTTGCCATACATAAATTTTAAGAAAATAGTACCACTTTCCCTGCATATCTTTCTTGTAGTATCAGCCGCATTTTTCGGAAATACAGCATAAAGCACACGCTTAAAATTGTAGAATATATTCTTGTGGTCAGATATCATATACACAGAAACCATAATTGCAATTATGAGGTTGACCAGTCCCTTAACAATAGCCATAGATGTATTAACTACATATGGGAGCAGATTGGTAAGCATATCTGTAAGATATGATATAACCTTAGGGTAAAGGTTGTTTAATTGTTCATTAATGACTGCATAATCAATAAATCCCAGGTCAGCGTGTTTATCTTCAAATGAATTAACAAGGCCAGTGATATTGTTGTACCACACTGGAAGCTTGTCCACGATATCGGTAATGCTTGTATACAATTGAGGAATTATAAATACCATAAGGATTGTAATAATTCCGATTGCAATAATGTAAGTTATAAGTATCGAAAGATATTTAGAAAGCTTGTCCGACTTCAAATGGCATTTTTCCTTGAACAAATGTCTGTAGAAAAATCTTACAAGTGGGTATAATATAAATGCTATGAACGCACCAATTACAAATGGTGATATAACATTAAAAATGTATTTGATAATATTAAGTGTGTTATTAAACCCGCCAATAAGCTTGAATATAAGTATTGCACCAAGGACAAATAAGAGTCCGTATATTACAATAGTAAAATATCTGCTGTTGGGCTGGAACTTATTCTTGTATACAATGTGGTTGTCACCAGCGGAGTTATTATTATCAGGTGAATTAAAATAGCTTGTATCGTTATTATTGTCTTTATCCATACAAATCCTCGCAATCTTATTTAATTAAGGATATATCAAGAATATTGTACTCCATATAAGCGGTTAAAAAAACCCCATAATAGTTAAATATTATTAAAAATAATAAAAAAAATTATATTGTTTTTAAATAAATACAAAAAAAGGCTTGCTTTTTTGTTAATAACACGTTAATATATTTTTGTTGTTACGGCAGTTGTAACATAATAATATATGCACCGCTAGCTCAGTTGGTAGAGCACCTGACTCTTAATCAGGGTGTCCAGGGTTCGAACCCCTGGCGGTGCACTTGTAAGTTTAATGCTTGCAATAATTTAATATACGCACCGCTAGCTCAGTTGGTAGAGCACCTGACTCTTAATCAGGGTGTCCAGGGTTCGAACCCCTGGCGGTGCATTTGTGAAAGTCTTTTGATTTAGTCGATGGAGCTAGGTTGAGGGGCTTTTTTTGTGCGTTGAATTTCTATGATTTGATATTTTTTCTGAATTTTTGAATTGATTCCTTTTTTTCTGAAAAATTCCAGATATGGATTGTATAAATAGTATATTTAGTGTTACAATACAAGTGGGTACACATATGAAACTATTATTTGAGACAAATACGAAGGGGAAGATATAACACTAATATACCAGTGTTATGACTGCTAATCAGGTTAAAGACTGATAAGACGTTATGTAATATTAAGAAAGCATTTAGTTATTGGTATTACTGATATAGCTTATTTATCTGGAATGATTTTGTACGTAGTATTGTTATATTGATGTTGTGTCGGAAAAGAGGTTCATATGAAGAAAAAAGGGAATAGACATAAGACACAAAGAGCACATAGAAGAGCATTGAAAAGAGCCGCCATAATTACAATGGCAGGGGCAGCGGTTATTATAGGGGCATATTCTTTAAAGGTATATGACTTCAGAATTAAATATACGCAGACAGCAGATTATATGAAGGGCAATGAAGAGAATGTAACAAAGGGAGTTGTCACATATGAAGAAGCAACTAATAGTAACCAGACTACAGTGGCAGTAAGAAGTTCTTATAAGAGGCTTGATGTAGAATGTGTACTTCAAAATCCTGAACTTCCAACAGGCTGTGAGATAACAGCTTTGACGACAGTTCTTAATTATCTTGGCTATAATGTAGACAAGCTGACAATGGCAGATTATTACCTGGATAAAGGAAAGATGGGCGAGGTGTCGCCTTACAAAGCATTTGTCGGCAATCCAAGAGATGAAGATTCGTGTGGTGCGTTTGCACCAGTATTAGTCAATTCAGCGACAAAGTATCTGAAATCGCAAAGATCATATATGAATGTATACAATATAACGGGAGCAGAGTACAACGAGCTTCTTGATTATGTAGATGACGGACATCCGGTGTTAGTATGGGAGACAATGTATATGAAAGAGCCATATGAATCCTGTACATGGAATATAGACGGAGAGAATATTATGTGGCTTTCACGTGAGCACGCTATGGTGCTTATAGGCTATACACAGAGTACATATATTATGGCAGATCCGTTAAGGGGCATATGTGAATACGATAAAGAACTTGTAGAAACACGATATAAAAGTATGGGAAAGCAGGCAATAGTTATATATTAATGATTGATATGTGAAGTTTAATAATTAATATTTAAGATTGATAGTTGATATTTAATGTTAATAATTGATATATAAAGTGAGTGTGTCAGTCGTGTCAGCCATTTATTACCACATATACATTTTATAAATCATCACAGTCGGGGGAATACTTCCATTATGGAGGTGATGAGTGTGTACCCAGCGTATGATGGTGATAAAGATTATGATTATGACACAGCCCAATATACGTTTCCTCATAGAAAACGCACTTATAATGAGGAAGATAACAGCGAAGATTATTTTGAGAACGCGGTATATGAGGACAGTGTGAACTTCTCATCTATGGCAGATTACGAAGACTTTCTTATATGGGGAACTGATAATAAAGACCAGTTCATATAAACAGATTATAAAAGATTTATTAATCTTTTAAGCTTCAATTGACTAGAGTTTTACAGATGTTATATGATAAGCGAAACGTAAGGAATTTATTGTCTGTGCGTTTCGCTTATTTTAACTTTATAGGAAATTGCATTTCCTATAAAGTTAAAACGCTTCGCGGGGATGCGACCCATGTGGAGATGAAGATGCACTTGCGTGCTCACATGGGCGCGCAAAGAGTCACAAAGTGACTCTTTGTTCTGTAATAGAATACAGAGCAAGCTGTAATTAACATTGTATGCAGAAATGAGGAGTAGTATGTACGGTTATGTTGTTGTTAATAAGCCTGAGCTTAAGATAAAAGAATATGATATGTACCGTTCATACTATTGCGGATTGTGTGAGGAGCTGCTTTCGGATTATGGTATTAATGGGCAGATATCCATAAGCTATGATATGACATTTCTGCTTGTACTGCTTACAGGGCTGTATGAACCGGATACAACATATAAGGAAGCAAGATGTATCGCACACCCTGTTCATAAGCACCCGGTAAGACGCAATAAGATTACGACATATGTTGCGGATATGAATGTCCTTATGACTTATTACAAATGCGTTGATGACTGGCAGGATGATAAGAAGCTTATGAAGAAGCTGCTTGCCTCGTCTTTGACTAATAAGGTTAAGAGGATTGAGAAAGCATATCCCCCAAAAGCACGCATTATTAAGGCGGCACTTGATAGAATGAGTGAGCTTGAGAATAATAATGAGAGCAATATTGACCTGCTTGCAGAACAATTTGGCATAATAATGGCACAGATTTTGTGTATGAAAAATGATGAGTGGTACGATACATTAAAAGTGATGGGTAATTCACTTGGAAGATTTATATATATTCTTGATGCGTATGATGACCTTTTGGAAGATAAGAAGAAGGGCAGATACAATGCACTCAGGACGTATGAGAATAATAAGGATTTTGATATATTTATAGAAAATGTGTTAAAATCACATATGGCACAATTTGCCGCAGGCTTTGAGAGCCTTCCTATTATTGAGAATGTCGATTTATTAAGAAATGTAATATATTCAGGAGTCTTTACAAGATTCGGGATTGCTAAGAATAAAAGAGAACAAGTGGAGGAAGTATGACCGATCCGTATTCAGTGTTAGGTGTATCAAGAGATGCAACTGACGAAGAGATTAAAAAAGCATATAGAACATTAAGCAGAAAGTATCACCCTGATGCGAATATCAATAATCCTAATAAGGATAAGGCAGAGGAGATGTTTAAGACAATCCAGCAGGCTTATAACCAGATTATGAAGGAAAAGCAGGGTGGATATACATCATCAGCTTACAGTCAGAACAGAGGTGGCACAGGAAGCTATGGCTATGACGGTGATTATCAGAATAACCGTAATGGACAGAGCGGCAATGGTTATGATGATTTTGGCGGCTTCTGGGGCTTTGGACCATTTGGCTTTGGCGGATATTATGGAGGGGGTTCTAATTCCGGATATTCAGGTGGTGCTTCTAATATGAATGGCAATGATGATACGACAGTTCATTTAAGAGCGGCGGCTAACTATATTAACAATGGTGGATATGATGAGGCACTTAACGTGCTTTCTGCTATTCAGGACAAAGATGCCAGATGGTACTATTATAGTGCTATGGCTAACTCAGGCAAAGGCAATCAGGCAACAGCGATGGAACACGCCAGAAGAGCAGTAGAACTCGATCCTGACAATATGCAGTATCGTATGTTCTACCAGCGTATGAATAGTGGCGGTGAATGGTATTCAGGAAGACAGCAGACATATCAGAATCCAGCAGGTGGAATGGGAAGCTGGTGTATGAAACTTATATTTATCAACCTTATGTGTAACTGCTGTCTTGGCGGAGGCGGCTTATGCTGCCCGGGAAGATACTACTAAGCGGTTCTCCCAGTTCTTTAAGTAATCAAATAGAATATCAATATGAACAGGTCCGGTTTCAAGAATATAACGGTGGAATTCTTTTAAGGAGAAGTTATCACCGAGATCTTTCTGGGCCTGTTTTTTTTAGTTCCCCAAAACCTAAAAATCCAAGAACATATTTGCAGTAATTAGCAGGATTAGCAATAAATGCTGTATACATCTCGTGTGCAGCTTCGGCACTGCTAAATCCATAATCGGTAAGGAATGAGGAAAGCTGTGCTTCAGTCCAGCCGTAATAATTCACTCCGATATCGCCCTTGGCATAGAGGCAGAGTATAAGTGCATAATTGCACTGGACCAATGAATTAAGCAGAGTATTATCGCCAGCATATTCATATGAATGAACTTCAACATAGGAAGCCCAGCCCTCAATATAGCCGCCAGGTTTAATGACATTTCTTATCAAAGAAGGGCTTGTTGAGGCAAAATACTGTGTCTGGTATAAATGTCCCGGATACCCCTCGTGTGCCAGCGTAGGATACAAATCACTGCTGTCAGTGCCGGCTGAATTAATGTATATAGAGTTAATGTCAAGATTATCAATCTGTGGCATAAAGTACATAGCAGGGCTTGCATAGTCATTAAGTGCTTCAGATACATAATTAATATTATAATTGACATCATTTAAGGCAGGATAATCATCAGTTATCTTCTTTTTTAAATCCTCAATAATCTGGTCTGGTTTATCAATTCCAAAAGAAAATGTGCCAAACTGGCTGTTGAGAGAAGGATCTTTTCTTAAAAGCTTCTGCATAACAATTGAATAGCTTCTTATATAGGAGTCAAGCAAATCATTATATTCGTCAATTGATTTACTCCAGCCAAGACAGCTTTCAAGAAGTCCCTCAAAGTATCTTGCACCATCAGGGTAATTGCATATTCCACCAGAATACTGGTTAGTTCCCTTGAATGAAGCAAGAGTCGTTATAAGTGCGTTATAACCTGGAATTACATGGTTAATAACGGCATCTTCGTTCTGCTTCTTGTATACATTTTTCTCATCATCAGTAAGGAAAATGAGGTCGTCAACACGGGAGTTAAAAGTACCAATAAACATACCTTCAGCATCACCGGCGGAATTAGCGATAGATTTGCAGGAGCTTATGACCTCATCAAGAAGGTCATCGCTTAGGGTATATCCCCTGACGCTTCTTAATGCCTCGAATTCCAGCAGATTATTAAAATATCCATCCACATCACTTAGGAGCTGTATATATTCTTCAACGTCCTTTTTCTCCATAAATGTATATTCGGAAAAAAGGAGCGGAAGCTGTATCTGTATGCCGATTGTAGGAGTGAGGTCGGTGTTAAGAAGATACAGGTCGCTGTAATTAAGGGTTGTATACAGATATTTGTTTAATAGGTCATAGGTTATCTGCTGGCTCTTGGAAAGTGAAGCCTTGTCAAAAGCGTTGAGCTTTGTTATGTAGTCTGTTATATCTGATGTATCATCAATATTATCAATATCAATACGTCCGAGTGTTATATCGTAATCATCAATTCCATATTCGCAAGGATTTTCCAAAAGTGCGTGCAGTGAGAGTGAGTCGCTTGAGGCAAGCTCACGAAAAAGGCTGTCGGTAAAAGCGTTGAAGCTTTCGTTATCAGCTGCATTGTATTGCTCATCAGCATTGTTATAACGTGAAGCAGACCCGCCAAATGGAGTGCAGGCACTAAATGAACAGGCTGTGATTACTACTGCACCTGTTATGGCAGCAGCTTTTTTAAAGAAAGAATAAATGTTAGTTTTATGTTTTATGTAACTGGATTTTAATGTCAGCATATAATAATCCTCATTTCTGCGGACATACCGCGTAGTCGGCTTCGGGAAGGTGCATATAAGCTCCTGATACAACATTTTCTTAATCATACACTAGATTATATGTATAATAAATGTTTTTCATTAAAGAATATTTGTTTATTCGTTTGACATATTCTAAAAAGCTGGCTATCATATATAGAATAATGACAATGGAGGTTACGGATATGCCACAGAATAAAGGTCCATTTTATATGACAACAGCTATCGCATATACATCAGGAAAGCCACATATTGGTAATACTTATGAGATAGTTCTTGCCGATAGTATTGCAAGATTCAGACGTCAGGAGGGCTATGATGTTTTTTTCCAGACAGGAACTGATGAGCATGGACAGAAGATTGAATTAAAAGCAGAAGAAGCGGGAATTACACCTAAGGAATTCGTTGATAATGTTTCTACAGAGATAAAGAGAATATGGGATTTAATGGATACATCTTATGACAAGTTCATAAGAACTACAGATGATTACCACGAAAAGCAGGTTCAGAAGATATTTAAGAAGCTCTACGATCAGGGGGATATATATAAGGGTTCATACGAAGGTATGTATTGTACACCTTGCGAGTCTTTCTGGACAGAGTCACAGCTTGTTGACGGAAAATGTCCTGACTGCGGACGTGAAGTTAAGCCAGCTAAGGAAGAAGCATATTTCTTTAAGATGAGTAAATATGCCAACAGACTTATCGAGCATATTAATACACATCCAGAATTCATACAGCCGGTATCAAGAAAGAATGAGATGATGAATAACTTCCTTCTTCCAGGACTTCAGGATTTATGTGTATCAAGAACATCATTTAAGTGGGGAATCCCGGTAGATTTTGATGACAAGCATGTAGTATATGTATGGCTTGATGCACTTACTAACTATATCACAGGTATCGGGTATGATGCTGATGGCAACTCATCAGAACAGTATAAGAAGTTCTGGCCGGCAGACCTTCACCTTATTGGAAAGGATATTATAAGATTCCATACTATATACTGGCCTATATTCCTTATGGCACTTGGTGAACCACTTCCTAAGCAGGTATTTGGACATCCTTGGCTTTTACAGAATGACGGCAAGATGAGTAAGTCTAAGGGAAATGTTATATATGCAGATGACCTTGTAGATATGTTCGGTGTTGATGCTGTAAGATACTTCGTACTTCACGAAATGCCATTTGAGAACGATGGTGTTATCTCATGGGAGCTTATAGTTGAACGTATGAACTCAGATCTTGCTAATACACTTGGTAACCTTGTCAACAGAACAATTGCTATGTCTAACAAGTATTTTGGCGGTGTAGTTAATAAGACAGGTGTCACAAGTGAGGGAGCAGGCGTTGATGAGAACGGTGCAAGCCTTGACTTCGATGCTGACCTTAAGGCTGTTGTTACAGGAACAAGAGATAAGGTTCAGAACAAGATGGCTACACTTCACGTTGCTGATGCTATGACAGAGGTATTTGCATTATTTAAGAGATGTAACAAGTACATTGATGAAACAATGCCTTGGGCTTTAGCAAAGGACGAGAGTAAGAAAGAAAGACTTGAAGAAGTTCTTTACAACCTTGTAGAGAGTATTACAATCGGAGCTAACCTTTTAAAGGCATTTATGCCTAATACAACAGAGAGTATTTTAAAGCAGCTTTATCCTGACAATCCAGCCGCTGGTGACAGGGATTTTGATGATCTTGACAAGTTCGGCTTAAGAGAGTCTGGAAGTAAAGTTACAGATAAGCCAGAAATCCTTTTTGCAAGACTTGATATTGAAGAAGTTATGAAAAAGGTTGAAGAATTACAGGAAGCACAGAGAAAGGCTAATGGAGTACCAGAATATCCGGTAGTTGAGAAGAAACCTGAAATAACATTTGACGACTTTGAAAAAATCCAGATTCAGGTCGGAGAAGTGCTTAAGTGCGAGCCTGTAAAGAAGGCAAAGAAGCTTCTCTGCTCACAGATAAGAGTTGGTGAGGAAGTAAGACAGATTGTATCTGGAATATCGCAGTATTATAAGCCGGAAGAGATGGTTGGCAAGAAGGTAGCAGTAGTTACTAACCTTGCACCTCGTAAGATATGCGGCGTTGAATCACAGGGCATGATTCTTGCGGCTATGGACGATAAGAACAATCTCTCTGTTATGACAGTTGATAAGGATATAATCGCAGGAAGCGAAATCGGATAGCAAAAGAGTGAATTATATATAATAAAAAGCTCCCTTCCGGGCTGGCAGGTAAAATCACCTGCGGCTTGGAAGGGAGCTTTTTCTTGTACTGCACTTGTACTTACAGGTTAACAGAAGTAGCAAGGCATTATTTATCCAACAATTTTTTTGTATTCGCGTGGACTGATGCCAATGTGTCTCTTGAAAAGTTTCGAAAAATAACCGAAATCAGGAATACCGACAGCTCCAGCCACTTCAGCAACACTCATATTTGTGGTATTAAAGTAGCGTAAAGATGCCCGGATGCGCTGCCTTCCAATATAAGAAGTCAGCGTTTCGCCGACTTCTTTTTTAAATGCATTTGACAGATAAGATGGATTTTTGTCAAATTTTTCGGCAAGTATGGATAGCGTTAACTCTGAGTATAAATGCTGGTCAATGTAATTTTACAACAGTTCGGATCAGATAAGAGTAATTTTTTCATACGTATAATTCTTAGCAAAGCATAGAATATTTTCGGACCATTGTCAAATGGCAAGATGTGCAAACTCTCCTTGGCTGTTAGCATCTTTTATGCGAAGAGAAAAAGCTTCAGCCTGCTGGTATACATAAATCGGATGTACGGCGGTCCCAAACATACGGGAAGCTAGAAAAAAATTTAAGGAGGCGATTCTGCTTCTTATTTCTTTTGCAGGAAGAGACTGAAAAGAAGCAGAATAGTCCAAAGTCTTTTTCATGAAGTCAATGGCCTGGGCAGTGTTTCCGGCAGTCATTGCCTGACAACAATGTTCTAGTCGTGAAATCAGTTCCGCGATGTAATCGGAAGAGAATTTCTGAAAACGTTCTTCGTTTGGCGAAGTGTTATGAGACTCTGTTTTATAATTGACATACTCAATGCTGCATGTTTTGAACGCCGGAATAAAAAAACTAATAAAATGCTGCAACATCAGTGTGAGTTCATCAATGTCTACGACAGGAAGAGAGTAATAAAAGTGTAACAAGACAGAGTTGTATTTCGGATCAATGTGATTATCACGAATGAGCCGGTTGATTGTTACCTGATTGATTGGTTCGGCCAAAAAAGGCATAATACCAAGAATATCTGGTTCAGCGTCCGTGGTCAGACTGACAATTACATTGTAAAACCCAAGGGAACTCTGCAGTACAATGATTTGATAAGGAGAGCTGCCAAACAAAGAAAAAAGTGGGCTGTTCGTTTTGTAGTTGCCCCAGACCATGCGTCTTAGTCCCATATCCATTTTCTCAAAATTCTGATAAGGAGCATGCATCAGATAAGAATCTATCTTAAAGGTATCGGACAAAGTTTGCTGGAGCAAAGGGAAAAAATCATCGGTATTCATGTTTTCAAATGTCATAATAGGACTCCTTTCCTAGTAGGTTTCTCGTTTTATTTGTAAAAAATTTGCCATAATTATATTTTATGTAAAAATTTTACCAAAACAACAAAACTAAGACAAGAGCAAAATCCGTTGAATTGTTATACTGAGTACATCAATGAGATTGACGGAAAGAGAGAAAGACTCTTTTTATGAACAAGAAGGAGGTAAAAATGGCAACAAAGAACATTAATGCATCTTGGCAGTTTACAAAAGATGCTATAACTGTCGCAGAAGGATATTCTGTATTAACACAGGGCAACTGGGAGGCACTTGACTTGCCTCATACATGGAATGGTAAGGATGGACAGGATGGTGGAAATGATTACCACCGCGGTACATGTTACTATGTAAAGAACATGAAGCGTGAGGAGTTTGGTAGCGAACCAATCACTTATATTGAGTTTAACGGAGCAAACTCTAGTGCATGGCTTTATGTTAATGGAAAAGAAGCTGGACATCATGATGGTGGATACTCTACATGGAGAGTGAATGTAACAGACTTTTTGGCTGATGAAAATGAAATTGTAGTTGCAGTAGATAATGCACCAAATGATCATGTATATCCACAGATGGCAGACTTTACATTCTATGGCGGTCTGTATCGTGATGTAAATGTGATTTCTGTACCAGAAACACATTTTGATCTGGATTATTATGGAACACATGGCATTGCAGTAACACCTATCGTAGAAGGTGCAAATGCAAGTGTTGAAGTAGAAGTATTTGTTACAGATGCAACAGAGGAAGATACTTTAGAATATGTCATCAAAAATGGTGATGAAGTTATTGCTACAAAGAGCGTTTCTGCAAATGAGACAAAGGTTACATTCGAGATTGAAAATGTTCATCTTTGGAATGGCCGTAAGGACCCACACCTTTACACAGCAGAAGTTACATTAAAGAGAAACGATACTGTTTTAGATGAGAGAAGTACTCGCTTTGGATGTAGAACTTTTGTTATTGATCCAGAGAAGGGATTTATCTTAAACGGAGAGCGTTATCCACTTCACGGTGTGTCTCGTCATCAGGATAGACCACACATTGGAAATGCTTTAACTCATAAAGAACATAAAGAAGATATTGAACTCATTCTTGAAATGGGTGCAAACACAATCCGTCTTGCTCATTATCAGCACGACCAGTACATTTATGACCTTTGTGATGAGACAGGTCTTGTACTTTGGGCTGAGATTCCATATATTTCAAAACATTTGCCAAACGGACGTGAGAATACTATTTCACAGATGAAAGAACTTATTATACAGAATTACAATCATCCAAGTATTGTAGTATGGGGACTTTCTAATGAGATTACAATGGGTGGCGGAGAGGATGATGACCTCATTGAGAACCACAACATTTTAAATGATTTATGTCATCAGATGGATCCAACAAGACTTACAACAATGGCCGTAGTTTCTATGTGCAGCATTGATGCAAAATATATTCAGATTCCGGATGTTATTTCTTATAACCATTATTATGGATGGTACGGTGGAACAACAGATATGAACGGTGAGTTCTTTGATGATTTCCACAAGAAATATCCAAATATTCCAATTGGATTAAGTGAGTATGGATGTGAGGCTTTGAACTGGCATACATCAAATCCTGTTCAGGGTGATTATACTGAGGAATATCAGGCATACTATCATGAAGAACTGATTAAGCAGCTCTTTACAAGAGATTATATCTGGGCTACACATGTATGGAATATGTATGACTTCGCCGCTGATGCAAGAGCAGAAGGTGGAGAAAATGGTATGAACCATAAGGGCTTGGTTACATTTGATAGAAAGTACAAGAAAGATGCTTTCTATGCATATAAGGCATGGTTATCAGATGATCCATTCGTGCATATCTGTGGTAAGCGCTATGTAGACCGTGTAGAAGATACAACAAAGGTTACGGTATACTCTAATCAGCCAGAAGTAGAGTTGTTTGTAAACGGTGAAAGCCTTGGTAAGCAGACAAGTGATGTGCATTTCTTCTACTTTGATGTGCCAAATGCAGGCGAAAGTACACTTGTTGCAAAAGCAGGTGATTGCAGTGACGAAAGCAAGATTCGCAAGGTAGATACCTTTAACGAAGAATATCGTTTGAAAGAAGAAGGCGAGGTTCTCAACTGGTTTGATATTGATATGCCAGAGGGATACTTCAACATCAATGACAAGATTGGTGATATCATGAAGGCCAACGAAGGTAAGATGTTCATCGATGAATTGATGCTTAAGATTATGAAAGGCGCTGATGGCGGTGCAGCAGAAGCAGCAGAAGCAGCAGCTGGTGCTGGCAGCGAGGGCCTTATGAAGATGTTATCAGGTTTTACAGTAAAGCGTATGCTTAATCTTATGGGAACTGCAGGCGGTGGAAAGCAGTTTACTAAGGAAGAACTTCTTGAGTTGAATAGCAAGCTCAATAAGATAAAGAGATAGGAGGATATTACCATGAGTAAAACTAGAGAAGTAAGACCTTTCGGTGCACGTGACAAGTTTGGTTACCTGTTCGGAGATCTTGCAAATGATTTTTCATTTATTTTTGCCAGTACTTATGTAATGGTATTCTACACAAAGGTTATGGGTATCTCAGCGGCAATGGTCGGAACTATGTTTCTTATTGCTCGTTGTATCGATGCTTTTACAGATATCGGTATGGGACGTATCGTAGATAATTCAAAGCCAACAAAGAACGGACGTATTCGTCCATGGATTCTTCGTATGTGCGGATTTGTTGCACTTGCATCATTTATGATGTATCAGTCATTTTTGGTAGATGCTTCTTACGGAGCTAAGGTTGCATATATGTTTATTACATATATCCTCTGGGGTTCTATTTTCTATACATCTATCAATATTCCTTACGGTTCAATGGCATCTGTTTATTTCCAGGTGACCCAAAGGACAGAAGTTCGCTTTCTGTTTTCCGTTCAGTAGGTGGAACTGTTGCTGGTATTATGATTGGTGTTGTAGCTCCAATGTTAGTATATAAGACAGATGCTTATGGTAACCAGGTTGTTTCTGCAACAAATATATCTATTGTAGCTGGAGTATTCTCTGTAATTGCAATTGTATGCTATCTGCTTTGCTATTTCCTTACAACAGAGCGTGTTGAATATGTTGCAAAGCAAACATCTGAGAAGCAGTCAGTTGCTAAGACATTAAAGACATTACTTACAAGCCGTTCATTGCTTGGTATGATTATCGCAGCTGTACTTCTTTTGTTGGCTTCATTAATGTCACAGGGTGTCAATACTTACTTGTTTGCTGATTACTTCAAGAACACAAAGGCTCTTTCAGTATTCTCATTATTAATGCTTCCATGTATTATCATCTTGGCAACATGCTCTACGAAGCTTGCTACTAAGTTTGGTAAAAAGGAATGTGGTGTAGTAGGAATGTTTGCATCAGGTATCCTTTACTTCATTCTTGGTATTCTTCATATTAAGAATGTATGGGTATTCGTAGTTGGTGCATTCGTAGCTATGCTTGGTATGTACTTCTTCCAGACACAGTGCTGGGCTCTTGTGACAGACGTTATCGATGATATGGAAGTACAGACAGGAAATCGTGACGATGGTACTATTTATGGTATCTACTCATTCTCAAGAAAGATTGGACAGGCAATTGCTGGTGGTCTTTCCGGATGGGCACTTGGATGGATTGGATACAATGAACTTGCAGCAGGACAGACAGAGGCAGTTGCAAATGGTATTTACAACTTGGCTACTTTCTTCCCAGCAGCTATCTATATTCTTTGTGGATTAGTACTTATGTTCATTTTCCCTCTGAATAAGGCAAGAGTAGATGCAAACGTTGCAGAACTTAAGAGCAGAAGAGGATAAACAAACAAGTTCATATCAATAATAAAGGCTCAGACTCCGTGCACCTTTGGGTGTGCGGAGTTTTTTCCTTTGGTAAAATATATGTGTATCAGCAATAGAGTCCGGATGGCGTTATCCAAGGAGACCATTCTGATAATTTTTTCGGCCTGACTCATACTGCACCCAGCTTTCATACGTATTTCTTCGGTGTAACATTCGATTAATTTCTGGCGGTTAAAGATTGTAATCATAGGCTGTATCACTCCGTTTATCATTTTTTAATTTTCCGCAAGCACTTTGCATAAGACGTGTTGTACTAAATAAAAAAATAACTGTTAATAGTAGATGAAATAAAACGATTATGTTTCATAAAAATATCCTCCTTGTATATTATATTTAACAACTAATTGTTAAGCGTAAATTATCATATAATAATTATATTGACAACAATTTTCTGCTAACTTGTAATATAATTATGTATTTTCTGATATTTATTTAAGATATATTGATTAGATAGTTAATTCGCCTTAATATAATATTGTGGCATATTAGCCGATACAATTATTGACTATTTATAGCAATAGCCGTAAAATATATGTTAAGTATTAATATAAATACAATAAAGCATATCAATTTTAATGCTATTATAAGAATAGCGTAATTTTGGAGGTTTACTATGAGGATTTTTAAAACGGGAGAATATAGTAATAAAAGACGTCATAGCTGCAAGAAAATGGTATTATCCGCTGGAATGGCATTAATGCTGGCAGCAACCCCTGTAACAGCAATGGCTGGACAGGTATATGGCAGCAATACAGGTGTGACATCTGCAAACAGCGTGATGAATAATATAGCAGCCGGTCTTAGTATGAGCAATAAGATTGATGTATCAACATTAAAGAATAACAAGAAGGTGGGCGGAGATGATATTACTCTTGATAATGACCTTACAGACTGGAAGAATGTGACAGAAAGAAAGGCTTTATCAGATAAGGTATCAAGCTGGAAAGCAGTAATCTCAGCCGATTACTCTACATTATACATAAGCTATGAGGGAACAGCACAGTCAGAGTGGGATTATGGATATACAGGCCAGCAGAACCTTGTTGATATTACATATGCCACAGGGCTTAGTGACTCAACCAATCATATTCAGTTTGTTGCGTGGAATGGTGGAGCACAGGTTAAGAACGGCTGGTATGGTGATATAGAGGGTGCTAAGATGGTTACAGTTAATGAGGCACACCAGAATACAGCAGGACCATATACAGTTGAGGCTTCAATTCCTATGAATTTCTTTACGGAGGGTAATTTCAAGATAACATTTGCTGGTGTTACGGTAGATTTAGCAGATATAGAAGTGCTTGACGGCAGTGCGATTAAAGAGGATACAACAGAGGCTGTCTATGAGGGCATAACAATAGATGGCAGTTTTAAAGACTGGGATGCAGTTGCCAGGTATAATGCAGCGTGTCCTAATGAAGCACACAAGGACTGCCTTTCAAAAGCAGCTATGGTGTTTGATGGAGATTATGTATACATATACTTAAAGGACGGAGCAACAGGAAGTGCTTATGGTGCTGGAACTCATTCCAATGGCAGGTATTCAATAAAGACAGACTTGGGCAGAGAACTTGTATTTCAGCTTACACAGGATGGACAGGTTAATGGTATAGATGGTGTTTTGTGTCAGCATGTTGGAAGGCAGTGGGAAATAGCGGTTCCTAAGGATAAGCTTCCGATTTATAATAAGACAATATCATTTGGCTTATACCTTTCAGAGCCATTTGTTAAAGATGTAGCTAATCTTAAGGATGATGGCAGTAATGACAGTAGTGATGGTAATTATGATATAGCATATGATGGCTTATATGGCGACTGGAACAAATATCCACATACAACAATTCAGTATGCAACGCCAGGAACTCACGAACACGTTGCAGATGCCAGTGCTGCAATATATTGTGATGGAACACAGCTTTTTGGACACGTTGAAACTCCAATGCAGGCACATTTAACTGAAGCAGGTGGAGAGTTAACACAGGCAATTACAATAAAGTTTAATGATAATTGGAGTCAGGTATTTTATCCAAGAATGGAGACAGTAGACAGTGATGGTAACATTAACTGGAATTCTCAAAAAGGTGGACTTTCCGAAGGTACATATGAATTCTACATTTTTTCAACAGATGCATGGCATACTTCAGCTAATATTAATAGCACTAATGAAGCAGATACATGTTATGGAAAAATGATGGTGACTATTGGAAGTGATAAGGACGAATGTGAGTTTATAATAGACCTTAAGAAGGTGGCTGATAAGCTTGGATGTGATGTGAGTGATTTCAAGCAGATTGATGCACAGTTTGGAAGATTAGGGCAGCAGTGGGTTACAACAGCAGGTGCTTCAACAGGTGCCTGGCTTGGACTTTGCATATGCGTTCTTATAACAGTAGGTGTTCTCGTTTATCAGAAAAAGAAAGGCAGTAATCAGGTAACAGAATAATGAGTGTTAATCCAATCGTGGCAGTGGCAGTTATAGCAGTGTGGCTGTATATACTTTCAGTATTAACAAGAGCAAAGCTTTATGCGTGGAAGTTTATGTGGGGAAGCTTTGGGTTGTTTCTTATAATGATGATAACTATACGTCCCGTGCTTACTATGCCGCTGGCACGTTGTGTATCAGCACTGGCTGGTGTAGTTGGAAGTGTGACAGGAGCATTTACATCATATTTCAAGTATGGAATTATATTTATTCATACAGGAGTTACACAGGCAACACTGCTGATAGATTTTGAGTGTTCAGGAATTATTGAGATTATGGCATTTATATCATTGCTGGCATTCTTTAATGTATACAATTTCAGCGAAAAGGTTATGGTGGGAATAGGTGGTTTTTGCTATATAATGCTCTGTAATGCTTTGAGAATTGTGATGATATGTATGTCAGTATATTTTTGGGGAATGGGAGCATACTATGTGGTTCATACATTTATTGGAAGAATATTCTTTTACGTTCTAAGTGTATATCTGTATTTCTATGTATTTACCAAACCTCAGGTTATAAAGATGAAAGTAGGCAGCTTCTCATATGGTAATAATAAAACAAATTCTTAACTCATTTCTTTTCTGGGGCGGCTGGATAATCATTCCATTTATTATGGAGATTGTCCCGGCACTTGGAAGTGTATTTCTTCTTATCAGGAGAAATCTAAGACATAAGAAGAAAAGAAAAGAGATGAAGATATATCCAGAGATATCTCTTATTATTCCTGTATATAATTCAGCGGATACTCTGTATGGATGTATCAAGTCGGTTAATGACAGTACTTACCCTAATGATAAAATCAGAATATTCCTTGTTAATAATAAAGGTCAGGACAACAGCTTCGCCGTATATGCGGACTGTCAGAAGAAGTTTCCTGACCTTCTTATGCAGTGGCTTAATGCAGAGCAGGGCAAGTCAAGAGCACTTAACCTGGCCTTGTATAACAGTGACGGCAAGTATATTATTAATCTTGATAGTGATGGAATATTAGAGAAAAATGCACTTGTCAATCTTATTACAAGATTTGAACAGGATACAGATCTTAACTGTATGACAGGAGCTATTCTTACAATTCCTGAACAGATACAGGCATATAAAGGATTTTTTCCAAGACTGCTCCGTAATCTGGAATTTATGGAATATGCACAGGCTTTCCTTGCAGGCAGAAGCTATGCTTCCGAGATGAATGCAGTGTATACATTATCAGGAGCATTTTCCGCATTCAGAAAGTCAGTTGTGTTAAAGTCGTGGATGTATAACACAGATACAATATGTGAGGATACACATATCACATTCCAGATGAAATACAGGCAGAATGAACGAGTCGAAGTGTGCGAAGATGCGATATTCTTTGTTGACCCAATAGAGGATATGAACAAATTGTACACACAAAGACAGAGATGGCAGAGAGGAAGCCTTGAAGTAGCCAAGATGTTTATGGACAAGTCCTTTAAGGTAAAGAATATATTCAGCAATGTAAGTGTAAAGACTCTTCTTTATGACCACACATTTGCGTTTCCAAGAATGATATGGTATCTGGCACTTATATGCCTTATGGCTATTGGCTATTCGGGTAAGATGATACTTGTATCTACAGGAATAATATTCGGCTTGTATACACTTGCCGGATATCTGTACTTTATAGTTGTCGCGTATTTCCTTAACATTAATAAGGATGTAAAGAAATATTATGTACGGCACTGGTGGTGCATATTGTTCCTGCCGTTCTTTAATTTTCTCGTATTCTTTATAAGAGTAGCAGGTATTATTAACAGCATACAGACAGATAGTGCATGGAAGACAATGAACTTCACAGATGAGTGCAAGGCATTTGCTAAGGTTGTGAAACAGGATATGCAAAAGCCGGCGTCATTTATTGGAAAGTTAAGAAAAGCAGTCAATTACGAGCCTATAGAGGATATGGAGCTTATAGAGGTAGAAGAAGCTGATACACCGGAGGCTGTTGATATTACAGAAGACAAACGTAACATTATGGAAGATAAAACTATGGCAGAAGACAGTAAAGAAGCCGCAGAGAAAATAGAACAGATTGAACTGATAGATGAGGATGAGTCTTTATAAAATGTGTTAGATGGGAGTAAGCTATGAAACTGAAAGACAGATTGGGTAAACACCCGGTGCTTATTATTACAACAATATGTGTAATATGTGTAGCTGTTATAGCAGGATTTACAGCACATATAGAACTTCAAAGGTATGAGGACGGAATTCTTGATGTGTGTGCGACACAGCAGGATGCGTATGTACAGCTTGTTCTTGACCAGATTAATCTTAAGGATAATAGAAATGATGAGCAGATTATTAAGGAAATCCTTGAGACAATGGATGCCTCGTCTAACCATTACTGGACATTTTCAAAGGACCAGTCAATGCTATTTGTAAAAGATATAACAGAAACTAATAAATATAAAGGCGTTACAGCTTCAACATATTATATGTCCGATAGTGCCAAGGAGTTCATAGATGGTCTTATACAGAATAAGGTTGCGCATAAGACAATTAATATTAACGACAACGATTATATTGCCTCAGGAGTTCTGTTTGAATATAAGAATGAGCCATACAGATTATGCCTGCTTACACAGAGGGGTGCACTTCTTGATAACAACAGTTATCTTGGTGTAAAGACACAGATGACTACATTATTCGTGGTACTTCTTCTGATTATTGTCTTAGTGCCAATGCTTATGGCTTATTATATAAGACATATGTTATTCAAAATGGACGTACAGAAGGATACAATCGATACGGTCAACAGACGACTTTCAAAGATTAACCAGAAGCTTATGGAAAGCGACCTTCACGATACAAGAAATAATCTGTGGAAGCAGAAGGCTATTATTCCGTTTCTTGAAAAGATTACTAAGAGGGAGATATATCCGGTCACATTTATACATATCAAATGCAGGAATATTGAAAGCAGGGTTAAGTTTATAGAAAGAGCAGTATATATTCTTGATAAAAATGTTCTGCGATTTGAATATGGCAGGGCGGATCTTGTGCTTATATTTATTAAGATTGATGAAAAGCGTGCCCTGGACAAGATTAATATACTTGTAGATGATAATTCATCAGTTGAGAACAGCCAGCTTGTTAATAATGAAGCTGATATTAGTAAACTTAAGGACAGATATAAACAGAGTAAGGCTGTATAAATACAGTGTATATGCTTAAAATATCAGACAGGAATGGAGATTAATATGGCAGTTAAGTTGTACAGGGAATATAGAATTAAATTTTACCTTAATATGAGGCATTACATAATTATTGATGGCAAGAAGGGTGAAATACATCCACACACATGGGAGTTCGCTCTGGATATTAAGTTTGGAAGAAGCTCATTTGTTGAGTTTAATATATTCGAGAAGGGAATTGCCAATTTCCTTGAAAAGTACCAGAATAAGGTGCTTAATGATGAAGAGCCTTTTGACAGCATAATGCCGACACTTGAGAATGTAACTGATTATTTTTCAAGTGAATTCTACAGGATAATTCATGATATCGGTGGAATGATGACAAGATTAGAGGCGAGCGAAACTCCTACAAGAAGTTATATTGTTAATATGGCAGAGCAGGAGGGAAATGCACAGATTAACGCAGATACAGAGAATATAATATTATCTGAGGTTATGGATGCAGTATTAGATGATTTAACAGAAGGATGATGGCTGTTATGAATAGAAATGATGTGAACAGGAAGACGTGGTATCTGTTAATTCTTATGCCAATAATATATCTGGCAGTGTCAGTGCTTGTTGTATTCTTAGTTAAGAATAATGGGGCATACCCTACAGGTTCAGATACTATGTATCATATATTCCGTGGAGATTATGTATACAATTCTATAAAGGAAGGCAGCTGGTATCCTATATATAATTCTATGTGGTATAACGGCGTGGAGATTATGCGTTACTGGGCACCACTTACAGCATATTATATGGCATTATGCCAGATGATTGCAGGTGGAGGACAGCTTGCAGGATACCTTATATTCGTGGGCTCAGTCTGCTTTTTTAACAGCATATTATGGCTTATAATAGGCAGGAAAATGAATAGGCCATATCTTGGTGCATTTGTTGGACTTATATGGTTCTTTATGCCTAATAATCTGCTTGCATTGTTTGTTGAAGGTAATCTTGCAAGATCATTGTGTATGATATTTCTGCCTGTATTCATATATGCGGTATGTGAATATCTGTCAGAGAGAAAGAGAATATATATTCCTATAATTATAGTTACATTCGCACTTATGGCAATGTGTCATCTTGGCTATGCTGGTATGATTGCACTGGCAGTGCTTATATACTGCATAGTGTATATGTTCCAGCAAGGCAATAAGAGAGCGGTATTGGAAGTGATTGTCAGCATACTGCTTGGATTTATGGTTCTTGGAATATGGCTTGTTGCTTCGCTTAATGGAGGAATAACATCACTTGATAACTCAGAAAATATGGCTAACTTCTTTCAGAAGCTTGTTGTTACTCTTAATCCGCTTGATAGAATTAAGAGCAATAACTCCCATTTCTACTATGGGCTTGCAGCGTGCATAATAGCGGTATGTGGAATATTCCTTGGATATAAGAAGTCAAGAACGGGATTTGTGACAGCGGTAGTTATTCTTGTATGCACTACTACAGCTATGTATCCAGTGTTAAGCCTTCTTCCGGGAAGCCAGTATCTTTGGATGTTAAGATTTATTTCCATAGCATTATGCTTTATATTGTACAGCTTTCTTAAGTGGGATACATTAAAGAAGCCGTTGGTGCTATTGATGTGTGTTCTTCTTATAGCAGATATAGTGCCATCACTTACATTGATAACAGGCGGAAGTCTGCTGACAGCAGATAATAAATTATCTTTAAGTAGAATGTTCAGCCGGTATAATAGTACATCAGAGGATAATTCTTCTGATACATCGCTTATTGATGACATTTTATCATTAAATATGACAGATACAAGTGAGGCAGAGGACAGGATTAATCAGACACAGAATCATACACTTATATCAAAGGCGCAGAGCATAACAGGACAGAGACTTGCACTTATGGATGCGAGCAGTCTTGGAGCTATGGGTGCGTGGCTTACAGCAGACTGGAATAACGGAGTTCCGGCTACGTTTGGTGCGGGCTGGGAAGCGGCTAATACATCAACTAATATAGCCAATCTTAATAAGGCTATGGCTGAAAGCAGATTTTACTATATGTTTGACAGGTGTGAGGAGCTTGGCAATGACACAGTTATAGTAAGGCTTTCACAGCTTAATAAGTATACAGGAACTCTTGATAAGCTTGATGAGGCGGCAAATGCTGTTGGCTATAAGCTTGTTGACTATAATGGTGATTACAGGCTTTATCATCTTGATGTTAATGGCAACTGGGGAACTCTAAGTACTTATGAAGCTATAGGCATAGGAAGTGGAGCTTCAGGAATTTCTTTAAGATTTCCAGCGGTAGAAGAAACAGACTCTTATAATCTTGATGATTATACATTTGAACAGTTATCGCAGTACAAAGGGATATTCCTTGACGGTTTTACTTATAATGATAAAGAGTCGGCAGAGGAGCTTATTATAAGGCTTAGTGAGGCAGGAGTTAAGATTATAATCTCAGCAGACTCCATTCCGCAGGATAAGACAACCCATACACAGACATTTCTTGGAGTTACCTGTAATGCGGTCAAGTTCGAGAATGGTTATCCAGAGATGAACACAAGAATTGGACGTGTGTATACAGATATGTTCCCACAGGGACATACTGAGTGGAATACTGTATATCTTGACGGACTTGATACTTCTTACGGAAGTGTTGACGATAATGGGCTGAGCCTTGATTTCTATGGAACAGTTAAGAATGATAATATAATAATGTGTGGTCTTGGCATTATGAATTTCTACAGTATGACAGGTGATAAGACAGTTGGAAGACTACTTGAGAATATGTCGGGTCTTACACAGGAAACATTGCCACAAAGAAAGATAGTTCCTCTTACAATTGATTATACAGGCAGCACGATTACAATAACATCTAATGAGGATAATGTTAACACTGCACTTGCTTATCACGACATATTCAGCACAGCACAGAATATTGAAAAAAAGAATAATCTTATGTATATACAGAAAGGTACAACAGTTATTAATATTAAAGTGCCTTATGTATGGCAGGGAGCAATTGTCAGCATAGCAGGAATTATCCTGTCAGTTGTATGGGTGATTGCGCTTGGAAAGACAGGAAAGTCAGGGAAGAATAAGAATGAGAATATTTGATACACACGCACATTATGATGATGAAGCATTTGATGTGGATAGGGACGAACTGCTTAATAAGCTTTTATCTACAGACATTGATACTATTGTAAATGTCGGTGCAAGCATAGAAGGGTGCAGGAAGACTTTAAATCTTGCGAAGCAGTATAAGAATATATATGCGGCTATAGGCGTTCACCCAGATGATTATGACAAACTTAATGAGGATATTATAAGCTGGCTTAAGGAAGAAGCACTAAGCAATCCGAAGGTTGTTGCAATAGGTGAGATTGGACTTGATTATTATTATGATGAGCCAGAGAGGGCAGTACAGCTTAAATGGTTTGAAAGGCAGTTACAGATGGCTGTTGAAGTTAATAATCCAGTGATTATACATTCCAGAGAAGCCTGTGCGGACACAATTAACATTTTAAAAAATGGAAATGCGGACAGGATAGGTGGAATAATACACTGTTATTCATATACTAAGGAGTCGGTCAAGACATTTTACGATATGAACTTCTACTTTGGAATAGGCGGCGTGCTTACCTTTAAGAATGCAAGAAAGCTTGTTGAGGCGGCGGAGGTTATACCAATGGAGCGCATATTATTAGAAACAGACTGCCCATATCTTGCACCAGTTCCTAACAGGGGCAAAAGAAATGACAGCAGTAATATAAGATATGTCATAGAAAAGCTGGCAGAAATCAAGAAAATGTCTTATGATGAGATAGTGGACATTACTAATAACAATGCGAGAAGGTTATTCTTTAAAGAGGCATAACATATTCGTCAATCAGTAATTATAAGAATGGAGATTATACAGTGGATAATAAATACGCACACGTTATGCACCTTGGCAATCCGACTAATACAATCGCGGTGCTTAACAGATACGGTTTTAATTTTCAGAAGAAGTTCGGTCAGAACTTTCTTATAGATGAAAATGTAGTTGAAAAGATTGTGAGGGAAGCCGGAGTTACGAAGGATGATTTCGTGCTTGAGGTAGGACCGGGTATTGGAACTATGACACAGATACTCTGCGAGAATGCAAGAGAGGTTGTAGCTGTCGAGATTGATAAGAAGCTTATACCAATTCTTACAGAGGATACACTGTCGTGGTATGATAACGTAACAGTTATCAATGAGGATATATTAAAGCTTAATATTAAGGAACTTGCAGACAAGAAAAATGGTGGTAAGCCAATAAAGGTTGTTGCTAACCTTCCTTACTACATAACAACTCCTATTATTATGGGACTTTTTGAGAGTGGTGTGCCTTTGGACAGCATAACTATTATGGTTCAGAAGGAAGTGGCAGACCGTATGCAGGTAGGTCCGGGAACTAAAGATTACGGTGCACTTTCATTAGCAGTGCAGTATTATGCCAGACCTAAGATTGTGCTTAATGTTCCAGCAAGCTGTTTTATGCCACGTCCAAATGTAGACTCAGCGGTAATAAAGCTTGAAAGATACCAGAAGCCTCCAGTTGATGTGCTTGATGAACATCTTATGTTCAAGATAATAAGAGCTTCATTTAACCAAAGAAGAAAGACTATGATGAACAGTGTGGGTAATAGCGGTGAAGTCAATGTATCCAAAGAGGAACTGCTTAAAGCATTAGAACAGTGTGGATTTTCTGCTACAATAAGAGGAGAAGCACTCACATTAGAGCAGTTCGCGGCTCTTACTAATGCGATAATTAATAACAGATAACAGACGGCACATAATTAAGGCAATGAATATTTACCTCCCTTAGGACATAAGATTGATTAGTTAATCTTATGTCCTAAGGGAGGTTTTAAAATGGCTGATTATCAACGTTTTGTGTCATATATCTATTCATATCCGGGTGGAGTTAAGGATAAGAATGTAGGCTTTGCAAAGGTTGAAGTTGTCAGGGGAGAAATCCGGTTAAATATTAATCTAAGGGGTGTATATACTGATACTCCGGAACTATTCGGGGTGTATCTGTTATTCGCAGGTTATAACAGTGGTGAATACCAGCTTTTAAAGGCTGGCGACTGTATGGTGCAGAATGGTATGGCTGTGTACAAGGGCATATTTAATTCGTCCAACATTGATAGTACAGGGTACGCATTTTCTGACATATGCGGCATTGGAATAGCCAATCAAGCGGATGCATTCTATATGATGTTCTCAATGTGGAAAGATGAGAGCATTAATACACAAAAAATCCACTTCGTTGACAAAGAAATGTTGATTAATGAAAGAAAAAGAGCTTCTGTTGTTGATAATTTCAAAGATAGTACCAATAAACCAGACAATGCCAGCCATAACGTAGCAGTGGATAATAATGCACCAGAAAATGCTAATGCTTTGCAGAATATGAATGGAACAGTCAGTGTAGCACAGTCAGACAGTAATACAGCATACACCAATGGATGTATGATACAGGAGGATAAGGATGTTGCAATTATGCAGGCGGAGACTTTGGATAACTGCACCGGTCAGGGTAATAAGATAATGGAAAGTGATAATGATAAGTCAAAAAGAAAAAAAGCAAAGACCAGCTTTGACAAAAAAGTCGATAAATTATTGTATGCAAAGCCTGATTATATTGACGCATTTGATGATGACTATCTGTACGACTGCGTAGAGGTGTCAACAGAGGTGCTTAAAGAGATGTTGTCCATAGAGAATGACATAATAAATAACAGTTTTTTAATACACGGATATTATAATTTCCGGCATCTTTTGTTTGGCAGGGTGTGTGAAAATGAGAATAACACACATTATTTTATTGGCGTGCCGGGAATGTACTGCAACAGGGAGAGGTATATGGCTTCAATGTTTGGCTTTAACAATTTTAAGAAAAGCCATAGAAGCGATTATTCTAATCCATATTTTGGATACTGGTATCAGGAGATATAGACAAAACGTCTGTGATCCTGCCATTTGCCGTTAAGCTTTACATAAGAATGTGCAATGCCTTCATCAATAAATGACATTTTGTCCATAAGGTGGAGTGAAATCTTATTGTCAGGATGAATGTAACATTCTGTGCGGTGGATACCTAAATCGGGAATTACCACATCAAGCATATGGGCAATCATAAGGGAAGCAAGCCCTTTGCCGCGGTTAAGACGGTCTATTTTATATCCCATATTAGCAGATGGTGATGAGCCTCTGTTGATGTGGGATAAAGAAATAGTTCCGATAATGTAGTCGGGATTGTCATTAGATACAAGAAAAAATCTTACAAAATGTAAAGACATAAGAGCTTTGTTCTCAGCATTGAGCATATTCTTGATGAATTCTTCTGTATAGAAAGCTTCTGGCTTATCACTTTCATATATATCAAAATCGTTGCGGTTTCTGTAATAGAAATCCAGAACATCAAGGCTTTTATCACAGCCTAATACTTTAAGCGTGTAATCTCCAAGACTGTATCTTACGTTCATAGGTAGTCCTCCAGGTGTTAAATGCACTTTAAATAATTATGTTAAGGTATTCCTTGAATTAACGGTTAATAAATCCCTGATTGTTATCTGCGTCAGAGCTTTCAGCAAGTGCCTTTTCTTTGAGTATTTTTTTCTTCTCGCGCAGTTCCTTAAAGAAGGAGCTTAGCATAGTTGAACACTGTTCTTCGCATACGCCCCTTACAACCTCAGCCTGATGATTAAATTGTGGCATTTGCAAAATGTTAAGAACAGAACCGGCACAGCCAGCCTTAGAATTAATTGAACCGATAACTACACGTGGAATTCTTGCTTGAATAATAGCGCCGGCACACATCTGGCAGGGCTCTAATGTTACATACAGTGTACAGCCTTCAAGTCTCCAGTCCTGCATATAACGGCTTGCTTTTTTAATTGCGGTTATCTCAGCGTGTCCAAGTGTAGTCTTGTCGGTATTACGTCTGTTATATCCTCTGCCAATAATCTTACCATCATACACGATAACACACCCGATAGGCACTTCATTAATCTTAGCCGCTTTCTTCGCCTGTCCAATCGCCAGTTTCATAAAATGAATATCCATATTGTCAAATTCGTCATTAACCATAAAATCCACCAAAATCCGATCTAAACTTTTAAGATGAGCACTTTTGTGCTCATTATATCACGATTCGTAGCTTCGCTACTCTCCGCTGCTATCGCAGCTATCGTAATCGTCATTCGCCGTTCGCCAGATATCTGCTAGCAGCTTTCTGGCTCTCTTGCGCTCATTATATCATATGCCCTGCGTTGCTTTTCCACATATCCGAAGTTTCGAAGAAACTTCTAAGTGACTACGAAGTAGTCATATTATATCATATACCTTGCGTTGCTTTACCACGCATATGAAGTTTCGAAGAAACTTCTAAGTGACTACGAAGTAGTCATATTATATCATATGCCTTGCGTTGCTTTACCACGCATATGAAGTTTCGAAGAAACTTCTAAGTGACTACGAAGTAGTCATATTATATCATAATTTACTCTTTCTTAACCCGTACACTCACGAACCCGCGCTACGCGCTATCCCGCCCTGCTTCGCATAGCTGTTCGTTCGTTAATGGCGCAAGAAAAGTAAATGTCTGCTTCGCAGCCGCTTCCTTTTCTTTTGCGCTCATTATATCATAAAAAATAAAATTTTTTAAAATACATTGACAAACCTGCCTCTTAGTTGTATGGTTAGTTACATAAGTAATGAACCAAATAACGAATTATGGTGATTAACAAAATAACAGAATGGAGAGATTGCATGCAGGAACATTTAACGCAGGAAAAATCCATATATATACAGATAAGTGAGATGATAGAAACAGATATCTGCCGTGGAATTCTGCTTGAAGAAGAAAAAGTTCCAAGCACAAATGAGCTGGCGAAGCTGTATACGATTAACCCTGCAACGGCGGCCAAAGGTGTCAACATACTTGTTGATGAGGGAATACTTTATAAGAAAAGAGGTATTGGAATGTTTGTAAGTAAGGGTGCTAAAGATATGATACTTAATAAAAGAAAAGGTGCATTTTATGAGAACTATGTCAAGTCATTGATAGAAGAAGCCAAGAGTATCGGAATAACAACTAAAGAATTAATCAATATGATTGAAGAAAGCGAGAGTTAATATGAGTGGTCTGGAGTGTAAGAATATAAGTAAAAGCTATAAGGATAATAAGGTGCTTGATAATGTGAGCCTTAATATTGAACAGGGAAAGATATATGGTCTTATAGGAAGAAATGGTGTTGGAAAGACAACACTTATGTCAATTATGACAGGACAGAATCCAGCTGACAGCGGAGAAGTTACATACAATGGACAGCCTGTGTGGGAAAATGCAGAGGCGTTAAGCCATATATGCTTTTCAAGAGAGATTAATACCAAGAGCCTGCTTGGAATGAACAACCAGAAGGTTAAAGAATATCTTCGTCTTGCTTCAATATATTATAAGAACTGGGACAAGGATATGGCAGAGGAACTTGTGAAAAGGTTTGGTATTGATAAAAAGAAGAAGGTATGTAATCTTTCAAAAGGAATGTTGTCAATGCTCACAGTGATAATAGGACTTGCAAGCAAGGCGGAGATAACAATTCTTGATGAGCCGGCAGCAGGGCTTGATGTTATCGTCAGGGAAGAATTCTACAAGCTTATTATAGATGAGCAGCAGGAGAATGGCAGAACATTTATAATATCAACACACATCATTGAAGAAGCGGCAAATGTATTCGAAGAAGTCATAATACTTAAAGATAAATGTGTATATTTAAAGGAAAATACAGTTGAATTACTTGATAAATGCCGTTATGTATCAGGTCTTGAAGAAGATGTAAAAAATGCTGTTGATGGCTGCAAAATTATCAATGAAGAACATATAGGAAGAAGCTACGCTGTTACAGTAATGCAGGATGGCGATGGGAAAATCAAAGCAGTTCAACATGTTACGGTACAGCCGGTTTCACTTCAGAATTTATTTATTGCGATATGTGGACAGTCGAATATGTAAGGAGGGGTGACCTATGAATTATGGATTGGCAAGAATAATCAAAGAACCATTGTATCAGGCATTGAGGAACACTATGTATATAATAATAGGTGCATTTGCATTGACAATATATAGTATGTTTGTAGTTAATGATAAGGGAGCACATTCCGCTTTGGCAGTTGGAATGTTGTTTTCCCAGTGTATTATATATATTGGTGGATATGTCATAGTATTATTTATGATTTGTTATACCTGTCAGAATATTTCACTTGCAGTTTCTTTTGGCTGCACAAGAAAGCAGGCTGTGGTGGGGGTCTATATTATTGAGTTTCTAATGGGCATTTTCTTAATTATTGTGTCAGTAGCAGGAGCCTTAACAGCTGGTTTAATGGGAGTTGATATCAGTCTTGGAATATGGATATTGCAGGCGGTACTGGTTATGCTTATATGTATAGCTGTGGCTAATATAGGTTCAAGCATAACATTAAAAGTGGGAAGAATAGGTTATATGTCAATGGTTTTAATAATGGGATTTGCAATGGGAATTATGACGGTTTTCATCAAATCAACATTAGCTGCAGGATATGGCATTATGGGTGGATTTATAAATCTTAATGCAGGCACCTGTACTACAGGAATAATAGCCGCATTTATAGCTGTGTTAATATCAATGTATATATATTACCTTGCGATAAGAAAGCTTGTAGTGAGAAGCTAGGGCTGGAATGGAGAAGAATATGGAAGAGATAGCGAAGATTTTTAAAATAAACAAGACAGGTATAATGCAGACATTTATCATACTCATAATATGTTCGGTTGCAGGGAATATTATCCACGATGTAATTATGTTAATGGAGAACATAGGACTTGTAGAGAAAGATTATACAGTATTTCCAATGGGAAGCTTTATGGTAATAATTGGAATTATTGCCACAGTTATATTTGCAGCGACAACTTATAACTACACAAGATTCAATATGGATGTATCATATGGATGCACGAGGAAGATGTATATTATAAGACAATGGGTGTTTAATATTGTGGTTATTATTATGGCGTGGGCAGGATTAGGTATTACATATCTGTATGAGAACTGGAAGTTTGCGGCATTTTATTCAGAATATAGTCTGGAGCTTAGCATAACACCGCTTTTTCACTTCAAATATTTTGTTGTTTCATTGATAATGTTAAGTTCATTTAATATGCTTATTAGTTCACTGATTATAAAATATGGAATAAAGGGCAGAAGAATAATGGCATTCGCATATATGATAATCTGCTTCTCGATGGCTAAGGCAGAGAATATATATCAGGGGATATATGAGAGAATATTAACCCTGCCAATTGGAACAGATATATTATTATGGCTGGTGACATTAATTATAGCGGCTGTATCAGCAGTGGTGGCAATACTATTAATTAAAAACAACAGGTTGCAAATTAGAGTGGTAAAATCAAAAAGAATGTTATAATAAAGTATCACACATTGTAGTATATATTTAAAGGAGCAAGTGATGGATACTTTTAATGCAACTAAGGGGGCAACAATACTTATAGTTGATGATTCACGTTTCCAGCGTACTATAATAAGGGAATTGTTAAGGGAACATTTTAATATTTTTGAAGCTGAATCTGGTGAAGAGTGTCTTGGTATAATTAAAAAGGACAAGGTGTCTATTGATTTACTCATTCTTGATCTTGAAATGCCGGGAATAGACGGCTTCGATGTTTTAAGGCGGCGACAGGAGATACAGCATTTTGCTGATATACCTGTAATAGTCCTTACAGCGACTAACAGCAGTGATGTTCAGGCAAGTGTGTACGAGCTTGGAGCTAATGACTTTCTTATTAAGCCGATTGACCCTAAGACAGCATTTTTTAGAATTCAGAACCTTCTTAAGTCAAAGCACAGAATAGCAAGTCTTATTAAAGAGTATGACGATTTCAAGTTTAAATCAAAGATTGATGAGATGACAGGACTTCTTAATAAGTCAGCAACAATAAAGCTTATAACGGATGCATTAAAAGAATATCCGAATGGACTGCACGCTTTGATGGCAGTGGATATTGATAATTTCAAGGCAATTAATGATGTGTATGGACATACAGTAGGTGACCATACAATATCTATTGTTGCAAGCGTTATGGCATCACAATTTGAAAAAACAGACATTGCAGGAAGAATAGGCGGCGATGAGTTTGTATTATTTGTTCGTGACATTGAAAGCAGGAAATATGTGTATGAAAAGGCACAAAAGATTGTTGATATAATATCAGCCAAAGAGAATATGTCTATTCCAGAGGATGTAACAATTAGTATAGGTGTTGTATTTACTGATGGAACAGAGAAAGATTATACAGAGTTATTTGCTAAGGCAGATGAAGCACTTTATGAGTCAAAGCATGCAGGAAAGTCGTGTTACCGCGAATATGGTGTCAAGCTTGACGGCAGGAAGGCATCAAAGACAATACCTGTTATTACACGCTCAAGAAATGTGATAAGTATAATTGAGTTCGTGCACGAATCATCTTATGATATAAGAAAGATAGATAATGTTAATGATTTTGAAGAATTAATAAGTGGGGTAAAGAATATTCCGTGCATTTATGTAGATATATCCGAGATGGAAGATAATGGATATAGGGTACTTGAGGATATAACTAATACAGACAATTTAATAATAAAGAATATGCCAATTGCCATTATATGTAAAGAGGGAAGTATGGAGCAGATACGTCTTGCAGCAAGCTATGATTGTGTTAAAGACATATTATTTGCACCAATTGAGCCACAACAGCTCAAACGCCGTATCGCAGCTTACAGGAGTAAGATAAGTGATTAACTTTACTTGACAGAGTTGGTATATAACATTTATAATAAAGGAACCGTGCAGCCGGGGAGTTAGCGGCACCTTGTACCTGCAATCCGCTATAGCAGGGGTGATGTTCGGCAGAGGGCGAGATTTTATGGAGCCGCCCGATATAAGTGGTGATGACATTTGGGTCTTTCGCAACAGGAATTCATGAACCATGTCAGGTCAGGAATGAAGCAGCATTAAGTGAAACCTTCTGTGTGCCGAAAGGCAGCCTGGATCGAGCTAACTGTATCGGTAACGTCTGTGGATGATCATTCGAAGCTGAACGCACGGTATTTTTGCGCGAGTAACGATGAGAATAGATTGGAAGAAGGACGTTTCCTGCTAGCAGGAAAAAGGCCTTATTACAATCAATTCGAGGAGCACCGCGACAGTGACAGAAGCGAAGCTTCTGGAACGCCATCGTTACGAGTTAAGCGAAGTGTAACGTATTGTAATACGCGATGAGAATGGATTGAAAGAAGGACGTTTCCTGCTAG
>ENA-OQHL01000115-OQHL01000115.1-human-gut-metagenome-genome-assembly--contig:-NODE-115-length-64407-cov-6.300607_pt1 | contig 64407 bp, 54 predicted proteins | sample MGYA00242565_ERZ504723 | MGnify/ENA primary metagenome ERZ504723 (study PRJEB26092, sample SAMD00036211) | human gut metagenome | host: Homo sapiens | study: EMG produced TPA metagenomics assembly of... | reverse complement strand
TCAGGATTTTCAGGTGTCCAAGCATTCAAGGCATTCTTACCATAGTTGAACACATGGTCCATACGCTCCAACTGATATTTAGTATAGTTATAACGCTTAGCACCAAAGTCACCGTAGAAATTGGCTATATTATGTTTTGTACTCAGTCATCCATAAAGACAGTAAGATTAGAACAATGAAAAATCTGCAACTGGTAGCTAAATCTTCTTATAAAACAGGATGGGCTATTTTGTCAGATTTGAATCATAAGGCTATATTAACACAAGTTCGTGACGATAATGATGAGTATGTGGATTATTTAAATATTTATGAGAAGGTAAATGGCGAGGAACTAGGCAGTCAACCATATAAATTAGTAGAACATTATTCCGGTAAGAAAACTAATCCGGAAATTCTGGTTGTCAATCAGGATGCAAAAGGTCCATTGGAATTGGAGGGGAATTCGATGATGAAAGTTTTATATACTACACAGGAATTTACCGAAGGAGTGCCTGAAGATTTTGTTGTGACAGATGCTGCTTATCTTTATTATACAGATGTTCTGTTGACAGCTAACGGACAAATATATATTCGTTTGTTGAAGAATCCTGATAATGCGGGGTTCCATTCGGCACCTTACAGTAGTATTCCCGTGCATTATAACATGGGAATGAAAATAACACGAATGGTACAAGCCAATTTTTATAAAACACGACATGTATTGATGTATGATGAGAAGAATCATCGTTTCCTCAGTTTGAGTAGCCTTTATAGTTACTATACGGGTGCAATAGATGATGTTCCGATCAATGGATTGGAAGGTAAAAAGTTAATATATGCAGATGCTTATCTTCCAGATCCTTATACGGATTATCTTTGTGGTTATGTATTAGTGTTGCAAGATGCGGATGGAAACTATTCGGTGAAGACATTCGATTTGGAATATGATTGGCAGGGTAAGGTAATAATAAAGAATGAAACAGATTTTAGTTTCTCTGACGGTGGCGACTATTTGACAGATAAATCTAAGTTTTATTGTTCAAAGGATGCTTCAGGAAGTTATTTGTTCTTTTCAGGTGGAGCCATTAATAATGAATTGTATTATTATGAGAAAAGTACTCAGCGTGTAATACCTTATACTATTTGTAATAGTGAAATTACAGATCTTCAATTGAATTATGAAAGTATGACTTTAGGAGTTGGAATGAAGGACGGTTTTGTCGTATACGCTGTAGATGAATCGACTATTATGGGTGGTGAAGCAAAGAAACTTCACGAAGTAAATAATATTGGAGAAGTGGTAGACGTGATTTACCGTTATGGAAGTCCGTCAAAAATGTATCGTTAATAATTTATTCAAATGAAAATACGTTTATTGACTCTAGTGGGTCTTTCGTTGTTAGTTATGTTTTCTAATGAAGGGCATGCTAAGTTTCCTTGGAAAAAGAAAAAGGCAAAATCGGAACAGGTGAAGAAAGCTACTCCTTATGAGAAACTGTTTCGTGGCAAAAAGTGTGAAACAGTAAAAGGTATGATAACACTTCATAAAATGGATGACCGCGTCTATTTTGAATTACCTTTGAATTTGTTGGAAAAGGATATGTTGTTAGGCTCTACTATTAGTGAGACTACAGATAATCGTTTTGGAAGTGTTGGTGAAAAACCGTATGCTCCTTTGCATATTACATTTATAAAAACAGACTCGTTGATTAGCTTATGTGAAGTATCTGATGATTATATGTCACATGATAGCAATCTACAGCAGAGAATATCAGAAAGTACCCGACCGGCAATTCTGAAGAACTTTAATATAAAAGCATATTCACCGGACAGTACAGCTGTGGTTTTTGATATGACAGATTTTTTATTGGCAAATCGGGACAATATGAATCCCTTTTCCCCATTTTCTCCTATTATGGCAGCATACACTGTCAGCAAGGAGTTCAGAAAGGAGGATTCATCTATTATGTCAATCAAATCATTCGATGATAATTTAAGTATTCGTTCTTCTTTGACTTACAATGTTACTGTATCGAGTATGGGAGTGACATATATTAAGCAGATGCCTTTTACAGCGGTGTTGACACGTAGTATTATTTTACTGCCGGAGAAACCGATGCGTCCTCGTTATGCGGATTCTCGTATCAATATCTTTTATACTCCTAAAGTTAAATTCAGCAATGAGAGTCAACGCGTTGAGAATGTTTATTATGCATTAAGATGGCGTTTAGAGCCTGTAGATGCAGAAAAATATGAGAAAGGGGAATTGGTGGAACCTAAGAAGCCGATTATATATTATATAGACAATGCTTTCCCTAATTTTTGGAAAAAATATATTCGTCGTGGAATTTTAAGATGGAATGATGCTTTTGAGAAGATCGGTTTTAAGAATGCAATTTGTGTGAAAGACTTTCCATTAGATGACCCTGAATTTGATCCGGATAATATAAAATATAGTTGTGTGAGATATTCTCCTTCTTTTATAGCCAATGCTATGGGACCTTCTTGGAGTGATCCGCGTACGGGGGAAATTTTGAATGCATCTGTTTATTTGTACCATAATTTAGTAGGGCTGGTACGTAACTGGCGTTTTGTACAGACGGCACAGGCGGACACGGATGTTCGCCGGAAACAACTTCCTACAGATATATTGGGTGATTGTATCAGTTATGTGGTGGCTCACGAAGTAGGACATACGTTTGCTTTTATGCATAACATGGCCGCGTCTTCTTCGATTCCTGTGGATTCATTACGCTCTGCCTCTTTTACCAATAAGTATGGAACTACTTATTCAATTATGGACTATGCACGCAATAATTATGTGGCACAACCGGGAGATAAAGAAAAAGGAGTTCGTTTGACCCCTCCTGATTTGGGGATATATGATTATTTTTCAGTAAAGTGGTTATATTCTCCTATTATGTCAGCCAAATCCAGTGAGGAAGAAATTCCTATTTTGAGGCAATGGATTAGTGAGAAGTTGCCCGACCCGGCCTATCGTTATGGCAGACAACAGATTCGTACTCGTATCGACCCAAGTTCTTTTGAAGAAGATCTGGGGGACGATCCGGTGAAAGCTTCCTCTTACGGAGTCATGAATCTGAAATATATTTTGTCTCAGATGAACGAGTGGATTAAAGACGATGTAGAAGGTGACTTCCGAAAAGAAATTTATAACGAGATTATCGGTCAGTATATACGTTATATTAATAATGTATTATTTAATATTGGCGGTATTTATGTAAATGAACATTATGAAGGCGATCCGTTCCCTTCATACGTTCCTGTGACAAAGGAGAAGCAGAGGGAGTCGTTAAAATTTCTTTGGGAGCAGGCTCTTGATTGTTCATGGATAGATGAACCGGCTCTACAAAAAATATTGCCTCTTCATTCGAATTTGAGCAGTGTGATAGAGAACCTGATTATTGACTATGTGCTAAAACGTTTCCCTTCGGTGGCAATTTGTGGGGATAAGATGGAGCAGAATCCTTATACGCAGCTGGATTATATGGATGATCTATACTATTATATGTTTATGGTCCCGGATAAAAAAAATGTACTTTCGGCTTCTGAGAAAAATATGCAGCTAAAGTTCGTATCCTATTTAATGAATGGAATCAAAACAGTCAAGAAAGGAAGTGCTGCCGGAACATCAGGGAGAATGTTGACGGATGAACGAATACCTTTGCCTGAAGGTATTGTTGCTCCCACTTATTTGTATGATGGACCATTGAATCATTTCAATGATCCTAAAGAAGTTATGGGATTTGAAGATACTGTTTCTGTTACTATCCCTGTAGAGTCGATGGAACATCATTATTATTCTATGTTACGGAAGATTGAGCGGTTGGCTAAAAATCGAATGTCTGCCGGTAGTGATGAGAATCGCACTCATTATCGTCTGTTGGTTTATAAAATATCTCAATCTTTAAAATAGGTGTATGAATAGGAAAATTATATATTTCTCTTTGTTGTCTCTATTGTTGCTCTTTACTGTACAGGATGCTTGTGCACGTAAAAAAAAGGAGAAGTCGGCAAAAACGGAAATCAAAGGATATGAGAATCATTTAAAAGATTGTGTTGCTTCTGATTCGACGGGGTTAATGATCATGCACCGGACTAAAGATAAAGTTCTGGTAGAGTTTCCAGTCAGGTTATTGGAGAAAGAAATGCTTTTAGCCTCTTCGATTATTAATATCAGTGACAATGGAGAAGGAGTAGTCGGGCAGTTCACTTCTCCGGAAGTCATGTTCCGTTTTGTGAGAAATGGCAAAAAGTTGGAAGCAAGAATGATGACTAACCAACCTTTAATGCGTGAGGAAACGGGAAAAGAAGGAGTAGCATCTTCTTTGTTGAAGTCTGCTTCGGGAGGTGTCTATAAATCTTTTAAGATAGAAGCTTTTGCAAAAGACAGTTCTTCGGTTCTGGTTAACCTGGCTCCTTTATTTTTGGAACATTCGGATTACTCGAATCCTTTTTCGTCTTATGCACCTAATTCAATGTATGGAATGGTAACCCGGAAATTCAGATGTGACACTTCACGTTCTTTTTTAAAGGATATTCATAGTTATCCGGATAATATTTCGGTAACCTGTGTATTGGGATATGATGTGGATTATACTGCTTTCGGAACAATTACTATGCAACGAAATGTACCGGTGACGGTTACTGCAGCACGAATGTTGGTATTACTTCCGGAAACGCCGATGGATATCCGATATGCTAATCAAAAAGTGAATACGGCATTTCTAGTCCGTAAGCAGTATGTAGATGAGATGTCTCCTTTGAAAAGCACTCATTTAGTAAAACGTTGGCGTTTGGAGCCTTCGGACAAAGCTGCGTTTAAAAGGGGAGAAAAGGTAGAACCTAAAAAGCCGATAGTATTTTATATCGATACGTTAATGCCGGATTCTTGGAAACCTTATATCAAGGAAGGAGTAGAAGAATGGAATAAAAGTTTTGAGAAGATTGGCTATTTAAATGCTGTTCAGGCTAAAGAATGGCCGAAAGGAACAGACTTTTCTTCTTCCAACATCCGTCATTCTTCTATTTGTTATGCACCGGATTGGATGTATATGGCACAGACTTCTATGCACACAGACCCTCGTACCGGCGAAATACTGAATGCTTCAGTTTACATCCATCATAATTTTCTTTCTTTGTTATATAGCGGTCGTTGTACGCAGACTATGGCTTCTGATCCGACGGCCAGAACATTGACACTTTCGGAAAAGCAGATGGGAGAATTGTTAAAAGTCGGTATTGCACAGCAAGTAGGTCGTTGTTTGGGACTTACAGATAATATGGGGGCTTCTTATCATTACCCGGTAGACTCGCTCCGAAGTGCTGAATTTACGCGTCAGCACGGATTGACTGCTTCTGTTATGGATAACATAATGTGTAATTATATTGCCCAGCCGGAGGATGTTGAAAAGGGTGCTGTGTTAGTGCAACCGGGAATTGGTCCGTATGACTATTTCCCAATTCGTTATTTGTATGCTCCTGTTGTTGCTGATAAGCCGGAGAAGGAACTCGTTACTTTAAATAAATGGGTAGAAGATGCTTATACTGCTCATGAGTATCATTATGGGCCAAGACAGGAGTTTTATGCCCTATATGATCCGACTGCATTATATTGGGATCTCGGTGATGATCCGTTTAAAGCAGCAGATTATCAGATTCAAAATTTGAAAATTTCAATTGCAAACTTTATGAAGTGGTATGCAAAAGAGGATTATGATATAAGTCGGCGTGCAGAACTATATGCAAGTTTGATAAAGCTATTTACCAATAGAGCAATGGAATTATCATTCTGGATAGGTGGACTTTATCTGGATGAAGGAAAGGAAGGAATAAGCTTTCCGGTATCTAAGGAAATGCAACAGAAAGCATTGAATTATCTGGTGAAAATGTCGATGGATTTGGACTGGCTGACAAATGCTGAAGTTAAATCCAGTTTGGAATTACAGGATTTGATCGTAGATAAGACACGCAAATACATTTTTCAGTTATTATTCGACAGAATCCGTTATGTGGCATTATGCTCGGAGAAATCCGACGGAGAATACTCTGTAAAAAACTATATGGATGATATTCATTCTATTGTTTGGAAAGGAGTGTTGCAAAACAGAGTACTGACGAATACGGAGATGCTGTATCAAAATGCCTTTATTGATTATTTAGTAAAGAATATATCGAAAAATATGGGTGGAGGTACGGCTAAGAATGCCGGACGTCAGCAAGCTTTACGGGGAGATAGTTTTAAAATGGATATTTTTAATGAGGCTAATTCTTTCGTAATGGGTTGGCAGGCGCAGGATATAGTACCAGTGAACTCACATCAAGACGCCTCAGTTTATTGGGATATGCTATTAAAAATAAGAAATCTTTTGAGTAGCCGTATTTCATCTGCTTCTCCGGACATGAAGGAATATTATGGTTTTTTGATTTACAAAATAAATCAGATCTTAGATGATAACTGATATAAATGAAGTTGTATGCAATAAAGTGTAGGAAATAAAAGGAATAATAATCTCGATTATTAAAAAACTTTTTTATTTACGAGAAACAATATAACTTTGTAAATTGTTGAAATAACAAAACAACAATTTATTCATTTAATATACATTTTAATTATGCTACTATTATTGCAAGCAACACAAGCTGCGGACTCTGTGCAAGTGGCTGCAGATGAATTAATAAAAGAGGCGATTGCCAATGCTGACGGCTTAGATAAACTTTCGCTGATTACTCAACAACTGATAGACTTTGGTATTCGTGCCGGAGAACGTATACTGATTGCGGTCATTGTCTTTATCGTCGGACGTTTCCTTATCTCTATGCTTAATAAGTTTGTCGGGCGTTTGATGGATAAAAGAAAAGTGGATATAAGTATCAAGACTTTTGTAAAAAGCTTGGTGAATATTACGTTGACTGTACTGTTAATCATTTCTGTAGTAGGTGCTCTTGGAGTTGAAACAACTTCGTTTGCTGCTTTGTTGGCTTCTGCCGGTGTTGCTGTCGGTATGGCTTTATCCGGTAATTTACAGAATTTTGCGGGAGGTTTGATTGTGTTGTTGTTTAAGCCATATAAAGTGGGAGATTGGATAGAAAGTCAGGGAGTTTCTGGTACAGTGAAAGAAATACAGATTTTTCATACTATTTTGACTACTGCAGATAATAAAGTGATTTACGTGCCGAATGGTGCAATGAGTAGTGGAGTGGTAACTAACTATAGTAATCAGGTGACTCGTCGCGTGGAATGGATTGTTGGGGTAGATTATGGAGAAGATTATGAGAAAGTGCAGAAAATCGTTTATGATATTCTTGCTGTTGATCAACGTATCCTGAAAGAACCTGCTCCCTTTGTGGCTCTTCATGCGCTGGACGCCAGCAGTGTGAATGTAGTGGCACGTGTATGGGTAAATAGCGGAGATTACTGGGGTGTTTATTTCGATATAAATAAAGCGATTTACGAAACCTTCAATGAAAAAGGTATCAACTTCCCTTTCCCGCAACTTACAGTACATCAGGGAAATTAATTATGATACGCCGATTATTCCAAAAAAACGAGGGAGTTTCACATTGAGTGTAACTCCCTCGTTTTTGGATAAACTTGTCTGGTGTGATTGAATAAATTTCTTTCTTTTATTTAATGCCGAAATCTTCGGCTAGTTCATATCTATCTTCTTTGATCCCCAGTACATGATTGATCTTTCTTCTTTTCTCAAGATCTTTAAAGTAGTTTTCCACAACCTGATAGAGATCGAAGTTCGTAGTTGAGCCAGCGGCTAAATCGAGTGATTCCACCATCTTTTCTACAGCTTGATGGATTTTCTCTGCGTCTATCAGATGCAGTTCGTTGCTGTGTATTAAATATTTTTCCATGACTGCAATGTTTTTAATGTTATATAGGTATAACATCTTGCAGTCATGGAAAGTTCAATGATTGAATGTTAGATTTTGGTAAGTGCCTGATCCAAATCAGCAATTAGGTCATCGATATGTTCTGTTCCAATGGATAGACGTACGGTGCCCGGATAAATTTCCTGTTCGGCTAGCTCCTGTGCATTGAGCTGCGAATGGGTAGTGCTCGCCGGGTGGATCACCAATGATTTCACGTCGGCCACATTGGCCAGCAGGGAGAAAATCTCCAGACTGTCGATGAACCGGTGTGCCTCTTCTTGTCCGCCTTTTACCTCGAAAGTAAAGATAGAACCGGCACCGTTCGGGAAATAACGTTGATACAGTGCATGGTCGGGATGGTTGGATAATGACGGGTGATTCACTTTCTTCACTTTTGGATGATTGTTTAAGAAATTCACTACCTTCAATGCATTTTCTACATGACGCTCTACACGTAAGGAAAGAGTTTCTAGGCCTTGCAGCAGGATAAAAGCGTTGAATGGGCTGATGGTAGCTCCTGTGTCGCGCAGCAAAATGGCCCGGATGCGGATTGCATAGGCAGCCGGACCGGCTGCATCGACGAAGCGTACGCCATGATAGCATGGATCGGGTTCGGTCAGTTGTGGGAATTTGCCGGAAGCTACCCAGTCGAATTTACCTGAATCTACAATAACTCCTCCCAATGAAGAACCGTGTCCGCCAATGAACTTTGTTGCGGAATGTACTACGATATCTGCTCCGTGTTCGATGGGGCGGATTAAATACGGAGTTCCGAATGTGTTATCAATAATCAAAGGTATTTTGTGGCGGTGGGCAATTTCTGCCACTGCTTCTATATCAATGATATTTGAATTTGGATTTCCCAAAGTTTCGATAAATATGGCTTTTGTATTTTCCTGAATAGCTTTTTCGAAGTTCGACAAATCGCTTGGATCAACGAATGTTGTTGTGATACCATAGCTGGGCAAGGTATGAGCCAGTAGGTTATAACTTCCTCCGTAAATGGTTTTGGCTGCTACAATATGATCGCCTGCACGAGTGATATTCTCGAAAGCATAAGTAATGGCAGCGGCACCCGAAGCGACTGCCAGTCCTGCTACCCCTCCTTCAAGGGCGGCTACGCGTTGTTCAAAGACTCCTTGAGTGGAGTTGGTCAGACGGCCGTAGATGTTTCCCGGGTCCTGCAGGCCGAAGCGTGCGGCTGCATGGGCGGAGTTGTGAAATACATAAGAGGTGGTCTGGTAAATAGGTACTGCGCGGGCATCTGTTGCCGGGTCTGCTTGTTCTTGTCCTACATGAACCTGTAAAGTCTCGAAGTGTAATTTCTTTGTTGCCATAATCGTATGTTTTTTAAGTTTATATTCTTCCTTTATTTTCTTGCAAAGTTATGAGATGTAGATATATCGAACAAGATATAGGTGAAATATAGAAAATAATGCTATTTTTGTGTCGTTATATGGAATAATGTAACTGCGTTATTCCTGAAAATCACCTTTTAGAAGAATATTTTTCTTATGGATACTTTTGATAAGCTGGATAAAGTAGATTTGCAAATACTCCGTACTTTGCAAGAGAATGCCCGATTGACAACGAAAGAGTTGGCTGCGCGGGTGAGTCTTTCTTCAACTCCTGTTTTTGAACGCCTGAAACGGTTGGAGAATGGAGGTTATATAAAGAAGTATATTGCCGTATTGGATGCGGAGAAACTGAATCAGGGATTTGTCGTGTTCTGCAGTGTGAAGCTTAGACGTCTGAACAGGGATATAGCGGCAGAGTTTACACGGATCATACAGGATATTCCTGAAGTAACCGAATGTTATAACATATCGGGAAGTTATGATTATCTGTTGAAGATTCACGCTCCCAATATGAAATATTATCAGGAGTTTATTCTGAATGTGTTGGGGACGATTGATAGTTTGGGATCACTGGAAAGTACATTTGTGATGGCGGAAGTGAAGCATCAATATGGAATACATATTTAGTGGGAACATTTTAGCGTTAATTCCCATCTTTCATACAGGGATATGAAAATAATCTTGTACATTTGTCAGATAATGTTCAACCTAATGAAGAAGTAATGATCCTGAATACGAAGATATATCCGCGCAGTAATGACTATCAGACTGTTTACCTGAACGCTGTTGTCAGGAATCCTGCCATTGTTGTAGGCGACTATACGATATACAATGATTTTGTTAATGATCCGACTCAATTTGAGAAGAATAACGTTTTGTATCATTATCCTGTTAATGGAGACCGGTTAGTGATAGGAAAATTCTGTTCCATTGCTTGTGGGGCTAAGTTTCTTTTCAACAGTGCGAACCACACCTTGAATTCTTTATCAAATTATCCATTTCCCATCTTCTTTGAAGAATGGCAGCTGGACAAGAAAGACGTCGCTTCGGCTTGGGATAATAAAGGAGATATAGTGATTGGAAGCGATGTATGGATTGGTTATGAAGCTGTTATCATGGCAGGTGTACATGTTGGGGACGGAGCAATCATTGCGTCACGGGCGGTTGTTACAAAAGATGTTCCTCCTTATACGATAGTGGGAGGAATGCCCGCAAAGGAAATCCGGATGCGTTTTGATAAAGACACGGTTGATAGATTGCAGGAGTTGCAATGGTGGAACTGGAATATTGAGAAGATTACCCGATATTTGCCTCATATAATGAGTGGCAAAATCGACGAACTGATGAAATAAATCTAATTATAGGTGTTTGATCGAAATCAGACAAGTGGAGACTTCGGTTAATCTATTGAAATATTATATGAAGAAAGTTCATTTTATTTTATGGTTCATTCAGGCTGTCTTGTTTTCAACAGTGGTAGAAGCAGCTCCGATTGACCATAAGGAAGCTATTCGGATTGCTGACAAATTCATGTTCTCTAACCGGGAAAATATTCTTGATAAATGCGAACGTGCAATTTCGGAACTGAATCAATTATGTGTGGTCAATTACGTTTTTCAAAACCGGGCGGTAGGCTTTGTGATAGTAGGTTTGGATGATAGCTTGCCTTCTCCTATATTGGCGTTTTCTCCGTTCGGGAGAGTCAATTTGCAGAATGGTACTATGAAGAAACTGTTGGACAGTTACAGTCATGAGATTATAGAATGGCAGGAAGACAGAACGCGGTTTGCTGCGGGAGATACTATTATTTATTATCAGCGAAAGAACTCTGTTTGCCAGCCTTTGCTGCAAGGTATTTCGTGGGGGCAGGGGAGTCCCTATAATGACAGAATGCCGTTGGATGGCAATGGGAAGAAATATTTGGCAGGGTGTACCGCTGTCTCCGTAGGGCAAATTATGAAATACTATGAATACCCTTTGCGTGGAACGGGTAAAAGCTCTTATATCCAAACCGATGAAAGAGGGAAGAGTTATTCTCTCACTGCTGATTACGATTCATTACATATTGATTGGAATTCTATAAAGAATAAATACGATTTGCAAGAATCTACCGATGCTTCAGAGAGTGTCAGCCGGTTATTGTATTATTGTGCAGTTGCGGCAGCAGCCAAATTCTCGCCGGAGACAACCACCGGTTATGTGAAACCGATCACTATGGCACTTCATAAGAATTTTGGTTATCATCCTTCCATCCGGTATATACGAAAGAATGAATTGTCGGGAGTGGAACTACAACAACTCTTTTACCGGGAACTGGAGGCCAAACGTCCGGTGTTATGTTGCGGGTTGTCGCATTTTTTTGTTTGTGATGGGTTTGCCGACGATTATTTTCATATCAATTGGGGATGGAGAGGCGCTATGGATGGTTATTTCAAATTGTCTGTTTTCGGAGCTAAAGCAGATAAACTTCAAATATTCGATGATGTGATTGTAAACATACGTCCTTGCGGACTTCTGCAGGAGAAACATAAAACGGTCAATCTACAGCAACCGGGTGATTTGTGCCAATATATATCCGATGAAGAAGCCCGGACGCTGACCTCACTGACTGTTACCGGAAAATTGAATGGGAAAGACTTTTACCTGCTTCGGAAGATGGCAGGAGCTATTCGTTCTGTTTGGGAAGATGGTGGGGAACTCTGTAAACTGGATTTGTCGAAAACAGAAATTGTGGCAGATTCTGTGAATCCTTATTATAAGGAAAATCTCACTAAAATGAAGTTTGTAAAGAAGGTCAGCCGGCGAAATCCTTCCGGTATGCAGTCATGGACTTTTAAGTTCGAAACAATGGATGATAAAGAATGGGAATTGTTATGCCAGCTTAAAGGAGACAGGGATTATCGGAATCATTCATGGAAGTTTGTAAAGGATGGAAACGATTATTATATTCAATATTATCTTTCCGCTCATACCATAAGCACCCATCTTTTCAGGAATTGCATCCATCTGAAAGAATTAATTCTTCCCGATCAAACATTGGAGATTCAACCAGCAGCTTTTGCTGACTGTAAATCTCTGCGGCAGATGTCAATTCCTTCACAGACGAAAGTGCTTTACCCGAACGCATGGCAAGGATGTCTCTCTATTCAATCCGTATCAGTATCTCCTTCAAACTCCGAGTTTATGGCGAAAGAGGGGGTACTCTATTCTAAAGATTCGACTATGTTGGTTTATTATCCGGCTAATAAATCAGATTCCCTTTATATCATGCCCGGTAGTGTCAGTTATTTGCGGTCTTATGCTTTTAATGAAGCTCTCTTCTTGCGTGATGTCCGGTTGTCCGGTCAGCTAAAGAAAATTCCCCGATATGCTTTTTCCCAGTGTCCGTTGCTTCGATCGGTCAAGCTTCCTGAAAGTATTGTGGAAATAATCTCCAGGACTTTTGCAGGCTGCAATAGACTATCGACTGTTTTTCTTCCATCTAAATTACAAAAAGTAGAAGATGACGCATTTTTCCGGTGTGATAGCCTGACTGCTATTTATAGTTTGAATGTGACGCCTCCTCAAATAACTAGCCGGACATTCGGCCAATTGATAGAAAAAGGTAGTATTACGCTTTGGATACCAAAAGGATCTGTGCAATCTTATAAGCAGACACCTTGGGCTGTTTTTAAGAATGTGGCTGAATTTTAGAAAAAGAAGTTTAGAATGGCAAATAAATACGAAGAACGGCTGGGAACAGAACGCATGTTGCCACTAATCTTTAAAATGGCACTTCCGGCAGTGGCAGCGCAATTCGTTAATTTGCTTTATAGCATGGTCGACCGTATTTATATTGGTCATATCCCTGGGATTGGTACGGATGCATTGGCGGGTGTAGGAGTAACGACTTCTCTTGTTATACTGATTTCTTCTTTTTCAGCGATAGTGGGAGGCGGCGGCGCGCCCTTAGCGGCTATCGCACTCGGACAAGGTGACCGTTCACGTGCCGGAAAAATTCTGGGTAATGGTTTTATCTTGCTGATCCTATTCACCTTGTTTACTTCTCTCATCGCATATACCTTTATGGAGCCGATTCTACTCTTTACAGGAGCTTCGGAAAATACATTAGAGTATGCAGTCGATTATCTCTCTATCTATTTATTGGGAACTATCTTCGTAGAAATATCCACAGGGCTGAATTCTTTTATCAATGCACAGGGACGGCCTGCTATCGCCATGTATTCGGTATTAATAGGAGCACTGTTGAATATCGTCCTCGATCCGATTTTCATCTTTTGGCTTGATATGGGAGTAAAAGGCGCAGCCCTGGCTACAGTACTTTCACAGGCGTGTAGTGCCGTGTGGGTTTTAACTTTCCTTTTCTCCCGACACGCCTCTCTCCCTTTGGAAAAACGTTACATGACGTTGAACCGGAAAATCATACTTTCTATATTTGCTTTGGGTGTATCACCGTTTATTATGGCAAGCACCGAAAGCCTTGTTGGCTTTGTTCTGAACAGCAGTCTGAAAGATTTTGGAGATATTTATGTCAGTGCATTGACCATCCTGCAAAGTGCGATGCAATTTGCGAGTGTCCCATTAACCGGATTTGCGCAAGGTTTTGTTCCTATTGTGAGTTATAATTATGGGCATGGCGATAAACAACGTGTCAGAGACTGTTTCCGTGTCGCATTGATAACCATGTTCTCATTTAACTTACTGTTGATGCTGTTTATGATTCTATTCCCCTCAACAGTAGCTTCCGCCTTTACAAGTGATGAAAGACTGATAGAAACAGTCCGCTGGACAATGCCTGTTTTCTTGGGCGGTATGACTATCTTCGGATTACAGCGAGCCTGCCAAAATATGTTTGTAGCTTTGGGACAAGCAAAAATATCTATTTTCATTGCCTTGCTGCGCAAAGTGATTCTACTGATTCCATTGGCTTTGATATTGCCGCACTATATGGGAGTAACCGGTGTATATGCGGCTGAAGCAATATCTGATGCGACGGCGGCAATTTGTTGTACTTTGTTATTCTTCTGGCAGTTTCCCAAGATATTGGGAAAAATACAGGGGAATATTTTGCATACAGATTAGAACAGCCAATGTACAAAGCATTGGCTATTTCACAGATATGCCTAACATTACAGCTATATCCTGACTGTCCTTCTATACAGAATGAGGAATTTCCTCTTTTACCAGTAAAGCCTCGTTTTGCATGGATAATCTTTTTTCATTGCTAAGTAGAACTTTGGTTTGCTCACTGATTACTATTTAAAGTCAATGATTTGATTGATAATTAGTATAAAATGCGGAGAATAATCGATATATTTACCGCAAAATATACGGAGAATATGAAATCAATCTATATCTGCGTATAATAATTAAATTTTTTGCAATAGGTGATGACATCGGATAGATATTTAGTGTATATAAAAGAGGAAAAAAGGATGTTGCTGGAGACTGGATAGAAAAATGTTTGTTCATATTATGAGAGGGGAGATATACAAATGGAATTAATCATTGAGGAATGACAATGGAAAAGATGGATAGTGAATTTATTAAGGGGCGCATTGCCCCTTGTGGACTGCATTGCGGAAAGTGCTTTGCTTTTGCCGATGGAGATATTTCTTACCACAGTAATGAACTCAAGAAGTCGTTAGGCAATTTTGAGGTGTATGCGCAACGTTTCGTAGAGATGCTTAATGAGCCTGTTTTTGCAAAGTATGCGGATTTTAAAGAGTTTTTGGATCATTTATCCGTGGCAACTTGTCAAGGGTGCAGGAAAGAAAAATGCAAGTTGTTTAAAACCTGTAATGTTCGTGCATGCAGCGAGGAGAAGCAAGTGGATTATTGCTTCCAGTGTAGCTGCTTTCCTTGTGAGAATACAGGCTTTGATGAGCATTTATACAAGAGATTTGTAGCCATCAACAAACGGATGCAAGAGGTTGGAGTGGAAAAATATTATGAGGAAGTAAAAGACCTGCCTCGTTATTAGCTCATTACTAGCTTTCTCTCTGTTTCATTCCAGCTCCTGTGCATAAATGTTGATGGCACGTAATGCCTTTGAGATTTCAGTCGGGGTGATGCCCTGACATTCTATTCTTAATACTTTTTCCCAGTCCTCCATATCTACATTTCATTTAACAAGGTTCCGTATAGGATTATTCGACGAATACCCTGATTACTCATGACGAAATAAGCAATCGGGGAGATTAACTTCATATACTTATCCTTTGAAAAGTCAGTCATCTGTACCTGTCAATATATAAAAAAGTGTATCTGTTCTCGTCTTTCTTTTTTGATTTACTTTGCAGTGTTGTTTTAATCTCCTAATATACTTAAAGGTTATGAAGTTGAATTTTGCTAAAAGAATGTCTTATATAAAGGCTTCGGAAATAAGAGAAATATTAAAAGTTACCGAACAGGAAGATGTGATTTCGTTTGCAGGTGGTCTGCCTGCTCCGGAACTTTTTCCGATAGATGAAATCAATGAGATCAATCAGATCGTATTGAAAGAGGCAGGTACGAAAGCGCTCCAATATACTACAACAGAAGGTTATGCCCCTTTGCGCGAATGGATTGCCAACCGGATGAACGAACGTTTGGGCACGGCTTTCGATAAAGATAATATTCTGATTACCCATGGCTCACAACAGGGATTGGACTTATCCGGAAAAGTTTTCCTGGACGAGGGAGATATCGTACTTTGCGAAAGCCCGACATATCTTTTTTCATGTTTATTCTGTATCCGGCAAAGATACAAAAATGATGTCTGTATCTGTTGTGTTTAATCTGTTTTGTGGGGTACTTCAGCGCATAAGAAGTAATTTGCCGCTATGCTGTTTTTAGTTGTTTTCCTTGAATGGAATATCTTTTTCGCTGCCTAATGAGTTTTCGTTTGACTTAAGTCAAGCGAAAGAATAACTTAAGTCAAGCGTTAGTTTGACTTAAGTTAAACGAAAACTGGAATGTATCTTCGATGGTTATTGATAGGAAGAAAGAAATAACTAGATGAAGAAAACATTCATAATAGTGGCATTTCTATTCTCGTCACCTGTTCTTTTTCGGGTACGTTAGGATTGCTGTAATAATATTCAATGGATGTTCCCGAAGGTTTGTAACCGTTGGTTTTTATCCATTCCATCATCTCGTTGTACAGGACAGCCAATTCACTGTAAGTTCCTCTATGCAAACAGGAAACTATTTTTCTTTCCGGTATCGTTATAGATCGTATATCCCCTTCACCTTGTAATTCTTTGGATGACTTTAGACCAATAATCATTTTGATATTGTGTTCCGTCAGACTTTCAAAGTCAGGATATTCAACGTAGGGGATATCGGTAGTGACTTCGCCTTGCTTCTTAAATAAAGAGTCTATTTTTACAAAGTTCTTCCCGATAGCTTCCGACATTCCGTTCATATCTGTTTGTACTTCAACAGCCAAAGCGGATTGTTCCGGTTGCTTCAATAGCATGATTTCTGAAATTTTTCCCATAATACATTGTTTTTAGAGGGTTGATAATTAATTATTTCTTGATGACCGGAATATAGATGTCGGTAATTAGTTCTGTTCTAAGGGTGGAGGCAGGGCGGTTCATATACATTTCAAAGCTAAAGGTGCTTTGAGGGCGATATTTACTTTCCGGGAACCACTCTTCATAAATAGTCCGGTAGAATTTATGCAATAAAGAGTAGTCGCCGATATGCCTGAATATAGCGTAACGACCACCGGGAACTTCCATTACTCCCGGCTGGGAATCATTTTCTTTGTTATCGATTATGACCCCGAGATAGAAGCGACATTTATCTATTGGGGTGATGGCCGGGTCGTCCATACTAAGGCTGACAAACTTATCATTCGACTTTTCTTCATTGCGCTGCTTCGCATAGTTGGTGAGCCTGTCCCATATCAACTTGTATCGGAGTTCATCCTTATACTTTTCACCTACCTCGATACAAAATACTTTCATCGGCAGAATCGACCGGATTTCAGGAGTGATAACCGCATGCTGTTCGTCATACATCGGCTTATATTTCTCCCTGTATTGAGAGGTTGACACTCCAAAATGTTTTTTGAAAGCTTTTGCCAGACTAAATTTAGTCTGATAGTTTGTCTGCTCCGCAATCTGATTTAATGTAAAGTCGGTGGATACTAACAGATGTGCTATATGTTCGAGGCGCAAACGTTGTATGTAGCTTCCGATATTTTCTCCGGCAACGGTTTGAAACACTCTTCTGAAGTGATATTTGGAAAGTCCGCTTATCGTACTAAGTATATCTGCATCTAAACTATCGAATAAATGATTGTTGATGTAAACGACTATATCCTGAATCTTTTGGTGATGGATATTACTGGTTTCCAACTTCTGTTTCCATCGGTTCAGTTTGGGGAGCCGTTCGTTGAGTATTCGCCTAAGTTCCTCCGGCGAATAAGCGGTATCTGCATATTCATTGTACTTATCAGTGTATTTTATCCAGATATTAATCATTTCCGACATCGGAATGTCGACGATATATTTTCCGTCTTTCAGACAGTAGTAGCAATATTCGTCACTTCGGGAACCGTTGGAGTTAGTACCCAGATATTTCTCTATATCAAAGCGGAGAGGCATCCCGCAACTTTGACAATACCTTTTATTTATATCTGATTCAATCATCGGTTGGGTTTTCGTTTGATGGATAGCAGTCGCTCCATATCATTAAATAAGCAAGTGTCTTTCAATTCGAACATAAGCCACTTCCCATCGTGGAAAGTAGTCGTCTCATCGTATATCTTTTGAGTCTCATTGGAGAATACTTCTCGCAGAGATTCAAATTTGGCACGCTCATCTTTACCTAAAATGACCAAGAAGCCAATCGTTTGTTCTTTGGCGTATAGGGCACACAGCGTTTTTCCGCCTTTGCGATATTTATATTCGTATATCCATTTTTTTCCTCCATGGTTCCATAGTTGTTCCATATTGTACTTTTGCTCGATAAGCTGGCAAAGTGAAGTCCATATATCATAAAGTTCCTTACCTATCAAGGCTTCCAGTGTTTCGGGAGTGGGAATCTGCAAAGTTTCTTTCATGGTATTCTGTATTTACTTTTGATTATCCATATCACAAAGGTAGGCTGATTTTCTAATAGATCGTTGTCCAATATAGGCATTTTGTGTGTAGCTGGTGAACAATCTGCCCGGAAATTAATTTATTTTGTAAAAGCGAAATATTGGCAGTATAACCTTTATCTTTGCATTAATTTAAAAACAAAGCCCCAATTAAAGAAAATGAAAACAATATTATTAGCAGTAGGTACGCTCTGCCTCATGGCAGGTTGCTCGTCAAAAGTGGCAAGCTCAAAAGGAATCGTTAGTGATGCAACCATGAATACGGTAACGATTGTTACTGATAAGAATGATACCCTTTCGTTCAGTACGATAGATGCAAATAAAGATGAAGTCAACGGTTTGCTTCTGAATGATACGCTGGAAGTGTTCTATACCGGAAAATATACACCGGGAATGCCGGCTTCTAAATTAGTTCAGTATCCGCAATCTCCGATTGTGGGAGGTGATCGGGATGAACATGGCTGTATCGGTTCTGCCGGATATGTATGGTGTGAAGTGCAAAAAGACTGTATCCGCTTGTTTGAGAAAGGAATCCGCACGGAATCGGTGGACGATAGCAATGCTTCTGCCTTTATTGTGTTTAGTCCTGACTCTACGCAACTGGAACTTTTCTTTTCCAATAATCAACCCAATGAAATATTGGAGAGACGTGGCCTGCCTTCAGGAGGTTATGCATGGAACGTGGAAGATGACGATACGAAAAATGTACGGCTAATAGATGGCTTGTGGACAATCAGCCAAAGAAATAAGTTAATTTATAGCCAAAAGGCCGGAAACTGATTTTAAAAGCTCCGGCTTTCTGACGCTCTGTTTGTAGAGTAATGTTCTAGGTAATTAAATTAATAAGTGGATATCAAAGATGCTGAATATATAAACTTCCATCATAATCTTTGTATTTAGCATCTTTGTATATATCAACCAGTTTGTTACTGTAATCAAGAATGGTATCTTTGGAGATTTGTGATAAATTTGTAGCCAAAATACCACTTCCCAAAATGCCCGGATTACATAATATATTGTCTTTTCTTATTGAATTCATTGTAAGCTCTACACCTATGTAATCCTTGATACCTGCCTTTTCCAGACTGGATACAATATAGTTGTCCAAAGATGCTTTATCATCTCCGGTCATGAATCCATACCATAATAAACACTTCATGCCTAATTGAGTAGCCTGTATCAGGATATCGAGATAGGTTACTCCTGAATCTCCTTTCTTGTCTATCTCGTAAGGATCGATATGAATGAAAGAGGATGAAGGAAGTGAAGGCAATAGCTCTATGGTACCTCTCGAAGAGTCGGCATGATGCATCTCTACAGATGCACTTAATCCGACTTGTTTGGCATAGGTACCCACATTTTCCAACGCACTCTTTTCTAAATCAAAGAATACAAACCTTTTTGCTTGCTTCCCTAATACATTCATTGCCAGGGCAGGAGAACCCAGATAATTTCCTTTTGTCATTTCCGGGTTTTCCAGTTGGTTATATACAGAACCCTTTAGAGATGGGATATTATCCGCTTTCTCCAGAAAATGATAGATGCCATATTGCTGCTCCGGAGTTTGCGTCATGGAGTAGATAGCACATGCAGAATTGGTTTCTACATATACTTGTGGGGCTTCATTTCTAAGAACTTCACAGAGTATCAGATGTTTCAGTACATCGGGTTGTTTTGCGAAATGAGTGTAAGTTGCCATGTGGGTACATCTTAATATTTATAGAACATAAAAGAACTGCAACCGCTATTCTTTTTAGGCATTCATTAATTCATGGATTTCATGAATATGCAGGTGTAAATGACTTAGATAACCTTCTATCATGTCTTGTAGCGTAACCTTTGTTCCTTCAAAATCACACCAGTAGCTATCCAGTTTTGTCTGATCTACAGATTTTATAACCTGAATGATATGCAGGTTAAAAAAACTTCCATAGTTGAATCAGGTTATTCCAATCTTCATTTTGGTAATCTTGTAATGCTATCCACAGATCATTATCCTGACGGTAATCGGGAAAGAAAAGCAAATCTTTACTGTATTGCAATCTGACCATGCGTTGGTGATTGTTTGATGCCGAATCAATCAAATGTCCGAGAATCTGTTTGATGGTACGATTTTGTTTATTACGTTTCAACGTGATCGTATCATTTTGTAGCCCGGTTAGTATTTTCTCTTCAGTTTTTATCACATGATAGATTCCTTCTGTTATTTTGGAAAAATCGACGTTTGACATACCATTCTTTTCCTTTAGGTGTTTATAGCAAAATTGCTAATAGTACAAATATAGATAAATGTATCGATATTTATAAATTAAACGGAACTTTTCAATTCTAATTTTATCCCTCTTTCTTAAACCACCTGTAAAACCATTTACCGACTTTCTCATAGTGTCGGGTTTCGGTATCAGTATATAGCTTAGAGAAGAAAGACGTATCCAACGGCTCTCCCGACTGGTTAGGATACAGCACGATGAAGCTATTGTTGGAGAAATATTTCCCAAGCTGTCTCGGTAACTTCTCAAAAGAACTGTCATACGAAAGAGTTCCTGGTCGTGCACTGATAATAACCAATAAATGATCGTAACTTACCTGTCCTGTCAATACCAGCAGGTCATTCCAGTCTTCTAAGAGAGAGAAATCGGTAAGCGTCTGTTTATGCCTTTTCTTTATCCACGCTTGTAGGCGGATGGTAGTCTTTTCATTGGCAAAGAAGTGTACGCGGCATCCAAGAGTGCTCCCCATGCGACAGAAGTGTTCCATCCAATGAGGAAAACCGGATTCATATTCGGCTTTAGGAGGGACGGCAACGACAATCCGTTTGATTGTATGGACCGGTATCAGAAATTTAGAGATAATTATTTCACAGTTTAATCCGTTCAATAAATGTTCGGCAAGTATTCCAAAGTATGAATCTGTGATGTTTTTCTTGCGGTGCAGGCCGGTGATAATACTCGTAATCTCATTCTCCTTGACTGAATGGATAATACCGGAAGCTATATTCAAATCATACCGGGTGACCTTTTTGAGTGGTACATTTGCTTCCGTTGCTATCATTTCGGCTTTTTCCAGATAATGTTTGCTTCGAATTCGTAGATTATCAGAGTTATTATCGTCGTTGATGACATTTAATGCCAGGAGATTATCTTTCAATTTGGGGTCACGTATGACTAGAGAAAGATTCACCATGTCCTCGATAGTGTCCGGGTTGGCTATGGATATTAAAATCTTCTCTGTTTCTTTTGACGATTCATTTTCAGGTTGTGAATCATCCATCGCCATTTTTCTGGCTGTCCGCTCGGTAATCAGTGAACTCACTACGCAAGTGACCAGGATAAGCAAGACTGTTCCGTTCAGTACATCATCATTCAATAAACGTTCGCCGGTGGGCAGAATAATGTTGTATCCAACTAACACAGCCGCCAATGTGGCTGCCGCCTGTGCATTACTCAAACCATACATCAGATTTCGTTCAAGAACAGACATCCTATATATCTTTTGAGTGAGCCAGCAAGCAATCCATTTACCTGTCAGCGCCATGGTTATCATCACGGCGGCAACTTTTAAAGCATCCCCCTCTCCGAAAATAACACGTAAGTTGATTAACATTCCCACTCCGATAAGGAAATAAGGAATAAAAAGTGCATTACCAACGAACTCTAAATGATCCATCAATGGAGAGACGTGGGGGATGAGCCGGTTAAGTACCAATCCTGCGAGGAAAGCTCCCAAGATACCTTCCATACCAACAAGCTCCATCAACCCTGCTCCTAAAAAGACCATCGCAAGCACGAAAATAAATTGCATCACGTTGTCATTGTACCGGTGAAAGAACCAACGACCGATGCGCGGAAAGAAATAAATAATTAGTGCCCCTAGAAAGATTACTTTTACCACCAGCCAAATCCAAAACAACCCTCCAGTTTCTCCTTTGAACAATCCGCCTATAACAGCCAGTACCAGCAGCGTGAGTGTATCTGTTACGGCCGTTCCTCCTACGGCAATACTTACGCTACGATGGCGTGATATGCCGAAGCGGGTGACGATGGGGTAGGCCACGAGCGTATGGGAGGCATACATGCTGGCTAATAATATAGAGGTGATTACACCATATTTCAGATAAGATACATTGGCCACGAATCCAATCCCGATGGGAACGATAAAAGCCAGTAAACCGAGCACTAATGCTTTGTTTCGCGTCTCTTTGAAATCTCCCATATTCATTTCCAGACCAGCCAGGAACATGATGTAATAGAGTCCGACTTTCCCGAATAACTGAAAGCTGCTGTCTCGTACCAGGATATTAAATCCATGTTCGCCAATAGCCAGTCCTGCCAAGATCATCCCGATAATATGAGGGATGCGCAGTTTATTCAATAATATCGGAGCAAACAATATAATTAGGAGTACAAGGAGAAATATCCATGTAGGGTCGGTGATAGGGAATGTTAAATCAAGGCCAATCCAATCCATAATTTGACGAGTTCGTGATATTTGTTCCGCAAAATAACCTAAAAAAATGCTTCTAAAAAAGCATTAGTTAATAAAATTAGTCATTTATTTTTTCTCCAGATTCATGATTGCCGGAATGAAGAATGCAAGTGTTTCTGGGACATACGTTTTTTAATATACGATGATTTTATCCGTGTGTGCGTTTTGGAGTGTATAGTGATTTTATCCGGCTCTACTTTTAGCAATAATAGTAGTGCCGGATATGTCTACTTTCCGAATCCTAAATCATATTCCTGTATTCCTCTTGTTTTTTCTTGGGTAACTTCTTTATAACTTCTTCTACCGAGTGGCTAATCAACTCCTTTATGAGTTTATCGGGAACATCTCCTTCCAAGTAAACGGTTATCCAATGTTTCTTATCCGAAAAAGGTCCCCAAAAAATGTCTTCGTATTGTTCTATGAGCTCTTCTGATTTATCAGGATTACATTTCATATCCGCCCAGAATCTTCCGTTTTTAGGACGTAATGTAGCAAAAGTGAACATTTTATCCATAACCTTGAAAACCAAAGTATGTTCATCAAACGGCATACATTCTGTTGCTCCTTTGACTGACAGGCAATATTCTCTATAATCTTCGATATTCATGACTTCTCTCTTTTGATTCATTCAAAACACAAATATATCACTTTCTGTTCGCTTTTGAAAAATATGTTTCTATCTCAAAGTACCCGTTTCAATTTCGCCCTTATCCGGCTTAAACTTACCGGAGTTATTCCCAGATAAGAAGCAAGACATTCCAATGGTATTCTCTGTAATAGCTCCGGATTATTTTGTATCAGCTTCATATACCGTTCGGACGCGGTGGTGAATAAGAGAGAAATAAGTCTTTCCTCTGTTTGCAGGAACTCTGATTCGGCAAACTTGCGCCCCCAGTTGGCAATATGGATATCTTCCTTGAATAATTCGTGTAAGTCTTTGCGCTTTAATAGATACAACACCGAGTTTTCCATCAGTTCCATTGACTCATACCCCTGTTGATTATTTACATAGCTTTTCAATGAGACAATGGTTGACCCTTCTTTCCCAATCCAGAACGTTACCTCTTTTCCGTCTACGGGAATGTAAGCTCTGGCAATCCCTTTCTCGATGAAAAAGATATTCGTTTCAGTCTTGCCAGCCTCCAATATATGATAACCTTTGGGATATGTGACTTTTGACAGATGTTTGACCACCTTATCTGCTGAAGCCTCCGGCATCCGATATATCCTGTTTATAATCTCGTGTATATCCATATCGCATTGAATCATTATTCTGCAAAAATACAAAAAGGTTATATTAGGAAAAGAAGAATTGATGATACTCTTACACTGTCATTTCTTATCAAATGTAAAGTGAAAGCTCCGGGCATCTTGTTAATTTTGCAGTCTAATATTAAAAATAGAAGGATATGAATTGGATTATATTGATTATTGCCGGACTGTTTGAGGTGGTTTACCTTTTGTCTAGGCAAGATTAAAGGAGCGACAGGCACCGATTTTTATTTGTGGGGAGCGGGATTTGTAATCTCTGTAACCTTAAGCATGTTCCTACTGGCAAAGGCTGCGCAAACATTGCCTATCGGCACTGCATATCCTGTTTGGACGGGGATAGGAGCGGTGGGGACTGTATTGATCGGTATCCTGTTCTTTCATGAACCGGCAACTTTGGGTCGTTTGTTTTTTATGACGACTCTGATTATTTCAATCGTAGGGTTGAAACTGATATAACCAGACGAATAGGATTTAGTTTTAATAGATAGAAAAGTGTAATAAGGACTTTTTCAGTGTAAGTCATATATTGTTGAAAAGATTCCATCCGGTATAATATTGAGGAAGTTTGGAATTGACGAGGTTGATTATGTAATATATGCTTTCGTAATTCTGCGATTATTAGGCATTTATAAGAAGTCGTTTTGATGGGAAAAAGTTTGGTTTCTAAAATAAATGTATATATTTGCAGAATGTGGGACGCATCTCGTCCGGATTCGAAACTAAACTAAAATTCTATTTACTGTTATCTATTAAACATGAAATCCACTGATTCTGAACCTCAAGGGGGCGGTATGGAACTGGAACAGTACCGTACCAGCCTCGAACAGATGGTTGAAGAGAAATCTAAAGACTTGATCGCTATTCAGGAGAATCTCGAAGCAACCAACCGGCGGCAGGCATTATTCATCAAGGTACTGCAAATTCTGCAACTGGAACCAGATATACCTACTGCTATGAATATGGCACTGGCCGAAATTGGCCGTTATACTGATGTCGACCGTTTGGCGACATGGGAAAACCACCTTGACGGAGTTACGTATGGCTGCACCAACGAATGGTGCAACGACGGTATAGAACCCGCTATCGATTACCTGCGGAGTATGACCATTGAAGCAGGAAAACCCTGGTTCGACATGCTGGAAGAAAACCATATCATTTGCACGTCCGATATTTATTCGCTTGATCCCTTTATTACTCAAATGCTCGAAGTGCAAGGCGTAAAAGCCATTGCTGTTTTTCCCCTGTCACAATTGGGAGTACATTTCGGCTTTCTTTCGTTCAACTTTTGCTGGAACAAACAATGGGATGAAAAAGATGTGGAACTGATGAGCCAGATATCGCAAATCGTATCTACTGCTACCAAACGCTGGCAAGTTGAAACATCGTTGCAACAGTCACAGCGAACCATGCAAAAGGTATTGGATAATATCAATGCCAATATTTTTGTGAGTGATTACGATACGTTGAAAGTGATTTTTGCCAATAAGCCTTTCAGGGAAGAAGCAGGAGAAGTTCCGGCAAATGCGGAATGTTGGAGAATGTTGAATGCAGGTCTGGAAAATGGGTGTAAACACTGCCCGAAGCCGAAGTTGCTCGATGCTAACCGTAAGTTTACAGGCGTTCATTTTTGGGAAGACTACAATCCGGTCACCAAACGTTGGTATACCATCCAGAGCATGGCAATAAAATGGCTCGACGGACGTTGGGCAATCATGGAACTGGCTACCGATATCACCACCCGCAAACAGGTGGAACTGGAACTGATTCAGGCCAAAGAAAAAGCGGAAGAATCGGACAGGCTCAAATCAGCATTCCTTGCCAATATGAGCCACGAGATACGTACTCCTCTTAACGCCATCGTCGGTTTTTCCAGTCTGCTTGCCGAAACCGATGAGGCGGAGCTGCGTCATGTATATATGTCTTTAGTGCAGGAGAACAATGAGCTGTTGCTCAACCTTATTTCCGACATTCTGGACATTTCCAAAATCGAAGCCGGTATGATAGATATTGTTATGGGACGAGTGGATGTACCACAACTTTGCCGGGAAGTGATTGCTACCTTCTCACATAAAAAACGTGACAGTGCGGTCGAACTGCGTTTTGATGAAAATTCACCGCAGATTGTGATTGATGCTGATAAAAACCGAATCGTGCAAGTACTCTCTAATTTTCTGACTAATGCCTTGAAGTTTACCACTAAAGGCTCAATCACACTTTCCTATACATTGGAAGATGAAAATCAGGTACGTTTTTGCGTAACGGATACGGGCAAAGGAATTCCCGATGAACAAAAACATGAAATATTTAATCGTTTTGTAAAATTAGACTCATTTGTACAAGGTGCCGGATTGGGATTATCCATCTGTCAAAGCCTGGTCAATAGGATGGGCGGAAAGATAGGAGTCGAATCCCGTGAGGGGGAAGGTTCGTGCTTCTGGTTCACTCATCCGTATGTTCCTGGTGCTTTTCTCTAATTCCAATTTTTCTACTGATTAATTTGCATCTTTCAATATATTATCCGAATATTGCAGAGTAGAAAAAACAGAATATGATTCCAATTGATGAAAAACACATTATAAAAAAGCTAAAGACCGGGGATAATGAAGCATATAAATACATATATGATTATCATTATGTTGCTCTCTGCAAACTTAGTTATTATCTCTTGAAGGACAGAGTGCAGGCGGAAAGCATCGTGAACGATGTAATCTTTCATCTTTGGGAAGTCAGAGACAAATTGGAACTGGTGCCTCCTCTTCGCAACTATCTGATAATAGCTGTACGTAATAAATGTCTGAACTACTTAGCTCTCAAACAGCAGGAGACAGAGATACGTTTTTCTACTATTGAGCAGGCTGGTATTCAATTGCAGAATATCGTTTCTGACAATGAGCAGCCTTTAGGTAACCTGCTAAAAGAAGAATTGGAATTCAAAATCTACGAATCCATCAACAAATTACCGCCTGTCTGCAAACAGGTATTCACCATGAGCCGCTTCCGGGAAATGAGTTACGAAGAAATTTCTCGTGAACTTGGTATCTCTGTGAATACGGTTAAGTATCATATTAAGAGCGCATTAGTAATACTTAAAAAGAACTGGGCACTTTCTTATGTATTATTTTTGCTTTTTATCCTACCCTGCTATAATAAAAAACTGTAGTATATATAAAGACACTATCTTTTATGAATGAACAATCGTTACATACGGATATAGTCAATGATTGGATAATCGGTTATCTGACAAACAGTCTGACACTGGAAGAGATGCAGTCGTTACAGAATTGGCTGAATGTTTCGGAAGAAAACCGGAAACATTTTTCCGATATGCAAGAAGTCTGGATCGCTGCTTCTGATGAAGCAGATGAGCAGCACTTCGACAAAGAACGGGCTTATCAATTATTTTTAGAGCATACGGAAAACCTTGTGCAACCATCGGCAAAACGAAAAACACTCACTATCAGTCCGTGGATGTATGCCGCTGCAATGGTTGTCATCGTTTTTTTCTGTGGAACGATTGCCTTTCAGAGTGGAAAGAGAGTGCTTCGGAATCAATTGACACAGATTACGGTGGAAGCTCCATACGGTTCAAAAACAAAACTGTATCTTCCCGATGGAACGTTGGTCTGGCTTAATGCGGATTCCAGGATGAGCTATGCACAAGATTTTGGAATTAATGAGCGTTCATTGAATTTGTCGGGAGAAGCCTATTTTGAAGTAACCAGAAACGAAGAGATACCTTTTAAGGTACATACGGAAGAATTAGACGTCAAAGTATTGGGTACTAAATTTAATTTCCGGAATTATAAAGACGATTTGGAAGCTAAAGTCTGTCTGCTGGAAGGAAAAGTCGCTTTGAATACCCGGCAAAAAGAGACCGTACTTCATCCGGATCAACAAGCGCTATTAGATAAAAAGACAGGAAAACTATCTGTCTCCGGCACCAAAGCCGCTTACAGTGCTGAATGGACAAACGATCGTCTTTACTTTGATGAAGTGCTGCTTTCAGATATCATAAAAGAACTGGAAAGAAGCTATGACGTAAAAATAACCGTTGCGGACGACACGTTAAATACGATTCGTTTTTATGGAAACTTCCGCAAAAGAGAACAAAGCATTCAGGAGATTATGAATGTATTGTCGTCTACGGACAAAATGACTTATACCATTAATGGAAAAAATATTGTGATCACACTTCCCAAATGAACAGATGTTAAACCTTTAAAACTTAAAGAAATATGAAAAGCCATTTAGAAAAAACATGATTCACCTCTCTTGATAGAAACATAAAAAGGTCAGGTTCCTTTTCCATCCCCTGACCTCTTACCTTTCTATCTTAAAAGCCACAGTGACTTTAATTGATGAAAGCTTAGGCAAATATAAATAAAATCCTAAACTTCTCATCCTATTTATCAATTATTTATCCATTGACTTATGAAAAATAAGAAGAAAGTCTTTTTCATGGTCCTGCTCTTCCTATGCTCTTATCTAAGCTCATTTGCGCAGCTTATCAACTTGCAGTTGAAGAACGTAACGGTAAAGCAGGCCATCGAAACAATACAGAAGCAAAACGGATATTCATTTGCATTTGCTGCGAGTGATCTGAATACCAAAAAGATTGTGACAGTGCTAGCCAAAGATTTACCTATTGAAAAGGTGGTAGAACAGGTCTTGGCAGGACAAGATGTTAGCTACACTATCCAGGGGAAAGATATTATCATCAAGAAGAAAGGTAGTCAGCCGGCACAATCATCTTCCCGGAAATACACAATTAGCGGGATAGTAAAGGACATGTCGGGCGATCCTGTTATCGGAGCCAATATAAAAGAAAAGAATGGCACGACAGGTACGATCACCGATATGGACGGTAAGTTTCAGATGACAGTCAGCGAGGGGAGTATCGTACAAATATCCTATCTGGGGTTTCTGACACAAGAAGTCAGCGTGAAAAATAAGAACTATCTGACAGTCATACTGAAAGATGATACACAGACGCTGGACGAAGTAGTGGTGGTCGGATTCAGTACTCAAAAAAAGATAAACCTGACAGGTGCGGTAGAAAATGTATCATCAGATGTGTTTGAAAATCGTCCGGTGGCTAATGTCACACAGATGTTGCAAGGGGCAGTTCCCAATCTGAATATATCGTTGTCTGATGGTAAACCGAATCAATCGGCGGCATATAATATTCGTGGAGGAACCTCTATTGGTGCAGGTGGCAGTGCTTTGGTGCTGATTGATGGAGTGGAAGGAGATCCGGCAATGTTGAACCCGAACGATATTGAAAATGTTTCCGTGTTGAAAGACGCTTCTTCTGCTGCTATTTATGGTTCGCGTGCTCCTTATGGCGTTGTGTTGATAACAACCAAAGATCCCTCCAAACAGAAAGATAAATTTACGATTAATTATACCGGTAATTTTTCAGTAGAGCAGCCTTATGCCGTGCCCGACGTAGTAGATGACGGCTATGTATGGGCTTATCTGTTTCATGAAGCGGAATATAATTTTAGAGGAACCGAGCCTACTTCAATGAATAAATCACAGCCGTTCTCAAAAGAGTGGCTGGAAACTTTTCGCCAACGTAAGTTGGCGGGAAATACATTGGAGGCTGCGGTCGGGGCAGATGGGAAATATACGTATTATGGGAATACCGATTACTATGACGAGCTTTATAAAAACAAAACTTTTGCTCAATCCCATAATGTTTCTATTAGTGGCTCTAACGGTAAGATAAGTTATTATACATCGGGACGTATTTATGATTATGACGGTTTGTTTAATTATACGTCGGATACTTATCGAACGATGAACTTGCGTTCCAAAGTCAGTGCGCAGGTTTTTAAATGGCTGAAAGTATCTAATAATTTCGATTATACACATGACAAATATACACAGCCTTTAGGTGCTTCATCCGTAGGTGGAGGATTAGTGTGGCAGGGGATCAATAACGAAGGTCATCCTTCAGCACCGATTTTTAATCCTGATGGTACATTAACAAAATCTGGAGCGTACTCATTGGGAGGATTCATAACCGGTAATAACTGGATTAAGCGGACAACTAAGACACTGAAAAATACGACTACCTTCAATGCGAATTTCTTTGATAATAAATTACGTTTGACTAGTGATTTCTCTTTTCGGACAAAAGACTTTATAGAAGACAAAAAAAATACCGCCATTCCTTATAGCGAGTATGAAGGGGTGATCACTTATTTGGGAACACCGGAAACGGATGATAAGATGTCGGAAAAGGTACAACAAACATCGTATATTTCGACAAATGCTTATGCGGAGTTTGAAAATATCTTCGGAGGAAAACATTACATAAAGTTATTGGGCGGTTACAATTATGAACAGCAAGATTACAGGGCTACGAAGTCTGAACGTAATGGCTTGTTAATGCCTGATGTGGAAGATATAAACTTTGCAATGGGAGAAACCATGTCAATTACAAGTGATGCTAGTCGCTGGCGGTATGCAGGTGCTTTTTTTCGTTTGAATTATTCGTATGACAACCGTTATCTGTTTGAGGTTAACGGACGTTACGATGGCTCATCGAAATTTCCGAATAATTCGCAATGGGGATTTTTCCCTTCTGCGTCAGCGGCATGGCGTCTTTCGGAAGAAAGATTTTGGAAAGTGGATCCGAAGTTCCTTTCAAACGTGAAATTGCGCATGTCTTACGGTGCATTGGGCAACAGTAATGTGAATCCTTATTCTTATTTGGAGAAATTCTCCTTGTCTACATTTTCAACAACAGGTACATCGACTGATGGTCGTTATTTAGATGGTTCTGCCAAGTTGCGTTATACGAAGAATCCGAGTCAGATTCCAGACAATATAGGATGGGAAACGTCAAAAACTGTGGATGTCGGTATTGATTTGGGATTCCTTCATAATAAAATAACACTTTCTGCAGATTATTATGTGCGCAAAACCATTGATATGTATACAGTAGGCCCAACGTTACCCGATACTTTCGGAGCATCATCTCCGAAAGGAAATTATGCGGATATGAGTACCTATGGATATGAAATTTCATTAGGATATAATGATTCTTTCAAGTTAGCGGATAGACCTTTATCTTTTGGTGTCAAGGTGACGCTTGCTGACTATTACTCGGTTATAGATAAATATAACAATCCGACACGTGATCTTGATGATTATTATGTAGGACAACGTATTGGTGAGATTTGGGGATATGTCTGTAACGGTCTGTTTCAATCGCAAGATGCAATAGATACGGCTTTTAATGGCAAGGGTTATAAAAATGATATTATGCAGACATCTGTCAATTACATTACCCATCCGGGAGATATGCGTTTTGAAGACTTGAATGGAACAAACTCGATCGATAAGGGGGCTAACACAGTTGACTCTCCGGGCGACCGTCAGATTATAGGTAATGAGGAACCTCGTTATATTTATACTTTTTCGTTCAGTGCCGATTGGAATAATTTCTTTTTGTCGGCTATGTTTGACGGGGTAGGTAAACAGGATTGGTATCCCAGTGGTGAAAGTTCGTTTTGGGGACAGTACAATCGTCCGTATAATCAAGTGCCGACATGGCATTTGAACAATTACTGGACGGAAGATAATCCGAATGCTTATTTGCCTCGTTATTCGGGCTACTATAATCCTTTGTATAAAGGTACTGCTAATACGCGCTATTTGCAGGATGTGTCATATATTCGCCTAAAAAACTTCCAGTTTGGGTATAATTTACCAAAGAAATGGATTGCTAAAGCTGGTTTGTCCCATGTTTCTGTTTATTTCTCCGGTGAGAATTTATGGTCGTGGTCACCTCTCTATCGCTATACGAAAGATTATGATGTGACGGTAGTTACTAAAGGATCGGATAGTGACATTACTTCCGGTAATAAAGGGGATGGATTTAATTATCCAACGATGCGGAATTTTAGTTTTGGAATATCAATTACTTACTAAACGATAAAAAGGTATGAAAAAAAAATTAGACATACAACATTTTTTGCTCTATTGTTGTATACTGTTATTAGGAGGATGTGATTTGACTGAAAACATGAAGGTCGATGCTGATAAGGCAATGATTTTCGGAAGCGAATCCGGTTTGCGCCTGTATGCTTACTCTTTTTATAGAGCATTGCCTACCTTGGATGACGGTTACAAACAAGACGAAACTTGTGATTTGGCGGCAGTGAGAAATACAAGCTCATTTATTCAATATAATGCTTATAATGCCGAGACTGCCACTAGCTGGAGTTGGAGTACGCTTCGAAATATTAATTATTTTATAGATGGATGTAACTCGGACGAATGTACGGTAGATGAAGATACGCGCAATAATTATCTAGGCATTGCACGTTGGTTTCGTGCTTATTTCTATTATGACAAATTAGTGACATATGGTGAAGTGCCGTGGTTTGCTAATGAGATTCAGTCTTATCAAACGGATGTGATGTATAAAGAACGAGACAGTCGTGATGTTATTATCCGAAATATGATTGAAGACCTTGATTTTGCTTATGAGCATATTCAGGCAACTGCTTCGGAAAACAGCTCTACATTGACCAAATGGGCGGCAGCGGCATTGAAATCACGTGTGTGTTTATTTGAAGCATCTTATCGACGTTATCATCAACTTGAAGGATTAGAGATTAGCACGGATAAACTTTTTAACGAAGCGGCTGACGCGGCAAAATTAGTGATGGATAATAGCGGACTTTCATTGAATACTGCTGTAGGGACAAAAGGGGCTTATCGGGATTTGTTCTATCGGGAAGAACCAATTACACAGGAAGTCATATTGGCTGTATGTGCCAATAACGGATCGGGTATTTTGGGTACTCAAAATTGGTGGTATAATTCTCTGTCACGAGGCAAAGGATGGAGTTTGGTTCGTCCGTTCATTAATACTTATCTGAAAATAGATGGAACGCCTTTTACTTCAGATGCAGGTTATGAAACCAAAAATTTTGCAGAAGAAATAAAAGGACGTGACCTGCGTTTATCACAAACGATTCGTGGAGCCGATTTTAAATTAGATGGAAAAGTGACTGCTGCCGATATGTCTGTTTGCTTGACCGGCTATCATGTGATTAAGTATTCATTGGACGAATCTCAATACGATAATGGTAAGAATATTAACAGTATTCCATTAATTCGTTACGCTGAAGTGTTACTCAATTATGCCGAATCATTGGCTGAGTTAGGAAAAATAACAGATAATGAATGGAATAGAACGATCGGCGCATTGCGTCAACGAGCCGGAATAACAGGGGGGATAGATAAGTTACCTACCGTAATTGATAGTTATCTGCAAAACACCTTTTATCCGAGTGTGACTAATCCGGTATTACTTGAAATACGTCGTGAGCGTGCTATTGAATTGGTGGCGGAAGGTCTGCGCTTTAGTGATTTATGTCGTTGGAAATGTGGTGAACTGATAGCGACATTACCTTGGATGGGAATACATATTGATGCCCTCAATACGGATGTCGATCTCAATGGTGACGGAATTTTCGATTGTTATTTTACAAATAACGGAACTTCGTCTTCTACTAAAGATTGCCTGACGGTGAATGTGAAGAACACTACGGGAATATGCTTTAAGACGAATGATCGGGGAGGGTATGATTTGCAATACAATCCGGGGGAAGGCAACCGTTATTGGTACGCGGACGACCGACAGTATCTTTATCCGGTTCCGGCACAAGTCATTCGTGATTATGAAAGTGCCGGTTACAAACTTTCTCAGAATCCGTATTGGAACTAAACAATAAAAAACAAGATGATGAAACTTAATAAAATATTACTTCTAGTCATTATAGGGTTTATTGCATTGGGAGGCTGCAGTAATTCAGAACCCGATTATTCTAAATTTTATCAAGAGCCGGGAAGTACTCAGGAAAAACCTGATGAACCGGATTCCCCCGGTTTGGCTGATAGTAAAATCAAAATAATGTCATTTAACATCCGATATTATAACTCGGATGATACGGAAGATAAAGCCTGGAATGTCCGTAAGGCAGCCTTTGTACCTATGGTGGAAGAACAGAAACCTACGATTATCGGAACGCAGGAAATCAGAAAAACACAGTTTAATTGGTTGAAAAATAACTGGACGGATTATGCCTATATAGACGGTAATTCAACGAAGATTGTTGAAACATCGGGAGCACCGCATAACGTTAATGAAGTGTTTTACCTGAAGAGTATACTTGAAATAGTCAATAAAGGATTCTTCTGTCTTTCCGATACACCGGATAAAGTAGGAGTAGGATGGAGTGGAAGCCCGAGAGTTGCTGAGTGGGTGATTTTCAGAATAAAAGCAACAGGAAAAAAAATATTTTTCCTGAATACACATCTTAGTTTGAAAACGGATGGTGATTATGATTGTCGTTCTAAGGAAATTGCATTGATAAAGCAAAAAGTGGAGGAATTTAATACGGATAATTTGCCCGTTGCAATTACTGGAGATATGAATGCCAAGTTGGAAGATGGTTTGTTTGAAACTTGGCTGACTTTTTTGTCGGATTCTCGTAAAAATGCAGTTGTAAGTGATGATATAGCATCATATACGGGATTTGGTAAAAGTGCGCAATATCCTGATCATATTTTTGTTTCTGGATTTAATATTGAATGCTTTAGCACTATTAATAAGGTTTACAATGGCGTGACTTATATTTCTGATCATTACCCTATAATGGCGACTTTGAGCTTTGAATAGCAGTCGTGTGTCGAAAATGTTGAATATTATTAACGGATCAATAAATATGATAAAAAAGAATATATTATATGCACTAATGATCGCTTTCTGTCTGGTGACAGGTTGCACTGATGATGAAGAGATTCAAGTACAGGCCGGATTTATGACGAACAAGGAAGTATACGAAATTGGTGACCAGATAATCATCACGAATACTTCGGTTGCAAAAAATGCGCAGATTGCTGTTTGCAAATGGGAAGTAATGGGAACCGTTTCTTATGAATTGACTGCTCCGGAACCTTTTTATCTGGATGAAGGAGGTGATTATCTAGTCCGTTTAACAGTGACTTCAGATCGTGGTGCTGTGAAATCTGTCTGCGAGAAGACGATCAAAGTGGTAGATGACGGAGCTCGTCCTACAGCAGATTTTGCTTGGAATCCCGAAAATATAGTGGCCGGTGAGGAGATAACCTTCATAGACAAGTCTATTTCGGTGGAAGGTAGTGAGATTATAGAAAGGCAGTGGGTGTTTGGGGCTATATATTCAAAAGAAGAGAACCCTGTAATCACTTTTGGATCGCATGGAAAAATAGATGTATCATTGACTGTAACGGACACCAAAAGAAGGAAAAATACAAAGACTATAACCGTGAATATAGCAAAGAGTGCCAATAGTCTTGGTATATTATGGTCACAGTCTTATGATGATAAGGGCTATGTGTATGGGACATCTCCAGCGGTAAGTGGCGATGGAAAATATGTTTATGTCTCATCGAGTAACTATAATCTGTCCTGTTTCACTAAAGATGGCGAACGACTTTGGACGTTTGATTTGGGACAGAATGACGAGCCTAATCGCGGAACAGATTATCAGCATCCTACTCCGACGGTAGATGCCGATGGCACGGTTTATGTGGCGGTCGGAGACAATTCTTCTACAGCAGATGCGGCAAAGTCGGCTAGTCTCTATGCGATTAAAGGTGGCGAAAATGGTGGCGTGCAAAAATGGTTCACTACAATTGGCGCGAAGTCCAGTATGCGTCCTTTCGGTGCTCCTGTGCTGACAGATAAGTATTTGATGATTCTGACAAATTCAGCTCCAAGCATAGACGGTAAGCATTTCCGTATTTATGATAAGACATCCGGCGCATTGGTCTATTCTGAAAATCTATCTAGGGGTACTTATGGAGGTTGTGTAGGGCTTAAAGATGGCAGGATACTTGTCAACACGGGACAAAGTGGTGGAAAATCAAACGGTACGCATGTGTTCTTCCCAAAAGGGGACAGTTGGACAAGATCTACAAATGAGCAAAATTATGCACCAAACGAACAGCCAAATGGGAGTCAAATAGCCGTAGGAGCTAACGGGGAAGCTGTCATTTTATGCCGTAATTTAGGTGCAAAGATTTCGACAAGTGAAACGGATGCAATTGTTTATTGTTATGATACAAAGGAAACAGTTGCTGGTGAGGTTCCGGTTCCGAAATGGTATACGGCAGTGAAAGGTGAGAATAAACAAACTGGCTATGGAGTAGTTATTGCAGAAAATGGTATAATATATGTTTCTACAAGCAAGTATATAACCGCTATTGCTACCGACAAATCTATTCTTTGGGAAACCGAAGCAGTAGGAACTATTTTTGGGGTTCCTGCCATTGATAATGATGGTTATGTTTATTACAACGATACGGAAAAAGGTTCTTTGGTCAAACTCAATCCTAACACAGGAATAGCAATGGCTTCTCTTCAACTTGGTACGGAATTGAGATCCTCGCCTACTATTTCTTCTGACGGCATCATCTATGTAACCGGAATCATGAATGGGAAGCCTACCTTGTTCGCGATTGAAGGAGCAGCAACTGGTTATGCAGCGAATGCTTGGTCACAAATGGGAGGTAATCCTTGTAAGACCGGCTATATGTATTAGCAATTTAAATTTTGTAATCAGATAGTTTTTCCTCGGAGTTAGCTAATTCTGACTCCGATGGAAGAATGTCTTATTCTTTAATACTTATTTTTTATGAACTATAAAATACTGTGTTTGTCTTTATTCTCTATATCAACCTTGAATGTACAATCCGTTCAACGACTGCCGAACTTTGTTTTAATTAATTTGGATGATTGCGGTTATGGGGATTTCTCCTGTTATGGAGCGACCGGGTATGTTACTCCTTATATAGATAAAATGGCGGCGGAAGGGATACGTTTTACCCATTTTCTGGCGGTTCAGCCTGTTAGTGGGGCGTCTAGAGCCGGATTAATGACAGGATGTTATCCTAACCGGATTGGGATGTACGGAGCACCCGGGCCTCATGATGCGAGAGGAATCCATTCTGATGAGTTGACTATAGGAGAGCTGCTTAAGCAGAAAGGGTATAGGACGGCAATTTTCGGCAAATGGCATTTGGGGGATGCTTACGAATTTCTACCTCTTCAAAATGGGTTTGATGAATATTATGGATTACCTTATTCAAATGATATGTGGCCTTATCATCCTGAAAAAGTGTATCCGGATCTGCCCACTATAGAGGGAAATACAATTATCGGTTATAATACAAATCAAAGTCGGCTGACTACAGAATATACGGAACGGGCTATTCGTTTTATTCGGGAAAACAAGGAAGTTCCCTTTTTTTATATATGGCTCATTCTATGCCGCATGTACCATTGGCTGTCTCTGACAAGTTTAAAGGCAGGAGTTCTTTAGGATTGTATGGAGATGTTATGATGGAGTTGGATTGGAGTGTCGGTGAGATATTACGCACTTTGGAAGATTTGCATTTGGATGGAAATACGCTTGTAATACTTACTTCGGATAATGGACCGTGGATTAAATATGGTAATCATGCTGGTTCTACTGGTGCTCTGCGTGAAGGCAAATCAGTCACTTTTGAAGGAGGAAACCGAGTCCCGTGCATTATGTATTGGAAGGGGCGAATAGAGCCGGGTATTTGTAATCAATTGGCTTCTAACATAGACATTTTTCCTACTTTTGCTGAATTGAGCGGTGCACCGCTCCCCCCTCATGCGATTGATGGGATAAGTTTGAGACCTCTTATTGAGCATAAAAAGGACGCTGTGCTACGGACCGTTTTCGCTTATTATTATAAAAAAAAATGATTTGGAAGCTATTACTGACGGTATGTATAAATTGATTTTCCCACATTCCTATAATTCGTATGAATGTGTGTATAGCGGTAATGATGGCAATCCGGGCAGAATAGAACGAGTGGTTATACATAAACCTTTATTGTATGATTTACGTCGTGATCCGGGTGAACGGTATGATATTTATGAACAATATCCGATGGTTGTAGAACGTTTGGAAAAAGAGGCGGAGTCTTTAAGAATTGAATTGGGAGATCGTTTGCGGAAAGTGGAAGGAAAAGGTACTCGGAAAGCTGGAATAGTTTCTGATACAAGGTGTTTAGATGTAAAAGTCTCGCATAAAAGTAAATAGAATGAAGAAAATATATATTGCGCTATTGCTAGCCTTTTATGGACAATCTGTTTCGATGTTTGCTCAAGATGTCTGGAAAATAACGGCTGATTCCATTAAACTTGATAATTATTATGGTATAACAGTTGCCAATGGTATGGTGGGATTGGTTTCTTCTCCTGAACCCTTGAAACTTTCACAGATAGTACTTGGCGAAACTTATGATGTGTATGGACGTGGAAGGGTGAAGAACTTCTTGCATGGGATGAACATGATGGATGTGGAATTGCGGATAGACGGAACTCTCGTAACTTTCGCAAAGATTAGTAATTTCAGTCAGACATTAGATATGCGTCGTGGCATATTTGGCGGAATGTTTGATTATAAGTCCTGTGTGCATGTAGAATATGAGTATACTGCGTTGAGGCATTTACCTTATTCGTGTTTGTTGAGCGTAACTGTCATTCCTCACGAAGATGTAGAACTGTCAGTTGCCAATGTACTTAGCACGCATGAATCTTTGCGCGAATCGCAAGAGTCTTTTCATCGAGTTTTCAATGGGAAAATTCCGATAGACTTAAGCACATCTATAGCGAAGTCACCTACAGGAAAAGTAGAACTGGGTTCCTGTGCCGTTTTTCTTTTTGCCGATTCTTTGCTTCGACCGGAAATTCAGCATCGAATGGTACGTGGAGTGGGTATCCATACACAGGAGTTCTGTATTCATCTGCAAAAAGGAAAACCGTATCGTTTTTCACTAGTGGGGACTATTTTATCATCAACCCGCAACGTGGACGTACGCAATGAGGTTGAGCGATTGACTGTTTATGCAGCTATCGAAGGAGAAAAGGTTTTGTGGAGAAAGCATTTGCTTGCTTGGGATAAACTTTGGGAGAGTGATATTTGCATCGAGGGGGACCAACAAGCTCAACAGGATGTACATAATATGCTTTATCATGTATATGCATTTTTGCGAGAAGGTTCGGGGCTCTCTTGTTCTCCTATGGGATTGTCTGGTCTGGGATATAACGGGCATGTCTTTTGGGATGCGGATAGTTGGGTATTTCCAGCTGTATTGCTGATGCATCCGGAACTTGCGAAATCAATGGTGGAATATCGTTACCGTTGTTTGGATGCGGCTCGGCATAATGCCTTTATTCATGGTTACCGTGGGGCTATGTATCCATGGGAAAGTGCAGATACGGGAAATGAGAATACGCAAATCAATTCGATGTACGGCGCTTTTGAACATCACATTACAGGAGATGTGGCTATAGCCGTCTGGCAATACTATTGTGTTACGCAGGATTTGGATTGGTTGCGTGAGAAAGGCTATCCGATGTTGGAAGCGATAGCGACCTACTGGGTTAGTCGTTCGGAACAAAACGAACAGGGGGAATATGAAATCCGTAATGTGATAGGAGCTGATGAATGGAACGTAAATGCACTGGGCGGTAAGAATGTCAACAATAACGCCTATACTAATGGAGTGGCGAAAACATCTTTGGAAGTAGCATGTAAAGCAGCCCGATTATTGGAGCTAAAGCCGGAGCCTATTTGGGAAACCGTAGCGAGGAAACTTCTGTTTAGTTGTATGCCCAATGGAGTGACTGCAGAACATGATACTTACAAGGGCGAGAAAACCAAACAGGCTGATGTCTGCTTGCTGGCTTTTCCGCTAAGAATCATTACCGACAAAGCGCAAATAAAGAAAGATTTAGAATATTATTTGCAGACAGTGCCCAAGAAAAAAACACCTGCTATGTCGAAATCGGTTTATTCCATTCTCTATGCTCGATTGGGTGACCGTGAACGGGCGTTTTACTATTTTGAGGATTCTTATCTTCCTAATCTGAACCCACCTTTTCGAGTGGTTGCCGAATTTGATGGAGGTACTAATCCTTACTTTATCACTGGGGCAGGTGGAACACTTCAAACTATATTATTCGGTTTTGGAGGGCTTGATATAACAGACAAAGGTATCATCGCTGGGAAAGGTCTGCTTCCGTCGACATGGAAATCACTTATGTTAAAAGGAATTGGAAAAGATAAAAAAACATATCTTGTTAAATGAATAAGAAAAAAATAGTTGGAATAATTGTCGGATGCTGTTTGCCTTGGCTTTGCACATTGGCGCAGACGCGGGTAGATACTATTCGACAACATTTATTTGCTTCAGAAGATGGCACAACACTTGTCGTTGCTCATCGAGGAGACTGGAGAAATGCGTGTGAGAACTCACTGGAAGCAATAGAAAACGCCATTAGAATGGGGGTGGATATTGTAGAAGTGGATTTGCAGCGAACGAAAGACGGTGCACTAATTTTGATGCATGATAAAAAGCTGGATAGGACGACAACCGGAAAAGGTTTGGTTTGTGAGACTACTTTGAATGAAATTCGGCAGATGAGATTGAAGAATGGTTGTAATATTCGGACGATTTACAAGGTGCCGACACTTGAAGAAGCCTTGCTTGTTGCCAAAGGACGGGTGATGCTTAACTTGGACAAGGCTTTCGATTACTTTGAACAGGTGGTTGCTTTGCTGGAGAAAACAGGAACTTGTGATTTGGTAATTATGAAAAGTGATTGTTCTGCAGCGGAAGTGAAGAAACTTTATGGAAAATATTTGGACCGTATTTTATTTATGCCCAAAGTTAATTTGGATAAGGAAAATGCGATTGGAAGACTAGAAGATTATCTGGAAGTCTTGCATCCGGTGGCGATTGAACTAAAGTTTGCAAATGATGCTAATCGTTTACCTTTTGTAGCGAAAGAAAAGATGTGGGGAAAAAGCCGAATTTGGTATAATACTTTGTGGGATACCCAAAGCGGAGGGCATGACGATGATTGTTCTCTTAAAGAACCGAATAAAGGATATGGATATTTGCTAGATAGTTTAAGAGCGGGAATTATTCAGACCGATCGTCCTGCTTATTTAATAAACTATCTGAAAGGCAGGACAAAATTATCTTTCTCAGAATAGAGAAGAACAAAGTATAAATGGATTTATTAATTAAAATCTGAGATAATGAAGAAATTCACTCTTATGTGGTTGATGTTTTGTGCTACTATAAGTGCACAATCAAAAGTGGTTTTATCTTCTCTTTTTACGGATAATATGGTGCTGCAGCAGCAGACTGATGTACAGATGTGGGGAATGGCATCTCCTGGAAAGGAGGTGGTGATTCGCCCTTCATGGAGCCCAAAAACATATACAGTTCGGACTAAAGCTACTGGAGAGTGGCGTACAACTTTGCGGACGCCTGCTGCGGGAGGACCTTATTCTATTTGTTTGAGTGATGGAGAAGAACTGATATTGCGTGATATTCTTATTGGAGAAGTCTGGTTCTGTGCCGGTCAGTCAAATATGGAGATGCCTTTGATGGGCAGAGCTAATCAACCGATTGATGAGGCTGTAGATATGATTGTTCGTGCCAAGCCGACACGCCCTATACGGATTTGTACGATTGAACAGGCTGGGGCACGGCTACCTCAAAGAAATTGCCGGGCTCAATGGATGAAAAACACGTCAGAAACGGTGGCGAAAACGAGTGCTACAGCCTATTTTTTCGCAGATTATCTTCAGCAGGTACTTGATATTCCTGTCGGCATTATCATTTCTTCGTGGGGAGGAACATCTATTCAGGCTTGGATGAAGCGTGAAGTCTTAGAGCCTTTTGGTATCTTTAATTTGAAGTTTCTTAATGATACAACGCTCATTAAAAAGCCTAAGTATAAGCCTTGCATGCTTTACAATGCAATGATTGCTCCAGCAGAAACGTTTACGATCAAAGGATTCCTTTGGTATCAGGGGGAATCCAACCGTAAAGCCCCCGCTTTGTACCGAAAACTTCAACCGCTATTTGTTCAGATGTTGCGTGAAGCATGGGGACAAGGGGAATTGCCTTTCTATTATGTCCAGATTGCTCCTTTTGAATATGATGGGGCAAGATTGGTTGGTACAGCTTTGTTGCGAGAGGCACAATTGCAAAATTTGCAGGAAATTCCGAATAGTGGCATGGTCGTAACGATGGATGTAGGTGATTGTGGGTGCATTCATCCGGCACGCAAACGTAAGGTGGGTGAACGATTAGCATTATTGGCGCTTTCGAAAAGTTATGGAGTGAATGGTTTTGTTCCGGATACTCCTGTTTATCAATCTATGGAAGTGAATAATGGAAAGGTTTATCTAACCTTTGATTGTGGCAGTGAGGGACTTGCACCTTTGGGTACTACGTTTCCGGGCTTTGAGATGGCTGGAGAAGATCGTATTTTTTATTCTGCTACTGCTCGAATTGAAAAAGGTACGGGGCGTCTCGAAGTTAGTTGCGAGAAAGTTCCTGTTCCTATGGCTGTCCGCTATTGTTTCTGGAATTATGAGCAAGGGACGCTTTATAGCCGTTATGGTATTCCGGTGGCATCCTTTCGAACTGATACTTGGGAAGTGAAAGAGTGAATGATTAGATTTTAATAATTGCATATAATTTGCTAATTTGTATAGCTAATTACTCATCTTCGTGTTTTTATTTGACTCCTGGCATCCGATTGCTCAAGTTGGCGGTTGTTTATGGTGCAAATGCTTCCGGCAAAAGTAACTTTATTAAAGTGTGCGACTACATTAAGAAGTTTCCGATTCATACTCCGACCAATAAGGGGGAGGAGATTGAAATTGTTCCGTTTCTTATGGATAAGAGTAGTATGACTGAAACATCGGATTTGAGTGTCTCGTTTTATGTTATAAAAGAGAATCAACAGCCTGTGAAATATGTCTATAAACTCTCTTTGACAAGAATGTATGTTCTTCAAGAAGAGTTGTGCTATTATCCAGGTCAGCAGCCGGCTACGATTTTTGAACGGACTTTAGAACATGGAGTTTCTTCTATAAAATTGGGGAATGAGTTGAAGTTGGCAGTTCAATAGAAAGCTTTGCTATAAGTATGGAAGGTATCCAAACTCTCGTTTTGCTGAAAAGAGTTCGGATATCTTTTATTTAAGTTCGTTTATTTACTGCTTTTTTACTTGTTACTCTTTGATTATTATTCTGCGCCATTATGCTTTTTACAATACAAATGCCGCTATTTCAGATGACAGAGCAATAGTCTTGTCTTTCTAAAGATATATCTGCAACTAAAATAACCCATATTTTGTTGTCTTTATACAGTATTGAGTTTTTAGCGAATAAATATATAAATAATGATGAAGATGACAAAGAACTTATTGCTAGGGATTGCTGCCGTATGTGGCAGCACTTTTCAGGCTGTAGCTTGTACGGGAATTTCGCTGACATCCCGTGACGGCAGTTATGTGCAAGCCCGTACGATTGAATGGGCGCGCGGTGTGTTGCAAAGCGAGTATGTGATTATTCCACGTGGTCAACAGCTCACGTCATTCACTCCTACAGGTGTCAATGGACTAACGTTTACGGCAAAATATGGAGTGGTTGGTCTGGCTGTTGTACAAAAAGAATTTATTGCCGAAGGAATCAATGAGGCCGGACTTTCGGCCGGACTATTTTTCTTTCCTCATTATGGGGGATATGAAACGTATGATGCTGCACAGAATCAGCGGACACTGGCAGACCTTCAAGTGACGGAGTGGCTGTTGTCGCAGTTTTCTACTATCGACGAGGTGAAGGCAGCCCTTTCTTCTGTACGTGTTGTAGGACTGGAAAAGACAGCGGTAGTACATTGGCGTATCGGTGAACCGTCGGGGCGTCAGGTTGTGTTGGAAATTGTAGGTGGTGTGCCGCATTTTTATGAGAATGAAGTAGGAGTATTGACGAATGCCCCCGGTTTTGAATGGCAACTTACAAATTTGAACAATTACGTCAATCTTCATCCGGGTGATGCTTCCGTGCAAAAAATGAGCGGTATTACGTTGCAGCCGACTGGTGGCAACTCCGGTTTTCTCGGTATTCCGGGTGATGCCACGCCTCCTTCGCGGTTTGTACGTGCTGCCTTCTATCGGGGAACAGCTCCGCAACGTGCTACAGGCTTTGATACCGTGCAGCAATGTTTCCACTTGCTTAATAATTTTGATATTCCTATCGGTATAGAACATTCGCAGGGTGATATTCCGGATATTCCCAGTGCTACGCAATGGACCTCGGCTATCGACTTGACGAACCGGAAGGTTTATTATAAAACAGCCTATAACAATTCGATACGTTGCATTGATTTGAAGGCTATTGATTTCTCAAAGGTAAAATATCAATCACAGCCGTTGGATAAGATACAGGAACAGTCGGTTGAAATGGTTAAGATTCCTCGGTAAAATACGGAACGGTATGGAGGTGCTCTTATATAATAGTTGCTCGCATTAAGAATGTTCTCAAATAAATGTTGGTGACGTTTTACCCTCACACCCTCACCCTTTATGCTCAATCCATTTATTCATCGGGGTTACAGGTGTGTGGGTAAAGGTGAGAGTAGGTGAGGGTAACTTTTTACTCTCACTCTGTCTCGTCCTGATTTGAGTTGACCAATCTTATTCCGTTTTTACACTAACTTCTTTATTATTACCATAATATCCACTTCCCGGCACATAAATCGGCTGCATGGCTCCACCCATATTTTTCAATTTACCTTCGTCGCGCAGACGTCGGATATGTCGCATGGCTGTACTTCTTGCCATTCCGCAAAGATATTGGAAGTCGTGTCTCCGCATAAATGGATGAGTACGGAAGTACTTAGTCAGTTGCAGGTCAATTTCCTCGTTCGTCAGTTGGGTGAAATCCAGTCCACCTTTGAGGTTTTTCACTTTAAGAACGCCGAATTCGTTTTTCAATGTCTGGTCGGCACGAAACTGAATGGCCTTTAGCTTCACTTTGGTCACTTTCCGTTTTGTGTCTACCGTTACAGGTTCCGTGGTCGTCAGGCAGGGATGGAAATAACCGATGCCGTCCAGATGAACTTGGCGTCCTTCCGCCAATTCCTGTCCCATGATGTGTGAAAGCGCATCAAGTACGGCTGTGACGTCTGTTTCTGTCAGTGAACAACGTTCTTGAATACGTCGGCGCAGTACGTCGGTCCCTGTGGAACCGTTGTATTTGATGCGCGGATGCAGGGTGTTTCCGTTTTCTCCCTGCTGTTTGTTTGAAGGCTTCGGGTCTTCATACCAATCGAATAATATTGCCATAGCTCTATATTTGTTTTAAATGAACTCTTCTTGTTATGTATTCTCTTAGATAGTAATACATTAATGCTTAATGTTTCTTTTGTTAAACTCTAATGATTTGCAAGGGCTCACCCATGTGAATAAGGCTGTTTACGTCTGTAGACGTTTTTATTTACAATTGATAGCCTGTTTGTTCACACGGGTGAGCCCTTGACAACTACTAAGCAAAGATACATAAATAATAAGGCAAATGCAAATAATATGCAGGTATTTATCGGATAAAATGCTTGTTTACCGGAGGATAAAAGCGTATCTTTACAGGAATTAAATATGTAGATGTGATTGTAGAAAAAATAGACAAAAATAGGATGAAAGTTACTTTAATCAGACAAGACAACGGGAGCGGAAAAGAAACTCTTAGCATTTGTGAGACAGGCACACTATTCGACAAAATGAAGACGGAAACTAAAGCGGGACATATCACGGCTTTGCGGGAGATTATACCGTTGCTGGAAGGTACGTATGCCCGATACGAACATATTGATAAATTGCCATACATTTATTCTGCTGTGGAATATACCCGTACCAAAGAGGGCGAACGGAAAATGAAGCAGTACAACGGTTTGGTACAGTTGGAAGTGAGCCGGTTGGCCGGTGGCTCGGAAGCGGAGTTTGTGAAACGGCAAGCGGCACTTCTGCCACAGACTTTTGCCGCTTTTTGTGGCTCCAGCGGGCGTAGCGTGAAAATATGGGTGCGTTTCGCTTTGCCGGATGACGGAGGGTTGCCGGTCAAGGAAGCGGAGGCGGAATTATTTCATGTTCATGCTTATTGGCTGGCTGTGAAATGTTATCAGCCGATGTTGCCTTTCGATATTGATTTGAAAGAACCTGTTTTGGCACAGAGATGCCGTATGACGCTGGACGAATCTCCTTATTATAATCCGGATGCGGTGTCGTTCTGCCTGGAACAACCGCTTACGATGCTGGGAGAAGAGACTTTCCGCCAGCGGAAACAGGGAGAGAAAAATCCGTTATTACGGTTGCAGCCGGGATATGAGTCGGCGCAAACATTCACGAAGATTTATGAAGCGGCCTTGAACAGGGCACTTCAGGAAATGGAGGATTGGAAACGTGGGGACGACTTGCAGCCTTTATTGGTTCGCCTTGCCGAGCATTGTTTCAAAGCGGGGCTTCCCGAAGAGGAAGCGATACGACAGACGATGATTCATTATTATCGCGAGGAAGAAGAGCAGGTGATCCGTTCGATACTGCATAATCTTTATCAGGAATGTAAGGGATTCGGCAAGAAAAGCAGTATCAATAAAGAGCAGGAGACGGCTTTTCTGTTGGAAGAGTTTATGAAACGTCGGTATGAATTCCGTTACAATACGGTGCAGGACGATTTGGAATATCGGCAACGCGATTCTGTTCACTTTTGCTTTAAGCCGGTGGATAAACGGGTGCGCAACAGTATTGCGATCAATGCTTTGAAGGAAGGCATCAGTGCGTGGGACCGTGATGTGGATCGTTTTCTGAATTCGGAATGTGTTCCTTTGTATAATCCTGTGGAGGAATATCTTTATGAGACAGGTCGCTGGGACGGGAAGGATCGTATCCGTGCATTGGCTGGTCTGGTGCCTTGTGATAATCCGCATTGGCAGGAATTATTTTACCGCTGGTTTCTTAGTATGGTGGCGCATTGGAGGGGAGTCGATCGGCAGCATGGTAATAATACTTCGCCTTTGCTGGTTGGTTCGCAGGGGTATCGTAAGTCTACATTCTGTCGCATTATTCTGCCGCCGGAGTTGCGTTTCGGCTATACGGACAGTATTGATTTTAAAAGTAAACAGGAGGCGGAACGCTATTTGGGACGTTTTTTTCTGATAAATATTGATGAGTTCGATCAGATTAATGTCAGTCAGCAGGGGTTCTTGAAGCATTTGTTGCAGAAGCCTGTGGCGAATCTGCGCAAACCATACGGTAATACGATTCGGGAAATGAGGCGTTATGCTTCTTTTATCGGTACCAGCAATCAGAAAGATTTGCTTACCGATCCTAGCGGTAGCCGCCGTTTTATTTGCATTGAGGTGACGGCTCCTATTAATACGAATGTTACGATTAATTACAAGCAGCTTTATGCTCAAGCGATGGAGGCTATTTATAAAGGTGAACGTTATTGGCTGAATGATGAGGATGAAAACATATTAAAACAGACTAACCGTGAGTTTGAACAGGCGAGTCCGCTGGAACAGCTGTTCCACTGCTATCTTAATCCCGTAGAAGAGGAAATGGAAGGCGAATGGTTGACTGCCATGCAGATTTTGAGTTATTTACAGACGAAAACACGGGATAAACTGGCTATTAATAAGGTAGGACAGTTTGGGCGTGCACTTCAAAAACTGAATATTCCTTGTCGTAAGTCTCGTAAAGGGACGCTTTATCATTTGATGAAAGTGGAGTAATTGATAAAGGTGGTGTGAAAGGGGGCTTTGTCAACCCAATCAGGACGAGGGTAGGTGAGGGTAACTTTTTACCCTCACCTACCCTCACTCTTACCCTCATCACTGAAAGGATGATGAATAGGGGGATGCAGGGAAAGTGTGAGGGTGTGAGAGTAAATCATGTATAAAAAATAATTGGATATTGAATCGGATGGTAAGGAATTGTGTGGCGGTCGGCAGTCCTTGCCGGGTGATAAAGTATATTGAGAACGATTGATTGTATGGAGGAGTGGGAGGGGGATTGTCTTTTCTACGTAAAAATAGCAATTTTCGGGTCGTTTATCAGTGATGCGTGTAGTAATTTTGCGGCATTGGAAATAAGAGTGCGAGTATAAAAACGAAAATATTATTAGCTGTTATTTCAACTGTAAATATAATAAACGTATCTTTGGAAGTATGGAAGATAAAACGAATGTGATTAAGATACAGCGTTATCATTCTCCTTGTGGTGATTTGATGCTTGGCTCGTTTGAGGATAAGCTTTGTCTTTGTGACTGGGCGGCTGAAAGTCATAGGGATATCGTAGACAGGAGATTGCGGAAAGTGCTGAAAGCTGGTTATGAGAAAAGTACATCAGATGTGATACTGGAGGCGATGAGCCAGTTGGATGAATATTTCAATGGCGAGCGGACTGTGTTTGAGGTGCCTTTGCTTTTTGTTGGTACGGAGTTTCAGAAGAGTGTATGGTATAAGTTGTTGGAGATTCCATACGGTTCGACTGTGTCATACGGTGAGCTGGCAAAACAACTCGATTTGCCGAAAGCTGTCCGTGCTGTTGCTGCCGCTAACGGGGCGAACGCTATTTCTATTTTTGCTCCGTGCCATCGTGTCATCGGCAGCAACCACTCTCTTGTGGGATATGGTGGCGGGCTTCCTGCTAAAAAGCGGTTGCTGGATTTGGAATTAAATGGCAAACCTCTGTTATGAATGAGCAAAAAAACGCTTGACTATGCACGTATTGCGCAGGCAATCGGGTATATAAGGGAGAATTTTAAAAGGCAACCTGGATTGGATGAGATTGCCGGGGAGGTGGCGTTGAGTACAGCGCATTTCCAACGTATGTTTACGGAGTGGGCGGGAATTAGCCCTAAGAAGTTCTTGCAATATACTAGTATTGAATATGCCAAGAGAATCTTGAATGAAACTCATGCGTCTTTATTCGATGCGGCACAGGAAACAGGGCTTTCCGGTACGGGCAGATTGTATGACTTGTTTGTAAATATAGAAGGGATGACGCCGGGCGAATATAAAAACGGAGGTGAAAGTCTTTCTATCAATTATAGTTTTGCCAAAAGTCCTTTCGGTGAAATCTTCATTGCGTCTACCGATAAAGGTATTTGTTGTATGGAGTTTGCAGACGATCATGACGCGGCTTTTAACTCTTTACGGAAGAAGTTTCCTAATGCAAGGTTTACCTCGATTGTGGATGAAGTGCAGCAAAACGCTTTATTCATCTTCACGCATGACTGGAGTAAACTCAAAGAAATAAAATTGCATCTGAAAGGTACTGACTTTCAACTAAAGGTTTGGGAAACCCTACTCAAAATTCCTGTCGGTGGCTTGACTACTTACGGAGATATAGCCGCAGGAATCAATAATCCGAGAGCTTGCCGGGCTGTTGGAACGGCTGTCGGTGAGAATCCCGTAGCTTTCCTTATTCCGTGTCATCGGGTCATTCGTGCTTCCGGTGAGTTGGGAAATTACCATTGGGGAGAGATTCGCAAGACTGCAATGATTGGTTGGGAGGCTGCGAAAGTGGATGTTTAAATAAATAAAAAAGTATGGATATTAAGAATGATAAGATCACAATAAAGCCTTTGCGTGATAAAGATGTAGACATTTTCAGTAAATGGTTGGCTAAAGAATATATTTATAAATGGTTCTGCCCTGACGGAGAAGAACATAAAATGGCTTGGTTGACTGATTACCATGAATTGAAATGATGCCTCTATCAGAATCATCGCCCCACATGATGGCGGGGATATTATTTATGGTAATAGCTCGTTTCATCATTATGTCTTTTGTTTTTTAGTTTATATGAAATGTGATAGCCTTACTCCACAGTTACCTTGAAACGACATTTTTCTGCGCCACCCAAAACGGTTTCGATAATTTCTACGCTGATATTTTTATCGGGCAACAAATTTCCGATAATATACAATACGCTTTGGCGTGAACATTCGCAATGTGATGCGTCTTTTACTTTTCCGCTTGCTACCTCCGGACAGACACACGCCGGGTAGCCAATTTCATAAATATGTCCTTCTTCAATTGTCTTTGCAGAAAGCCATTCTGTATTTCCGTATCGTTTGTACTGTTCGTCTAAACAGCGACCACATTCTTCAAATTGCTCTCTTTGCATTGGCAATATCGTATCCTTGACACAATGGATTGCCTTGTCTCTATAATTCATTTTATTTTCTTATTTAGATTCGCTTTCTAGTTCTTGATTCAAGTATTTCGCTTTTTTGTTATAGGCATATAAATATCTGTTTGAAAATAGATTACTCAATAGGTTACACAATAGATTACTCTGGAGGTTACCATAAATGATAATCTTTTATCTGAATTGTAAACTCATTTATGGCATCATATCTCAGCTTCGAAACAGAAGAGTTTATTTTCGCTATTTTCTTCGTTAAAAACCTTTCGATGAAATTCATTTTGTCAAACTGAAACTCACCGCCTAAAATGGCTTTGGGAATCGATAATCTCTGTAAGAACTCCGGGAAAGCCTTGTTCATTTCTTCCGCTTCTTGTTCTTCGTTCATACAACAGATGAACAACCCTATTACTTTTTGCTCTAATAACGGTTGGGTTATTGTGACAGAATTGAGTAACTTTTCGGTTTGGAGAGCCCGCATAAATAGCTGTTCCAAGAATTATTCGATCGTAAGTTCGGATATCAGGTCTCGGACACTCCTTTAATGAGATGTAGTCAACTTTATTAGTCAACTTTTCTCCGATAAGGTGTGTTACTCGCTCGGTAGTTCCATGTTTTGAATAATATATGATAGCTGTTTTCATTTTCAACAGGCATAAGCGGTTTAAAATAGCCGTTAATAAGTGGCATGGTTATCCTCTGTAAAGGTAGAGACTTTATTCTGACTAGCAAACAGTTTTCGATATAATTAATCTATACCTTGTTTTTCTCATATTTGAAAAATATGTTCCCCATCTCAAAACGAGACAGGGAGCATTCCTTAATTTATAATAATGTACAGGTGCCAAGATTGATTCCATAATACCTGTACATATTGAAATTCCTACTTAATATCCCGGATTTTGATACTCGCTGCCATTGGTGATTGTTGCAGTAAATGTAGTTGAAATGGGACGTAATGCATAATTCGGGTGAAAGAATTGTGCTAAGTCCGGATGAGTATTCTCCAGATACTCCGAGTTCTTAAACATTCCTGTCCGTTTCAAGTCGTAGAAGCGGCAATATTCTCCGCAAAGTTCACGGCCTCTTTCATCTAAGATATCACGCACCGTAATACTCCCTGTAAGCGGATTTGCTCCGGCACGTTCACGAACCTTGTTGATATAACCGGCTGCATTTGCACCACCATTCAGGTAAATATCAGCTTCTGCCGCAATCAAATAAACTTCTGCCATACGCATGATAAATGTTGCATTCAGATTACCGTTTCTCTGTTTGGAAGCATTGGCTACATAATAATTACTGCTGTTATGCTTATTCAGTGACGGATAATAGTAGCGGAACTGGTTCTCGTTTGTGCCGTCATCCTTGTAATTGCCTGTGATGTTTGTATAAGCATAATTCATGTTCACGTTATTATTGTCATTACTATATACATGGTGATAATCAATCAGCAAGTAATCAGAAATATGTTCTTTTTGCTTTTCTGTAGCATAATCAATGTCCTGGGGCATGATAAACTTAATGGCTAAGTCACCTTTATTCAGAGCTTTGCCAATGACGGTTTCTTCTTTGTCATACATATGTACGGCACTCTCATCCCACGTGTAATTCTTGTTCGCGTTCCATTCAGTAGTGAACGATTCATGAAATCTGGGGTCCAATGTTCCGTCTTTCTGTACATACAAACTCAACAAATGCTGTGTGGGCATAAAGATACCGGTAATTGAGCCTTCCCAAGTAAGGCGTGTCTCCTGATTATCTTCACGAGCACCAAACTTATTGATATTGCATAAGAAATACTCATCGTTGCGATTTAGCTTGTAATTTCCGTTGCTTGATCCGTGACCGTCTGCTCCTGCATACCAGCGATGTTTCCAGAGAGCTTCTTTGTTTTCCCAGTTATTGCTCTCTTTGAATACTTCGCTATAAGATGGGTACATATACGTATTGTATTTCCCACCGCCAGTTTCGCAATCGGTAATCAATTTTTTGGCTGTATCCAGAGCTTCCTGCAAATATTCGGTGCTTCCATATTCGTACGTCTGTAAGCAGGCTTTAGCCAGAAAACCGAGAGCGGCTTTCTTCGTCGGGGTGGTAGTAGTTGCATGCGTACCTGTTGGCAACCATTCGGATGCGAATCTTAAATCGGGCAGGATTACTTCCTGATAGATAGTCATCGGATCGGTACGGGTGGGGGAGTAAGTCAGTGTTTCCGCTGTTATCGGTTCTGTGAGCATTGTCACTGCTCCGAATTGTTCCACTGCATTGAAATAATAGACAGCTCTAAGAAAACGGGCTTCCGCAATCTTGGCATTCCGCTCCTCTTCCGTGGTGTAAGGAGGTTTGTCTCCTAATGCGATAGCTTCGTTACAGGCTCCCACACCGTCGTACGTCCCGTTCCACCAATTATTGGTGTAAGTCGTATTGGGTGATGTTCCTGCGAAAAACCAGAACCACTGTGTGTAACTTGTTGATTCGTTGGCTTTATACGTCCAAAGATCGGTGTCGCCTTCAGTCAGTGACATCCAGTCCGCAGAACCGTAGTAAAACCTTTCCATAGCAAAATAACACTGGTTAATCAGGGTTTCATATCCATCGATGGAAGTAGCCAAAGCCTCTTTGGTAAATGCGCCCGGGTTGTATTCCTCCAAGGTGCAGGAATGTAGAGATAAGGCCGAGAACAGCACACTGCAAAATATGAATTTTATATATATCCTTTTCATGATTATAATCTTTTGTTAGAATGTCAAATTAACGCCAAAAACAAATTGCCGGTAGGTAGGAAATGCATCCGAACCGTTGGTTTCGGGATCAGTATCTTTCAACTGCTTATCTTTTACAAAGATGAACGGATTGTAGGCTGTGGCATAAATACGGCATTTCTCCATTAAAACTTTGCGGGAAATATTGACGGGTAGTGTATATCCCAGCGTGATATTCTTAATCTTAATGAAGGAGCCGTTGCGCACTCTTAATGAAGGATATACGGTTTTTTGTTCGTCTCCCGTTCCGGGACGGGGGAAATAGGCTCCTTGATTATCCTCTGTCCAGTAGTCTACGCCTGCCAGTTGATTCTTGGTTACGCTCTGTTCGGCGGTATAATAACCGAGCAGGTCACTGTTGATTGTCTGTCCGTAACGCGCCATGGCAAAGACGGATAAATCGAAAATTCTTGTAGGTGAAGGAGTTGTTCAGTCCGATGATCCAGTCCGGATTGGAATGTCCTAGAATTTGCCGGTCTTCCGTACTGTATTTATGCACACCTCCATCGCCTTTCTGGTCTAAGGTTTCTATCTTGATGAATCCGGGTTTTACGCCGTAGGCATCCAATGTTTCCTGTGGAGTATCGGTTCCCCAAATTCCGGTATATTTATATCCGTAAATAGCTTTAATCGGTTCACCAACAAACAGGTTTTCGGCGATCAGATCACCGTCAGGCAGATCGTCTATTTGTTCCTTGTTCCAGGTGACGGATAAAGTGGTGTTCCATGTGAAATCTTTATGCCGTATGTTGTGCGAAGTGATCGTTGCTTCCACACCTTGGTTACTGGTCTGGGCGATGTTCTGCCAGATAGCCAGAGGCGATCCCCATCCGGTCAGACCGCTGGTGATGGGCAATGTACGTTTGAATAATAATCCTTTGGTGGTTGTCTTGAACCATTCTACCGATCCGTCAATGCGACCGTTCAGGATACCGAAATCCAACCCCACATTCCAGTTGTATGACTTCTCCCAGCCGAGATCGGAACTACCGTAGGTACCGGAGTATTGCGTGAAAGGAACAATCTTCCCATTAATGGAAATTCCCGAAGCGGTATATACGTATGCTTGTGTTGTGGTGCTGTATGCGGTGGTTCCTCCCGAGTTACCCGTGATGCCGTAGCTCACTCTCAATTTCAGGTTGTCCAGCCAACTACGTGTCTTTCCCATAAATGCTTCGTCCGATATTCTCCACGCCAGTGCGCCTGCGGGGAAAGCATCCCATTTATGTCCGGTGGAGAATTGTGAAACACCGTCCCAACGGGTCGAGAAGTTAAATAGGTATTTACCCTTGTATGAATAGTTCAGACGGAAGGCAAAAGACATTTTCTGCGTCTGTGCGAAGTCGGATTCTACATGTTGGGAAGTGCCCGATGTCAGTCGCCAGAAAGACCATTGATCTACCATTTGACCGCTGGCGGCAGCCATACTGCTTTCCGACTGGTTCTTATTCCAGGAAGTAATCAGTGAACCTCCCAGATTATGGTCTTTGGCGATGGTTGTGTTGTATGCGAGAATATTTTCCCAAGTGTAATTCCAGGCATTGTTGTTGGTGATGGAAGCATGCGGTGAACCTGCATAAGACGGACGGTTGGCATTGCACTTCTCTCCCCAGTATTGCCCGCGGCGTGAGTGATTCAACGTACCATTGGCACGACTGGTAAAAGTCAGGTCTTTGACGGGAGTTAGTTCGACATAGCCGCTCATATTCAGGTAGGTAGAACGTGTGTTGTCTACATACTGGTTCTCTATAAAATCACTCATCGGGGAATATTGTCCTGTGATGTATTCGTGATTGATCTCCCCTTCTTCGGTATAAGCATCACCCAGCGGGATGGCGGAGAGAGATTTGGTGAATGTGTTTTTCACACCGGAGTTCAAGTCCCGGTAGACTAAATTGGAGGTAAAGCCCACCTTTGCCCATGAAAATATCTGTTGATCCAGGTTGAGGCGTAACGAATATCTGTTCAGATTTTCGTTATTAAGTAAACCTTCTTCCCGATTGTAGGAAGTCGAAGCAAATAATTTTGTCTTTTCAGTGCCACTGCTGACCGAAAGACTGTATTTCTGTGTGGTAGCCGTGTTGCCCGACACTTCATCTATCCAGTCTATCCATTTGCCGTCGTTGTATGCATCTATAAAATCCTGTTTCCCCAGTAGGGCGGACATATCGGTAGGATAGTCACCGTTTTTATATTTATAGGCTTCTTGCTGGTAGGTGACCCATTCATCCCGCGTCATTCCATGCCTGTAGTTAGGTGAACCGCTGAATCCGTAATAAGCATCGAAGTTTACGGTCGCTTTTCCCTCTTTTCCTCTTTTTGTGGTGATGATGACAACACCGTTTGCTCCTGCAGAACCATAAATGGCGGTGGAAGAAGCATCTTTCAATACATCTACACTCTCGATGTCCGACGGGCTGACCTGGCTATAGCTGCCGGGGATTCCATCGATAATAAACAACGGTTCGTTGCTGCCATAGATAGATCGTGAACCACGTAACAGGATAGTGACATCACCTCCTACCTGTCCCGAAGTTTTGGTGATATCCATTCCGGGTATCTTGCCTTGAAGGGCTTCCATCACATTATTGGTAGGAGCGGCCAGTACTTCCGCACTTTTGACGGAGGTTACCGCCCCCGTCAAATCCCGTTTTTTGACCGATCCGTATCCTACCACCACTACTTCATCAATCAGTCTGGCATCTTCCGTCAGTATGATTTCCAGCTTGTTCTTGTTGCGTGTATTGACTTCCTGTTCCGTGTATCCCATATAAGATACCTTTAATATTGCATTGGGCGATACGCGCAGTGTGAATAGTCCGTCTACATTCGTAATTGTCCCGTTACTGGTACCTTTTTCAACGATATTCGCTCCGATAATCGTCTCTCCTTGAGAGTTTTTCACTACACCCGAGATCGTTCTGCTCTGTTGGCAATAAGCCCGTGTTGATCCAAGTATCGATAATGAACCTATTAATAGGAATAATAGGTAAAAATTCATTCTATAAACAGTCTTTAGGGGATTATTCTCCCCTATGTTTGTTTTATCAGAAAATGATTTCATGCTTTTTGTTTAATTGTATGTTTACTAATTTGTTTTTGGATAGCTAAATTTCCGGATGATTTAAAGCTATGTTTCGATTGTAATGATTTTACTTACCCCATAGGCTATTAGATTTTATTGGTTAAATGATAATTGTTCAGAATGTCAATGCCAATTGAACATTATTCTGTTACTGTTTTGAATGTGGCGCCACGATTCATGTCAGTAAAAAAACTGACAGGGCAAAATTATGCATATAGAACTGGGGATTGAAAAAAATAAAGTTGACTTTGATTTGATTTGGGTTGATTTTTACTATCTTTGTCTCAATGTACTACTTAAAAAAATAATGATATGGATATCGAAGTAAAAGATAAAGCGAACCGGAGACATGTAGGGCATAATCTACAAAAGATCCGTGTTTACTTTGGTATGAAGCAGGAAGCTCTAGCAGCTGATCTTGGTGTAAACCAGCAGGTCATCTCAAAGATTGAGAAACAGGAAGAAATAGAAGAAGGCCTTTTAAATCAAATTGCTTCTGTATTGGGAATATCTGCAGAAGTGATTAAAGACTTTGATGTGGAGAAGGCTATCTATAATATTAATAATATCAGAGACAACACCTTTGAACAAGGTTCCACATCAATCGCACAACAATTCAATCCATTGGATAAAATAGTGGAATTGTATGAACGTTTACTCCAAAGTGAAAGGGAGAAAGTGGAGTTACTGAAAAATAAGTGATTATAAATTAGTAGATTGAGGTAGGTTAAAAATAAATTTATTATTATGGAAACTGAATTTTATACAAACAATTCGCATTTGGGACGGAAAATAGAACGAATACGGCGTCTTCGTGGCATGACGCAGACTGATTTGGGGGAACTATTGGGAGTGACTAAACAGGCTATTTCCAAAATGGAGCAATCGGAAAAAATAGATGACGATAAATTAAAACAAGTAGCTGACGCGTTAGGTGTCACGGAAGATGGCTTAAAGAAATTCACGGAAGAAACAGTCCTATATAGCACAAACAATTTTTATGAGAATTGTCATGTGAGTGCATCTAATATAGGTCCTATAACTCATGTGGAAAATCTCAATCACTTTTCAATGGAGCAAGCTGTGAAATTGTTTGAGGAATTGTTGAAAATAGAAAGAGAAAAATATAGTAAGGGAAAAGAAAATAGTAAGTAAAAAGGCAATCTTTTCTTGAAAGAATGTTGAAAAAAAGATGTTTGGTTATTCATTCGGACATAATTAAGATCTGATTGAAACTTTATAAATAATATTTTTTACTGTAAATGTTGATGTATCCAAACTCTTTTTAATTCAAGGAGTTTGGATACTATTTTTAAGTTTACTGCATTATGGTGTAGTGTTCATAACACAAAGGCAATTATTTCGGGTGACAAGATAATATTTTTTTCTTTGAAAAAAATATCACAAAATTTTATTTGAAGGCTAATTTAGTTATTCTGCGTCCTTATTACTTTTTGTATCATTATTATGATCCATACAGATATAACAAAGGGAGCGGTTAAGGTAGTGATACCCAAACTCATTCCTAAAATCTGTAATACGGTGGACAGTAAGACAGAGCATCCTGCCCATATGCCACTTTTCCAGCTCGTTCCTCCTAATGCTATAGCACATAATACCCCATTATAGCCCATTAATCCGGCATTTAAGTATGTAGTATCCACTTCAAGTAAAATGGCTAAGGGAATAGGAAGAAGTGCTCCCAAGATAGTATAGAGACTTGCCTTCCGAGAATTAATCAAAATGCCTATAAGGAAAAATAATCCGGTTAGAACTGTATTTTCCTGAAACATGACTTGCCCTATACCTAAGCAGAAGGCTCGGAAATAATTAATATTCTGTGTGATATCAATAACCGTATCGGAAACTAATAGTAAATCTGGTATAAACCAGCTGCAAACTCCCAGCATTCCCCATATAGCAAGAATGAAAGGAGCAGTAAAGCCAGGGAGCAAACGTTGCTGACTGAAAAAATAGGCAATCCATGTGGAAAGGGCTGAAGCGATAATCAACATGATTAAACTGCCTACTGATAATTGAAGAAATACGCCAACTGCTATACCTACTAAAGTTCCATTAAATCCGTATAATCCATTTTTAATATCATTATGCTTATATCCCGAAAAATAGGCTGTCAGTGTACTTATCATATTACCGCAGACTGCTAGTATTCCCATTTGCCATGAGTTTAGAAATATTCCGATTAGCATGAATAATCCGGATAACGCATTATTCTGAAACATCACTTGTCCTATTCTGCGTCCCAGAATGAGCAATAAATTGTGTATAAAGGCCATTCGTGTAAATTATTAACTGATAAAATGATGACAAAAGTATAATCTTCAGTTGAGAATATCAAGATTAAGAAATGTGTAATAAAGGATTGTGATATTATAAATTAGTAGTATGCATTTGTGGAGGCTCGTTTTATGAACAATTAAAGTTTTCTTTGTGGATTATTTGTGTTGAAATAATAGGATGAATTCTTCAAGATTGAGCAGTCTCAAAATTATGTAATATATTGCCAATATAAGCCCTACTATGGTATAATTATTTCTATATTTTAATGGATTATTACAGATTGGATGATTTTATTACTCTAATGATTAACTTTTATTCATTTGACTGGTAGAATCATTATAGTGTACGGTTATAGATATTTTAATGCGAACAAAAGGTGAAATTATTGATCAGAAATAATTGTTTGTAGAAAGAATATGAATATTTTTATATAATGCAGAAATCTCGTTATATTTGCGTATTTAAATGAATATTATCTTTAGCATGGATATTGATATGAGCGTGAAGCCTTTTGTGAAGTGGGCTGGTGGAAAATATAAGCTATTTGAACAAATACGCGATAAGTTGCCTGTAGAACTAAACAAAGGTGAGATTAAATGTTACTACGAACCTTTTTTGGGGGGGAGGAGCAATGTTTTTTAAGTTAGTACAGCAATATAAATTTGATTCGATCTTTTTGTCAGACTTGAATGAAGAATTAGTGTTGACCTATAAGGTTGTTCAGCAAAATGTTTTTGATTTATTGGACTATTTATCACAGTATAAAAGGAAATATGATAAACTTTCTGATAAAGATAAAGAGGCATATTATTATGAAATGAGAACATCTTATAATATGCAAAGATTTAATGTGAATTTTAATAAGTATTCTGATTTTTATATACCAAGAGCTGCTCAGATGATCTTTTTAAATAAAACTTGTTACAACGGACTTTTTCGACAAAATCTTAAAGGGGAATTTAATGTTCCTTTTGGTAAAAATTTTAATGTACAAATTGTTGATGCTAATAATTTAATAAATATCTCAACTATATTGCAAAATACAGAATTAAGGTGTACTGATTTTTCATCTTCTTTTGGGAATTTAGAAAAGGATTCATTTGTATATTTTGATCCTCCTTATAGTCCTGTTAGCAAAACGTCAAATTTTACATCCTATTGTAAAGATAGTTTTTATTATAAAGACCAATTACGATTATCTAACTTGTTTAGAAAACTAGATAAAAGTGGAGCTAAATTAATGTTGAGTAATTCATATGTGGAAAATAATGACATCATGAGTGAATTGTATGATGGCTTCTGCTTTTCATATATTTATTCACAAAAAACAATGCCAAGTATTGTGTCTAAAAGAGGGAAGGTTAAAGAATTATTGATAACAAATTATTAAACCTTATGTCTGATATAGAAATCAATATATTAATTCTTAGCGATCTGCATTGTTGTAAGGAGAAATCAAAACATTCGAGGCTTTATTGTGGGTTGTTGGATAAACCTGTATGTCGAAATCCGGTAGAAGCATTTAAACAAATAATACAAAAAGAGCAATTGTGTGCAGATTATGTTATATGTCTAGGAGATGTTACAGATAAAGCAGATCAAGCTGGTTTTATAAAAGGAAAAGATTATCTTATTGATATAGCAAAAACAATAAATGCAAATGAGCTTTTTTTTGTTACAGGCAATCACGATGTTGATCCAATGAATTTCAGTGGAAAGAATGATTATGCATTTGTTTTAAAGTCTACAAATAATTATCCTCTATCTAATTTAGAATTACAAGATCAATATTGGAGTAGAAATTTCTGTATTTATGAGGATGATAAAATTATCGCATTAATAATTAATACTTGTAATCATTTGCAGAACTCAGAATGTTTAAAGAAATCACCTGTTATTGATGATCTTAATATTAGTAGAATAAAAGATGCTGTTGAAAAATATAAAGATGTAAATAAGATAAAAATGGCTTTGTTTCATCATCATCCACTACAACATTCTGATATAGATGATCAATATACTTCCAATGATTTAATTGATCATGCAGATAAATTGATACAAGTTTTGAAAGATACAAACTTTCATTTAATAGCTCACGGGCATAAACATTTACCTAGATTGAAGTATGATGGCAAACTTCCAGTATTTTGTTCAGGAAGTTTTTCCTCTCTTGAGAATGTAGAGCTTTTTGGGGCAGATAATACAACGCATTTGATGAGAATTTCTTTGAACTCACAGAAATGTGTCGGAATTATAAATACATGGAAATATAATTTTAGTTTAGGTTGGATTAGAACTAAAGATATTGATGCTATGTTTCCTGCAAAAACAGGATTTGGATTTCTTGGAAATGCTAATACTATTGCTGATGATATTATTTCTGAAAATTTAGATTGGTATAAGGATGAAGGTAAGAATGTTCTAGATTTTAAACCGATTTTAGAGAGATTCAGTGATATTAATTATTTTTCGCCTGATGATCAGAAGAAATTTTCTGATTATTTATTAGAAAAATATGGATTAGAAATTCAGCCGGATATTAAGATTGGAGCAGAACGATTAATAAAACAAGTAAAGGTATGAAAGCTAAAAATAAATTTTTTGCAGAATCATTTAATGCTAGATATATGACATTTGATGAGGTTGCAAACACTTTTATAAAAACTGCTGATTTTGAACGGGTAATAGGAAGCTGTCATACAATATTGATGGGTTCTAGAGGATGTGGAAAAACGACTCTTTTGAAAATGTTGCATCCAAAGGCGTTGTATCATTGGAATGATAATGATGCTGTGGAAATTAGAAAACGAATTCCATTTTATGGCGTATATATACCATCTGATAGGCAATGGAGTAGGCAATTAGAGAATTTTGAAAGACGTTTTGATAATAAGCCTGAATTTGTTAAGAGTGTGTCTAGAGGGTTGGTTAACTTAAATATACTAATAGCGCTATGTAGCACATTTGATTCATTGCTTGCGCTTATTAGTAAAGAAAACAGTGAAGAAGAGGTGATGTTGTGTAAGTATTTGATGGATTGTTGGGAATTAGAGAAGCCAATGACGCCAACGTTATATAATATTACGCAAAAACTAAATATGTATGTTCGTGATGTTAATGTGTCTGTAAATAAGGGTGATATGACAACAGACCTTCCAAAATGTTTTATGTATGACTTTTATGACATTGTAGGGCTTGGCATAGATGCATTTGAACAAGTTTTTAAAAATGATACGTTTTTTCAAAGTAGAGATTTTCGTTGGGCTCTTTGTTTTGATGAGTTGGAGGTCGCGCCTAAATGGCTTTTTGAAGAATTGATACAAAAGTGTTTGCGAAGTAGGAATCAAAAAATACTTCTTAAAATGACTTCTACGCCAGACTCCGGAGTAAATATAAATTCAATAGAAAAAAAAAACACCTAGTAAGAAAGATGATTATGAGGTGATTAAAATGTGGGTGTATAATTCTCGTTCTCAAACAGAGTGGCGAGATTTTTGTGAACGATATACATCTAACTTGTTGTATAAAAGATATCAAAAGAGAATTGAACCTTTACAGGTTCTTGGAGATTATAATATTGATAACGCAATAGCAGAAGCCTCAAATATGAAGGCTTCAAAGGGGGATTCAATTCAGTTTTATCCTGGTGGCATTGCATATGAAGTGTTTAAAAGTTTAGCAGTTATTGATAAATCCTTTTATATGTTTTTGTTGAAGAAAGGCATTAATCCATTGGACCCATCTCCAAAAGATAGAGAACAGGAATCCCCTATTCATAGAAAAATTAAACCATTAGTTTATTATCGATATTACTTCAGAAAGGAAGGTGCAGTTAGAAGTCGAAAAATAGTTCGTTTTAATCATGGGAAAAAACATATTTATGATTTATCTGATGGTAATTTACGTGCTTTCGTTAATCTCATGAATGAATTGTTGAAAAATGTAGAATTGGATTCAAATGGTAATCCTAAAAGAATTAAGTTAAATATACAGGCAAGAGTCATAGAACAATTTTCTAGGGAGTATTTTTATCCTAGAATTGTATTTTATCCAGATAGTAATATTAGATATCAAAATAAAACCATTAGTTTACAAAAAATAATAGATCTAATAGGAAATTTCTTTTATCGCAAAATTGTAATTGATGATTTTAGTGCAGATCCATATAGCTTTTTTAGATTTGATGAGAACTGTCCAGAAGAATTTCGGCGTTTTTTAGAAATAGCATTGGAGTCAGGAGGAATATTGATGACAGAAGATGAAGCTAATATAAGAGGAGTAAGAAAAGGGTGTAAGGTATATAGACTAGCATATTCTTTATATCCTTATTATAATCTACCGCAACGTGACTATAATGTTGTGGATCTTAGTAGGATTTTATATACCATTACTTTCAAAAATAGAGTAAAAGAAAAAAAAGGAGATCAGTTAAAGATCTAAAATTTTTAAAAGAATGAATGTGGTAAAAATTAAACAAATAGAAAAAGAATTATTATCAGTTTATGATTTTGATTTGGTAATTACAGCTTCTGGTTATGAGACTAGAGCTTCGTATTTTGTGGATAATTGTGGCTTTGATATTTCATATATAAAAAATAAATATGTGTTGGCTTTTACTACGGATCCATTTTCTATAACTCGTAAAAAAATGATGAAGTATTTTTGAAACATGGCTTTAATTTTGTCCTTTGTGCAGGCTCATCTTCGAAAGAAATTATAGATATAATTAGTGATCTTATTTTGGGGACTTCCAAAAAGGAAATTTTCATAATTATAGATTATTCCTCAATGACAAGAATTTGGTATGGGGCAGTTATTTCTTTCTTAAAGACTCTTGAAAATAAATCAAAAACGGTTCATTTATTTTTTTCATATACAGAAGCTGAATTTATGATTCCGCCAAAGGAAGAGCCAGAAACCATTAATTTTTCTCCAATTAAGGGATTTTGTAATTTGTCAATTCCTGCTAAGCCAACAGCTTTAATAATAGGCTTGGGTTATGAGAAAAAGAGAGCTTTTGGTTTAATGGAGTATTTTGATGCAGAGATAGTTAATTACTTTTTTACAGAGGATAGTAGGTACACGGAAGAAGTACTTGAAAGAAATAGAGAAATACTGGAGAATGTAAGAGAGGAATGCATATATCCTTATTCATTAAATAATTTGCTTTTGACTCAAATTATGTTACAGGATTTATGTAACTCGCTTAGCCAAAATTATCGAATAATTTTAGCCCCATGTGGTCCAAAACCTTTTACTCTGTTGTCTTTTATAGTGTCTAGTAAAAATGATAATATAGATTTATGGAGGATTAGTGCTGAAGAAGGAAGTCATTTTGTTGATAGAAAACCTATTGGTAACTTTATATTATTAGAATCTGTCTGGTCGTAGTTGAATATTGGTTTGGGGGAAATATGAGAAGGAATTTTGTAAAGGAGATGAATTTGAACGGAGGTCTATGGCTCATACTTATTGACAGCTAGATAGTTAGGCTACATTGCAAATATAGGCACTGTCCACAATTTTATGTAAATAGAAAACTCGTAAGACTCGAACAAATGGAAAGGGGGGTAGACGCACTGGACAAGAAGAACAAGAAGCCGCAAAATTACCTGAACAGGGAACGGCTGTATGATAACCAGGACATTTGCTTGCTACTTAACATCAGCAAACGGATGCTGCAACGGTATAGGGATAATGGGTTAAGTATTCACGATCCTGCATAAGACGTATTATAGGGAGAAGGTTTTGCGCGAGTTTATACAGCGGTATTTTGACGGGAAGAATGTAGGGAAAGACAAAACGAAGGAATATAAAGAAGATAAAAGTATAGAGGATGGTATGTTGTCCGTTCAATGAGAACGAAGCAACGGAAGATATTTAGGTTGTTATAATTTCCATTTAAGTAGTAACCATTCTATTTTCCGCCTTGACATAAGTTGTTAGCCGCCATATCTTTGCGCCGTAACCTTTAACAAGAATGATTATGGCAAAAGAAAAAGTAAACTATCAGGAGGTATATGACCTCTACCAGT
>ENA-OQHL01000086-OQHL01000086.1-human-gut-metagenome-genome-assembly--contig:-NODE-86-length-71552-cov-12.822065_pt1 | contig 71552 bp, 65 predicted proteins | sample MGYA00242565_ERZ504723 | MGnify/ENA primary metagenome ERZ504723 (study PRJEB26092, sample SAMD00036211) | human gut metagenome | host: Homo sapiens | study: EMG produced TPA metagenomics assembly of... | reverse complement strand
GGCGCGGGCATTAGCCCATGCCGCAGGGCTTCCCTTTTATGAAAAACCTTATAACGGGGAGGAAATCGACCCGTATATTTATGACGGATATATGAGCATTGAGGACTACGAACTCATGCACCAAAAGATTGAACAGGAAAGGAGCGAACATTTGGCAGAACAATTTTCGATTTTGATTGACAGCCGCAGCCGTTTTGAAACCGGGCAGCCGGGTGGCGTATGGCTTTCTATGCCGACGACTATGGAGCAGTTTCACAAAGCGATGAACCGTATCGGCATTACCGCAGAAAATTCACAGGATTTTTTCATCAATGGATTTGCAAATACCGAACAGCAGCCCTTTGACGTACCGCTTTCCGTTATCCAGAGTGCAGGAATTGACGAGCTGAACTATTTCGGGAAGCTCTTAGAAATGCAGGGTGACACGGACAGGAGAAAATTTGCGGCGGCGGTAACACTGGGCGAATATGCCGGAAGCGTGAAAGACCTTATCAACCTTGCACAGAACCTTGACTGCTACTGGATTTATCCCTCCATACAGGACGAAGAAGCCTACGGACATTATCTTATCGACGAACTGGACGAATTGGAGCTGCCCGAAGCAGCAAAGAACTATTTCATGTATGAGGAATACGGGCGGGACGCAGTAAAGAATGACGGAGGTATTTTTACCGCGCAGGGCTATATCTACAACAACAAGAATACCTTTTCGGAATGGTACAGCGGGCATGAGAATGACATACCGAAAGAATACAGGGTTATGAGCTTCCCGCAGCCGGAACGTCCAGACCCGGCAAAGGTGGAAATGGACGCTGCCGCACCACCGCAGCAATCCGTACCGCCTGACGCAGCGCAAGAGCCGCGCCCGGTTATCCCGATTGTGCTGACTTCCGAGAAACCCGCAGATAAGCTCAAAGAAATCACAGACCGCTTGGAACAGGGTATCATGGAGCTGTTCGACAGTGACCGCTACAAAGAATATCTGCGCGTCATGTCAAAATTCCATAATTACAGCTTCAACAATACGCTGCTTATCGCCATGCAAAAGCCGGACGCTTCCCTTGTGGCAGGCTTCCAGTCTTGGAAAAACAACTTCAAGCGCAATGTGGTAAAGGGGGAAAAAGGTATCAAAATTCTTGCCCCGTCCCCGTTCAAAATCAAGCAGGAAATGGAGAAAATCGACCCGGCAACACAAAAGCCCGTAATCGGTGCAGACGGGAAACCTGTCAAGGAAGAAAAGAAATCACTATCCCTGCTTTTAAGGTGGTATCGGTCTTTGATGTTTCCCAGACCGAGGGAAAGGAGCTGCCGGACATTGCTGTGGATATGCTGACTGGGGACGTGGAATGCTTCAAGGACGTTTTCGCAGCCCTTGAAAAGACTTCCCCTGTCCCTATCGGTTTTGAGAAAATCGAGGGCAATTCACACGGGTATTACCATTTGGAGGAAAAGCGGATTTCCATTGACGAGGGAATGAGCGAGCTTCAGACCATAAAAACCGCTATCCATGAAATCGCCCATGCGAAGCTGCATGATATTGACCCCAACGCCCCGAAAGAGGAACAGGCAGGCAGACCAGACCGCCGTACCCGTGAGGTACAGGCAGAAAGCGTCGCCTATGCGGTCTGCCAGCATTACGGGCTTGATACGTCGGACTATTCCTTTGGGTATGTCGCCGGGTGGAGCAGCGGACGGGAACTTGACGAGCTGAAAAGCTCCCTTGAAACAATCCGCAGTACCGCAGCGGAAATCATCAACAGCATTGATGAGCATTTACAGGAAATTCAAAAGGAACGGGACAAGGAACAGGCACAGAAAGGAACAACCATAGAAGCCGCCGAGCCGGATAAAGACACCTTTTCTATTTACCAGTTAAAGCGTGGTGATGAAACGCGGGATTTCCGTTTTGAACCGTATGACCGTCTGGCGGCAACTGGACATACCGCAGAGCAGACAAATTATGACCTTATCTATACCGCCGAGCTTGCGCCGGGGACTTCCCTTGAAGATATTTATACCCGGTTCAATATCGACCACCCGAAAGATTTTAAGGGACACAGCCTTTCCGTTTCTGACGTTGTGGTGCTTCATCAGAATGGACAGGACACGGCACACTATGTTGACAGCAGCGGTTACAGGCAAGTGCCGGAATTTTTACAGCCGCCGGAAAAGGAAAATCCCTTAAAGCACGTCGAGGACACTATCGAGCAGAACGACAACCATTTTGACGGGATTATCAACAACACCCCGTCCGTGGACGAATTGGAGAAAAAAGCAAAATCCGGGGAACAGATTTCTTTGACCGACCTTGCAGACGCAATCAAAGCAGAGAAAACGCACGGCAAGGGTAAAGAAGAAAAGCCCTCTATCCGGGCGCAGCTTAAAGCGGATAAGAAAAAGGCACAGAAGAAAACTGCGAGGCAGAAATCACAGAACTTGGAAAGGAGCTGACGCATGGGAAAATTGAGCAAATTTGATGATGTGGACGTGTTTGCTTCCCTTAGTGCAATCTTGAAGCAGAACACAGGCTTTTATCAAAGCGATTTTGACATTGATAAAAGCATAATCACGCAGGCGGCGGCAAGCCCACAAAAAGAGGATAAAACCCTCTTGTGGCTCTGCCGCCCTATGGGAACACATTGCTTTCGAGAGCGCGACGTGTTTCTAAAGGACACAGCACCTCACAATACTTGGCGGTTTTATAGGGAACAGACAAGCGACCGTATTCTTGCTTACGCAATCGAGCTGACAGGTACAGAACATGGGAAAGTCAAAGGTAATCTCTATGAGCTTGACTATGCAAGGCATTATGAGCGCGTCAAAGACAAGGAGCTTGCCGCCGATACGGTGCGTCTGATTTATGAACACGGTACACGGGATATACCCGCCGGACAGTATTTTGCAGGCAATCCCGATACGCTTTACGGAAAATTTGAACGCTTTGAAGCTATCCCCAACGACCCGGACGCGCTGCGATTTCTCTTGCAGGAGGAAAAGCACAGCCGGGAGCAGCTTGCGCCGGGGGACTTCAAAGCACATATCGCCGTCTTGCATGACGGGTTGATTGAAACGGAAGCGCGGCGCATTGTGGCAGAAATGAAGCGGCGCGATACGCTGAACAGTCCCAACAGGACACATTTCATGGTGGAGCTTTCCAACGCATTTATGCAGCTTGCGAACAGCAAAGATTTAGACCGCCTTTTTTCTATGCTGCCATATCAGACACTTTCCTTTTCCAAAATCGAGGGCAGACACGGGACGTATGCACTGATTGATAAAAACGAAAACAGAAATAAGGATATACGAAAGCCCCGTCCCTCTATCCGGGCGCAGCTTCAATCCGAAAAGGAAAAAGCTGTCCCGAAAAGAACAGCCAAAGTAAAAAACACGATTTGGAGGTATGACTATGAAGCATTTTACCGTGGAAGAAACAAACCTTTTGAGTATTTACGCGGACAGCAGCAAACCGGCATTGCTTAAAAATATCCGCGCCGCGCTACCATACATGGACGCTGATTTGCGGGAACTTGCAGAAAGAACCATGCAGAAAGTAGGCGCACTGACCGAAGCGGAATATGCCGAGCTTGCCGTTTATGCCGCTGATGAAGTATGACCGGGAATAGGCGGCTGACACCGCCGCAAAGCCGCAGGGTAAATTCCCTTGCAAAAAAATCATGCTGCAACTGCGACAAAGGAAAATGTTTGTTGCTTGACGATGGCGAAGAATGTGTATGCCCGCAGCTTATTTCTTATTCGCTGCTCTGCAAATGGTTTCGGACAGCGGTGCTTCCTCTGGATAAGGAATTGTATGCGGAACTGTTGAAAGCCGAAGATATGCGACGTTGTACTGTATGCGGTGCTGCCTTTGCGTCAAGCTCCAACCATGCGAAATACTGCCCGGATTGCAGGAAGCGTATTACCCGGAAACAGACTGCCGAGCGTATGCGGAAAAGACGTGCCCTTATTACGCAATAGAGAAAAAAACAGCCTGCTTTACAGGGCGTTCCGGGGGTGTTTCCTGCATGGGTAAGGGATTGATACCTAACCCTGTAAAAATGGGGTTCTACTGCGTTAACATACAATCAAAACTGCACCTACAAAAAGACGGGGCGCGGTGGCTATTCATTAGCTGCCGCGCCCCGTCTTTTTTTTCGTTTCCTTATCCGCGCTCTGTCCCCTTTTCCCGTTCTGGCTCTTTGTCCTGCCGCAAAATGCTGTCAATATTCTGCTTGATAACATCATATTCCTTGACCTGCTTTTTCAGCTTCCCATAGTCTGCATACAGAGTTTCTTTCTGTGCTTGGAGTTGTTCATATTCTGCTTGCAGCGAAGTAAGGTTCGGGAGCTTCTTTATGCCTGCCGTTTGGAGTGCCTTTGCCGCCGCTTCATGGAGGATTATTGCCCGTTCATGGTCTGCCCGGTATCTGTCTTTATTCTTAGCTTTGCGGTATGCGTCATAGGCGGGCTTTGTTTTCTGGTAGGTGGTAACATTCTTAATCAGCACCGCCATATCAGCAAGCCGCTTTTCGGCTGTCTTTAAGCTGTCCGCTGCCTGTTCGCTTGCAGCCGCGATTTCCGAGATTTTGGCGGTCAAATCTGCATACTGTTCAATCTTGTGTTCAGTGAGGAAATTCAGTGTCTTTGCAGCCTGTTTCAGATTATGGATTTTCGCCCATTGCTCATAGCCTTTGCTTTCCTGTGCCTTGATACAATTTTTAATATCAATCAACAGATTGATACCGCTGCGCTGTGGCTTTGGAGCTTTGACAGTGCGGGTGCGCGTTCCGCTGATACGTTCCCGTAACGCTTCCTCTGTGTAATCTGCGCCGAGGGTTTTCAGACGGGTAAACCGTTCCTGTCCCGGAGCGCGACAGGAAACATATTTCCCCGGTTTTATTTCATAGCCTGCCGCCTGCAACCGGGATAGTAATTCTTCAAAACTTGATACTTGGGGAATGAGCGCGTCCACGGCAATTTTCAGCTTGCCTTTCCAACTTGTCCCTGTCTTTTCGGCTTGATATTCTGCATAGCTTTTTCCTTTGCTGCCTTTCCCCGGAACGACCACAGACAGCCCGTTTTCCCGGCATAGTCTGTCACTTATATTGCGTATGCCATAATAGCTGCGTTTGTTGGAATTGTACTTGTGGTAATCTACAAAATTTACCGCGCAAAAAATGATGTGGTTATGGATATGCCCCTTGTCAATGTGCGTTGTTAAGACATACTCATGCTGTCCCTTTGTAACCGCGTCGGCAAGCTGTCGCCCGATTTCATGTGCCTTTTCATAATCGACTTCTCCCGGTGCAAAGGACTGTATCAAATGGTGGGCTAAATTGTTCCCTTTATCCAACGCCTGCGCTATGGTAAATTCAAATTCAATGTCTGCCGTTTCATAGCTGCACCCAAACGAGGACACAAGCATTTTTCCGTCCGTCTTATCCGGGTTTTGGATATAGTCAAGGGCTTTGCTCAACGTGCTTTTAATAGGCTTAATCTTTGTAACCGCCATATTTCCGCAAGCACCCCCTTTATTTCCTCTATGTCCTCTTGATAGACGCTGCCTGTACTGTTTACCCGCTTTGCAATCTGATTGATGTTGACACCGATTTTCTGTATCTCTGCGGTCATGGCTTTTATATCGGCATGGTCTACCTGTATGATGTAACCGTCAATGGCAATTTTCCGAAGATACGCCGCCATGTTCCGGGTAGGTATCAGTTTCATTTTTTCTGCAATTAAATCCCGTTCTTCCTCTGTCACATAGAATTTGATTTGTACGGTTCGTTTTCTGCCACTCATGCGCTTATCGCTCCTTTCCGTTCCGAGGGTTTGGGACACTTCCCAACAAGCAATTTTGCAGGGCAAATACGGAAGTGGGTACTCACTTCCTATGCTTGCTATGAAAGTTTTATCCCCTGATACCTACTACAAAGGAATGCTTTATTTTGCCAAAGAGGGCAAAGAAAAAACGCTGCAATCCCGTAAAGGCTGCAACGCTTCTTTCTGTCATATCCAGTTGTGTACGGACAGCTTATTTGTCCGAGTTTTCGATTTCCGCAACCTCTTTCGCCGTAGCAGTCACAATCCTTAATCCCTTATCGCTGATACTGTCAAGCAGAGTATCAAGCTGCCGCCGCTGCGTGGATTTTTCAGCGTCCCTATTCGGGAAAAAGAATTGGTCTACCGATATGTTATAGCGTGTCACAAGCTCATAAAAGATTTGCAGACTTGGTTGTTGTCCCTTATTTTCAATATTGGTAAGGTAACGCGGAGAAATATTCATTGCGTCGCTTACATCTTTGCGACTTTCCTTTCTCGCTGTCCGCGCCGCTTTTATCGCTTGCCCGAAAGCTGCGAAGTCATAAAGTGGTACAGGTCTTTTAGCCATAATTATTCACCCTGTTATATTGTATAGTTCCCACTTTTTCTAAGATACGTCTATACAATTCCCACTATTGACTTAAATAATTCACATTTATTTTATTGCTTCTATTCGGCTGACCGTATATAATAATGACAAAGGAATTTTTACGGGAGGATAGCAAAATGCTTGAATATATCTCTGCCCCAGAAGCAGCGAAAAAGTGGGGAATTTCTGAACGTCGCGTACAAAAACTGTGCGAAGAAAATCGAATACCGGGTGTTGCAAAATTCAGTCGTATGTGGTTGATACCAAAGGACGCAGAAAAGCCGATTGACGGAAGAACAAAACACGGAAAGGAGCTACACCATGAATAAGGTCTTAATTATAGATGATGATAAGGAACTTTGTACGCTAATTAAACGGAGCGTGCTATCAGAAAATATAGAAGCTGATATTTGCAATACAGGAAAAGAGGGTTTGAAAAAATTAAAAGAAAAAGAATATCAGCTTGTAATATTGGACGTTATGATGCCCGGCATGGACGGGTTTGAAACACTGGAAGAAATCAGAAAAGGAAACAGTTTACCGATTTTAATGTTTACCTCTAAAAACGATAGTGCTTCCAAAGTACGCGGCTTACGCGCGGGAGCTGATGATTATTTGACAAAACCATTTGATATGGACGAATTGATAGCCCGCATAGTTTCTCTCATACGCCGCTACACCAGATTTAACGGGCAGGACGGTACACCACCACAGCAGCTTGATTTTGACGGTTTGAAAATAGACCTTGAAAACCGTTCCATTACAACAGTCAATGGAACATTTGAATTACCTCCAAAGGAGTTTGACTTGCTCTTATTCTGTGCGAAAAATCAAGGGAAAATTCTGACAAAGCAACGGATTTATGAGGAAGTCTGGGGCGAAGAATATTTTTATGATGATAGCAACATCATGGCGATTATCAGTCGATTGCGAAAAAAGATAGAAGCAAATCCCGGTAGTCCGAAATATATTCAGACGATAAAAGGCATTGGCTACCGCTTCAATAAGGAGGTATGACCAAATATGGAATTAGTCATTATTATATCTATACTGATTGCTGTTATTTCTGTCTTTGTTTCCTGTCTTACTATTAGACGAGTGAAACGGCAAATTTCTGAAATGACGGACGCACTTGCCGATATAAAAAACGGAAACGGAAACCGTCGTATTTTATCCGCAGATAATGAGCTTGTCGCGCCGATTGCTTATGAAATCAATGAGATTGTTGTGTCCTATGAGAGCAGACTTTCTACGTTTCACCAGACAGAGGAAACAAACCGACAGCTTATGACAAGTCTTTCGCATGATGTAAGAACGCCACTTACTACTTTGATAGGGTATCTGGACGCTGCACATAAAGGAATTGTTACAGGAAAAGACCGTGACGATTATATAGAAACTGCCCGCTGGAAAGCACATGACCTAAAAGAATACATAGATGTGCTTTTTGATTGGTTCAAGCTCAATTCTAATGAATTTGCAATAGAATTACAGACCGTAGAAGCTGCTGAACTGACACGGGATATACTGATTGACTGGATACCGATATTTGAAGATAAACAGATAGCGTACAATATTGATATTCCCGAAAAGCCCTTTCGGGTACGTCTTGATACGGACGGGTATATGCGGATATTGAACAATCTTATCCAAAATGTGATTTCTCACAGCCGCGCTGACAAAATAGAAATCGCTCTGACAAAGAAAAAACGAGATATGGAAATTACCGTAACGGATAATGGAATTGGGATTGAAAAAGAGGATTTGAAGCATATCTTTGAAAGGCTTTATAAATGTGACAAGGGACGGTCTGAAAAAGGTAGCGGTCTTGGTTTGTCTATCGTTCATCAGCTTGTGGAAAAGATGAACGGCACAATAACAGCAGAAAGTACGCAAGGAAGCGGAACAACATTTATTCTGCTTTTTCCTTTGGTTGGTTAAGGCTCTCCCGTCTTTATGGCGGGAGCCTTACTTATTTTAGAAGTCTTTTAGAAAAATGGCGGTTCATAAATGCAAGGTTAATGCAAGGTTCCGGCAAGGTTAATGCAAGATTGGCGTGATAAAATACCTTACAGAACAGGAGGTTTGAATATGGACACAAATTATATCATTGAAACAAAAAATCTGACAAAGCAGTACGGCTCGCAAAAAAGCGTGGCTGACTTAAATATCCATGTAAAACGAGGAAGAATATACGGGCTGCTTGGAAGAAACGGAGCCGGAAAGACAACTACTATGAAAATGCTCCTTGGATTGACAAAGCCGACCTCTGGCGAAGTCAAAATATGGGGAAAGTCATTGCAGGGAAATGAAAAAAAGCTGCTTCCGCGTATCGGCAGTTTGATTGAGTCCCCCGGCTTTTATCCGAATTTGACCGCAACGGAAAATCTGCGTATTTTTGCTGCTCTGCGGGGAGTACCGAATAGCCATGCAATCAAGGACGCTTTGGATTTAGTCGGACTTCCTTACAAGGATAAAAAGTTGTTTTCGCAATACTCTCTTGGCATGAAGCAGCGGTTGGCGATTGCCCTTGCAGTCATGCACGACCCGGAACTTTTAATTTTAGACGAGCCTATCAACGGGCTTGACCCTATCGGTATTGCAGAAGTGCGTTCTTTTATTCGGGAGCTATGTGATGCAAGAGGTAAAACGATTTTAATTTCCAGTCACATTCTTTCGGAAATTTCTCTATTGGCTGATGATATTGGAATTATCGACCATGGCGCATTACTGGAAGAAGAAAGCCTTGCGGAACTGGAAGCAAAAAGCAGCAAGCATATCCGCTTTACTGTTTCTGATACCGCACAGGCGGCAAGACTTTTGGAACGTACTTTCCATGAAAACAATTTTTCTATACAGGACGACCATAATTTACGCTTACATAATCTTGATTTACCTGTTGGGAAAATTGTAACCGCTTTTGTAGAAAACGGATTGGAGGTATCAGAAGCCCATACCTGTGAAGAAAGCCTTGAAGATTACTTCAAGCGGGTAACAGGGGGTGAGGGAATTGCTTAAACTGGTAAAATGTGAATTTTGGAAGTTAAAACGGAAAAAGTTTATTCCCTTGGTTATCCTATCAGCCTTTTTGTTTCCTGTTCCTCTGACTTACCTAATGACAACTCCGTCTATGATGGAACGATATACAGATAAGGCAGACGCATTTGACGGGCTTTTTAATATGGTACTTGGGTATGGCATACAATTTCTGCTTCCCTGTATCATTGGTATCATTGCAGCTATGCTATTTTTTATGGAACGTGACAATGATACATTCAAAAATTTGCGGACTATTCCTGTAACCAGTACACAAATGGTGCTTGCTAAAGTGCTTGTACTGTTCTTGTTTGGAGTTATCTTTTGTGTAGCGTCTACGATTGCAACAATTCTTTGCGGTTTTGGAACCTTAGAGGTTTACGGAATTGGATATAAATTATTTTTAGCGGTTGAAACAGGAATTTATATTACGGCGGGAACACTCCCCCTTATTGTTCTTGTTGTTTTTTTCAGCAAGACCTATGTATTTTCAATTCTGTTATGCGTTTTTTATAGCGTATTGAATATGAGTGCAACAGCATTGTTTGACGTACTTCCTCGGACTATATTATGGCTCTTACCTACGCCATTGACTACATTTTGGAGTGCCGGGGATATGGCAGCACACGGAATACAAATGGACTTGGAACAAATGAACGGACTTATTCCCTCAACATTTCAAGTTATATTGATACTTGGAATTATGGCGATTGTTTCGTTTTTCTTGATTGACAGATTATACAAACAAAGGGGGGAATAAATATGGTTCGCATCGTAAAAACAGAATTTTACAAACTAAAAAGGTATCATATTCTTTGGGCTGGAGTTGCACTTATGCTTCTCTCTGTTTTGCTGACACTGTTTACATCTATGGCAAATGACGGTTCTGTATGGGATTTTTCCTATCTTATAGAACAGGTTATCAAAAATAATATGTCCATGATTTTCCCTATGTGCATTAGCTTGATTGCCGGATATATGATTTCCCGTGAGCAAACAGATGATACATTGAAAAATATTTTAACAGTACCGATTTCTTTTAAGCGATTGTTGACTGGTAAATTGATTGTATGTGGCGTATTATCCATTATCTTTGGTCTGATATGCAGCCTGTTTACCATTATAGCGGAATTACTCGTAGGATTTCCGGGCTTTCGAGTAACCTTAGCCCTAAAATCAATATTGCAAATAACCGCTGTTAATTTCTTTTTATATCTTGCGGTTCTTCCGATTATTGTAATTACCTGTCGCAAAGCGGGCAGCTTTTTAGTGGGTGTTATTATTGCCTTTGTTTATGGATATGGCGGTATGTTTGCCGCAGGAAATATGACTTTAGCAAATATCTATCCGATTACGGCAAGTCTTGGAATGGTAGGGTATCGCAATTACGATACCGCAGTTCACTGGAATATCATTGCTTGTATGTGTAGCCTTGCCTTTGTTGTTATCATTTCTGCCGTATTCATTCTTTGCACGAAAGAAACTGAACCCCAAAAGGCAAAGAAAAAAGCAAAAAAAGTAGTAGCAAAGAAAGGGTGGTAAAAATTTTTATGAAGAAAATCGTTTTACCGTTGATACTAATTCTTTTCGGAACAACTATACTTTCCGGCTGTACCAAAGATGAAATTCTCAATCATTACAATAATGTTGTTCAGTCTGCGGGTTCCATAGAACTAACAGGAAATTCGTCTTTACAGGGTAAGAAAGATAATGGAATTGACGATTATACAGGAACCTATCAAGCTGACTATAAAGCCTATACAGGAACAGAGTATTTGTTTGGAGGAACCTCAATAAAAAGGGAAGCCGGAAAAGATATAGCTGTAACTTGCACATTGGAAGTGACAAGTGGTACTGCAAAAGTATTTTGGATTTCGGGAGCTGATGAAGCTGTAACTTTACTTGAAACAACAGGAACATATAGCGATACTATTACGCTTCCTGACGGTGGAAATTATATAGGGATTGAATGTGAAAATTTCACCGGAAACATAGAAATGGATATTGAATAATATTCTGCCGGACGACGGCAAAAGAAAAAAAGCCGTCGTAGAGCAGACATATTTTCACGCGCTTATGAAGCGGCGGCTTTGATTTTCAGAGCCGCCGTTTCTTTGCGCTTGCACAAACCTATGACGACTTGCAGGGACACGGTAGCCGATTGGAGGTTAATTTACCGTGTCCATTTTGGTTATTCATAGTACCCATGAGTTACATCAATTAAAAAAAGCGTAGCTCCCCCTCCGGGTAATTCCGGCTATGAATATGAACTGACAATTCAATATATTAGCTTTGCTATTTCCTATGCGTTTGTCCGCGTTCTGCGGGCAGGCGCATTTTGTCGTTTTGGAGAAAAATTTTCAAATTTTTTCTCTGAATGTTTGGCACATTCCCCGCGCCAATTGTTGAGGGGTTACGAAAGGGGAAATCATCACCCGCTTTCGCGGTTGCGAAAGGAGGTGATACCATGAATGAACCTAATCGTACCCAGTGGCAAATCCGATGTGCTTTTAACGGGTTTTGCAAGCGGACGTTGAAGAATGAAGCTATCAACGCCCACGGGGAAATCAAAAGGCGGCAGCTACAAGAAGTTTCGTTTTCTGACCTAACTCCGCAAGAGGAAAATCAGCTTTACACCTACGACACTTACTTTGAACATGATGAAGCTGAAAAATCCTTTTGTGTGGCAGGCAAGGAAATAACTGCGAAGCTGCTTGCCGAAGCCCTGCACAGCTTGCCGGACGACAAACGAGAAGCCGTATTGCTGTACTACTTTTTTGAAATGAACGACGCGGAAATTGCAAAGCTCCGTGATGTTCCGAGAAGCACAATACAGTATCGGCGTACAAGCTCTTTTGAACTGTTAAAACGCTATTTGGAGGAACGCGCCTATGACTGCACATAATGGTAACACCGAACAGGACGAACGCGGCTTGTTACCGTACCCGGTAATCATAGCCGCAACAAAAGGCGACCCGGAAGCTATGAAGATTGTCGTACAACATTACGAAAGCTACATAGCGTCCCTGTCTATGCGGAAGCTCATTGACGAGCGCGGTAATACTTACTATGGCATAGACGAGGACATACGCGACCGTTTACGGTCAAAGCTCATGCGGGCTGTCCTTTCATTCAAGGTATAAGGTAGACCCGGCAGCGTCCCCCCTTTCCGCTGCCTATCTCTATCCTGCCTTTTTGTTCCTTGACAAAGAAAGCGGCGCAAGATAACGGCGGCGCAGCATAGGGCAAATCGGATACGTTCCTTTTGCGCCGAGCCATACGGCGGTGCGCCATGACTTTCCCAAAGGGAATGAGCGACCAACACCGCGCCGTGAAATAAGTGTAGCAGCTTATGGGCGACAACACGCAAGATACATAATGATACTCCCTTATAGCCATAGTCCGAGCGTTCAAAGCGTCGCAGGCAATGGGTAGGGCTGCGCGAGAACCGCGCAGGGGTGAAACTCCCGTGAGATTGCAGCTAACAATCGTCTGATTAAAGCTCTTTTTTATAAAAATTTGAAAGGGGAAAAATCCTATGAATGATAAAGAACGAAACACCCCTTGCAATTTGCAATATAAAGGAGTGTCAATCAATGGCAGCGAAGAAAATGAGTTGCCGTTATGTATGGAAAACAAGGTGCGTGTACCTATCCACCTTAAACTGACATTAACAATAAAAGAAGCTGCGGAGTACAGCAATATTGGTATAAATAAAATAGACACCCTGTTAAAGCAACCTAATTGCCCGTTTGTACTTTTTGTAGGAACACGGAAGTTAGTAAAGCGACGTGAATTTGAAGAATATATCCGACGAGAGTTAATTATATAGAACTTCTACCAACAACCGCTACAAAAAATTCCTGTTGAGATTGAAAAAGCAGAGTCCTTATGCTATAATATATAGTTGCGTTGGACTCTTTTTTTGAGATAAGAAAGGAGTCCGATAAATGGGCAAAAATCTAAAAGGTAAAGAGTGCGGCAAAGGCATTTACCAAAGAAAGGACGGTTTATACTCCGCAAGATACTACGCAAAAAACGGCAAACGCAAAGAGAAATACTTTGAAACATTGCCGGAAGCGAAAAACTGGCTTGCTGACGCAAGATATGAAGAACGGCATAATCTTATTGTCACTTCTCCCGATATGACAGTAGATAAGTGGTTTGAATACTGGATTGAAAATATTGTTTGCGACCTTGCACCGAACACAAAACGGAATTATCAAGAACGCTACAAATGGAATATTCAGCCAGTAATCGGGACTATGTGTATAGCTGATGTAAAGCCCATGCACTGTAAAGCTGTTCTTAACCGAATGGAAACCACCTATGCAGGCTCAACCATTCGGCAGGCTTATATCACAATGGGAACCATGTTAAAATCAGCAGTTATGAATGACATTATCGCCAAACACCCTATGAACGGTGTGCGCTATACGAAACCTGTTCGGGCGGTAGACGATATTAAATACTTGACTGTTGATGAACAAGAGAAATTTCTTGAAGCAGCGGCGCGGTCACATAATTACCGACAATATGCGTTGCTCTTGGAAACAGGATTGAGAACGGCAGAATTGATTGGTTTAACATGGGACTCTATTGATTGGAAAAAGCGCACGTTGACTGTCAGCAAGAGTTTAGAGTATCGGCACAGTCAAGGGTATTGGCGAGCAGGACCACCTAAGACACAGAAAAGTTATCGCACCATTCCGCTTACTGACAAAGCATATTCTATTCTTAAAAGCTGTTATGATGAAAAGGACAGCCGGAAAAAGTCTGAAACGCTATCGCAGATTTTAGAGTATATCGACAGCAGGACAGGCGAAAAGAAATGTCTTATTATGCACGATTTAGTGTTTGTCAACTGGCGTACTGGTGAACCTGCAAAAAACAGTTCTTATGACACACACTTATACAAATTGTGTGATGAAGCGGGTATCAAACGCTTTTGTATGCACGCCTTACGACATACTTATGCTACACGCGCGATTGAGCGTGGCGTACAGCCTAAAGTGCTGCAACAGCTATTAGGACATGCAAGCATTAAAACAACTATGGACAGATACGTCCATGTTACGGACGAGTCACTGGTAAATGCCATACGCCAATTTCAACAGGCTACGCCACCAGTCACAAAAAAAGGGCGTAAAAAGGGCGTACAAGAAATCTAAAGAAAGGCGAAAACCCCGATAAATCAAGGGTTTTCGGACAGGTAAAAGATAAAATGAAATTAGGTATTGTGGGCCTTCCGAACGTCGGAAAAAGTACACTTTTCAATTCCCTGACCAAAGCAGGAGCAGAGAGCGCAAACTATCCGTTCTGTACCATTGACCCGAATGTCGGCATCGTGCCGGTTCCGGACAAGCGTCTGCAGCAGCTCGGAGATTTCTATCAGTCCAAGAAAGTAACACCGGCTGTCATCGAGTTCGTTGACATCGCAGGTCTTGTAAAAGGTGCATCCAAAGGAGAGGGACTTGGAAACCAGTTCCTTGCCAATATCCGTGAGGTAGATGCTATCGTTCACGTTGTCAGATGCTTTGAGGATCCAAACGTTATCCACGTAGACGGCAGCATTGATCCGCTCCGTGATATCGAGACCATCGACCTTGAGCTGATCTTCGCCGACCTTGAAGTACTCGAGCGCCGTATTTCCAAAACTGCAAAATCTGCAAGAATGGACAAAGAGGCGGCAAAAGAGCTCGAATTCCAGGAGCGTCTGAAAAAACTGCTGGAAGACGGAAAAGATGCCATCCTGATGGAGCTGCAGAACGAGGACGAGGAAAAATGGATCGCAGAGTACAACCTTCTGACCAGCAAACCGGTCATCTACGCAGCGAACGTAGCAGAGGATGATCTCGCAGACGACGGCGCAAACAACTCTTATGTACAGTCTGTCCGTGAGTATGCAAAAGAGCACAACAGCGAAGTGTTCGTCATCTGCGCCGAGATCGAGGCAGAAATTTCCGAACTCGAAGAGGATGAGAAAAAAATGTTCCTCGAGGATCTTGGTCTTACCGAGTCCGGCCTGGAAAAACTGATCGCAGCAAGCTACCGTCTGCTCGGCCTCATGAGCTTCCTTACAGCAGGAGAGGATGAGACCCGTGCATGGACCATCAAAGTCGGAACAAAAGCACCGCAGGCAGCCGGAAAAATCCACACCGATTTCGAGCGCGGATTCATCAAAGCCGAGGTTGTCAATTATCAGGATCTGCTCGACTGCGGTTCCTACGCAGGAGCAAGAGAGAAAGGCCTTGTGCGTATGGAAGGAAAAGATTACATTGTCCGCGACGGCGATGTCATCCTGTTCCGTTTCAACGTTTGATAAGTAATAATAAGAGAGAATATAAGTTATGGATATGGAAATTAATTTTCCCAATCTCGGGATCTATCTCGACCATGTGGGAAAAAACATCAGTATTTTCGGATTTTCCATCGCCTATTACGGCATCGTGATCGTAACCGGTATGATGATTGCGATCTGGATTGCCCAAAGAGAGGCAAAGCGGACGGGGCAGAACCCGGAGCAGTACCTCGATCTTGCGATGATCGGCATCGCAGCCGGTATTCTCGGGGCACGGATTTACTACGTTATATTTGCCTGGGACTATTATAAGGATGATCTTTTGAGTATTTTCAACATCCGCCAGGGCGGACTTGCCATCTACGGCGGCATCATCGGTGCCTGCATTGCGGTGGTGATTTACAGCAGAAAGAAGAAACAGAACTTCAGCCTTCTGATGGATACCGCGAGCATGAGCATCGTGTTCGGTCAGATTATGGGACGGTGGGGAAACTTCTTTAACCGTGAGGCATTCGGTGACTACACTAACAACCTGTTTGCGATGCAGCTTCCGGTTTCCGCGGTCCGTGCCAATGAAATCACACAGAAAATGTGGGATCATGTGGTGACGGTAAACGGCGTCGAGTATATTCAGGTGCATCCCACCTTTTTATATGAAAGTTTATGGAATGTGGGTGTCCTGCTTTTTCTTTTCTGGTTTCGGAAAAGAAAAAAATTTAACGGCGAAGTGTTCCTGATGTATCTGATAGGATATGGCCTTGGAAGAATCTGGATCGAGGGACTCCGCACCGACCAGCTTCTGCTTCCGGTGGTGGGACTTCCGGTTTCCCAGCTCCTTTCGGGGTGCCTTGTGGTGGGATGTACCATCCTGGTGGTATGGAAACGAAAAAAATTATCATCCGGTGGGGAGACAGCCCATTCTTAAGGATAAAACCAGTGAAAAAAACAGAATAAAAATACAGAAAAGGGGAAAACCGGCAAAAAAGGTTTTCTCTTTTTTGATACAAAATTGGTATAAAAAAGGCGGAAAATGCGCATAAAAATGTTGCATTTTGGGAAAAATCTTAAAAATGAAATAGAAAAAAGACCTTGCTATTTTCCCTGAGTTGATATAGAATAAAAATATAAGTGGTAGAAAGTGGTGAAAAGTGGTGAAAAGTGGTGCGTTGTGGAGCGGATGTGGCAGTCCGGCTGCGGCGCGATACATGAAGTGGTGCGTGGGGAGACCGCCATTTCAGGTGATAAGAGGGTTTTCATTATGTTCATGGGAGAGTACAGTCATACGATTGACGCGAAGGGAAGATTGATCATACCGTCCAAGTTCAGAGAACAGCTGGGAGAAGAGTTCGTACTGACGAAGGGATTGGACGGATGCCTTTCCATTTACCCAAACGACGAATGGGCTGCCTTTGAAGAGAAGCTGAGAGCCTTACCACTTACAAACAAAAACGCCAGAACTTTTTCCCGTTTCTTTGTAGCAGGTGCTACGTCATGTGAACTGGACAAGCAGGGGAGGATTCTCGTACCGGCAACGCTGCGGGAATTTGCTGGTCTGGAAAAAGATGTAGTCCTTACCGGAAATATCAACCGGATTGAAATCTGGAGCAAGGAAAAATGGAACGAAAACAGCAATTATGATGATATGGATGCCATCGCCGAATCAATGGAAGAGATGGGCATTGTGATCTGATCTGTTTCGTTGGGATACAGGAGATGACCATGGAATTTTCGCATACATCAGTATTACTGAAGGAAACCATTGAAAACCTTAAGATAAAACCGGACGGAATCTACGTGGACGGGACGTTGGGAGGCGCTGGACATTCCAGTCATATATGTGAGCGCTTATCTGCCACGGGGAGATTAATAGGCATAGATCAGGACGAAGCTGCGATAGCTGCTGCGGGTAAACGCCTGGAACCATTTCAGAACCAGGTCACGATTATCCGCAGCAATTATTGCGATATGGTTCCGCGTCTTGCCGAAATCGGAGTCACCGGGGTAGACGGAATCCTGCTGGATCTTGGAGTTTCATCCTATCAGTTGGATAATGCAGAGCGTGGATTCACATACCGTGAGGATGTTCCGCTGGATATGCGGATGGATCAGAGAAATGCTCTTTCCGCGTACGAAGTCGTGAACGATTACAGTGAAGAGAATCTTTCGCGTATTCTCCATGAATATGGAGAAGAGCGTTTTGCAAGAAAAATTGCACACAATATATGCGTAAGCCGGCAGCAGGCGCCGATTCGAACAACTGGGGAGTTAATCGAAATCATCAAGCGCTCGATTCCGGCAAAAATAAGGGCGACGGGCGGCCATCCGGCCAAGAGAACCTTTCAGGCAATCCGTATCGAAGTGAACCAGGAACTTACCGTTCTGTCGGAGTCACTGGACGGCATGATTGATCTCTTAAATGACGGTGGAAGACTTTGTGTCATCACCTTTCATTCTCTGGAAGACCGTATCGTAAAAAACATTTTCAGAAAAAACGAGCATCCATGTACGTGTCCGCCGGAATTTCCGGTCTGTGTATGCGGAAAGAAGTCCAAGGGAACCGTAGTAACTCGGAAACCGATCTTGCCGGGAGAAGAGGAAATGGAAACAAATCCCCGTTCCAAGAGCGCAAAACTGCGCGTCTTTGAACGAAAAGTGTGACGGCTCGGCACGAAGGAGACAGAGAAGTTATGGCCAGACGGGCAGATGGAAGGGTAAATTCGACAGATAGAACGAAACGTTATACGCCAGATACGTTTGAGGACGGAAGTGCGGTACGGCGTCTTGCAGCACAGCCGCAGGAAGCACCAAAAGAAGCACGGCCTCTGAAATCGGGTGTGAGCAGCCAGACAAGAAGAAACCGGGCACGGGCGACACAGATCAGCGCGGGCTACGCTGTTTTTCTTGCCATTGTCTGCACACTGTGTATCGCGGCGTGTGTTGCGTATGTCAAGTTGCAGACCGTGGTTACCACGCAGGCGGAAGACATTACCAGCAAAGAAAAAGAATTGAGCGATCTGAAGGCGGACAATGACGCCTATTACAATACAACGGTTGCCTCCGAAGATCTTGAGGCAGTCAAAGAAGCAGCACAGAACCGGCTCGGCATGAAATATGCAGATGAGTCCCAGGTAATTTATTTCGATGATTCAGAAAACAGCTATGTGAGACAGTATCAGGATGTTCCGGATGCGAAATAGGTGAAAACGTGAGTAAACAGAAAAAAAATAAAAAACGAAGCGGGGCATTCCGGAGACGGAAGACAAGTGGGCGTATGAGCAGAAAACTGGTAGCACTCTTTTTGGGAGTGATGCTGGTTTTTGTTGCTTTAGCGATTGACATTACGTATGTGAATGCCACAAAGGGAGAAAAATACGAAAGACAGGTTTTAAGCCAGACGCAGCAGTCCTACGACAGCAGGACAATTCCATTCCAGCGGGGAAGTATCACCGACCGGAACGGAACGATTCTGGCAACGAGTGAGAAGGTTTACAACGTTATTCTCGACTGTAAACTTGCCAATACGACGGTAAAAGATGAAGAAAAGAACGATACCCATCCGTACGTCGATCCGACCGTAGCAGCACTGGTTGAATACTTCGGACTCGACGAGACGGATATCCGGGATCGTCTGACCGGCGAAACGACAAAAGAAAGCCAGTACCAGGTTCTCGCCAGAGAGGTCTCGATGGACGCGAAAAAAGCGTTTGAGGCCTATGTGGACGAGTACGCGGACAAAAAGAACAAGGAGCTCGATGAGAACGAGCAGGCGGAAAAAGCATACCGTGCCAACATCCGCGGCGTCTGGTTCGAGGAATCCTACCACAGAACGTATCCGTTAAATTCACTTGCCTGCGATCTGATCGGCTTTACGTATTCAGGAGACACGGCAGACTGGGGAATCGAAGGGTATTATTCCAGTATCTTAAATGGCGTGAATGGCCGCCAGTTCGGCTATTACAACGAAGATGCGGATATGGAACAGACGATCATCGAGGCGCAGCCGGGCAAAAACGTGGTTACGACGATTGATGTAAATATTCAGAAGATCATCCGCACGGCGATCGAGAATTACAATGAGCGGATTCATGTCCAGAACGGCGCGGACGAATCGGACACTGAGACGAACCGTCAGACAAAAGCGGCAAAGAATATCGGCGTTGTCGTGATGGATCCGAACAATGGAGAGATTCTTGGTATGGATTCTTCCGACTGGTATGACCTGAACAATCCAAGAGATCTGACACCGTTCTATTCGCAGGAAGAAATTGATGCGATGAACGATAACGAGACAATGGAGGCTTTGAGTGCCATCTGGAAAAACTACTGTATTTCCGATGCATATGAGCCAGGTTCCACGGCAAAACCGATGAACGTGGCGGCGGCATATTCCCTCGATGTAATCGATGATGATACCCTGTTTGACTGTGAGGGGTTTGAGACGATTGCAGGGCAGATGATCCGCTGCGGAGCTTATCCGGGAACACATGGCGTACAGACACCGGCCGATGTACTGAAAAACTCCTGCAACGCTGGTATGATGCAGATCGGACAGAAGATGGGAGCAGCGGAATTTCTCCGCTATCAGGATATTTTCGGTTTCGGCAGTCTGACAGGAATTGACCTGCCGGGTGAGGCGTACGGCCTGGTTCACACGGAGGATACTATGGGACCGACCGAGCTTGCAACGAGTACATTCGGACAGGGCTATACCGTGACGATGGTACAGCAGGCAGCTGCGTTTTCCTCTCTGATCAACGGAGGCAATTATTACCAGCCGCATGTGATGAAGACGATCACGGACAGCACAGGAGCTGTTGTTGAGAGCAATGAGCCGAATCTGGTGCGTCAGACGGTTTCCGCGGAAATCAGCGATAAAATGAGAAGTTTCCTCCAGGGAGTCGTGACCGATGGAAGCGGCCAGAGTGCAAAGGTTGCCGGTTACACGATGGGAGGAAAAACAGGTACTGCACAGAAGTATCCGCGAGGCAATGGAAAATATCTCGTTTCCTTTATCGGATTTGCACCGGTAGAAAACCCGAAAGCTGTTGTTTACGCGATTGTGGACGAGCCGGATGTAGAAAATCAGGCGAACAGTGTGCTGGCACAGGAGATCGTAAAAGAGATCTACACAGAACTGCTGCCGTATTTGAACGTATTCCCGGATGATACGGACGGTGTGACGGGCGAAGGCTCCGAGACCGGAACGGATGATCCAAACGTAGCGGCACCGGTACAGGAAGACGATACGGAAAACAGTGCTGAAAACAGCAATATCGAGAACGGCGGTCTGACAAACGCCGAGCTGGATCTCATCAATGAAGAGTAAAAAAACATAAAAAACAAAAGACATAACCCCATAGCAGTTTCCATATAGTGTTATCATAATGGATTCGGCTATGGGGTATTCTATGCGTAAAAACAAAACGTATCACCGGAAAAAGACGGTTCTTCTGTGGGTACTCTGCATGGGAATGATGGTCGGACTTGCCGGGCGGCTGGTGTATCTGTGTGTGTTCCGGTCCGTCTATTATTCCGAGAAGGCGGATGATCTGCACGAGCGGGAGCGCGGGATCAAGGCGGCGCGCGGCCGGATTCTTGATGCAAACGGGGAAGTTCTCGCGGCAAACCGCACGGTCTGTACGATTTCCGTGATCCACAGCCAGATTGAGGAGCCGGAGGCGGTGATTGCGATGCTGGTAAAAGAGCTTGGAATTTCGGAGGAGACGGCGCGGAAACGCGTGGAGAAGCGGTCTTCAATCGAGCGTGTCAAGACGAATGTGGACAAGGAGACGGGTGATACCATCCGGTCGTACGGATACGCGGGGGTAAAAGTGGATGAGGATTTCAAGCGGTATTACCCCAAAGGGAAGCTGGCGTCGCGCGTTATCGGCTTCACCGGAGGCGATAATCAGGGCATCATCGGACTGGAGGTGGAATATGAGGAAATTTTAAAAGGAATCAACGGAAAAATCCTGACGACAACGGATGCGCGCGGGATTGAGCAGAACGGCATCGGGGAGAGCCGCCAGGAGCCGGTGGCGGGAAGGGACTTAAAGGTCAGCCTGGATGTCAATATCCAGGCGTACTGCCAGCAGGCAGCGGAAAAGGCGATGGCAGAAAAACAGGCGGACAGCGTCTCGATTCTTCTTATGAATCCGCAGAACGGAGAAATCTATGCCTGTGTCAATGTGCCGGAGTTCGACCTCAACGATCCGTTCACGCTGCAGCAGGATACAACGGGACTTTCGGAAAAAGAAATTCAGGATCTGCTGAACCAGATGTGGCGGAATGCCTGCATCAACGATACGTACGAGCCGGGATCTACCTTTAAGATCATCACGATGTCGGCGGGACTTTCGGAGGGCGTTGTGTCGCCGAACGATTCGTTTTTCTGTCCCGGCTACAAAATCGTGGAGGACCGCCGGATCCACTGCCACAAGCGGACGGGACACGGAGCCGAAAACTTCGTGCAGGGCGCGCAGAACTCGTGCAACCCGGTGTTCATTGAAGTGGGGCTGCGGCTCGGTGTGGAAAAGTTCTGTGATTACTTCCGGAATTTCGGTCTGATGGAAAAGACGGGGATCGATCTGCCGGGCGAGGCATCGACGATTATGCACAAGGAGGAAAACATCGGAGAGGTTGAGCTTGCGACGATGGCATTCGGCCAGTCCTTCCAGATCACGCCGATCCGCCTGGCGGCGACGGTCTCTGCGCTCGTCAACGGTGGAAAAATGGTGACGCCGCATGTCGCAACGGATGTGCTTGATGAAGAAGGAAATGTCGTAAAGCATCTGAAATTTCCGGAAAAAGAAGGGGTTCTTTCGGAAGAAACTTCCAGGACGGTGCGCGAAATTCTGGAAAGCGTCGTTTCAGAAGGGTCTGGAAAGAATGCGTACCTCGAGGGATATTCCATCGGCGGAAAGACGGCAACCTCGCAGACACTTCCGCGGAGCGCCAACCGCTATATTTCCTCATTCCTCGGCTTCACCCCGGCGGAGCATCCGACGGTGCTGGGGCTTTGCATTATCCGCAATCCGCAGGGCGTCTACTACGGCGGAACGATCTGCGCGCCGGTGATCCGCGATATCTTTTCCAATGTACTTCCGTATCTCGGTATTGGACACAATTCTTAGGAAACCTGAGAATTGTGTCCTTCGCAGCCCTCATTTAAAGTTTTGCTTCGCAAAAGGAGGGCTGCTCACACCTGAATCACTTTCTTACGCAGCGAAACAGCAAGTGTTTCACTGCTGAGCGAACCGTAACTTGGATTATAAAAGAAGGTTGCGAAACAGAACAAAAAGCTATATACTGAATAGGCTGGAGAAAATATTTTGACATGCCTGTTCCGTACACAATCCGTACAAAAAGGAAGAGGTGCGTCTATGAAAAGAGAAATGATCCTGCCGGTTCTTCTTTCCTTTGGCATCAGCCTGGCGCTGGGGCCGGTTCTGATCCCGTTTCTGCGAAAAGTCAAAGCGGGGCAGAAGGAGCGGGAAGAGGGTGTGCCGAGCCACCAGAAAAAAGCGGGAACCCCGACGATGGGCGGCGTGATGTTTCTGGCGGCGTTTACCGCAGTTTCCCTCCTTTTCCGGAAAGAGGGAGCGGAAGTGGTTCCGGTGCTGTTTCTGACGCTTGGTTTTGGCCTGATCGGCTTTCTCGATGACTATCTGAAAGTCGTGCTGCACCGCAGCGACGGGCTGTACCCGAAGCAGAAAATGGCACTGCAGGCAGTGATTACAGCAGTCTTTCTGTGGTATTTGGCGCGTTTTTCCGGAATTTCCCTTCGGATGCGCATTCCGTTCCTTCCAGGCAAAGAGCTGGACGCAGGGATTTTTACGATTCCGTTTCTCGCCTTTGTGATTCTTGGAACGGTCAACGGTGTCAACTTTACCGACGGCCTTGACGGGCTGGCGGCGAGTGTGACGATTTTAAATGCTGTTTTCTTTTCCGTGGCATCAATCGGCCTCGGAAACGGTGTTTCCCCGTCCCCGCTTGCGGTTATCGGGAGTCTGCTGGGGTTTCTGATATTCAATGTATTTCCTGCCCGCGTCTTTATGGGCGATACCGGAAGTCTGGCACTCGGCGGTTTCGTCTCGGGAATGGCGTGTTTCTTACGTCTCCCCTTATTTCTGCCGCTTGTGGGATTCATTTATATGATGGAGATTCTCTCTGTGATCCTGCAGGTGTCATTCTTCAAACTGACGAAGGGAAAACGGATCTTCAAGATGACGCCGATCCATCACCATTTCGAGCTGATGGGCTGGTCGGAGACACAGATTGTGACGGTGTTTGCTACAATCACAGCGATATTATGCCTGATCGCATTGATGGGGCTTTAAAATATGGAGGTAATCAAACATGATTTTCGCAGGAAAAAAAGTACTGGTTTTCGGAACCGGAAAGAGTGGAATTGCAGCGGAGGAGCTGCTGCACAAGAAAGGTGCTTCTGTCGTTCTTTACGATGGAAATGACAAACTCGAAAAAGAAGAAATCTTAAAAAAATTAGAGAGCCGTGACAGCGTGGAAGTTGTCTTAGGCGAGCTCCCGGAGGAGATGCTCGACAGCCTTGATCTTGTCGTTTTAAGCCCGGGCGTTCCGACGGATCTGCCGATTGTCCTTAAAATGAAAGAAAAAGAGATCCCGGTCATCGGTGAAGTGGAGCTGGCGTATCAGGTAAGCCGCGGAAAAGTGCTTGCGATTACCGGTACCAACGGAAAGACTACCACAACATCACTGCTCGGCGAGATCATGAAAGCATATCAGCCGGAAGTAAAAGTGGTCGGAAACATCGGAACCCCGTACACATCCGCAGCACTCGACACGACAGATGATACCGTAACGGTTGCCGAGATCAGCAGCTTCCAGCTGGAAACCATCAAAGAGTTCCATCCGGCGGCAAGTGCGATCACAAACATTACCGAGGATCATCTGAACCGCCATCACACGATGGAAGAGTATATCCGCGTGAAAGAGTGTATCACCGAAAATCAGACGATGGATGATCTCTGTGTGCTGAATTATGAGGACGAAATCCTGCGCCCGTTCGGCGAAAAACTGATGACAGAGAAGAAAGTACAGGTGATGTACTTCTCGAGTCTGCGTGCGTTAAAGGACGGCATCTATTATCAGGACGGCGAAATCCGCATTGCAAAGAACGGCGAGACGGAGCTTCTGACCAGAACCGACGACTTAAAACTGCTCGGCCTACATAATTTTGAAAACGTCATGGTTGCTTCTGCGATGGCACTTCATGCAGGCGTGCCGATGGAAACTGTCCGCAAAGTCATTCAGGAGTTTGCAGGGGTAGAGCACCGCATCGAGTATGTCTGCGAGAAGGACGGCGTGGCATATTACAACGATTCCAAGGGAACGAATCCGGATGCGGCCATCAAAGGCATCCAGGCGATGAACCGCCCGACTCTGCTGATCGGCGGCGGCTACGACAAGCAGTCCACCTACGAAGAGTGGATTCAGGCATTCGATGGAAAGGTACGCTTCCTGGTTTTGATCGGAGATACGAAAGAGAAGATCGCAAAAGCGGCAAGAAGCGTCGGATTCAACGACATTATCATGGCAGACAACTTAAAAGAAGCCGTACAGATCTGCCACGACAAGGCAAATGCAGGGGATGCGGTTCTTCTTTCCCCGGCCTGCGCAAGCTGGGATCAGTTTAAGAGCTACGAGCAGCGCGGTGAGCTGTTTAAGGAGTACGTAAGAGCACTGTAAAAACGTCATATCAGGAAACTATCCCGCATAAGCTGAAAAAGAGCGAACGGCGGGTGTGGCGCGGATGCGGAAGGAAAAAGAGAAAAAAATAGATGGGACGCTGCTGGTGACGGTATGGATTCTGCTTGGCCTTGGCCTTGTGATTCTGTACAGCGCCAGCGCGTATAACGGCCGGGTCAGATTCCATGACCCGGCTTATTATTTCAAGAAGCAGCTCTTTGCAAGTGCGCTCGGTGTGATCGGTATGTATGCGGTTGCAAAAATAGATTACCGGCGGCTGTTTGCACTGGCACCGTGGTTTTATGCGGCTTCCCTTGCGCTCTCGACGGCGGTGCTCTTTTTCGGAAGTGAGTACAACGGCTCGAAGCGGTGGTTAAAGCTTGGCCCCTTATCGTTCCAGCCCTCGGAATTTGCCAAGATGGCGGTGATTCTCTTCCTGCCCTGGGTGATGGAGCACACGAAAGGCCGGTCCGACAGTCTCTGGTTTATGACAAAGGCGGTGCTGTGCACCCTGCCGATTGCAGCGCTTGTCGGAAGCAATAACTTAAGTACGGCGATTATTTTGCTCGGAATCTGTGCGTTTCTGATCTTTATTTCACATCCGGGCTACCTGCCGTTTCTCGGAATCGGAGGCGCCGGCATCGGGTTTATTGCCGTTTTTCTGATGATGGAGAGCTACCGCCTCGAACGCCTTGCCATCTGGCGCAACCCGGAGGCGTACGAGAAGGGGTTCCAGACCATTCAGGGACTCTATGCGATCGGCAGCGGGAGAATCTTTGGCTGTGGGCTTGGAAAAGGCCTGCAGAAGCTTGGCTTTGTGCCGGAAGCGCAGAATGATATGATCTTTTCGATTATCTGTGAGGAGGGCGGACTGTTCGGCGCCTGCCTGGTGATCGCCGTGTTTGCGGTGCTGATCTGGCGCTTGATGGTCATTTCGATCCATGCGCGGGATCTTGGCGGAGCACTGATTGCGGGCGGAATTATGGGGCATATTGCGCTTCAGGTGATCCTGAACATCGCGGTTGTGACAAATACGATTCCGAATACCGGCATTACGCTGCCTTTTATCAGTTACGGCGGCACCTCCGTGCTGTTTCTGCTCGGCGAGATGGGGCTTGCCCTGTCGGTCTCGAGGGACACCGATTAAAAAGGCGGAAAAGCGCTGCAGAACGGGAACAAAACGGGAGTGTAATGCATACCGTAAAAAGAGAGGCCGGATGGGAGAGAACAGGTGGGAGTATATCAGATTCTCGGCGGAAGGCGGCTTTGCGGAACGGTAACAGTCCAGGGTTCCAAAAATGCCGTTCTTCCCATGATCGCGGCGGCGGTTCTGACAAAAGAGGAGGTCGTGCTGGAAGGCTGCCCGAAGATTTCCGATGTGGAGGATATGGCGGAGATTGTAAGAAGCCTTGGCGGAACAGTCTGGTGGGAGAGGAATGCGCTCCACATGAACTGTGAAAAGATCGAAAAAAGCCGTGTGGAGGGAGCGCTTTCGAAGAGACTGCGCGCCTCTCTTTTGTTTCTGGGAAGTCTTCTTGCAAGGACAGGGGAGGCATACTTTGCAGGGGCCGGCGGCTGCCGGATCGGAAAGCGGCCGACGGACCTGCATCAGAGGGCAATGGAGCTTCTGGGAGCCGAGGTCTTCGAGGAGGACGGCACCATTCGGGCAAAGGCAGATCATCCGAAAGGAGCCGTGCTCTGCTTTCCGAAAAAGAGTGTCGGGGCGACGGAAAATGCGGTTCTTTTTGCTGTCGGAGCGGAAGGTGCAACAAGGCTGGAGCACTGTGCGCGGGAGCCGGAAGTGGTTCATCTCTGCCGGTTTCTTAAGGCCATGGGAGCGGAGATTACCGGCGAGGGGACGGAGCAGATTACCGTTTACGGAAGGCAGGGAAAGAGACTGCTGTCCGGCTGCCGGTATCGTGTTCCGGGTGACCGGATCGCGGCAGGGACGTATCTTCTGATGGGCGCGGCGACGCGGGGGCACCTGACGCTTTCCGGCGCGCCGCTGGACGAAATGGGGGCGGTTCTGTCCCTCTATCAGAAAATAGGTGGACAATATACAAGGAAGAGTGGTACACTGGTAGCAGACAGCAAAAACGTGCAGCATGCTGTTCCGTACGTGGAGACAGAGGAATATCCCGGTTTTCCGACGGATCTGCAGTCGCTGTATCTGGCGGCAGCGATGACGCTGGAAGGAAAGAGCTGTATCTGTGAAAATGTATTTGAGGACCGCCTCCGGACGGCAGAGGAGCTGCAGAAAATGGGCGGTACGCTGCAGATCTGCGGAAAATGGCTGACGGCCGAAAAAAGCCGTCTGCACGGTGCAGAAGTTGTTTCCCAGGATCTTCGGGGCGGCGCGGCACTCGTATCGGCGGCGCTTGCCGCAGAAGGATTTTCCACAATCCGGCAGACAGAACTGATTGAGCGGGGGTATGAACGGTTTCCAGAAACGCTCCGGGAACTCGGAGCCAAGATTATCGTAGAAAAAGAAATATGAGACAGAAAAAAAACCAGAAAAAAGAAGAAAAACAGAAAAATACGGATTCTGACCGGGGTGGTGCTTGGCGTCGGCCTTGCAGGTGCCTTGTTTTTTAATGTGTTCAAAATCCGCAATATCCAGGTGGCGGGGAACACCCGGTATACAAAAGATGAAATCAAAGAGATGGTCGCGGACGACAAGTGGATGAAAAACACGGTGCTTCTTACGACGTTTCATTCGAAGGTTGATATGAGCGATATTCCTTTTATGAACTCCGTGGAGTTTACGTTTGTAAGCTATGACACCATCTGCATCCAGGTAAATGAGAAAAAAGTGGTCGGTTATGTCGAGTACGAAGGCCAGAAGGTCTATTTTGACAAGAACGGCATCGTGCTGGAGTGCGTGGACGAGGAGCAGGAAACACCTGCGGAGGGTGAGCCTTCCGACGGAACCGCCTCCGATGGAACGAGTGCGGATGGATCCCTTACGAGTGAGTCGCTTGCATCCGAAAGCGTATCATCCGATGGCACAGCATCCGAAAGCAGTACGTCCGACGGTGCGCTCTCGGCGGATACGATTAAAAGTGCACGTGTGACAACGACAGACTTTCAGCCGACCCTTTCCGATGTTCCGCTTGTAACAGGACTTACGTTTGACTATGTGACCGTGAACAAGCAGCTCCCGGTTGAAAAACCGGCAGTTTTCCGCACCATGCTCGCACTTACGAGAATGACGGAGAAATACAATATCACGCCGGACAGTGTGGAATTTAATGAGAACAGCGAAATTATTCTGCATTACTATGATACCGTGCGGATTCTGCTTGGAACCGATACGGCGTTAGAAGAAAAGATGACGCGCGTAGCAGCAATCCTGCCGAGCCTTTCCGGTCTTTCCGGAGAACTCCATATGGAGGATTACAAGGACGGCGACAGCAGCTTTGTCTTCTCGAAAGATGTATAAGAGGAAAGGAAAGCCGTCAAAAAAACGCAATAATCCTGAATTTTTTATGAAATACGAAAAAAACAGTTGATTATTTTCCGAAGAAATTATATTATATCTTTATGTATGACCATCAGAATATCAGACTATTTTGAGATAGACAGCAGTTCATAATCAAAAGGAGGAAGTTGAAATTGTTAGAGATCATGACAAATGAGGCAGAATCATCTGCAAAGATTATCGTAATCGGTGTAGGTGGTGCAGGAAATAATGCTGTAAATAGAATGGTGGAGGAATCCATCGGCGGCGTTGAATTCGTTGGAATCAACACCGATAAACAGGCGCTGACCCTCTGTAAGGCACCTACCATTCTCCAGATCGGCGAGAAGCTGACCAAGGGACTGGGCGCAGGAGCAAAACCTGAGGTTGGAGAGAAAGCAGCCGAGGAGAGCATCGAAGAGCTCAAACAGATCATGGAAGGCGCTGATATGGTATTCGTCACCTGCGGTATGGGCGGCGGAACCGGAACAGGTGCAGCACCGGTTGTAGCAGGCGTTGCAAAAGAAATGGGCATTCTGACTGTCGGCGTTGTAACAAAACCGTTCAAATTCGAGGCAAGAACCCGTATGAGCAATGCGCTGATGGGAATCGAAAAACTCGAGGAAAACGTAGATACCCTGATCGTGATCCCGAACGACAAACTTCTTGAAATCGTAGACCGCCGGACAACCATGCCGGAGGCATTAAAGAAAGCAGACGAGGTTCTGCAGCAGGCCGTACAGGGCATCACAGACCTGATCAACCTGCCGGCACTCATCAACCTCGACTTCGCAGATGTTCAGACCGTTATGACCGACAAGGGTATCGCCCACATCGGTATCGGCGAGGCAAAGGGCGACGACAAAGCGCTCGAGGCTGTACAGCAGGCTGTTTCCAGTCCGCTGCTTGAGACCACCATCGAGGGTGCAAGCCACGTTATCATCAACATTTCCGGAGATATCTCCCTTATGGATGCAAATGATGCTGCAAGTTACGTACAGAATCTGGCTGGAGAGGATGCAAACATCATCTTCGGTGCTATGTATGATGATTCTGTTACCGATACAGCGAAGATCACCGTTATCGCAACAGGCCTCAACGATGCAACGGCGAAACAGGCAAGCGTATCCCGCAAAGAGCCGGCAGATGCAAGAAAGAGCGCATTTTCCAGCAGCAGCTTCTCTGCACAGGCAGCCGCTCCGGTACACACTGCTCCGAAAGCTTCCGCTCCGGTACAGCCGCAGCCACAGGTTCAGGTGCAGCCGCAGGTACAGGCTCAGCAGACCATGACAAGCAATGTTCCGAAAAAGGACATCCAGATCCCGGATTTCTTAAGAAACCGCAGATAAGCAAAGAATAATAAGCAAATAACGAATTTACCTCGACACGCCGCAGACCGAAAATGTTGCGGCGTGTCGAAGTTTGTTGATCAAAAAAGAAGGTCATTCTTCCGAAAACGACAAAAAATTCACCCCCTTCCGTCTATAATAGGGTCTGTTAGAAATTCAGACCATGCAAAAGGCGCAGGGGGTGTTTTTTTGCACTATGAGATCTTTCTGGATCTTCTCTTTGCAGAGAATCTTCTGCTGAATTATACTATTCTGCGCCTTTCCTCCTTTCTTCTGAAACGATCTGCCACGCGAAGAAGGAGTTTTGCGGCAGCCGCGCTCGGCGCCGGTTATGCGGTGCTGTATGCCGTGTTTGCACGGTATCTGCCGGGTGCGCTGCTCGCCCTGGTCGGAATCGGAATTACAACAGGGATGGTGAAATCTGGCTGCAGAATCACGACAGTACGGGATCTTGTGGTGGGAATGGCAGGCTATATACTGTCCGGTTTTCTGATCGGCAGTGCATACCGCCTGTTCCGGGAGCTGATGCCGGGAAGGGGAATTTTTCTTTTTCTTCTTTCCGGGAGTGCCGCATATGCGGGAACACTCCTCCTGCTGAAGATCCGAAAGGAGATGCTCCTGGAACACGCCAGGCAGGTTACGGTACAGCTTGTGCAGAATGGGAAATGGAAAAAAGTAAAAGGACTGTACGACACGGGCAATACTTTGCGGGATGCCACAACCAAAAAGCCGGTCTCGGTCGTACCGTACACTGTGATACTCGAATTGTTCCCGGACGAAATGCGGACAGGGATTGCGGCGCTTGCAAGGCACGAGACGGTGCCGGAGCCGGAACGGCTTCTTGCGCTGCAGCCCCGTTACATACCGTTTCGCGGACTGGAAGGCCGGGGCTTTCTGCCGGTGATCCGGATCTCGGAAATGATTCTTGTGACAGAACATACAGCCAGGCACATAAGCGGACCGCTGATTGCGCTTGGCGGAGAAAATAGTTCATCTCCCAGGGGCTATGAAATAATTTTGCATCCAGATCTCATGGAAGGACAGGAGGAATGAAGTATGCTGCAGGCTGCACTGCCAAACGGATTCCGGCTTCGTATGCTGCCGCGGTCCGTGCCGGCTGTATTTCGTCAGACAGGAGAAATTTTTTATGTCGGGGGCACAGATGTTCTCCCGGCGCCTTTGGAAGGACAGGAGGAGGCCGATGCGATTGCGGGGCTTTCCGATCCGGAAAACGAGACGGCAAGGAGCGAGCTGATCGAACACAACCTGCGTCTCGTCGTCTACATTGCACAGAAATTTGATAATACAGGAGTTGGTGTGGAGGATCTGATTTCGATTGGAACCATCGGCCTCATCAAGGCAATTAACACGTTCAATCCGGAAAAAAAGATCAAGCTTGCCACGTACGCGTCCCGGTGCATTGAGAACGAGATTCTGATGTATCTGCGGAGAAATAACAAGACACGGATGGAGGTCTCGATCGATGAGCCGCTCAATGTAGACTGGGATGGAAATGAGCTTCTTTTGTCGGATATCCTCGGAACGGAGGAGGATGTGATCTATCAGGGGCTCGAGCAGGAGGCGGAACACCGCGTGCTGGGAAGCGCAATCAGCAAGCTCTCTGAGCGGGAGCAGGTGATCGTGAAACTCCGGTTTGGCATCAATATGCCAGAGGGGCGGGAGAAAACGCAGAAAGAAGTCGCGGATCTTCTTGGAATTTCACAGTCGTATATTTCGCGGCTGGAAAAACGGATTATGAAACGGCTGCGGAAAGAGATTGCGCGGTATGAATAGAGCATAAAAATGCCCTGCCCGGAGGAAAAACCATTGTTTTGGTCCCGGGCAGGACATGATTTGCTGCTTGTCTTAAGAAATGATCGTTTTATCGTGTTTCAAAACGGCATACGCTGCAGGCGTGCGGAGCAAGAGAAGCAGAAAAACCGCCGTTTAAAGAAAGTGCTTTACCGCTCCAGAGTTCTTTCGCCGCAACAGACTCCAGTGGGCAGTCTGCATCGGCAAGTGTGGAAGAAACCGTCTGCGGTGCATCCGAAAGATTAAAAAGTGCAACGTAGGTTGTTCCGGTTGTGTCATCCTTTGCATACCACACAGCTTCATTGTCTGTACGCGTGATCTGATGCGGACGAACGGACGGAGGCAGCATCGCGAGAATATCCGTGTTCGTAAGAAGTGCCAGTGTATCGTCATCGAGAAGCGTCATTTCGGCACCGAGCATCAGTGGAGAGCCGAAGAGACACCAGAGTGTCATCATCGTTTTCTGCTCATCCGGGGTAAAATACGTATGATGTTCTGTAGCAAAACCTTTTCCGAGTTCGCCAAGCGGCAGCATATCACAGTCCGGATAACAGCCGGCAGAGACGTGGCTCTGCCAGAGCTCGCAATGCTGGAACATATCCTTTAACTGTGCCCAGTTGTCCCAGAAATCATCGGTGATGCGCCAGAGATTCGCGTGCTTTTCATAGAACCATGCTTTCTCTATGAGCGCAGGTCCCGGAGACAGAGAGAGGACGATCGGCCGTCCGCATTTTTGGATGGCATTCGAGAGCATCTCGATCTCATGCGCAGCTGCAAACGGATTTTTGTGCATGTTGGTATTACAGATATCATCGCATTTAATGTAATCAACACCCCAGGAAGCGTAGAGCTCCAGCAGGGAATCATAGTAAAGCTGTCCTTCCGGAAGATCGCGTACACCGTACATATCCGGATTCCAGCCGCAGATGACCGTAGGATCGACAACGTGTTCAGCACCAAGAGAACTGTTCTTGATCTTTCCGTGATGATGTGCAGCGATTCGCGGAATACCGCGCATGATGTGAATTCCGAATTTCAGCCCCAGACTGTGTACATAGTCGGCAAGTGGTTTAAAGCCGGAACCGTCTGCAGAAGATGGAAAACGTTCGGGATCCGGCAGCAGACGGGAGTATTCGTCCATTTCCAGTTCAGAGAATGGAATATACTGATACCGGTCGCGCATGGAACCGGCCTTTTTTGCATACCACTGGATATCCACTACAATATACTCCCAGCCATATGCTTTTAAGTGCTTTGCCATATAGTCGGCATTTGCCTTTACCGCAGCCTCGTCCACGGTTGTATCATAGTAATCGTAGCTGTTCCAGCCCATCGGTGGGGTTGGTGCACATGTATTTTTGTTTGTCAGATGCATAAGAAAAAACTCCTTTCTAAAGCAATGCTTGTTTTTTTCTGATAAGAAAAGTATAATAAAGGACATAGTGCAAAACAAGAAGACAAACCGGATAAAAGAGGTAATTTTTTGATGGAAGATCTGATCGGAGTATATGGAATCCTGGATCTGGATCACTGGCCGAACGCTCCGTTTTTGCTGCTGGACGGCGGGGTGGAAAAGAGATGGAAGGAACCGTATGCATTTCATAATACAGACCGCGGAACATATTCCGGATGGCTGATGCAGTATACGCTTTCGGGAACAGGATGGTTTGAAAAAAACGGAAAAACGTATGAAATGCGTCCCGGGAGAGGATTTTTGTGTCAGATTCCGGAGAATAGCAGATATTATCTGCATCCGGAATCCGAAGAACCATGGATTTTTCTGTATTTTCATTTTCGTGGAAGTGCAGTGTCCTATGCGGCAGAACGACTGTTTGAAAAAACAGGAGATGTTTTTTATGCGGATGCAGATAGCGAGCCAATTCGGACTGCACTGCAGATGCATCGAAAACTGAAAAACGGTTACCGGTCGGAACCGTATGAATGCGGTGTGTTTTTGTATCAGTTTTTTTGTTCTCTTCTGCGGGAGGTACAGCGTCCGGAGCGGAAGCAGACACATTTTTTTGTTCGGGAAGCGATACGGCAGATGGATACCGACTGCGCATCTGTGCAGGGGATTGAACAGCTGGCAGAACAGAGCCGGGTTTCCTTTGCCCATTTTACGAGATGCTTCCGGGAGGAAACAGGCGTTTCTCCCATGCAGTATCTTCAGGAAGCGAGAATTCGCAAAGCGATGACGCTGCTCTTGAATACCGGAAAGAGTGTGGAAGAGATTGCAGCAGAAACCGGATTTTCCAGTGGAAACTATTTTGGAAAAGTATTCCGTCACCATATGGGAATCTCGCCGTCGGCATACCGGAAAGAACGGCAGAACGGTGCTGTCTGAAGTCTTGGTTTTGTACGAAGATGTACTTGCGGAGAAATTCCGGGAGTATGGAAGAAAAAAGGGAGGAACAAAAAGAAATGGAACGAGAAACATTCCAATCGCGCCTTGGCTTTCTTCTGCTTTCGGCAGGATGTGCCATCGGCATCGGAAATGTATGGAAATTTCCGTATATGGTAGGAAACAACGGAGGCGGCATTTTCGTGCTGTTTTACCTGCTGTTCCTTGCCATCATGGGAGTTCCGATTCTGTCGATGGAGCTTGCCATCGGAAGAGGAAGCAAAAAGAGTACCGTGCGCGCGTATGGGGAACTGGAAAAGAAAGGGCAGAAGTGGCATATCCACGGATACGTTGCCCTCATCGGAAACTATCTGCTGATGATGTTCTACACCGTCGTTGCAGGCTGGATGCTGTACTATTTCTACAGCTTTTTAATCGGAAAATTCAGCGGCCTGACAGGCGACGCCGTAACCGGAAAATTCAACGAGATGCTTTCATCTCCGTCGATTCTTGTCATTACCATGCTGATTATTACAATTGCAGGCTTTCTGATCTGTTCGGTGGGTCTGCAGAACGGCGTGGAGCGTGTTACAAAGGTGATGATGATCGTGTTGATGGTCATCATGATTTTCCTTGCGGTTTACAGCTTTACGATGCCGGGTGCCAAAGAGGGACTGAAATTCTATCTGGTGCCGGATATGCAGCAGATCGAACAGGTGGGACTGTTCCACATTATCACAAACGCGATGAGCCAGGCATTTTTTACGCTGAGCCTTGGTATCGGCGCGATGCTGATTTTCGGCAGCTACTTAAACGGCGGAAAATCCCTGCTCGGCGAGGCAGTCAGCATTGCAGCGCTCGATACGTTTGTAGCGATTACCGCAGGCCTCATCATTTTCCCGGCGTGCTTCTCCTACAACGTACAGCCGGACAGCGGCCCGAAGCTGATCTTTATGACGCTGCCGCACATTTTCACCTCGATGAAGGGCGGACGGATTTTCGGAAGCTTCTTCTTCCTGTTCCTGTTCTTTGCGGCGCTGTCTACCATCATCGCTGTATTTGAGAATATCATGTGCTGTTTTTCTGAGATTTTCGGCGTTTCCAGAAAACAGTCAGCCATCATCAACTGCATTCTGGTGATCTTAGGATCCCTGCCGTGTGCACTCGGCTACAATGTGTGGTCCGGATTCCAGCCGCTCGGCGCAGGAAGCACCGTTCTTGATCTTGAGGACTTTATCGTCAGCAACCTTCTGCTGCCGGTCGGCTCTCTGATTTACCTTCTGTTCTGTACTTCAAAATGGGGCTGGGGCTTCAAAAACTACCAGGCAGAGGCAAATAAGGGCGGGGGCCTGAAAGTGCCGGACTGGGTACGGGTTTATCTTTCTTATATTCTGCCGTTGCTGCTTCTGGTATTAATTGTCCAGGGACTGATCGGATAAGACAGGAACAAAAAGGTCAATATCAGACGAAAAAAAGATAAGAAAAGAACTGGAAAAAAAGCCAGGAATACGAGATAATAAAAGACAAGAGACCAGAACAGGTGCCGGGACCCGGAAGTATCAGGTGTCCCGGCACTTGTCGGATCAGAAAGGATACAGGAGAAAGGGGAACAAAATGGGAAAATTTACACCACTGGATTTCAACAAATATGCAGCACTGGCCCGTCAGGCAGCGGCAGAAGGCTGTGTACTTCTGAAAAACGAAAATGAGGCACTCCCGCTTCGAAAAGGAGACAAAGTGGCTGTTTTCGGAAGAATTGCATTCCACTATTATAAGAGCGGACTTGGCTCCGGCGGTCTTGTCAATACGAAATACGTTGTCGGTATTCTGGATGCCTTAAAAGAAGAAAAAGACATTACACTCGACGAGAATCTTCTTGGAACATACGAAAAATGGATCGAGAAAAATCCGTACGACGAAGGACAGGGCTGGGGCAAGGTGCCGTGGTCCCAAAAAGAGATGGAGCTGACCGACGAGATCGTGGAGAGTGCAAAAGGCGCCGATGCAGCCATCGTTGTTGTAGGCCGTACCGCAGGTGAGGATCAGGACAACAAAAATGAGGCAGGCAGCTATCTCTTAACCGATACTGAAAAAGAGATGGTAGAAAAAGTCAGCAAAGCATTTGCAAGAACAATCGTTGTGCTGAACGTCGGAAACATTATCGACATGAAATGGGTGAAAGAGTGCAATCCGGCAGCTGTTCTCTATGTATGGCAGGGTGGTCAGGAAGGCGGAAACGGTGTTGCCGATGTACTGATGGGAAGAGTCAATCCGTGCGGTAAGCTGACCGACACGATTGCAGAGAATATCGAGGACTATCCGTCCCAAAGCTGCTTCGGCGATCTGACCCGCAATGAGTACAAAGAGGATATCTACGTCGGATACCGCTACTTTGAGACCTTTGCAAAAGAGAAAGTATTGTATCCGTTCGGTTTTGGTCTTTCCTATACGACATTTGCCGTGACCGCAGAGGCAGAAGAGAAAGATGTTGACAATGTAACCGTGACGGCAACCGTTGAAAATACCGGCAAAACGGATGGTAAAGAGGTTGTTCAGGTTTATGTAAAAGCTCCGCAGGGTGTTCTTGGAAAACCATCCCGCGCACTCGTCGGTTTTGCAAAGACCGGTGTTCTTGCACCAGGCGCAAAAGAGACGCTGACGATCGATGTGACCAAAGAGAGCTTTGCATCCTACGATGACAGCGGTGCAACCGGCCACAAATCCTGCTACGTACTCGAAGAGGGCAGTTATGAGTTCTACGTCGGAAGCGATGTCAGAAGCGCAGCCTTTGCCGGTGCATACGAGCAGCCGTTCAAAGTGGTTGAGATCCTGACCGAGGCTATGGCTCCGGTAGAAGCATTTGAGCGCATGAAAGCTGTTCCGGGCGAAGACGGAACGTTAAAACCGGGATATGAGGCAGCTCCTCTGCGCACCGTAGATCCGATCGAGCGCATGAAAGAAAACCGCATGGAGCCGATCACCTATACCGGTGACAAAGGCTACAAGCTCGGTGATGTCCTGGATAAGAAAGTAACGATGGAAGAGTTCGTGGCACAGCTTTCCGATGAAGATCTGATCTGCATCTTCCGCGGCGAGGGCATGTGCAGCCCGAAGGTTACTCCGGGAACCGCAGCAGCATTCGGCGGCCTGACACCGGAACTGCAGGAATTCGGTATTCCGGCAGCCTGCTGTACCGACGGCCCGTCCGGACTCCGCTTTGACTGCGGAACGAGAGCCTTCTCCATGCCGAACGGAACCCTGCTTGGCTGTACGTTTGACCTTCCGCTGGTAGAAGATCTGTACGAGATGACAGGACGCGAGATGAGACAGAACCGTGTCGATGCCTTGCTCGGACCTGGTATGAATATTCACAGAAACCCGCTGAACGGCCGTAACTTTGAGTATATCTCCGAGGATCCGTACCTGACCGGATGGATCAGTGCCGTACAGATTCTTGGTATGGAAAAATCCGATGTAACCGGAACCATCAAACATTTCTGTGCAAATAACCAGGAGTCCAACCGACATCATGTGGACGCCGTTGTTTCCGAGCGTGCCCTGCGTGAAATCTATCTGAAGGGATATGAAATCGCAGTCAAAGAAGGCGGCGCAAGATCCATCATGAGCACTTACGGACCGGTCAACGGCATCTGGACTGCAGGAAATTACGATCTTCTGACCACGATTCTGCGCGGCGAGTGGAACTACGACGGCTTCGTTATGACTGACTGGTGGGCAATGTCAAACCGTGAGGGATATGAAGCAACCAAAACAACCCATGCACCGATGGTATCTGCCGGAAACGATGTCTTCATGGTATGCACCGACTGCTCCGATATGGGACAGGACGATGTGAAAGAGGCACTGGAAAACGGCGAGATCACAAGAGGCGACCTGCAGAGAAATGCGATGAATGTCCTGCATTTCATCCTTGGAACTCCAAGCATCTTACGGTTCCTGGACCGCATCAGCGAGGAAGAGAAAGAAGCACAGGAGCAGATGGGCGACAACGATTTCGTTGCAGCAGATCTTGTAACATACGAGGCAGATCCGGCAACGGGAGATGTTGTGATTGACGCATCCGCATGGAACACGAAAAAAGGAAACAGTGAAGTATGCGGTGTTACGATTCTGGCTGACAAGATGGGAACGTACGATATCGAAATCGAGATGAAATCCGATCTGGAAGACCTCGCACAGCTGCCGGTAACCGTGTACATCGACAATATCGTAAAAACTATGATCAGCATCCGCGGAACAAAAGGTGAGTGGATCAAAGAGACGAGAGACCTTGGCTTCTTCTTCGGCCCGAACCACTACCTGAAGCTGTACTTCGGCGCAAATGGTCTGGAGCTTGGAAAGATCCGCCTGAAGTTAAGAGAAGGCATGGAAGTACTGAGCAAACACGAGGAATAAATAAAAAAAGAAATACAGAGAAAAACCGGAACCCGGGAGCCGCTGTTTGAAAGCGGTGCCGGGTTCCGGTTTTTCGTATGAAAGAAGATTTTTATGGAAGAAGCTGTTTTTTAGTGAAGCTCGTCCTCATCCACATCAATCACATTGTCATCGTGCAGGATTTTCTGCTGGTTGATCTCGGTCTGGATGACGTTTTTGATCCGGCGTTTTGCGCGGCCCATGTAGTAGGTGGTGACAAGATCGGAAATGCCGCTGTAGACAAGGCAGATACCGATGAAAATGTTTGTGGTTGCAACGGCATCAAACGGATTGGTACAGATGATGATGCCGAGAACGCTGGTTAAAAGAGCCAGCAGGAACTCAAGCCACCATTTTTCCAGCCCTGTTTTTTTGAGGTTGAACGCCTTCTGAATGCTGAGCAGTCCGTTTGCCAGAAGGATGATACCGATGACAACCGGGATGAATGCGATTACAAGGTCACTTTCAAAGATAACGAAGCAGCCGAACAGAATCAGTACCAGGGCAACGAACAGATCGTAGCGGAAGAAAAACGGCTCGCCGCGGCTTGCAATGTAGCGGATCAACGCAACAACGCCGCCAAACAGGAGCAGTGCTCCGGCGATATAACAGATCAGCAAACTCGTTTTTACGGGGTAGACGATCAGCACGATACCTAGTATAATAGAGACAGCGGCTGAAAGCAGGAAACTGTTTTTCACATCCTGAAAAAATTGTTTCATAAGGATTCTCCTTTCCACTTGAATGTGGTTTTTCGTTTGCTTTTATAGTAGCTTTTCAAAGCAGAAAAAGCAATGGACAAATTGAAAAAAATGTACGAAGAAATGGAATCGTGAAACGGAAGAAAGAGAGGGTAAAAAAGATGCAGGACGAACAGAAAAAGTTCCAGGAGAAGCTCTCCGAATTGCTGTCCTACGCCAGAGACCATGAAAATAAAGTAACGATGAAAGAAGTCAGAGACTTTTTTGAAGACTTTGCACTGGATGAGCAGAAAGTCACCTTTGTCTGCGAATATCTGACGATGGAGCAGGTCGATGTGGCAGATTATGAGCCGGGCGTCGTGCCGGAGGAGACCGAAAAGAAAGAAAAACCGGAGTTTACCGAGGATGGAGCTGCGTGCCTTACAGCAGTATCTTGACGAACTGCCGGAGACAGGAACACCGTCGGAGGAAGAAACGGCAGAGCTTTACCGGAAAGCGGCAGAGGGCGATTCCCTTGCAAAGAGCATGCTCGTGCAGCTCTGGCTTCCGAAAGTTATTGAGACCGCAAAAGAAATGCACACCCGCGATTTCTTCCTGATGGATCTGGTGCAGGAGGGAAATGTCGGACTTTTAGTAGCGCTGGAGTCCGTTGTAAAAGCTGAGACGGCGGAGCAGGCGATTGATGCGGCTGTGCGTGAGACGATCAGCGATTTCATGGAAGAACACAGAGTTCAGAAACATAAGGACAATACTGTAGTCAATAAAGTAAACCGCTTAAAAGACGCCATCGAGGAACTCTCCGACGGCGATGACATGGATTTCAGTGTGGCAGAGCTTTCCGCGTATCTTGACATGTCCGTGGAAGAGATTGAGGATATTCTGCGGATTGCAGGCGAAGAGCCGTAACAAAAGGCTGGTATTTGCACAGAAACTGTGTGAATTGGCAATAAAACAAAAGCAAAGGAGAAAAATACAATGGTACATCATATTGTTATGTGGAAATTCAAACCGGAAGTAGAGGATGCAAAGAAACCGGAGCTGAAAAAAGCGATGGCAGAGAACCTGAAAAGCCTGGTCGGCAAAGTGCCGGGATTGTTGACGGTTGACTTTGTAGAAGCACCGCTTGCATCTTCCACCCATGATATGGCACTTGTCACAACCCTGGAAAAAGCAGAGGATGTAGCTGTATATGCAAAACATCCAGAGCACGTAAAAGTAGCAGACACCTATGTACGTCCGTACACAACGGAGCGTGCGGCACTCGATTACGAAGAGTAAAAACAAGCACGGACTTTAGCTCGTTGCCCGTGTAAATAAAAAAGTATCCCGCTTCCCCAAAAGGAACGGGATACTTTTTTTGTGCCGAGAGGATCAATTCCTGATCTGGTGAATACGTTTCATTTAAGTGTTTTTCTGTTCTTCCTTCTGCAGTTCGTCAATTGTAAGCAGCAGCTCATCGATGGAAACCTCTTCGTCCTTCGGATCTTCCGTAAATTCTCTGACCAGTTCTTCGTACGTTCTTCTTCTGTGTTCCAGCGCTTTCCGCGACCGCTCCCGCCGGATGCGGCGGACATACCGCAGGCGGAGGACAAAGAGCAGAATCAGAACGAGAAGGACAAACGGCATCGCCAGAAAAACAGGATCTGCCTTCCGGATACGGGCAAAAAGGGATGCACCGGCCGAGGCAAGATGGCGGAACCAGGAAGCGGCATGCACAGTGCCTTTCCAGAACGCTGCGAAATGGGAAGCCACAGATGAGAAGGAAACCGTGGATGATGCCGGTGCTTTGGAAATGGCCGGTTCCGGTGTCTGGGTTATGGCCGGTGTTTCGGTCGGCGTCGCAGTGGCAGTCGGCGTCGGTGTCGCCGTCGGAACCGGTTCAAACGTTACGGCAAGGGTATGATCCTTCTGGATATCGGAAAATGTGTAGCTGTCCGGATATTCCGTCACCGGCAGATACAAGCCGTCCACCGAGAGCTTCGCGAGCCGGAAGCCTTCGTCTGCCGTGTAGGAAACGGTTTTTTCCTCTCCGCGGGAAACTTCCCCGCCCTCGGACACCGAGCCATGCTCCGCCGCGGAAGTGGAAACCGTGAACAGATACGGCACCCGGGTGCGGTAGAACTGCACGTACCGTCCACCATCTGCCTTTGTTACGTTTACAATCGCAATAAATTCCCCAGGATTTGTCTCGCAGAGGCCCTCTGGTTCATTGATGGTGATATCGTCGGAAAAGCCAAAATCAACCGTGTCGTCCGCAAGCAGTGTTTTCTGCGAGAGCGAGTATGTCTGGATAAAGTTTCCGATTCCGAGATGCATCGTCAGCGGAAAAAGAAAAAAGAGATCGCCGGAAACACAGAGATCCTGAAAGTTTTCCATGTAAAAATCGAAGGGATACGTGCCCCAGTCATCCACCACCTGAAGTGAGGCATCGAGGAGTTTAAAGCCGTAGCCGCCGTCCGCATCGGTCTGGATCAGATAGCCGCCGGTGGAGGGAAGATAATCAATACCGAGAATATTGTAGCTTGTCGAGAGCTGGATCCGCTCTTTCTGCTCGAGAGTATCCGGGTCGAGGCGGAAGATACATCCGTAATTGGAAGCATCCGGGCTGCTGTAGCCGCTCACGAGGATTTCATGTGTGACGGGATTGTATGCCATACCGTTTGCGTGAGCAAAGTCTGCGTCCCTTACCTGATGCGCGAGGGAATACTGCGTAACGGGATTTCCGTCTGCGTCTGTATCATTTTTATAGTAGGCAGAGACTACGTCCGGCTCTGTCGTCAGATCATTAAAATTTTCGATGCAGATGATATAATCTTCCGTCGCACAGACGGACTGCACCGCGCCGTTGCTGCCGAGAATCGGATATTCCCCGACCAGTTCCCAGGAGGCACCGGTAAACGGCGTACTGGAGGCAAAACCAGCCTGACAGAGTATGGGATGAGCGAGGAAGAGAAAAATACCCAGAAAAAGGGCAAGAAAAAAACGGCCGGATTTCTTGCCAGTGGGAGATTTTATCGAAAAATTTGTAAATGCAAGCCGCATATGATGTGTAGGTCCTTTCTTACAGAAAAAAGGTGAACTTTTTCTGTCATCCTATCTTACCACGGAACCGGCGGAAAGTAAATGAAGGAGGGATGGAGATTTTCTTACATATCGTTTAAGAAAATGTAATAATTTTGTAGTGTTTGCCGATGCAAAGTAGTTGTAAACATTTTGCCGTCTTGGTAAAATAAACATAACAGAATTCAGAAAATTGTGAAGAAAAAGGAAAGGCGGAGAACCGATGATTAGAATCAAAGATATAGCAGACCGCGCAGGGGTCAGCCCGACGACGGTTTCGAATGTAATACACGGAAAGACAGGGCGCGTCTCGAAGGCAACGGTCGAGAAAATCAACCGGATTTTAAAGGAGATGGAGTACGTGCCGAGTATCAGCGCGCGTATACTGGCGAACAACAGCTCCGGTCTCATTGGTGTGGCGCTTGGTTTCATGAAGAAAGGAAATGCTTCTTCCTTTGAGGATCCCTTTGTGTCGGCAATGCTTGGAAACCTGGAGTATCAGATCCGGGAACACGGCTACTATATGATGCTGGTTGCGCGCCATGAGAAGGACGATATTATGCAGCAGGCGCTCGGCTGGAATTTTGACGGCATGATTGCGATGGCCCTGAGTGAAAAGGAGATAGCAGAGCTTTCGGAACGTCTCGGGAAACCACTGGTAACCATTGATCAGTATCTCCCGCCGGAACTTGGCGTCCGCTCCATTACGATGGATGACCGCGGCGGTGCGTACCAGATGAGCCAGTACCTGATTGGAAAGGGGCATAAAAAATTTCTCTTTCTATCTGACTGCGATCTCGGTGTTGACCACTATCGGTGGCTCGGTGTGCGTCAGGCGATGGAGGAGGCGGGAATTGAGGACTTCGAGAGTCGCCATATTGTGATACCATGGGATCCGGAGCAGAGGGAGAAGGCATATGAGGAGATGCTTCCGCTCTTCAAAAAACAGACAGCGCTCTTTTTTTCATCGGATTACTATGCACTTGAAGCATCCAACTTTCTGCAGAACAGGGGAATAAAGGTTCCGGAGGAAATTTCAATTGCGGGCTTTGATGATGTTACCTATGCGACACTTGCGCGTCCGAAGCTGACTACCGTACATCAGATGGTGGATGGAAAAGCACGCCGTGCCGTAGAAGTCCTGATGCACCTGATCCAGGATGAGCCGGTACAAAAAGATATTCCGCCATTGCCGACAACACTGGTGGAACGGGAGTCGGTAAGAGATCTGACAAAGTAAATAGTTACCAAATTTGCAGAAAAACTCTTGTAAAAACTGCTGGTTTTGCGCAAAACTATTGAAAAATCACCGTGAGGTATGGTAAACTGTGTTTGCAAACGACAGAATCAAAGAACCAGACACGTTCTGGGGATGAAATAAAGGAGGTAAAAAAATGGACAAAAAATGGTGGAAAGAAGCCGTAGTGTATCAGATTTATCCGCGCAGCTTTATGGACAGCAACGGAGATGGTGTCGGCGATTTAAATGGTATCACATCCCGTCTGGATTATCTGAAGGATCTTGGCGTGGATGTTATCTGGCTGTCTCCGGTGTACCAGTCACCAAACGATGACAATGGATATGATATCAGCGATTACCAGGCAATCATGCAGGAATTCGGAACAATGGAGGATTTTGACCGCATGCTTTCGGAGATGCATAAAAGAGGCATCAAGCTGGTCATGGACCTTGTTGTCAATCATACCTCAGACGAACACAAATGGTTCGTGGAGAGCCGCAAATCGAAAGAAAACCCGTACCGCGACTATTACATCTGGCGTGATGCAAAAGAGGGAAAAGAGCCAAACAACTGGGGAAGCTGCTTCTCCGGCTCCGCATGGAAATACGATCCGCAGACCGAGATGTATTACCTGCATCTGTTTTCCACGAAGCAGCCTGACCTGAACTGGGAAAACCCGACCGTAAGAAAAGAAGTTTTCGATATGATGAACTGGTGGTGCGAGAAAGGCATCGACGGCTTCCGTATGGATGTCATCAGCATGATCTCCAAACCGGAAGGACTGCCGGATGGAAAGATTCCGGAAGGCGGACTCTACGGTGACTCCGGCTGCGTAAACGGACCGCATGTTCATGAGTATCTGCAGGAGATGAACAAGGAAGTCCTTTCCAAATATGATCTGATGACGGTCGGTGAGTGTGCCGGTGTCACGATCGAGGAGGCAGAAAAATATGCATCCGCAGACGGCAAAGAGCTCAGCATGGTATTCCAGTTCGAGCTGGTTGAGCTGGCAAGCGGAAAATACGGCAAATGGACGGACAAACGCGTACCGCTCAAAGATTTCAAACGCGTCATGACAGCATGGCAGACGGAGCTTGAGGGCAAGGCATGGAACAGCCTCTTCCTTGGAAACCACGACCAGCCGCGCTGCCTGTCCCGTTTCGGCGATGATTCACCGGAATACCGTGTGGTAAGCGCCAAAATGCTGGCTACCTGCCTTCATATGATGCAGGGTACCCCGTACGTATACCAGGGCGATGAGCTCGGCATGAAGAACGTTCCGTTCCACGATCTGTCCGAATTCCGCGATATTGAGAGCATCAACGCGTTTCACGAGCTGACCGGAGCCGGAAAAGTAGCGCCGGACGATATGATGCGCTACCTGAACCTGCGCGGAAGAGACAATGCAAGAACTCCGATGCAGTGGGATGATACCGCTTCGGCAGGATTTACCACAGGAACCCCGTGGATCAAAGTCGGACCGGATTACGAGACCGTCAATGCAAAAAATGAGATGGCGGATCCGGATTCTGTATACAATTATTACAAGAAACTGATTCATCTCCGGAAAGAGAAGGATATCATGGTTTACGGAACGTACGAGCTGCTCGATCCGGAGGACGAGGCACTGTATGTATATACCAGAACCTTAGGCGATCAGAAACTCCTCGTGATGTGCAATTTTACAAAAGAGGAGCAGGAGTACACGGTTCCAGAAACCTTTGCGGGAGCAGAGGTACTGATCAGCAACTATCCGCAGGACGGCGCGGCAGCAGGGACACGAAAACTGCGCGCGTATGAGGCGGTTGTTCTGCAAACAAAATAAAAAATGCAGAGGAATCTGTGACAGAACGAACTTTTGCCACAGATTCCTGTTCTCAAAATGTGGCAAAAACCGGTAAGATAAGAAAGGGGAAAACAAAACATGAAATCATATCTGAAAATGGAGACACATCCGCTTGCAGATCCGAAGAATGTAGTAAAGGGCGATAAATATCGTATCACGGTGCTGACGGAGCATCTTCTTCGGATGGAATACAGTGAGGACGGTGAATTTATCGATGCGGCATCCCAGACGGTTGTAAACCGTGATTTTCCAGCAGTGGAATTTTCCGTCAAAGACACAGGCGATGAGCTGGAGCTGCGTACAAAGTATCTGCAGCTGAATTACAACAAAAAGGCATTCTCTGCAAACGGACTTTCCTGCAAAACAACGGCAGTCGGCATCAGTTCTGTACCGGCATGGCATTACGGAGATCCGACACAGGATCTTGGAGGAACGGCCCGTACGCTTGATCAGGTCAACGGAGCATGCGAACTGGAACCTGGTATCATGTCCTGGTTTGGTTCCGCTGTTCTGGATGATTCGAAGTCGCTTCTGATGACAGAGGACGGTTGGGTGACCCCGAGAAAGAAAGGAGTGCAGGATCTGTACTTCTTCGGCTATGGCTGGAATTTCCGCCTGGCATTAAAGGATTTCTACCACCTTTGCGGCAAAACTCCGATGCTTCCGAGATTTGCACTTGGAAACTGGTGGAGCCGTTACTGGCGTTACAGTGAAGCATCTTATATGAAACTGATGGAAGACTTCGACAAAGAGAACGTTCCATTCTCGGTTGCTGTTATCGATATGGACTGGCACCGTGTAGACGATGTGGATCCAAAATACGGCAGCGGCTGGACCGGCTATAGCTGGAATAAAAAACTCTTCCCGGATCCGGAGCGTTTTCTTGGAAAACTCCATGCACGTGGCATGAAGACAACACTGAACGTCCATCCTGCAGACGGAATTCGTGCGTATGAGGACTGCTATCCGGAAGTAGCAGAAGCTATGGGAGTGGATGCAAAAAAAGAAGAGCCGGTCAATTTTGACATTGCGGATCCGAAATTTGTTGATGTATATTTCGACAAAGTCCATCATCCGATGGAAAAAGAGGGCGTCGATTTCTGGTGGATTGACTGGCAGCAGGGACAAAGTACCAAGATCGAGGGTCTTGATCCGCTGTGGATGCTGAATCACTATCATTTCCTTGATAGTGGAAGAGACGGAAAACGTCCGATGACCTTCTCCCGCTACGCAGGACCCGGCTCCCACCGCTATCCGGTCGGATTTTCCGGAGACACTCACATCACCTGGGAATCACTGGATTTCCAGCCATACTTTACTAGCACAGCCTCCAACATCGGCTATGGATGGTGGAGTCATGATATCGGCGGCCATATGCTTGGCTACCGTGACGATGAGCTTGAAGCAAGATGGTATCAGTACGGAGTATTTTCTCCGATCAATCGTCTGCACAGCTCTAACAGTGCCTTCAGTGGAAAAGAGCCTTGGAACTTCAGTATGGAAGTGCGCAGCACGATGGATGATTTCCTCCGTCTGCGTCATAAACTGGTGCCGTATCTGTATACGATGAACTACCGTGCATGGAAAGAGGACACACCGATCGTTGTTCCGATGTATTATGATTACCCGGAGACGGTTTTCTGGGGCAAAAATCAGGCACCGAATCAGTACTTCTTCGGAAGCGAGCTGATGGTAACACCGGTGACAACGAAATGCATTCCGGAGCTGAAGCGTGCAAAAACAAAGGTGTGGCTGCCGGAAGGTACGTGGTTTGATTTCTTCAACGGAATGATTTACGAGGGTGGCAGAAGTATGGATCTGTACCGTACGCTCGAGGAGATCCCGGTTCTTGCGAAAGCAGGTGCGATTATCCCGATGACAGAGAAGATCAGTGCGCTGGATGTAGAATCCAACCCGGATGAGCTGACGGTACGCGTTTACGCGGGCGCGGACAATACATTTGCCCTGTACGAGGATGACAATACTACCATGGCATATGAGAAGGATGACTGTGCAAAAACATCGATGACGCTCGACTGGGGTGCGCGGAAATTTACGATTGCACCGGTTGAGGGCAATCAGAGCCTTGTTCCGGAAAGCAGAATGTACTGCGTAGAATTCGGCGGAAGTACGGCAAAAGAAGCGAAGGTCTTTGTAAACGGCGTGGAAGCGGATGCAGAAGTCAAAGAGAAAGACGGACTTCTTACGATCGCGGTAACAGATGTAAAACCGCAGGATACCGTGACAATCTGTCTGCCGGAAGATACGGAGATTGCAAAGAACGATGTCATGACACGTGCGATGGATCTGTTGCTGCACGCCGAAATCAGCTACATCACCAAAGAGCAGATCGCAAATCTTCTTCACAAAGCAGACGGAAAGGTAGCAATTCTGGCTGCAGAGCTGCAGAGCATGGAACTTTCAAATGATCTGCGCGGTGCGCTGCTGGAGATCATTACGGCATAAATTGCTGCAGAAAAACACGATTTGATTTACAGAAAAAGAATTCTGTGATACGATACATACAAAGAAAAGGAAGAGAGCGTGGCAGTGGATTCTGTCAGGCTCTCTTCTTGAAATGTGAGACAGGAGGATTTTTAAACGTGGGAAAATACATCATGGCACTTGATGCCGGCACAACGAGCAACCGCTGTATTCTGTTTGATCAGAAAGGACAGATCGTAAGCCTTGCGCAGAAGGAGTTTACCCAGCGTTTCCCGAAACCGGGCTGGGTGGAGCACGATGCCAATGAAATCTGGTCCACGATGCTCGGTGTAGCCGTGGAGGCAATGCAGAAAGCGGGTGCGTCATACGAGGATATCGCGGCAATCGGCATTACAAACCAGAGAGAGACGACGATCGTCTGGGACAAAAAGACGGGAGAGCCGGTCTACAATGCAATTGTATGGCAGTGCCGCAGAACATCGGAATACTGCGATTCCTTGATGGAGCGCGGACTGGTTGACCGTTTCCGGGAGAAAACAGGTCTTGTGATCGATGCGTATTTTTCAGCCACGAAGCTGAAATGGATTCTAGATGAAGTTCCGGGCGTGCGCGAGCGGGCGGAGCGAGGCGATCTCTATTTCGGAACGGTGGAGACGTGGCTGATCTGGAAGATGACAAAGGGAAAGGTACATGTCACCGATTACACCAACGCGTCCCGTACAATGCTGTTCAATATCCATACCCTGAAATGGGATGAGGATATCTTAAAAGAGCTGAACATTCCGCTCTGTATGCTGCCGGAAGTCCGCCCGTCGAGCTGTGTCTACGGGGAGACGGCATCCACATATTTCGGCGGCCCGATTCCGATTGCGGGAGCAGCGGGAGACCAGCAGGCGGCGCTGTTCGGCCAGACCTGCTATGCGCCGGGCGAAGCGAAAAATACATACGGAACAGGCTGCTTCCTGCTGATGAACACGGGAGAAAAGCCGGTTTCTTCGACACACGGTCTTGTTACCACGATTGCATGGGGCATCGGGGACAAGATTACGTATGCGCTCGAGGGATCCATTTTCGTCGGCGGAGCCGCAATCCAGTGGCTGCGCGATGAGATGAAGCTGATCGAGTCCTCGGCGGATTCCGAGTACATGGCGCAGAAGGTGAACGACACGAACGGCTGCTACGTCGTGCCGGCGTTTACCGGCCTTGGCGCACCGTACTGGGATCAGTATGCGAGAGGAACCATTCTCGGCCTGACCCGCGGCGTCAACAAATACCATGTGATCCGCGCAACGCTGGAGTCGATCACGTATCAGGTGGATGATGTCTTAAAAGCGATGGAGGCAGATTCCGGCATGAAGCTCTCTGCGCTGCGTGTGGACGGCGGAGCAAGCGCCAACAACTTCCTGATGCAGTGCCAGGCGGACATCAGCCAGGCGCCGGTGGAGCGGCCGTGCTGCATCGAGACGACCGCAATGGGAGCAGCTTATCTTGCGGGACTCGCCGTCGGCTACTGGCCGGATCAGGAGACGGTAAAACAGAACGGAGCCATTGACCGTACGTTTGAGCCGGAGCTCTCGAAAGAGGAGCGCGATGAGAAGATGAACGGATGGCACAAAGCAGTCCGTTACGCCGAAGGATGGGCAAAATAGAAAAAGATTTTGGAAATGCAGAAAAGGAACGGTTTCGTAATGAAAACCGTTCCTTTTCGCGTACTGTGACTTCTTGTCTACTGACGTTAAAGAATGTCGATATGTTCGCCGTTTAAAGCTTTGTTCATGCTTCGCACGGCACAGAATTTACCGCACATCGAGCAGGTATCTTCCTGTTCCGGCGAGCGGTCGGCGCGGATGGCTTTTGCGGTCTCCGGGTCCAGTGCACAGTCCCACTGTGCTTCCCAGTCGAGCACGCGGCGGGCATCGCCCATCTTGTCGTCAATATCACGCGCATGCGGAACACCTTTGGCGATGTCGGCAGCGTGTGCGGCGATTTTGCTTGCGATGATGCCCTGTTTTACATCATCCAGGTTCGGAAGAGCCAGATGCTCTGCCGGCGTTACGTAGCACAGGAAAGCAGCGCCGTTCATGGCCGCAATCGCGCCTCCGATGGCAGCGGTGATGTGGTCATAGCCCGGTGCAATATCGGTCACAAGAGGGCCGAGGACATAGAACGGAGCGCCCATGCAGATGGTCTGCTGTACTTTCATGTTGGCCGCAATCTGATCCATCGGAACGTGGCCCGGTCCCTCAACCATAACCTGAACGTCTTTTTCCCAGGCACGTTTGGTGAGTTCGCCGAGGCGCACCAGCTCCTCAATTTGGCAGACATCCGTTGCGTCGGCAAGGCAGCCAGGACGGCAGGCGTCGCCGAGAGAAATGGTCACATCGTATTCACGGCAGATATCGAGAATCTCATCGTAATACTCGTAGAACGGATTCTCCTCGCCGGTCATGCACATCCAGGCGAACACGAGGGAGCCGCCGCGGGAAACGATATTCATTTTCCGTTTGTGTTTGCGGATCTGATCGATGGTTTTTCTGGTGATGCCGCAGTGCAGGGTGACGAAATCGACACCGTCCTCGGCATGGAGGCGGATGACGTCAATAAAATCTTTGGCGGTCAGCGTATCCAGGTCTCTCTGGTAATGGATCACACTGTCATATACCGGCACGGTGCCGATCATGGCCGGACATTCGGAGGTCAGTTTCCGCCGGAACGGCTGCGTATTGCCGTGGCTCGACAGGTCCATGATGGCTTCTGCGCCCATATTGACCGCGGAGAGTACCTTCTGCATCTCCACATCGTAATCTTTACAGTCTTTCGAAACACCGAGATTTACATTGATTTTCGTGCGCAGCATCGAGCCGATGCCCTCCGGGTCGATGCAGGTGTGCAGCTTATTGGCCGGAATGGCAACCTTTCCGCTGGCAACGAGCGGCATCAGGTCTTTCACGGCCATATACTCTTTTTCTGCGACTTTTTTCAGCTCCGGTGTTACAATGCCGCGGCGTGCGGCGTCCATCTGTGTTGCGTAATTGCGTTCCATCTGTTGTTCTCCTTTATTTTCAAAATCAGATCCGGTAAGCGTGGTTCAGCGGTCCCGAGCCGTGGCCGAGATCCATCATGCTCGCGAGTGCGCCCGAAATATACTCTTTTGCGGCGGAAATGGCATCCGGAAGGGAAAGCCCCTTTGCGAGCCCCGATGCGATGGCGCTGGAGAGTGTACAGCCGGTGCCGTGTGTGTTCGGATTGTCGATGCGTTTTCCGGTGAACCAGGTAAATGTGCCGTCGTGATATAAAAGATCGTTGGCATCATTGATACTGTGGCCGCCCTTTAACAGAACGGCACAGCCGCAGGAATCCCCGATCTCTTTTGCGGCGCGTTCCATATCGCTTTCCGACTGGATTTTGATGCCGGAGAGAACTTCTCCCTCTGGGATATTCGGTGTGATGACTTCGGCCAGAGGAAAGAGCAGTTTTTTCATCAGGTCAGGCACGCCGCCCGAAGCGAGCGCGGAGCCGCTTGTAGCGACGAGGACCGGGTCCACAACGATGTGTTTGGCCTGGTAGAAGCGAAGCCGTTCGGAGATGACTTCGATCAGTGCCGGGGAGGATACCATACCGATTTTGACGGCGTCCGGGAAGATGTCCGTAAAGACGGCGTCAAGCTGTGCGGCCAGAAACTCCGGTGTTACATCGAAAATACCGGAAACGCCGGTGGTGTTCTGGGCGGTGAGTGCGGTAATTGCCGACATGGCGTAAACTCCGTTTGTGATCATGGTTTTGATGTCTGCCTGAATGCCGGCGCCTCCGCTGGAATCACTTCCCGCGATTGTTAATGCTGTTTTCATGTTTTTCGCGTCCATGAGAATTACTCCTTTGCATTACTTTTCTTTTTGGACAGGCGACAAAGAAAGTGGTGCCCCCAGTCTGCCGCCTGGTGTGAGGATGAATGGTTACGTAAAATTATTTGTTTTCCAGCATGCGCAGAGTCTGTTCTTTCAGATCCTTCGTTGCGGAAACAATGTCTTTCTGTGCAAAAATGGCACTGATGACGGCAATGCCGCAGATGCCGCTGCCGGAAAGCTCCGTCACGTTATCGCGTGTGATGCCGCCGATGGCGATGACAGGGATTTTAACGGCATTGCAGATAGCAGTCAGCGTTTCGTGGCTGACATCCTCCGCATCCGCCTTGGAACCGGTGTGGAAGACTGCGCCGACGCCGAGGTAATCTGCCCCGCGCTGCTCGGCGAGAATGGCCTGTTCCACGGTCTGTGCCGAAACGCCGATGATCTTGTCCGGGCCAAGCTTTGCACGGACATCGCCGGCCTCCATATCGCTCTGGCCGACATGAACGCCGTCCGCATCCATCTTAGCTGCGATTTCCACGTTATCGTTGATGACGAAAGGAACATGGTATGCGGCACAGAGTTTTTTCAGTTCCAGTGCCTCTTCCATAAAGTGATCCTGGTCAAGATTTTTTTCGCGGAGCTGGATAAACGTTGCGCCGCCCTGCAGAGCCTTTTCCACCTGGCTGTACAGTGTCTCGCCGTTCAGCCAGCTGCGGTCTGTCACAGCATATAAAAGCAGGCCTTTTTTATCGCACTTCATACTTTGCACCTTTCTCTAGCATCTCGCCGTCCATGTGGTAGATGGCGTCGATGATGCGGTTCCGGTAGGTGGAGTTGCCGTCTTCCGGTTTCATATGGCTCCAGCCGATCTCGCCGGCAAGTCCCATTGCGCAGACAGCGGCAGCAGCGGCTTTTAACGGCTCGTCCGGGTTGGCAACGAGGTAAGCGGTCATCATGCCGGAGAGCTGGCAGCCTGTTCCGGTGATGCTTCCCATCTCGGCGCGTCCGTTGCGGATCACGTAGCAGGTGTCAGCATCGGCAACGAGGTCGATCGCTCCTGTGATGGCGACAACACAGTTGTGGTCTTTCGCAAAGTTTTTTGCAAAAGCAACGGCGCTGTCGAGGTTTTCGTCTGTTACTTTATCGGCAACGTCTGCGTCAACACCCTTTGTCGTTCCGCTTCCGAGTGCCAGTGTTTTGATTTCGGAAATATTTCCGCGGATGACGGTGAACGGGATTTTTTCCATCAGTCCGACTGCGGTCGAAGTACGTAAGTGGCTTGCGCCTGCGCCGACTGGATCGAGCAGGATTTTGTGGCCGAGCGAAGCTGCTTTTGCACCGGCACGGTACATGCCGTCGATGCTCGTTCTGTGCAGCGTTCCGATGTTGATGTTCAGACCGCCGCAGATGGAGGTGATATCCTCGACATCCTCCGGTTCATCGGACATGATCGGGCTTGCGCCGCATGCCAGCAGAATATTGGCGACATCGTTTACTGTAACGTAATTTGTGATGTTGTGTACGAGAGGGGTTGTTTTTCTGACATTGTCAAGACAAGTGCCTAACATAATTTTTTGTTCCTCCTGTGTGAGTATTTTTGCAGAAGCAAATTCCCTTGTGGTACTGGAAGAACCTGTTGATGATGTGTTCATAGAGATTAAAAAAGCAGATATACGTGGAGGTATATCTGCAGAAAATGTGCATATCGTATCTCCCTACGTTGGCATTACCCAAATCAGGTTCAGGGTCTAGGAGATGCATCCTACTCTCAGCCCGCTTCGCACGCGAGCTCCCCTTTGCTTTCTGCAGACAATTATATACGCATAAAAACAATTGTGCAAGAGAAAAACGGAAGATTTAAAAAAATTTCAGAAAAATAAAAAAGACATGCAAAATATTGGAAATGTAATGTTATTTGGGTTGACAGAGAAAATAATATCAGCGTAAAATGAAGTATAAAATATGCGTGGAAGTCATGGACGTGATGATGCCGCCTCCATTCCGATTTTCGCCATGAGCGCCAACGCCTTTGTTGAAGACCGGCAGGCCGCAAAAGAGGCCGGCATGGACGTGCATATCGCAAAGCCGATTGATGCGGAATTACTGAAAAAGAAAATTGCAGAGTATTGCAGGTGAAAAGAAGTGCCCCTGCCCGGCATCTGATGTGTGCCGGGCAGGGGCTTTTGATGTGCGAATCTTATTTTTCTTCCTCAGGGTACGTATAGCCCCAGGTTCTGCGGAAGGAGGTCATCAGATCCATGACGTCCTTCGTGTAGTCGAGGTGCATGGCAGATGCATCTCCATTGATGGCGCGTTCCATGTCGGCGAGCTCATAGGCGAGTGCATCGGCGTTGTCACCGGCTTTGATGATTTCGGATTCGCCGGTGGAAGCGTCTGTGATTTTTGCTTCCCAGGCACGCGGGTACTCCATGATCTCGATAAATCCGTTCTCACAGGAAACCATGCCGCGTTTCGGCTGTTTGGAGTGGAGAGAGAGCATCACACTTGCCATCTGTCCTTCCTGATTGGTGAGAAGGAGGCCGGCCTGCTCGTCCACACCGGTCGGAGCGGGCTTTACCTGGGAAAGGAGCTGATCCGGCTTAGAGTCGAAGAACCAGCGGAGGAAGGAGAGTGCGTATACGCCGATATCAAGCATCGCGCCGCCTGCGAGATTCCGGTTGAAGAAGCGGTTCTTCATGTTGTACTCTTTGAAACTGCCGAAGTTCATCGTGATCAGATTGACTCTGCCGAGACGGCCGGAGTCGAGAATTTTTTTCAGCTCTTTGTAGATCGGCATATGGTAAATCGTCATTGCCTCTCCGATGATGACACCTTTTTCTTTTGCAAGCGCTATGGCCTCGTCGAGCTCGTCGCTGTTCAGCGTAATCGATTTCTCAACGAGAATGTGTTTTCCATTGGCAATCGCCTCTTTCATAAAGCCAAGATGCGTGTTGTGCGGCGTCGTGATATAAATGACATCGACCTCCGGATCGGTAAACATCTCATGGAAATCATCGTAAACTTTTCCAATTCCATATTTCTCCGCAAAAGCAGCCGCCTTCTCATGGGTCCGGTTGCCGACCGCGTAAATATTCTTTCCGTTTTTCTGCAGTGCGACCGCCATTTCATTTGCAATCACACCGCATCCGAGTACAGCCCATTTGATTTCTTTCATCGTGAGATTCTCCTATCGTATCTATTTTGCCCAGAGCGGTTCTTCGCTTCCGCTGTAGTCAAACCGTCTGTCGTTTTTCTCTTCCAGTGCTTTGATCATATGGTACGTAAATTCATTGTAAGGCGTTGGAATTCCAAGCTCTTTTCCCATGCGGATCAGCGCACCCGAGAACATATCAATTTCCGTATGGCGTCCCGCATCGAGATCCTGGAGCGTCGAGTAGCGCGCCGTCGGCGGAACCGCACTTCCGCGTCCCGAGGAGACATCCGCCTTGCTGATATCAATTCCCTTTGCCTCCGCAATCGCCATCAGTTCTGCGCGGAGTCCGTCGCTGATCGCCTTCATATGCACACTGTCGCGGTAGCAGCCGACCCCGGCACCGAGAATAGCCTGCGGCAGGTTATTGCAGACATTCAGCCGGAATTTGCTCCATATTTCCTCTAAAATACAATCGGTTGCCCGGTAATGCAGCCCTGTGCCGGAGAACAGATCCAGAACAGCCTGCACACGCTCACTGTCGTACGGCGCCGAAACTTCGCCGAAAATGATGCCGAGCGTCGCCTCAGGGTTGAAAACGTAGCCGTCATTCTCTTTATGAGAAGCTACTTTGATAACAGCATGAAGCAGATGCTCCGCACCGACTTTTTCCGCGATGATCTCCTCACTGTCCACGCCGTTCATCAGACTCATGATCACAGTATTCTCGCCGGTAACGGCAGTAATATTGTCAAGAGCCCCCGGCAGTGCGCCGTATTTGAGCGAGACGATCAGAAAATCCACGCCGTGTGCCTCTTCCGGTGTCCATACCTCCGGGTGATAAACCGTATCGTTAATTTTGCATCCTTTGTTTTTCAGACGCTTCGCCCGTTCCCCGGACGCGATAACGCCAAGCCGGATGTCCTTTTTCTCCGAAAGCCCCCAGATTACATAAGACCCAACCGCTCCGGCGCCCAGAACAGCAACTGATTTTATTATCATAATAGCCTCCTTTGTAACTGTTTGAATTACCCTTACTATAACAAATTTTGCGGAGATCCTCAATTTGTTGTTCAAAATAGAAAATTTCGGAAAAGGAAGCCTAAATGTGTTAAGGTACATTGTAGAATGAAAAATATAAAAGAAACGCGCAGATGCGGCAAGAGGAGATGACAGAAACACATTACCACATTTCCAAACCGACGGCCTGCTTCATGCTGGATCTGAATGATCTGAAAATGTACGAAGACAAAATCCGGACGAAAGAAGAACAGAAGGCAAAAGAAAAACAAGAGAAGAAATAAGAAACGAAGGAGAAACGAAATTCGAACATTTCTCCTTCGTTTTTTGCACGCATTTTTACCGGGAAATCATATTCTAAGGTTAGAATGAAAAAACAGGAGAATCTGTTGATGAAAGGAAAATGGCTGACAGGTGCGCTTGTACTGGCAATGGCGGCAGTGACGCTGGCGGGATGCGGGGCAAAAGATGAGACAAAAGAAAAAGTGGAGCAGGTGACATTAAATGAGGTTGCCCACTCCATTTTTTACGCCCCGCAGTACGTGGCAATTGAGGAGGGGTATTTTGCGGACGAGGGCATTGATCTGACGCTGATAACAGGATTTGGTGCAGATAAAGTGCTGACGGCGATGATTTCCGGCGAAGCGGATATCGGGTTTATGGGGGCGGAGGCAACCGTCTACGCGTACCTCGAGGGAACCGCAGACCCAGTTGTGAACTTCGCGCAGCTGACGCAGCGGGCGGGAAACTTTGTTGTGGGAAGAGAGAAAGACAATTCGTTTACCTGGGAGAAATTGAAAAACAAAGAGGTATTAGGGGGAAGAAAAGGCGGTATGCCGGAAATGGTCTTTGAGTATGTTCTGGCGCAGAAAGGGATTGATAAAAAAGACGTAAACATCAACCAGAGCATCGATTTTGGTTCCACAGCTGCCGCGTTCTCCGGCGGGCAGGGGGATTATACGATTGAATTTGAACCGTCCGCGACACTGCTCGAGCAGAAGGGCGACGGCTATGTCGTGGCATCGGTCGGAACGGAATCCGGGTATGTGCCGTATACGTCGTACAGCGTCAAACAGAGTTATCTGAAAACGCACGGCGCAACCGTAGAAAAATTCACGAAGGCACTGCAGAAGGGAATGGACTTCGTGCAGACGCACACACCGGAGGAGATTGCAGAAGTGATTGCGCCGCAGTTTGCAGAAACCGAGCTGGAAACCATCACCGCGATCGTGCGCCGCTACTATGAGCAGGATACGTGGAAAGAAAATCTGATCTTTGAGGAAGAAAGTTTTGATCTTCTGCAGGAGATTCTGGAGCAGGCGGGAGAGCTGGAGAAAAAGGCACCGTACAAGACACTCGTGACAACAAAATACGCCGAAGAGGCCGCCGCCAAAGGCTGATTCCGGCGGAATAGAAAAGCGAAAAAAGACAGAAAAAGACACTTTTCGACATTCGTCGACAAACAGCGACATTTCATTCGAAAAAAATAAAGAAAATTGCAAAAGAAAAGAAGAAAAATAGAGAAAAAGTATTGCAAAAAAGTAAATTTTGTTGCATACTATGGATGTCGCATATATTTTTTACAACACAGGCATACGGAGGCGAACAGACATGAAAGTAGGTTTTATCGGCGGCGGCAACATGGCGAGTGCCATGATTGGCGGAATGATCCAAAAAGGAGTTGTATCTGCAGATGACATTCTGGTATCGGTCCGCACGGAGAAAAGTGTGGAACGCTTGACCAACCAGTTTGGAGTCCAGGCGACTACGGAGAACGAAGCGGTCGTAGCCGGATCCGATCTTGTATTCCTGGCAGTAAAGCCAAACCAAATAAAAAATATAATAAACCTCGTCAAAAACTTCATCTCACCCGAGAAGATTATCGTATCGATTCTTCCCGGTAAGTCTTTACAATGGCTGGGTACAGAAATCGGAAAACCAACAAAGTTAATTCGCACCATGCCAAACACACCAGCACTCGTCGGAGAAGGAATGACCGGCGTCTGTGCCAATGATCTCGTGACGGAGGAAGAGCTGCAGCTCGTTTTAACCCTCCTGAAAAGCTTTGGCCGCGCAGAAGTTGTTCCGGAGTATCTGATGGATACCGTCACAGGTGTCAGCGGAAGCTCGCCGGCGTACGTATTTCTTTTCCTGGAGGCTCTTGCAGATGCGGCAGTAGCCGAAGGAATGCCGAGAAAACAGGCATATGAATTTGCTGCACAGTCTGTCCTTGGAAGCGCCAAAATGCTTCTCGAGACAGGAATGCACCCGGGAGAATTAAAAGACATGGTCTGCTCGCCAGGCGGAACCACCATCGAAGCGGTTGCCGTACTGGAGCGGGAGAAGCTGAGAAGTGCTGTTATTGATGCAACACGAGCCTGCATCCGGAAATCAAAGGGAGTGGATTAGAAGGAGCAGCACCGCCGCTTTGACAGAATGACGCTAATGTGAAAGCAGCAAAAATAAAGAATGTATGCACAAAAAACAAACCAAAACAAGCAAAAAGCAAGCACAAAAAAGAGTAAAAAAACAAACGAGCGGAAAAATCCCGGCAGCCGTGGAAAAGGCACCGGGATTTTTTCTGGTAATTTATAGTTTTTTTCCTTTACTGAGCGTACTGTTGTGATAATCGGAAGAATAGGTTACATCCTTTCCAAACCATACCGGAGGAACAAAGGCGTTTGCGGATGCTTCGTCCGGAAACTCCACCTCTGCGAGGTAAAGGCCTTCATACGGCGCATCAAAGACATCGAGCTCGATCGTCAGATCCGTTCCGGTAAGCGGCAGCAGATAGCGTGTTTTTGAGATAAGAACGCCGTCTGCCTTTTCCCGCAGATGCAGGTAGGATTCCTTTGTGAGCGGAAGATTATACTCTTCACGCACCATCAGCCCTTTTGACTTGTAGGTCAGATAATATTCGTCGTCAGAGCGGCGGATGCGGACAACCGGTTCGGTGGAAAGATAGCCCTGCTCGATTTTTTTACATGGATAGCTTGTAAGATTTTCCGGAAGCTGATCCAGAAGGTATTTGCGTTCGATTTCCATAAAAGAGACTCCTTCTCGTGATTGCATCACTGCTTTTTTCAAGAGTTTACCATGCTTTTCCCGTGATGTTAAGCGAAATCCGGCTTTTTGCGAAAAAAAGTCCTGAAATTTTTATGAAATGCAAGCATTCTGCGGAAAAATGTGGTATAATAGCGGCGGTTTGTTACAAAGAAAAGCAGAGAATATCACGTGACAAAACACACGAGACTGATCATACAACACAGGAGGACAAAACCATGGCAAAGATTTATGTATTTCTGGCAGACGGATGTGAAGAGATTGAGGCACTGACCCCGGTGGATCTGCTGCGCAGAGCCGGAGAAGACGTATGCACCGTTTCTATTATGGGAAGAAAAGAAGTAACAGGATCCCACAAAATCACCATTCTTGCAGATGAAACCATCGAAGAGGGAGAGTTTGATGACGGAGACATGCTGGTACTTCCGGGCGGAATGCCGGGTACATTAAATCTGGCCGGAAACGAGACGCTCGCAGCGCTGATCCGTTCCTATGACGATCAGGAAAAGAAACTGGCAGCCATCTGCGCAGCGCCGAGCATCCTTGGTGTGATGGGCATCTTAAAAGATAAAAACGCTGTCTGCTTCCCGGGATTTGAAGAAAAGCTGGCAGGCGCAAACGTACTCGATGTACCGGCAGTCACCGACAAAAATGTGACCACCGGCCGCGGCATGGGAGCAGCCACTGACTTCGCACTGGAGCTGATCCGTGTTCTGCAGGGAGAGGACAAAGCAAAAGAAATGGCGGAAAAAATCGTATTTCATTGCTAAAAAAAAGCCTAAAAACCACAGAAATATAAAAAAATCACTGGCGTTTTTGAAAAGAGTATGCTATACTCGATAAATGACTGTAGAATGGAGAGGTGTGCAGGTTTTCTGCCGCTTTTCAGATAAATCAAGGAGGAAATTGATAAAATGAGTGTACAGGTCGAAAATTTAGAAAAGAATATGGCCAAACTTACCATTGAGGTTCCGGCTGAAGAATTAGAGAAAGCACTGGAGAAAGCTTACCAGAAACAGAAAAAGAACATCAGCGTTCCGGGCTTCCGTAAAGGAAAAGTTCCGAGAGCTATGGTAGAAAAAATGTATGGCCCGGCAGTATTCTATGAGGATGCTGTAAACAGCCTTGTTCCGGAAGAGTATTCCAAAGCAGCAGAAGAGAGCAAACTGGACATCGTATCCCGTCCGGAGATCAACGTAGAGCAGATCGAAAAAGGCAAAGCTTTCATCTTTACCGCAACTGTAGCAGTAAAACCGGAAGTTACCCTTGGCGAGTACAAAGGTCTGGAAGTAGCAAAAGCTGACACAACCGTTACAGATGAAGAAGTAGAAGCTGAGCTGAAAAAAGAGCAGGAGAAAAATGCAAGAACCATCAATGTAGAGGATCGTCCGGCAGCAGACGGAGATACCGTTACACTTGACTTCGAAGGTTCTGTAGACGGCGTTCCGTTCGACGGCGGCGCTGGAAAAGATTATCCGCTGACCCTTGGCTCCCATTCCTTCATTCCGGGATTCGAAGAGCAGCTCGTTGGCGCAGCTCTGGAAGAGGAGAAGGAAGTAAACGTTACTTTCCCAGAGGATTATCAGGCAGAAGAGCTTGCTGGAAAAGCAGCAGTATTCAAATGCACCATCCACAAAATCGAAGCAAAAGAGCTTCCGGCACTTGATGACGACTTCGCAAAAGACGTTTCCGAGTTCGATACTCTGGATGAGTACAAAAAAGAAATCAAAGACAACCTGACCAAGAAAAAAGAAGAGCAGGCTAAGACAGAAAAAGAGAACGCTGTCGTAGATAAAGCAGTAGAGAACGCAACAATGGAGATTCCGGAAGCTATGATCGATACGCAGGTAGAGAACATGGTTGACGATTTCGCAAGAAGAATCCAGTCCCAGGGTCTGTCCATGGAGCAGTACATGCAGTTTACAGGCGCTACCGTTGATTCCTTAAAAGAGCAGATGAAACCGCAGGCTGTTAAGAGAATCGAGAGCAGACTGGTACTTGAGAAAGTTGCAGAAGCAGAGAACATCCAGATCAGCGATGAGAAGCTGGACGAAGAGCTGGCTAAAATGGCTGAAATGTACAAAATGGAGCTGGATAAATTCAAAGAGCTCGTTGGCGAATATGAGAAAGAGCAGATGAAGAAAGATCTCGCTGTTCAGGAAGCAGTAACTCTCATGGCCGACAGCGCAAAAGAGGCGTAAGACCTCGGAAAGAGAGGCAATTGAATGAGTTTTGTACCTTATGTCATCGAGCAGACAAGCAGGGGAGAGAGAAGTTACGATATTTATTCAAGACTGCTGAACGACCGTATTATTTTTCTGGGAGAGGAAGTCACTGACGTATCGGCAAACCTGATCGTTGCACAGCTTCTGTTCCTGGAGTCTGAAGATCCGGGAAAAGATATCCACATGTATATCAACAGCCCGGGAGGTTCTGTAAGCGCAGGACTTGCTATCTATGATACGATGCAGTACATCAAATGTGATGTATCCACGATCTGTATCGGTATGGCTGCCAGCATGGGAGCATTCCTTCTTGCCGGCGGTACCAAAGGAAAGAGAATGGCTCTGCCAAACTCTGAAATCATGATTCATCAGCCATCCGGTGGTGCACAGGGTCAGGCAACCGAGATCAAAATCGTTGCAGAACAGATTCTGAAAACCAAACGGAAATTAAATGAAATTCTGGCGGCAAATACAGGAAAACCGCTGGAACAGATTGAGATCGATACCGAGCGTGACAACTACATGTCCGCAGAGGAAGCAAAAGCATACGGTCTGATTGATAATGTAATTACGAACCGATAAGAGAGGAAAGGTGTCCAAAAGCGTAGTTCCGGCAATGAGGCTTTTGTGGCACCTTTTGCCTTATCCGGCGATAAGGTTTAGTTGTAATATGTTGAAAGGAAGAAAACGATGGCTATAAAAGGGAATGATACCAAGATCCGCTGCTCTTTCTGCGGAAAGACAGAAGACCAGGTACGCAAGCTGATCGCAGGCCCGGACGGGGCATACATCTGTGATGACTGCGTGGCAATCTGCTCGGAGATCATTCAGGAAGAATTTGAGGATCTGTACGGCGAGCAGGATACCGACGAGATCAACCTGATCAAACCAAAGGAAATCAAAGCATTTCTGGATGACTACGTAATCGGACAGGATGAGGCGAAAAAAGTGCTCTCCGTTGCTGTTTACAACCATTACAAACGAGTGCTTTCCGGTGCATCCTCCGACATCGAACTGCAGAAGAGCAACATTCTGATGCTCGGACCGACCGGTTCCGGAAAAACGTATCTGGCACAGACACTGGCCAAACTGATCAACGTTCCGTTTGCAATTGCAGACGCAACGGCGCTCACCGAGGCAGGTTATGTCGGCGAGGACGTAGAAAACATTCTGCTCCGCCTCATTCAGGCAGCAGACTATGATATCGAGCGCGCTGAGCACGGCATCATCTACATCGATGAGATCGATAAAATCACAAGAAAATCCGAAAACGCTTCGATCACACGAGATGTTTCCGGCGAGGGTGTACAGCAGGCACTGCTGAAAATCCTGGAGGGAACTGTAGCTTCCGTTCCGCCGCAGGGCGGAAGAAAGCATCCGCATCAGGAGTTTATTCAGATTGATACGACGAATATCCTCTTTATCTGCGGCGGTGCATTCGAAGGACTCGAGAAGATCATCGAGACGAGACAGGATACGAAATCCATCGGATTCAACAATCCGATCGGCCATGCAAAAGATGAGAATGTCGGAGATCTGCTCCGTCAGGTCATGCCGCAGGATCTGACCAAGTTCGGCCTGATTCCGGAGTTTGTCGGACGTGTGCCGATTGTCGTTACGTTAAATTCTCTGGATGAGACGGCCCTGATGAAGATTCTGGTTGAGCCGAAGAATTCTCTGGTCAAACAGTACAAGAAGCTGTTTGAGCTGGACGGCGTACAGCTTGACTTCAAAGAAGATGCACTCGAAGCGATTGCAAAGAAATCCCTGGAGCGGAAAACAGGCGCCAGAGGTCTCCGCGCAATCATGGAAGATACGATGATGGATCTGATGTATGAGATCCCGTCGGACAATACGACAAAAGAATGCGTCATCACCAAGGACGCTGTAGAAAAGAAGGCGGAGCCGGAGATTATTCACGGCGAACCGGCCCCTGTTCCACGGCGGAATATGGGAAGAAGATCCGGAAGACCGGAAACCGCCTGAAAAACGCAGGAGGAAACTTAAATGGAAGAAGTGACAAAAGTATTACCGGCGATTGCGCTGCGTGGAACAACGATTTTGCCGGATATGATTGTACATTTTGATATCAGCAGACCTAAATCGGTTCGTGCGGTCGAGGAGGCGATGCTGGGAGACCAGAAAATTTTCCTGATTACACAGAAAGACCCGGATACGGAAGTACCGGGTCTGCTTGATGTGTATAAAATTGGAACAATTGCGGTCATCAAACAGGTTGTGAGAATGCCAAAGGATGTTCTTCGGATTCTCGTAGAAGCAGAAAGACGCGCAGAACTGCTGAACTTCGAGGAAGAGGAGAGCGAGTATCTCCGCGCCGAGGTGGCGCTGTTTACCGGCTCGGACGAAATGCAGTTTTCCGATATCGAGCAGGAGGCAATGCTGCGCAACTTAAAAGAGCTGTTTGCCGTCTACTGCGAGCAGACGCAGAAAGTCAGCAAGGAACTGGCAGGCCAGATCCTCGGAACCGAAGAAGTTGGAAAGCTGGTGGACCAGATCTGCATGAATCTGCCCCTCGACTACGTAAACCGCCAGAAACTGCTGGAGGCTGTGGAGCTTTCCGAGCGGTATGATACGCTCTGCGTCATGATCGCCAACGAGATTCAGATTCAGGAGATCCGTTCGGAGATTCAGGGAAAAATCAAAGAGCGGATCGATAAGAACCAGCGTGATTATATTCTGCGCGAGCAGCTTAAAGTCATCCGCGAGGAACTCGGCGAGGACAATTCCCGGACCGAGATTGAAAATTATAAGAAGCAGCTTGAGAAGCTCAAAGCCTCCAAAGAGGTAAAAGAGCGGATTTCCGAGGAGATTCACCGTCTGGAAAATTCGGCCAACAATCCGTCCGAGGCAGGCGTGATCCGCGGCTATATCGAGACACTGCTGGGGCTTCCGTGGGATAAGGCATCCCGTGACAATCAAGATCTGGCAAGAGCACGCGAGATTCTGGAGGAAGATCACTACGGTCTTTCGAAAGTAAAAGAGAGAATCCTCGAATTCCTGGCCGTACGCACCCTGACGAAGAAAGGCGAGAGCCCGATTCTCTGCCTGGCAGGCCCTCCGGGAACCGGTAAGACCTCGATTGCGAGAAGCGTGGCGCGAGCCCTGAATAAAAAATACGTCCGCATCTGTCTCGGCGGTGTGCGGGATGAGGCGGAGATCCGCGGCCACAGAAGAACCTACATCGGCGCGATGCCGGGACGCATTGCGGCGGGACTCCATCAGGCGAAGGTGAAAAATCCGTTGATGCTGCTCGACGAGATCGACAAAGTAAGTGCAGATTACAAGGGAGATACCTCTTCCGCGCTTCTTGAGGTCCTCGATTCCGAGCAGAATAATAAATTTGCCGATCATTACGTAGAGCTTCCGATCGACCTTTCGGAGGTGCTCTTTATTGCAACCGCAAATGATATTCAGAACATTCCGCGTCCGTTGCTGGACCGTATGGAAGTGATTGAAATTTCAAGCTATACGGAAAACGAGAAGTTCCATATCGCAAAAGAACATCTCGTTCCGAAGCAGAAGAAGGCGAACGGTCTGAAAGAAGCACAGCTTGTGATCGAGGATGAGGCGCTGATGGAAGTGATCAGCGGCTACACCAGAGAGGCCGGTGTCCGCTCCCTGGAGCGCCAGATCGGCAGAATCTGCAGAAAGAGTGCGAGAAAGATTCTCGAGGAACAGGTAAAAGAGGTTGTTGTGACGAAAGAAAACCTGGAAGAGTTCCTCGGAAAAGAGAGGTATGAGTTCCAGCCGGCCAACGAAAAACCGGAGATTGGTATTGTGCGCGGTCTTGCCTGGACGGCAGTCGGCGGCGATACGCTGCAGATCGAGGTCAATGTGATGCCGGGAAAAGGAGAGTTTCTGCTGACCGGCCAGCTCGGCGATGTGATGAAGGAGTCTGCGCAGGCGGGCATCAGCTTTATTCGTTCCGTGGCAGAGCAGTATAAGATTCCGAAAGAATTTTTCGAGAAACACGACATCCACATTCATATTCCGGAGGGAGCCGTTCCAAAAGATGGCCCGTCTGCCGGTATTACGATGGCGACGGCGATGGTTTCCGCGATCACAAAGGTTCCGGTAAAAGCAGACGTTGCGATGACCGGAGAGATTACGCTCCGCGGCCGTGTGCTTCCGATCGGCGGCTTAAAAGAGAAGCTGCTGGCGGCAAAGAAAGCCGGTATCCATATGGTTCTCGTTCCGGAGAAAAATGAGCCGGATGTAAGAGAACTGGATGCGGAGATCACAGACGGACTGCAGATCGAATTTGTCGGCAGCATGGAACAGGTATTAAAACTGGCACTTGTGGAAAAGAAGTAAGGCCAGAAGATGCAAAAAACAGGAGAAGAAAAGTATGGTAATTAAACAGGTAGAGCTGCAGCATGTCTGCGGAATCACCAGTAAACTGCCGGATACCGGTCAGGTGGAAGTGGCATTTGCGGGAAAATCCAATGTTGGAAAATCTTCTCTCATCAATGCCCTGATGAATCGGAAATCACTGGCGCGTACCAGTGCGCAGCCGGGAAAAACACAGACGATCAACTACTACCACATCAATGAGGAAATGTATCTGGTGGATTTGCCGGGATACGGTTTTGCGAGAGCCTCCGAGGAGGTTAAAGCAAAATGGGGCAAGCTGATCGAGGATTATCTGCATCAGTCAAAAATGCTGCACGCAGTATTTCTTCTGATTGATATCCGTCATGCACCGTCCAACAACGATCGCATCATGTACAACTGGATTCTTCGAAACGGCTATCAGCCGATCATCATTGCGACGAAGCTGGACAAGATCAAGCGCAGCCAGCTTCAGAAGCAGATCAAGCTGATCCGCGAGACGCTGGAGGTTGAGAAAGATACGATTGTGATTCCGTTTTCTGCAGAGACAAAACAGGGACGCGAGGAGATCTGGAATCTGATTGATGAAATCCGCTCGGATGCAGAAGAAAGCGGGGAATAATGTCATGGGTATGATACGTGCGGCAGGCCTTGGGTATGAATACCTCCGTTATGAGGAGGAAGGACAGGAGCCGGAAGTAACAAAAGCGATCGAGGACGTCAGTCTGGAAATCCAGAAGGGACAGTTTATCGCGGTGCTCGGGCATAACGGAAGCGGAAAATCAACGCTTGCGAAACATATCAACGCTCTGCTGGTGCCTACAGAAGGCACCATGTGGGTGGACGATATGAAGACGACAGATGAGGAGGATGTCTGGAAGATCCGCCAGAAAGCCGGTATGGTATTCCAGAACCCGGATAACCAGATCATCGGAAATGTGGTGGAAGAGGATGTCGGCTTTGGACCGGAAAATCTGGGTGTCCCGACCGATGAAATCTGGAAACGGGTGGAGGAGAGCCTTACGGCGACCGGGATGATTTCCTACCGGGCCCACTCTCCGAATAAGCTCTCGGGAGGTCAGAAACAGAGGGTTGCAATTGCAGGAGTGATGGCTATGCAGCCGGAATGTATTGTTCTTGATGAACCAACCGCGATGCTGGATCCGAACGGACGAAAAGAGGTTCTTCGCGCTGTGCGTAAGCTGAATGAAGAAAAGGGCGTTACGGTTATTCTGATTACGCATTACATGGAAGAGGTTGTTTTTGCGGACCGTGTGTTCGTTATGGACAACGGTAAGCTGGTAATGCAGGGGACGCCAAGGGAGATTTTTTCCGAAGTGGAGAAATTAAAAGAACTCCGTCTTGATGTACCCCAAGTGACACTGTTGGCTTATGAATTGAGAAAAAATGGTGTAGATCTCCCGGAGGGAATTTTGACCATTGAAGAACTGGTGAATGCATTATGTCATTGAAACTTGAAGATGTAACGTACACATACAGCCCGGGAACGGCATATGAAATGCACGCCCTGGAGCATATCAATCTTGAAATTCCGAATGGCCAGTTTGTTGGGATTATCGGCCATACGGGAAGCGGAAAATCGACGCTTGTGCAGCATTTGAACGGTCTGATCCGCCCGACATTGGGACGGGTGCTGTATAACGGAGAGGATATCTGGAAAGAAGGATATTCGCTAAGAGAGCTTCGAAGCCATGTGGGACTGGTTTTTCAGTACCCGGAGCATCAGCTTTTTGAGACGGATGTGATCACAGATGTCTGCTTCGGACCGAAAAATCAGGGACTTTCACCGGAGGAATGCAGAAAACGGGCGGAAGAGGCGCTGGATCATGTCGGATTTCCAAAGGAAATGTATGAAAAATCGCCGTTTGAACTCTCCGGAGGTCAGAAACGTCGTGTTGCGATTGCCGGTGTGCTTGCCATGAACCCGGATTTTCTGGTGCTTGACGAGCCGACTGCAGGCCTTGATCCGAAGGGACGCGATGAAATCCTCGATCAGCTTGCATTGCTGCATAAGACGCGCGGCATTTCGGTCGTGCTCGTATCGCACAGCATGGAGGATATTGCAAAATATGTAGAGCGGATTATTGTCATGAACCACGGTCATGTGGCGTTTGACGATACACCGAAGAAAGTCTTCGCTCACTATAAAGAGCTCGAGAAAATCGGTCTTGCGGCGCCGCAGATGACGTATATTATGCATGCGCTAAAGGAACACGGCATGGACGTGGACGTAACGGCGACGACGGTTGAGGAGGCACGCGATACGATTCTTGCGGCACTGGAAAGTCAGAAGAAAAACGGGAAAAAAGGAGCAGAAGTATGTTAAGAGATATTACTCTGGGACAGTATTACCCGGCAGATTCTATTCTGCACCGGCTTGACCCGCGTGTGAAATTTGTAGGAACGATCGTTTATGTCGTTTCCCTCTTTTTGTTCCACAATTGGGGCTATCTGCTTGGAACCGTATTCCTTGCGGTGATGATTAAACTGTCGAAGGTACCGTTCAAATTTATCACGAAGGGTCTGAAATCAATTTTTGTGCTGCTTGCGATTACGATGGTGTTTAACATCTTATTTACGCCGGGTGAGGTGCTCGTCCGTATCTGGAAAATTACGATCACCCGTGAGGGTGTGGCTATGGCATGCCGTATGTCGGTGCGTCTGATTTTCCTGATGATCGGCTCTTCGCTGATGACGCTGACGACAACACCGAACCAGCTGACGGATGCACTCGAAAGCCTGCTCGGACCATTGAAAAAAATCCATGTGCCGGTGCATGAGATTTCCATGATGATGTCAATCGCACTCCGTTTTATCCCGATTCTCCTGGAAGAGACAGACAAGATTATGAAAGCGCAGATGGCGCGCGGCGCGGATTTTGAGAGCGGAAATATTATCCAGAGAGTAAAGAACATGGTGCCGCTTCTGGTGCCGCTGTTTATTTCAGCCTTCCGCCGTGCAAATGATCTGGCGCTGGCAATGGAAGCACGCTGCTACCACGGAGGAGAGGGAAGAACACAGATGAAGCCGCTTCGGTATCAGACGCGCGATTATGCGGCGTATGGCGTCCTTATGGCATACCTTGTGTGCAGTATTGGCCTTCGCGTGTGTGGACTCTGATTTTGGCGAAAACGGAGGAGAAGAATGCGCAGAATTAAGCTGATTGTAGCGTATGACGGCACAAATTACTGTGGATGGCAGGTGCAGCCAAACGGCATTACAGTACAGGAAGTATTAAACCAGGCTCTTTCCGATCTTTTTGCGAAGAAAACGGCCTGCATCGGCGCAAGCCGGACCGACGCCGGGGTACATGCTCTCGGCAATGTTGCGGTATTTGATACGGATGCGAGAATGCCGGCGGACCGCATCGCATTTGCACTCAACACACGGCTTCCGGCAGATATCCGTATTCAGGGATCATCCGAAGTGCCGCCGGACTTTCACCCGCGTTTTACCGCAACAGTCAAAACATATGAATACAGGATTTTGAACCGCACATTTGCAGATCCGACGCGGAGACTGAATTCCTATTTCTGGTACGGTCCGCTGGATGTGGATGCGATGCGGCAGGCAGCATCGTATCTGGTTGGCATGCATGATTTTAAAAGCTTTGCAACAGCCAAACCGGAGGTGACCGACACGGTCCGTACCATCTATGAAACGAGTTTGGAAAAAGAAGACGATCTGATCCGCTTCCGGATCACTGGAAACGGTTTTCTCTACAATATGGTGCGGATTATCACCGGAACACTGCTTGAGGTTGGAAAGGGTGATTATCCGCCGGAGAAAGTAAAAGAAATTCTTGCGGCGAAGGATCGAAAAATGGCGGGAGCAACGGCAAGGCCGGAGGGGCTGACCCTGGTGCAGATCCGGTATCCCGAATGGGATTTCGAGTAAAGACATAAGTGGTCTGTATTTTCCGCAAAACGGGACTCGCAGTTTGCGAAAAAATGCAAAATATGGGTAAAAAACAGTTGACATTCCAAAATCCGTATAATATAATTACTAAATGTGTGACGTAGTTTGAAAACGCCGATGCCATAAGCCCCGGTAAGGCGGTTTCCTATATACATGAAACAGTAAATTGAATTTTTCACAGGAGGTTATATCCATGAACACCTTTATGGCAAATCCAGATAAGATTGAAAGAAAATGGTATGTTGTTGATGCAGAAGGATGTACATTAGGACGTCTGGCATCTGAAGTAGCAAAAGTATTACGTGGAAAAAACAAACCGGAGTACACTCCACACGTAGATACTGGTGATTACGTAATCGTAATCAACGCTGATAAAGTAGCAGTAACCGGTAAAAAACTGGATCAGAAGATCTATTACAGCCACTCCGATTATGTTGGTGGAATGAAAGAAGCTACTCTTCGTGAGATGATGGCTAAGAAACCGGAGAAGGTTGTTGAACTTGCAGTGAAAGGCATGCTTCCAAAAGGACCTCTTGGAAGACAGATGTTCACAAAACTTCACGTATACGCTGGTGCAGAGCACGCTCATGCAGCTCAGAAACCAGAAGTATTAACATTTTAATAGGGAGGTAAAGAACATTGGCTAGCGCAAAATATTACGGAACCGGAAGAAGAAAAAAATCTATCGCAAGAGTATATCTTGTACCGGGAACTGGTAAAGTTACCATCAATAAAAGAGACATCGATGAGTATTTTGGTCTGGAGACCCTGAAAGTTATCGTTCGTCAGCCTCTGGCAGCTACAGAGACCGCTGATAAATTTGACGTGATCGTAAACGTTCACGGCGGCGGATACACAGGACAGGCAGGAGCAATCCGTCACGGTGTTGCACGTGCCCTTCTGACTGTAGATAACGACTACAGACCAGTTCTGAAAAAAGCAGGATTCCTGACTCGTGATCCTAGAATGAAAGAGCGTAAGAAGTACGGTCTCAAAGCAGCTCGTCGCGCTCCGCAGTTCAGCAAGCGATAATCGACTGCTCAGACTATATCAAAATGGTTCAAAAAGCCCGGAAAATCAAGGTTTTCCGGGCTTTTGCTATATCTAAACGGGCTGATATGGTTTGACCAAATTTGGCAAAACGAGAGCCGATTTCATCCAATTTTTAGTGGTCCGCAAGTGGTTAACTGGCCAAAAAGAGGGCGAAAAGAGGGGGAAGTGGTTCCCAAAGTGGTTAACCGAGAGCCGATTTTTGGGGTGCTTTTCAGCCCTCCTTTCCCTCGTTTTTTGGCTGTGGCAGTTTGGCATAGTTTGAGCTAATTTGAATAATTGAATATGAATTTGATGTAGCACACAGTATAAATGCTGGGTGCTTTTTTCATTTCAGGAACTCGTATTCCGGCGATAGAAAGAGCCGTCACTTCACTGTTAATTTTGAAGTGGCGGCTTTTTCTATTTGCCCAGCTGCGGGAGATGATCTTGCTGGTCTCATAAGAACGGAAAGAAAGTGGGTTTTATGCAGGAAGGCAAAACAATCGGTCAGCTGATGGAGGAAATGCGCCAGAAAGCCGGGGCGCAGAACTATCACGGCCATGACTACATGGATCTCCAGCGGTTTGCGGAGAACACCCGGCACATGATTATTTTTGATGTGCTGACGCATGATTCCCCGGTGGGCTGGAAAGGAGAACGCACCCGCCTGTTTTTGTCAGAGATAGGCTATGAAAAAGCTCTGGACAGTCAGGCAAAGGGGCAGATCAAGATTCTCAGCCATGCAAAGGTCAGAAATGGAG
>ENA-OQHL01000081-OQHL01000081.1-human-gut-metagenome-genome-assembly--contig:-NODE-81-length-73398-cov-7.663632_pt1 | contig 73398 bp, 77 predicted proteins | sample MGYA00242565_ERZ504723 | MGnify/ENA primary metagenome ERZ504723 (study PRJEB26092, sample SAMD00036211) | human gut metagenome | host: Homo sapiens | study: EMG produced TPA metagenomics assembly of... | reverse complement strand
TTCTTTGCCTTCCATATTTAATACAGATACTGTTGCCATCTTATATAGTCCTCCTTTCTTCTAAAGACCTACGCCTTTACTGATTCTTTTAACATTACTAAAGATTTTTAGGTCCTGGTACGGCACCTTTAACTAAAATAATGTTCTGATCAGCGTCAACTTTTACGATTTCAAGATTCTGAATAGTAACTCTTTCTGCTCCCATTTGTCCTGGCATTTTCTTTCCTTTGAATACTTTGCTAGGATCAGAAGCCATACCATTAGAACCTGCATGACGATGATATTTAGAACCATGGGCAGATGGACCTGATTTCAAACCGTGACGTTTGATACCACCAGCATATCCTTTACCTTTTGATGTAGCAGTTGCATCGATTTTGTCTCCTGCTGCGAAGATGTCAGCTTTGATTTCCTGACCTACTGTGTATTCTTCAGCATTCTCAAATCTGAATTCTCTTACGAATCTTTTTGGTGCAACTCCTGCTTTATCAAAGTGTCCTTTCTGTGGTTTGTTGATTCCTTTTTCTTTCTTGTCAACAAAACCAACCTGAACTGCGCTGTATCCGTCATTCTCTTCTGTCTTTACCTGAGTAACAACACAAGGTCCTGCCTGTAATACAGTAACTGGAGTTAAAACTCCATCTTCGTTGAAAATCTGAGTCATTCCAACTTTTGTTGTTAAAATCGCTTTTTTCATTTTGATTGTTCCTCCTATTTAATCTACAGCGGATTATAACGCTTAACGTTGTAATCATCCTAGACGCTACAAGCTTAAGGGGATACCTCATTTACTCATAACCCTGTAGGGATTACCTATTTGTTTTTCATCTTGATATCAATGTACACACCAGCTGGTACTTCTAATTTAGATAATGCATCAACTGTTTTCTGTGATGGTGTGATGATATCAATCAGTCTTTTGTGAGTTCTCTGTTCGAACTGCTCTCTGGAATCTTTATATTTGTGAGTCGCTCTAAGAATTGTGATGATTTCTTTCTTAGTTGGCATTGGAACTGGTCCACTCACCTTAGATCCTGTCTTCTTAACTGTTTCAATAATGCTTTTTGCGCTTGCATCGATTAACTGATGATCGTATGCTTTTAATGTAATTCTCATTACCTGACTTGCTGCCATAAAAAAAGCCGCCTCCTTTTCGTACTATAAATGTTTTTGTAGCACGACAAGTGGTGACTGTACACTCCTCCGTGTGTATCGTGAAATCTACACACTGCGTCTCTATTCCGGACTACACCGGTATTCAATAGATTGTATATTCGTACAGTGACTTGTCGCCAGTTTTAACAACTTGACATTCGCTCCACGGAAAACCTGCAAAGGCTTTTGCCTCTACAGCAACCTCACGCTTCAACGCTATCAAGGTCACAACATTTGCTATTATATATGATGTTTCAAATTAATGCAAGGGGTTTTTCGATTTTTTTTGCATGTTTTTGATAAAATACAAAATGTAGTGTTTTCTGTATGAGTATTACCGTTTTAGGCACAAGATAATCTTGTTTTTTATGTTTTTTTGCATAAATGAAAACGAGTTCTTTCCTTATTATATATAGAAAGAACTCGTTTTGCAATTCTTATTTTGTTTTACTTACTCCATATTTGCATGTCTCTTGAACAGATCCTGGTCTGTCTGGTCTGTGATTTTCATCAGATCCATTACCATGGCATCATATGTGATCCAGCTTAATTCTTCAAAGGAAGAACCTGATGCCTGAACACTTCCACCTTCATTTTGGTCAACACATTTCTCTGATACTCCCGGAATCTTGATGATCACATCCGCCATAGATCCAATCTTGTTCTCTGGGAACATGGTCAGTGTTGCCACTTTGGCTCCCTGATCCTTTGCTTTCTTAGCATTAGATACAAGACTTGCCGTATTCCCTGATCCTGATCCCAAAATCAGAAGATCCCCTTCCTGAATTGATGGTGTTGTAGGTTCTCCAACAAAATATACTGTATATCCCAGATGCATCAATCTGTTTGAAAATCCTCTTGCTGCAAATCCAGAACGTCCTGCACCTCCAACAAAGATTCTTTTTGCTTCTGTGATCAGTCTTTCTACTGATTCTAAACCTTCATTATCAATCTGCTTTGCATTTCCTTTTAATTCATCAAGAATCGCAAAAATATTCTTTGCTTCTGACATACCATAACCTCCTGACTGAGTTTCTTTCTATTTGTTAATATCTTTTATATTTCTTAATTTATAACATTGCTTCTTTGATTGCTTTTGCTTCTGCAACTGGATCTTCTGCATTTCCGATTGCACTTCCAACAATTACGATATCTGGTTTTAACTCTACGTATTTCGCGATTGTTTTGCTGCTGATCCCACCAGCTACTGCGATTTCAGCTTTCTTAGAGCTTTCCTTCATAACTTTCAGATCGCCAATTGGTTCTCTTCCGACTGCCTGTGCATCTGCTCCTGTATGAACTGCTAATACATCGACTCCGACTTCTTCAAGTTCTACGACTTTTGCTGGGATATCTTCGATCGTGATCATATCAACGACTAATTTCTTTCCATAGTCCTGTGTTGCTTTGAATGCACCTTTGACAGTTAAAAGGTCTGCTGCTGCACATACTGTTACATAGTCTGCTCCTGCTTTGATCGCATTTTCAGTTTCTAAGTAACCACCATCCATGATCTTGCAGTCTGCTAAAACTTCTTTATCTGGGAATTCTTTTTTCATTCTTTCTACTGCATTATTTCCTGCATCCAGACAAATTGGTGTTCCAACTTCAATAATATCGATATAATCTTTTACTTTTTCTACAAGTTTGACTGCTTCTTCTGTTTTCATTTCATCTAAAGCTAACTGTAATTTCATTTCTTTTCCCTCCAGTCTAGTAATTCTTCATTCCGATCGGCGCTGCCGGTTCTGATAAAAGTTCTTTTATTTCGTTATCTAAATCTACAATTGTCAGAGATGCTCCATTCATATCAAGTGATGTTACATAATTCCCGATATAAGTTTTCCATACTTTGTGGCCAGCCTTCGCTAACACTTTTTCTACTTCATCGTAAAGTACATATAATTCCATCACTGGTGTTGCTCCTAGACCAGAAAGCATCACTGCAACTTCTTTTCCTTCTTCAAAATCAAAATCATTCAAAATGGTTTCTGCCATTTCCTGTGCAATTTCACTTGCCGATTTTAATTCTTCCACTTTTGTTCCTGCCTCGCCATGATGTCCTACTCCAAATTCCATCGTTCCATCTTCGATCTTAAAATTTGAATGTCCTAATGCTGGGATCACACATGGTTCCAATCCGACACAAATACTTTTTGTGCGGCTGACTACATTTTGGGCTGATGCGATGACATCATCAAGACTTCCGCCTTTTGTTGCTCTTGCTCCTCCAACTTTCCACATAAAAAATCCACCAGCAATTCCATGTCTTTGTTCTTTTACTGACTTTGGTGCAGATGCTACATCATCATTTGCAACGACATATTTTACTTCGATGTCATCATCTTCTGCCATCTGAACTGCCATCTTTACATTCATGTTGTCTCCAGCATAATTTCCAAATAATACTGCGACTCCTTCTCCCTGATCAGCATCTACGATCGCATCATAAAATGCCAGTGCAGGGGGAGATGCAAACACTTCACCAATTGCGACACTGTCAAGCATTCCGTCTCCAAGATAACCTACGAATGCGGGTTCGTGTCCACTTCCTCCTCCGGTTATCAATCCAACTTTTCCTTTTTTCATCTCTTTCATGGAAATGACATGATCATTTTCTTCTGAAAATCTAATTTCTGGATTAGCCTTTACCAGACCTTTTAACATATCATCTACGATGAAGTCTGGATTATTTACGAATCTCTGCATGTTTAATCATTCACCTTCTTCCAGTAATCTCAAGGATGCATCTGCAATCGCTTTTAAGATTAAGTAGCATGATGTTGCTCCTGCATCCTGATGTCCTCTGGATCGTTCTCCCAAACGGCTTGCTCTTCCTATTTTAGCTACCATTGTTTTTGTAGATTCCAATCCTTTTTCTGCCGCTTCTGTCATCGCCTTTAATGCCTGTTTAAAATCTGACTTATTGCTTTCATACGCTTCAATCGCAGGAGATAAAACATCAATCAATGTTTTATCTCCTGGTTTAGCATCTGTCAGATCAGATAAATTAGAATAGGCCTTACAAAGCATTTCTGACATAACCTGACTGTCGATGACTTCCATTTTTTTTGATGCAATACTCAGACCTCTGAAAAAACTTCCATATAAAGGTCCCATAGAACCTCCAATTTTGCTGATCAAAATCTTACTGATCGTCAAAAAACCTTGACTCATATTGACATCGTCTTTCTTTTCAAGCTCTTCCTGAGCAAAAGTCATTCCCTTATTCATGTTAATACCATGATCTCCATCACCAGCTTCTCCATCAATTTGACTTAGGTAATCTCTGTTTTTCTGAATTGTACTGATAACTTCGTCCACTAATTTTATGCCATCTTTGTTTGTAAATTCCATTTATTTGTTTCCTCCAGTTTTAGAAAATACCGAAAAAGGCTCCTACTAATGAAACTGCAACGATCATTAGCATGATAACAACCATATTCTGGTTTTTCTTATTTAACCACCAATAAACTGCTAATACCGCTAATAATGGTAATAATCCCGGTACGATTCCATCTAAGATATTCTGAATAACATATGGTTCATTTCCTTTACCAAATGTGAACTGAAGTGGTGTAGATAATTTCACATAGGTTGATGATAATGCACCCATCATATAAATACCAAGTGCACTTGCCGCTGTTAATAACTGCTGAATCTTACCAGATCCTAAAATACTACGTACAGATGAACGTCCTTTACGATAACCAAATGCTGCAAAGTTTGTTCCGATGATCACCTGAATGATTGGCAATAATAGTAATACGAAACATCCAATCGGGCTTCCCTGTGCAGATAATGTTGCACCTAAAGCGAAGATGATTGGTTTAAATGTTGCCCAGTCTAAGGAATCTCCCACACCGGCCATAGGTCCCATTAATCCAGACTTAACACTTGTGATAGTTTCATCATCAATTGGGGCTCCTTTTGCTTTCTGCTCTTCCATGGCGATCGTAATACCATTGATCACAGATCCAAATACAGCTTCTGTGTTGTAAAATACCATGTGACGTTTTAATGCTGCTGTAAAATCTTCTTTTTTCTTATACAGTTTCTTAAAGATTGGGATCAATGACATACAAAATCCTAACGCCTGTAAACGTTCATAAGAAATTCCTGTTTCTGCAAAAAAGTAATATGTTAACCAACTTTTCTTGACATCTTTTTCTGTAATCTCTTCTGGGAGATATTCCTGTTCTAATTTCTTTTCTTCTGCCATAACCTTACGCCTCCTCTGCTTTTTTATTTGAGAATGTCATAACAAGTAAAATGACACAAACTCCGAATATTGCCGCTTCAAATACAGTAATCTTACTAACAATTACAAGGAAATACCCAATAAAGAATAATGGCATTAATTGTTTCTTTCCGATTACAAATAATGTTAACGCAAATCCTAATGCTGGAAGTAAACCACCGGCTACACTGAATCCTTCTGTTAACCATGTTGGTACTGAATTCATGAAATTCTGCACTGCATCTGCTCCGTACATATTTGCTAAGAATGGTACTGGGAATCTCATGAAGAAACTTAAGATTGTTGGAAGTACTATGTTACAAATTACGATTCCTTTTGCATTTCCGTCTTCTGCGTATTTATCTCCCATATGTACAAATACTACATTGACTGTTTTTCTGATCTGATCTAAGAATACACCAAGTACTCCAACTGGCACTGCAAGTGTGATTGCCTGTGCACTTGTCATGCCTGCACTTAATGCGATTGGAATAGCGATCAGACCTGCTAAACAGTCATCCGCTGGAAGGTTTGATCCAGCAGCAACTAATCCAATATAAAGAATCTGAACAGCTGCTCCAATGATGATCGCCTGTTTGACATCTCCCATGATCAGACCGATCCACAATGCTGCTACTAATGGCTGACGCAATGCATGTGTAAATGCATATCCAACGTCAGTTTTCATGATCCAGTAATAAATTCCTGTAAAAATACTAACACCTAACATATGTTATCCCCTCACTTTCTTCACCGCACTATCCAGTGATAGTTTTTTCTCTTCTGGTGTTACCTGAAATGTTACTTCTGTTCCAATATTCTGAATTGATAAAAGGTCCTGTGCATCTTTCTCATCAATAGAAATTCCTTTTACAACTGATGTTCTTCCATTTCCGCTTCCAAGTCCACCAATCTGTACTTGTTTAAATGTAATTCCTTTATCTACCACTGACTTACAGTCTTCGATGCCTCTGAACAGGACTAATACATTTCCTTTGTCATATTTACCGCCATTTGCATTTGCTACGAAATCATCAATAGAAATTACATCCACCGTCATTCCCGGAGGTGCTGCCATTACATAGATGTCAGCCATAAATTCGTCTTTTGACAATGCATCATTGACAACTACGATTCTTGTCGCAGATATCTTGTTACTCCATTTCGTAATTACCTGACCGTGAATTAAACGAAAATCGATTCGAACTAATTTAATTCCTTCCATCATAGACCCTTCCTTTCTTTCATTATTTTTCTGATATTTCTGACTCCATCTTTTGCTGCATTCATTAAGTCTTCTTCCAGCTCATCACCTTTTAACATTCCTCGCTGCATTTCAGCTTCGATCAGCATTGCAAGGTTCAATCCTGCAAGTACTGTATAGTTTTTCTCTAATGCAAATCTTGCTGCTGTGTTAGAAGGAGTTCCGCCAAATAAATCTGTTAAAATGATCGTATCATCTGGTGCCTTATCAAGCAGCTCTTTTAATTCTATCGCCAGATCCATAGGATCGGTACCTTCCATCAACGAAAGACTATAGACATTCTCAAGTTCTCCCGCGATCATCTCTGCGCTTCCCTTTACTTCCGCTCCTAATTTTCCATGTGTTATAAGAATTATCCAAGGTTTCATTGCTGTCTGCATACCATTTCCTCCTAAACTAATTTATGTTATCCTCTGGATTTTCCACCTGTAATATTCATGATCGTTCCAGTGATATATGATGCATGATCTGATAACAGATATGTTACTAAATCTGCGATTTCATCTAATTTACCAACTCTTCCTAATGGGATTACTTTCTGATAATCTGTAGATACACTTCCCGCTTCCTGTCCTCTTGTGTAAGCCAATTCTTTTACATGTTCTGGATTCCCCATTGGCGTTGGCTCATTGATTCCTGGTGCAACTGCTACGACTCTTACATTGTAAGCTCCTAATTCCTTTGCCCAGGACAATGTAAATGAATTTACAGCTCCTTTTGTTGCTGAGTAAATATTCTGTCCTTTAGAGCCTTCCATTCCAGCTTCAGAACTCATATTTAAGATCACTCCGCTTTTTTGTTTGATCATGACTCTTGCTGCTGCCTGTGCGCAGAACATAACGCCTTTTACATTAACACCCATCATAAAATCAAAATCATCTTCACTGTTTTCATGGTTTGGATCACCATGATAGTAGTCAACTAACATCCTTGGTCTGTTGACCCCGGCATTATTTACCAAACAATCAAGTTTTCCGAATTTCTCGACTGTTTTGTTTACCATTTCTTCTACTTCTTCTTTTTTGGTAACATTGCATTTTACATACATGACATTTTCATTATCATCATATGCATCACAGTCTGCCATATCTGCGATTACAACTTTTGCATGGTTCTTTAATAATGTTTCTACGATATGAGATCCGATTCCCATACTTCCACCAGTTACAATTACTACTTTGTCACTCATGTCAATCCACTCTTTACTCATCAGTTACCTCCTTTAATTGGCTTTATTTTTTCCTCATCCGGATGTTCTGTATAGACGTCCTTACGTCTTGACATAATAGTAACACCACTTTTTGCAAAAATCAATCCATAAAAACACACAAAAAATCACATTAATTTTCGTCATTTCTTACAAAAATGTGAATTTTTTTTGCATTTTACAATATTTTTTGCACAAAATTTCTCATTTGCTCCACAACATAAATGTACTGGTAAATTTTGTTATATTATGATAAGATACAGATATGGAAATTAGTTATACCCCCCCCCAATAATTTCCATATATTCTTTTATCTTATTAAACAGAGGTTTTGTATGAAGAAAAATTCCAAATCAAAAATAAAATCAAACAGTCCGCTTCCTCTTTACTTTCAGATCAAAGAAGACCTCAAAAGCAAAATAGAAAACGGTATTTTGAACGAAGGTGAATATTTACCTTCTGAATTTAAACTTATGGAGCAATATGGCGTCAGCCGTCCTACAATACGACAGGCTGTTGAGAATCTGTGTCAGGAAAATTTTCTTGAAAAACAGCGCGGAATCGGCACAATGGTCAAAAGCAGGAATTCCAGACTTTCCACAAGAAATCTTGGTGATCTGCTCAATTTCAATGAAGAAGCTCAAAAGAAATCCTATATATCTTCAACGGATGTTCTTGAATTTTGTACTGTTCCATCCAATCCTTCTTTAAAAGAAGTTTTCGGAGACGATGTTTCTTCTTTTTACCGTATCAAACGTCTTCGTTTTCTGGATCATAAACCAGCAGAATTAGTTACAACTTATATTCCAAAGTATCTGATCGAGAATCTAAACGATTACGATCTTACTAAAAATTCTTTATTTGATATTTTAGAACGCGAAAAGAATATCTACATTGATTATGCTGAAAAACTCCTGCGTGCAGTAAATGTTTCAAAAGATGTTGCAAAATATTTAGAGGTCGCACCAAATACAGCTGTCCAGTTTGTTCACACGGTAACTTATAATACAAAGGGCATTCCTATTGAGTACTCGGATGCATTTGATGTTAATGAATTTTCAAATTTCAAATTGATCGTTAAAAAAAACAGAAGTCATGACTATTGAGCCATGACCGCTGTTTTTTTTATTTATACTTGTTGCATTTTTCTTTTAATTCATGATAGTTTTTTATGATTTCGTCAAAGATCCTGCTTCCTTTTTCAATTCCAGTAAAATATGTAACAGCTTCTTCAATTCCATGTTCCTTGACATATTCTAATAGTTCTACAGATTGTTCATCTTCTTTTACATCAAACATAAAAGCAGCTGCAATTCCTTTTATGATCAGTCCATTTTCCAGTCCTCTTTCCTCACATTGCACTGCCGGTCCTACAAGACGATCTTCGTGACCCAATTTACGAATTGGTGCTCTTGAAATTCTAGCAACCGTATCTGTAACTCCAGGTGTCAGGAATCTGTTTAACGCAAAGTCAACATAGTCTGCCATCTGTTGATGCGTAAATCCATGCTTTTTCTCTAATAATACACCGATTTCCAACATAACACTTCTTGTCATTTCCACATTTTCTTCTTTCGCAAAATAATCCTGAATAATATCATATCCCATTAAATGTGCAATATATCCTGACCAGGCATGTCCCCCATTGATCGTATATAATTTTCTCTCAAGATATTTTTTTAAATTATCTGTATATTCTGGTCCTTTGATCGGCAGGTTCTGAGTGTCTGCTAATTTATCAACTTCAATTACCAATTCATAGTCTTTTCCTATTTCAATTCCATCACGTCCATCTCTGTTTGTTCCGAATACCATCCGGTCAACTGCTGTATTTGGCACTGCTGCAATCTGATCTAGTTCTTCTTTTGTAATAATTCCGGTCTTTATGATTTCTTCTTTTAACATATCTCCACAGAATAATGCATTTTCACAAGGAATTACATTTACTTTCGTTTTTCCTGCTTCTAACCTTGCTTTCAGCCCCTGTGCCAGACTTCCAGCAATCTTTGGAAAATTATCTGCTAAAACTGCTGTTGTTACAAGATCTGCTTCTACGATTGCATCTGTTACTTCTTCTGGTTGTGTGATCGGTGATAATGCTGATACGTGATCAATCTCTTTTCGTTGATAGTTATCTTCGATCAGATATAAATAATAATTGTGGTATTTGTTTAATTCATCATTCAATTTTTCATTTACATCTACGAATGTAATCTCATACCCTGTCTCATGAATCAGGTCGGCAATGAATCCTCTTCCAATCTTCCCCGCTCCAAAGTGTACCTCTTTCATTTGTTTTCCTCCTTCTATGTGATTTTATGTGTTTTTATGTGGTTTTATGCTTAGATGGTACAACTTTTTTCATTCTATGTCAATATTTTTTAGGATAAATGTGACTTTTTGTTTATTTAACAAATGCTTTTCACAACAATTGACTATTTATCACAAATCGTATAAAATAGAATTAAAATAACAAATACGAAAGGGGTATGTTATGGGTAAGATCATTGCAGCTGAACGGCAAAAAGAAATTTTAAAACTTTTACATGATAATGGAAGTGTGAAAATAGGACAACTTGCGGATTATTTTGAAGTATCTCGTGAAACAATTCGCCGCGATCTTTCTTATCTGACAGAAATAGGTGCCGCTCAAAGAAGTCATGGCGGAGCTACTTCCATTTATGAATTTGGCAATATTCCAATTGAGACTAGAATCAATAAAGATGCAGATATTAAGACGAAACTATGCGAAAAAGCTCTGGAATTTATTCCTCAAACCGGAGTAATTTATCTGGATTCTGGAAGCACGATCGTTCATATGGCACAACTTCTTGCGCAGAGAACTGGATGTACGATCGTTACTTCATCACTAAGTGCAGCGAATGTTTTATTAAACAGTGATAATACAACAATCATTACCGGCGGTCAGTTAAATCCTGGGAATATGTCAATCGAAGGATTCCAGACAACAAGCTTCATTAACACCTTAAAGGTCGCTGTATCTTTTCTTGGTACAAACGGATTCGAACAACACAAAGGACCTGCTGTTTCTGATTTTACAGATGCACAGACAAAACAGGCAATCCTTCCGAATGCTAAGATCAATGTTGTAATTTCTGATAGTTCAAAAGCCTCTACTTCTGCCTTGGTACAGTATGCGAGCTGGCGGGATATTGATTATTTTATTACAGATAGTAATCTTCCAAAACCAATGTATGATATGATCAGCGAGATGACTAATGTAATACTTGTGGATGCACATTCGTAAATTGCTATCTATATTTATAAAGAAACGGAGGTAGGAGCCATAAAAAATAAAATTAAAGTATTATCAGGAGCACAATTAAAATACATTGCATTTTTATCAATGCTGATCGATCACACAAATAAGGCATTGATCTATCCAAATTTAAATGGTGGCCGATTGAATACAGTTAGTGACATATTTGACATTATCGGGAGAATTGCATTTCCAATCTTTGCATTTTTACTTGTAGAAGGTTTTTTTAAAACAAGAAGCAGGGCTAAATACCTTGCAACTTTATTAGTATTCGGGGTAATCTCAGAAGTTCCTTTTGATCTGTTTACAACAAAGCAATTTTTTGAACCAAACTGGAATAACATTATGTTTACATTAGCACTTATGCTTGTTACAATTTGGATGATCGACGTATTAAAAAAGAAAATGGAGAAGTTTCCTAAGATATCATGGTTTTTCTTGTCATTTGTGATCCTGGCGGTCATGTGCCTGATCGCTGCCATTCTCAGCCTTGACTATGATTGTCATGCAATTTTAATTGGATATTTTTATTATATCTTTCATGGAAGGGAACTTATTGCAATTCCATTTAATTTCTTATCCATGTATAAAGAACCATGGGCACTTCTTGGATATGGATTGGTACTTACGTATAACGGAGAACGTGGAAAACAGAATAAGCTGATCAATTATTTATTTTATCCTGTCCACTTGCTGATACTTGGACTGTTAAGAATATACTTAGGAATATAAACCCAAAATTTATGTTCCGTTGTATAAGTCAGAAAGAAGAAATATTTATAAAAAAAGGATGACAACATAAGCATTTTTTGAATGCAAAGTGTCATCTTTTTTCTTATAAATATTTCTTCTTATCTTCTTTCTGATTCATACATGCAACACCATTACAAATCAGAATTTTCGAAATCTCTGATATCTCTGTTGCACCAGTTCTTCCGGTGTCATCTTATCATATTTCTCAATAAATCCAAGGATCATTGCTTTCATTTGCTCAGAAATATCCAAAATATTGTCAATGCTTGCAGGTTGTGGTTCTTCAATTACCTGCTCGATCACACCTAATTCTTTTAGATCATTCGCTGTGATCTTCATAACTTTAGCAGCTTCGGAAGCCCTGTTCCCATCTTTCCAAAGAATCGCTGCAAATCCTTCTGGAGAGAGTACGGAATATGTAGAATTTTCCATACTCCACACTTCATTTCCAACAGCCATAGCCAAGGCTCCACCACTTCCTCCTTCTCCGATCATGATAGAAAGAATCGGTACTTTGATGTTTGACATCTCGAATAAGTTTCTTGCGATTGCCTCTCCGACTCCGCCTTCTTCTGCCTCTAATCCACAGAATGCTCCTGGTGTGTCTACAAAGAGAATGATCGGACGATGAAATTTCTCTGCCTGTTTCATCAGTCTTAGGGATTTTCTGTATCCTTCTGGTGATGGCATTCCAAAATTTCGTTTGATATTTTCTTTGGTTGAGCGTCCTTTTTGCTGTCCGATGACTGTCACTGGTCTTCCTCCAATAGAGGCTAATCCACCAACGATTGCTTTGTCATCTCCAAAATAACGGTCTCCGTGTAAGGACATATATCGTTCAAAAATCGTAGAAATATAATCAAGACTTGTTGGGCGTTCTGCGGATCTTGAGATCTGCACTCTCTCCCATGGTGTATAATTACTGCTCATATTCACAACTCCTTATGATCGTTACCAGCACTTTTCTTAATTTTTTGCGCTCTACGATCTTATCTACAAATCCATGTTCTAACAAAAATTCTGCTCTCTGAAATCCTTCTGGTAACTTCTGCCCGATCGTCTGTTCAATAACTCTCGGTCCCGCAAATCCGATCAATGCTCCTGGTTCTGCTAAGATAACATCTCCAAGCATTGCAAAACTTGCTGTAACACCTCCAGTTGTAGGATCTGTTAATACTGTGATATATAATAATCCTGCTTCATCATGGCGTTTCAATGCTGCGGATGTTTTTGCCATCTGCATCAGAGATACGATTCCTTCCTGCATTCTAGCTCCACCAGAGCATGTGAAAATGATGATCGGTAATCTCATCTGTGTTGCACGTTCAACTGCTCGTGTGATCTTCTCACCAACAACTTCTCCCATGCTTCCCATCATGAAATCTGCTCCCATGACTGCGATCACAACATCTTTTCCAAGAATCTTTCCTTTTCCTGTGATGACCGCTTCATCAAGATTCGTTACGGAGCGCTGGCGTTCCAATTTATTCTTATATCCTGGGAAGTTCAGTGGATCGCTTGTATCCATCTTTGCATCCCATTCTTCAAAAGTATCTTTATCTAATACCATGGCAATTCTTGTCTTTGGACGGATTCTAAAGTAATTGCCACAGACTGGACATACATAATCATTTTCGATCAAATCCTCATTGTATACAGGCTTTCCGCAACAGTTACACTTCTGGAATAATCCTTCTGGTGCCTGAAATTCAAGGAGCGTGTCCTTTGCTTTTCGTACACGCTCTGCCTGTTTGATCTCCTGAGGTGATAATGTCCTTTTCTTAAACATATCTTTTAATGACATGATACTCACCTTAACTTTCTTTATTCAGCTTCATTTTCAGACTGATGTTTCTTCTGAAAACGTTCAATAAATCCTGTATCAACATTGCCTTCGATAAAATCTTCATCATTGATGATCTCATACTGATAGTCAATGTTTGTCTTCACGCCTTCTAATACAAGTTCTCCCAATGCATTACGGAGTTTGCGAAGTGCCAACTTACGATTTTTATCATATACGATCAGTTTTGCGATCATAGAATCATAGTATGGTGGAATCTGATATCCTGCGAATAATGCAGAATCAATTCTCACTCCTTTTCCTCCTGGAAAATGTACATTTGTTACAGTTCCTGGACTTGGACGGAAGTCATGTTCTGTGTCTTCCGCATTGATTCTCACTTCGATCGCATGTCCATGAACATGTACATCTTCCTGTGTATAAGTCAGATGTTTTCCTGCGGCGATACGGATCTGTTCACGGATCAGATCGATTCCTGTAACCCATTCAGTCACTGGATGCTCTACCTGAATTCTTGTGTTCATCTCAATAAAATAGAAATCTCCATGTTTGTCACGTAAGAATTCAATCGTTCCTGCACTGTAGTATTCTGCTGCTTTTGCTGCTTTGACTGCGATCTCACCCATCTTCTTTCGCTGTTCGTCACTGATCGCAGGGGATGGTGATTCTTCGATCAGTTTCTGATGTCTTCTCTGAATAGAACAGTCTCTTTCTCCAAGATGAATCGTATTTCCGTATTTATCAGCAAGAATCTGGAATTCGATATGGCGTGGATCTTCGATATATTTTTCAATATACATCGTTCCATCGCCAAATGCATTCTCTGCCTCTAACTTCGCTGTCTCAAAAGTATGTACGAAGTCTTCGGAATCATAGCAGACACGCATTCCCTTTCCGCCACCTCCTGCGGAGGCTTTGATCATAACTGGGTATCCCATGTCATCTGCGATCTTCTGCCCTGCTTCTGCCTCATAAACGGCATCTTTTGTACCAGGAACTACTGGAACTCCAGCATCCATCATTGTCTTTCTTGCTGCGGATTTGTTACCCATGCGGTCAATGATCTCTGCGGATGGTCCGATAAATGTGATATTGCATTTTTCACACATTCTTACAAATTTGCTATTCTCAGACAAAAATCCGAATCCCGGTGAATTGCATCCGCTCCGACTGCCATTGCAGCCCCAAGTACACGTTCCATGTCAAGATAACTGTCTTTGGCAGGTGCTGGTCCGATACAGATCGTCTGGTCTGCCAGCTGGGCATGGAGTGCATCTTTATCTGCTTCAGAACAGATTGCTACGGACATAATATCCATCTCACGGCACGCACGGATGATACGCACTGCGATCTCTCCTCTGTTTGCAATTAAAATCTTCTTAAACATTTAAGAAACCCTCTCTTATCCAATCATAAATGTAATCTCTGCAGATGCCACTTTCTTACCATCTACAGTTGCTGTTCCCTGTGCAACACCGACTGGTCCTTTGACTTTGATCATCTCAACTTCTAATGTCAGCACATCTCCTGGAACAACCTTTCCTCTGAATTTTGCTTTGTTGACTCCACCTAAGAATGCAATCTTTCCTTTGTACTCATCTGCAGAAAGTGCACATACAGCTCCAGTCTGTGCTAATGCTTCAATGATCAGTACCCCAGGCATCACTGGTTCCTGTGGAAAATGTCCTGCAAAAAATGGTTCATTATATGTCACACATTTTTTACCAACGATACGTTTTCCTTCTTCCATCTCCTCAATACGGTCCACTAATAAAAATGGGCTTCTGTGAGGGATCGTATTCATAATATCTTTAATATCCATTACCATAATAAATATTCTGCCTTTCTTACTGGATGACCATTAATGGCTGTCCATATTCAACCATCTCACCATTCTCAACTAATACAGCTGCAACTGTTCCTTCGTATTCGCTTTCTACTTCATTCATCAGTTTCATCGCTTCCACGATTCCGATGACCTGTCCTTTTTTGACTTTGTCACCGACAGATACAAATGGCTCAGCTCCTTCTGATGGTGCTACATAAAATGTACCAACAAGTGGGGCTTTGATCTCATCTCCATAGAGAAGCTCTTCTGGCTGTTCTTCATTCTGTTCCGGCATGATCGCAGCACTCTGTACTGGTACTCCGGCAACAGATGCATCAACTGTTGCGATCTTTGCCTTTTTCTTAGCGATTCTGATTGAAAATTCTTCGTTATTATATTCAAATTCATCGACATTTGCAGAAGATACTGCAGCGATCAATTCTTTCATTTCTTTAACTTCCATGTCAGTCTCCTTCTAAATTAATCCTCAAATTTCTTCACAAGAAGTGTTGCGTTATGTCCTCCAAATCCAAGAGAATTGCTCATAACGTAATTTACCTTGCGGTCTGTTACTGGTTCTAATGTATAATCAAGATCACATTCTTCATCTGGAACCTTTAATCCCACGGTTGGGTGAATATAATCTTCTTCGATTGATTTAACACATGTGATAAATTCAATCGCACCAGCTGCTCCAAGTCCATGACCGATCATAGATTTTGTAGAGCTGATCTTCACATCATATGCATGTTCTCCAAATGCTTTCTTGATCGCTTTTGTCTCAAATAAGTCATTTGCATGAGTACTTGTTCCATGTGCATTGATATAATCAACTTTATCTGGTGTGATTTCTGCTTCATCCATTGCAAATACCATAGCTCTTGCTGCACCTTCTCCATCTTCACATGGGGATGTGATATGGAATGCATCACTTGTTGCACCATATCCGACAACTTCTGCTAAAATATCTGCTCCTCTTGCCTGTGCATGTTCAAGGCTTTCTAAAACAACGATTCCTGATCCTTCTCCAATGACAAATCCATCTCTCTCTTTGTCAAATGGAATAGATGCTCTCTTCGGATCATCAGATCCACTTAAAGCTGTTAACGCTGCAAATCCAGCAACTGCAACTTCTGATACTGCAGCTTCTGTTCCACCGGCTACCATTACATCAGCTTCTCCGACCTGAATGGATCTATATGCTTCACCAATAGACTGTGTTCCTGTCGCACATGCTGTAACAACGTTGATACTCTTTCCGCGAAGGCCAAATGCAATAGAAACATTTCCTGCAGCCATGTTAGAGATCATCATTGGAACTGCTAATGGTTTCACTCTGTTCGGACCCTTTTTATCTAATGTTCTTGTTGTTGTTTCGATCATCTGAAGACTTCCAACTCCACATCCAACAGATACACCGATTCTTGTTGTATCTTCTTTCTCAAGATCAAGTCCCGCATCTTCAATTGCTTCTTTTGTCGCAGCTACTGCATACTGTGAAAATAATTCCATACGTCTTGCTGCTTTTGGTGACATATAATCTTTGGCGTTGAAACCTTTAACTTCTGCAGCCAGATGAGCTTTGTATTCTGTTGCATCAAAATATGTAATCGGTGCAAATCCGATCTTCTGCTCTTTGATTCCATTCCAAAATTCTTCCACGCTGTTTCCGATCGGTGTGATCGCACCCATACCAGTTACAACGACACGTTTCATGCTCTTCATATAAAATCTCCTTTACATTCCCATTCCACCGTCAACACTGATCGTCTGACCTGTAATATATGCTGCTTTATCAGATGCTAAGAAAGCAACTGTCTCTGCAATATCTTTTGTCTGTCCCATTCTCTTTAATGGAATGCTTCCTAATAAATTCTCTTTCACATCTTCTGACAGTACATCCGTCATCTCTGTCTCAATAAATCCTGGAGCGATCGCATTGACCGTGATTCCTCTGGAACCTAATTCTCTTGCCAGAGATTTTGTCATACCAATGATTCCTGCTTTTGATGCACAGTAATTGACCTGTCCTGCATTACCCATAACTCCGGATACAGAAGACATATTAATGATATGTCCGGATCTCTGTTTTAACATGATTCTTGAAACATGTTTCATGCAGTTAAATGCACCTTTTAAGTTTACTTCAATGACTTTATCAAATTCTTCTTCACTCATTCTCATGATCAGGTTGTCTTTTGTGATTCCGGCATTATTTACCAGAATATCAATTGACCCAAATTCTTTCTTTACAGAAGTGATCATCTCTTTCGCAACATCAAAATCAGAGACATCTCCCTGATATGCTTTTGCATTACCGCCTGCTGCTTTGATCTCTTCTACTACCGCTTCTGCTTTATCTTTGGAGCCGCAATAATTTACGATCACAGTTGCTCCATATCCTGCAAGAGTTAAAGCTGTTTCTCTTCCAATTCCGCGGCTTGCACCTGTTACGATTGCAACTTTTCCACTTAACATGATTACATGATCTCCTTTAATTTCTCTAAATCTTCTACTTTCGCAATGTTGATTGCTTTGACACTACGGTCGATCTTACGCATAAATCCACATAATGTCTTTCCTGGGCCGATCTCTACAAATGTATCTGCACCATCGGCGATCATCTTCTCAATAGATTGTTCCCAGCATACAGAAGAATAAACCTGTCTTCCAAGCAGTTTCTTGACTTCATCTTTGTTTGTGATAAATTCTGCTGTTGTATTGGATACGTATGGAACTGTTGGATCATCCACTTCAACATCTGCTAATACATCAAGCAATTTCTCTCCAGCTGGTTTTAACATTGGGGAATGAAATGGTCCGCTGACCTTCAGTGGCAGAACTCTCTTAGCTCCTGCTTCTTTCAACGCTTCTCCAGCTTCTGCAACCGCTTTTGATTCTCCTGAAATAACGATCTGTCCAGGACAGTTATAGTTTGCGATCGTAACGATTCCTTCAACGTCTGGTAAAACTGCTTCGATCGCTTCTTTCTTCATTCCAAGAACCGCTGACATCGCGCCCTCTCCTGCTGGAACAGTATCCTGCATAAGAATTCCTCTCTGCCTTACGACTTTCACTGCATCTTCAAAGCTCATCACATCAGATGCTACAAGTGCACAGTATTCTCCAAGACTTAATCCCGCTGTCAGATCAGGCTTTAATCCCATTTCTTCGATCTTCTTTAGGATTGCAACACTTGCAGTCACCATCGCTGCCTGTGTATACTCTGTAATATTGATATCTTCATTCTCTTCAAAACAAAGTTTCTTTACATCAATATCCAGAACTTCATTCGCCTTGTCGAAAATCTCCTTGCTGCATGCAAAAGAATCATAAAAATCCTTTCCCATTCCAACATATTGCGCTCCCTGTCCCGGAAACATAAATACGATCTTACCCATTATCTTTACCTCGTTGATCTATAAAATAATCTATAATTAGTTTGATGTTCAAAATATTTTCTTCAAAAAATTGACTTATAACAGGAATGTTATAAGCCAATCTTACAATTTCTTTAGTCTTCTACACCTTTGTCTTTTAAGTAGTTGATAACATCACCAACTGTGTTTAATTCTGCAAGGTCATCAGATGGAATCTCAACATCATATTCTTCTTCTAATGCCATAACTAATTCAAATAAATCTAATGAATCAGCATCCAGATCTTCTTTAAAAGATGCTTCTAAAGTAACTTCATCTTCGCTTACACCTAACTGATCTGCAATGATCTCTTTCATCTTCTCTAACATAATGATTCTCCTTCACACTCTAATTAGTTTGATTCTCAAAGTATACATTCTTCAACTGTCTTCTGTCAAGTTTTCTTGTAAATTTACCTTTATATTATACGAAACTATACGTGATTATGCAAGTCTATCCTTGCCATTCTATGCATCTTTTATGAAACATTTTCATATTATTCTGTATACTATATACTCCATAAAACACTTCACAAAATTACCATATTTTCAACACAAACTGTTCAGACTTTTATCACAGTTTGATTTGTTTTTTTCCCTAAAATAATAAGAGTTATCGCAAAAAGGAGGACAATATTTTGATAGAAGTAAAACATCTGACCAAAAAATATGGCACACATCTCGCTGTAGATGATCTGTCATTTACCATTGAAAAAGGGCGAATCTATGGATTTTTGGGTCCAAATGGAGCCGGTAAATCTACAACTATGAATATTATGACTGGATATATCGGTGCGTCGAGTGGAGAGGTTATCATCAATGGTCACAATATTCTGGAAGAACCTGAGAAAGCAAAAAAATGTATCGGATATCTTCCAGAGATCCCACCTTTATATCTTGATATGACAGTATCTGAATATCTGTATTTTGCTGCTGAATTAAAAAAAATTCCGAAAGCTGACCGCAATGCACAGGTTATAAAAGTTATGGAACTGATCAAACTTGTTGATATGAAAGACCGATTGATCAAAAACCTTTCCAAAGGTTATCGCCAGAGAACAGGTCTTGCCGCTGCAATTCTTGATTTCCCAGATATTATCATCTTGGATGAACCGACCGTTGGTCTCGATCCAAAGCAGATTATCGAAATCCGTGAACTGATCCGTACACTCGCTAAGGACCATACGGTAATCTTAAGTTCTCATATTCTTGCTGAAGTCCAGGAAATCTGTGACGATATCCTGATCATTTCCAAAGGAAAATTAATCGCTGAGGGAAGCCCTGATGAATTAGAAGAATTAACACACGGAAAAGAAACCATTGAGCTTACGATCCTGGCGGATGAAACTTCCGTAAAACAGGTTCTTTCTGATTTTTCTGATATTGATGATGTCAACTGGCTTGACGTAAGTGAAAACAGCTGCCATATCCAGATTAATACAAACAAAGATTCACAGGAAATCTGTGCCAACCTTTCTCTTAAATTTGCACAGAAAAAAATGCCTGTGACACAGATGTTTGTGAATAAGGCTACTCTTGAAGATATTTTCCTAGAATTAACTGGAGATGAAATTGTTTCTGAAGCTTCTGACAACATTTCTGAAACAACCTCGAAAAGAAAATTCAAAAAGCCATCAATTAAACTATTTAAGAGAAATAATGGAGGTGTCAAATAATGCTTGCTATCTACAAAAGGGAAGTCCGTTCCTATTTTAACTCTATGATCGGATGCGTATTTGCAGCATTCTTAACGATCATTGGTGGAGTATATTTTATGGTTTATAACCTTTATAATGGTTATCCATTTTTTGCCTACTCTCTGGCGGGCGTTATTTTCATGTTATTGATCTCTGTGCCTGTTTTATCTATGAAATCTTTTGCAGAAGACCGAAAGAATAAAACTGACCAGTTATTATTAACTTCCCCTGTTTCACTTGTTGAGATCGTGTTAGGAAAATATCTTGCTATGGTAACTGTATTTGCAATTCCATGTGTGATCTACTGTATTTTCCCACTGATCATCAAACTTCAAGGAACTGCCCATTTTCTTGTTGATTATTCATCCATTCTGGCCTTTTTCCTGCTTGGATGTGTATTTATTGCAATCGGAATGTTTTTATCATCTTTGACAGAAAGTCCTGTGATCGCAGCGATCACTACTTGTGCAGCATTGTTTTTCTTTTATCTGTTGGACAATCTGCTGCAGTATTTTCCTTCCAGTGCGATCAGTAATCTGGTCATCTGGATCATTATATTTGCTCTGATCGGTCTTCTGATCTACCATATCACAAAAAATCAGATGATCGCTGGCATTGTCACTGGCATTGGATGTATCGCTGGTATCGTTGTTTATTTTGTGAAGAAAACATTGCTTGAAAGTCTGTTTTCTACTTTATTAGGACACCTTGTATTAACTGATATTTTTTATAATTTTTCTCAGAATTACATTTTTGATCTCGGAGGACTTCTGACTTATCTGTCATTGATCATTCTTCTGGTGTTCTTAACAGTACAGACATTTGAAAAAAGACGTTGGAGTTAGGAGGAAGTTATCGTGGATAAAATCAAAAAATTATTTCAAAGCAATGATTCGAAACATGGATCTTATACTCTTGCTATGACATCCATCGTGATCGCGATCGTTATCGTTTTTAATATGATCGTCAATCTGATCCCTGAAAATAAGCGACAGTTTGATATCAGTAGTACCAATATTTATGAAATCTCTTCAAAGAGTAAAAAAATCATCAATAAAGTGGATCATGATGTCACTTTCTATGTTCTTGCTGAAAAAAGCAGTACAGATAAAAGGATCAAAACATTCATTAACAAATATGCTTCTTTGTCAGATAAGATTCATATCAAATGGATTGATCCCGTACTTCATCCTTCTGCATTGACGAAATACGGAACCAAAGAAAACAATATCGTCATCTCTTGTAAAAAAACCAACCGTACAACAACTGTTTCGTTTGATGATATATTAGTTTCCTCAGCTTCTTACTACAGTACTTCCTCTTCCGCTTCATCATTTGATGGTGATGGACAGCTTACAAGTGCTTTAAATTATGTAACAAGTGACAAAGAATATAAAGCTTATTATACTTCTGGCCATGGAGAATCATCCTTATCTTCCGAGGTCACAAGTCTTCTTACAAAATCAAGAATTTCCACAAGTGATCTGCTTTTAATGACTGCAACATCTATTCCTGATGATTGTGATCTGCTGATCATCGATGGGGCTACAAGCGATTTTACAAAAGATGAAGTAAAACTATTATCTTCTTATCTGAAGAAAGGTGGAAAAGTTGTTACTTTACTTGCCCAGACAAATAAGAGTATGAAAAACTTATATGGTCTGTTAAAAGACTACGGTTTAACTGTTCAAAGCGGATATATTGCAGATACAGAACGTTCATATCAAGGAAATTATTATTACTTGATCCCAAATCTTTCTGTAAGTGGTGATATGGCTTCTGGCATTTCATCAAACTCTGTTATGATGATCAATTCGAAAGGTATGACACAGAGTACTCCAGCCAGAGATTCTATTTCTACCGATTCATTTATGACAACATCCAGCAATGGATATGCTGTCACTGAAAAGAAACAGACACAGGGAACTTATGTCCTTGGGGCAACTTCCACAGAATCTGTCAAAGTCAAAAACAGTAAAGGAAAGAAAGTTACAAAAGAAAGCCGGCTGACTGTTTATGGAAGTAATATGCTGATCGATGAGCAGATCACAAGTTCTTTCTCATCCTTAGAAAATCTGACATTATTTACAAACTCTGTGACCGCAAGTTTAGATAATGCCGATAATGTTTCTATCTCTCCAAAGAGTCTGGAAGTCAGCTACAATACGATCGCTCATCCTGGACCATTCAGTATCCTTGTAGTCTTTGTAATTCCAGTTGGTCTGATCATTGGCGGATTCATTGTATGGTTTAGACGCAGACGCCGTTAGGAGGTTTTCATGAAACAGAAAAAAACATTACAGATTTTACTTCTCGTATTTGCAGGACTTCTTGTCCTGTATGCGGGAGTGAATTTATACCAGAAAAATAAATCTTCCAAGAAGGATTCGGATCAGACAATGATCTCTGATTTAAAGAGTTTAACTTCTATCTCTTATAACAATAATGGAACAATTCTTTCTTTCGCAAAACAGAGTGACAAATGGTATTATACAAAAATAAAAATATCCGATCACTCAGTCCTCTCTCGAAAGTCTTGCTTCTACATTTCAAAAAGTTGAGGCTGTCAGAGAACTTAAAAATACAGATGCTCCAAGTGACTATGGCCTTGACAAGCCAACTTATACAGTTAGTGTCAAAGACAAAACTGGAAAATCCATGACTTATTATATTGGAAATGCAGCCGGTGAAAATTACTATATAACTTATGGAGATAAATCAAAGATTTATACCGTATCTTCTGATATTACATCTAGTTTATCTTATTCTTTAGATGATCTGATCGAGACAGATACTTTCCCTACGTTAAGTACTGGAAATCTTAAAAAAGTTTTGGTCACTCAGAACGGTAAGACAAAGACTTATACTAGCAAGAAGAAAAATCTTGATGGAATCACTGGCGGTTTGGGTGTATTTACTTTTGGAGACTGTCAGAATTATTATGCGAGTCAGACAGATCTTGCAAAATATGGACTGGATAAGAATTCTCGAATCACAGTCGATATCACTTATAAGGATACGGATACAAAGAAAACAAAAAATGTTGTGATTTATATTGGTAAAAAAGATTCTGATCAAAAGAATTATTATGTGCAGCTGAAAGGGTCACATATGGTTTACTTGAGCGATAAGGATGTTGTGAAGAATATTTTGAAACCATAACACGATTACTGCATAAAGAAACAAAAAGGACTTCAATTACTTGAAGTCCTTTTTCATGCCGCAGACCGGAATCGAACCGGTACTCGATTTAACTCGAACAGGATTTTAAGTCCTGCGCGTCTGCCAGTTCCGCCACTGCGGCTTAGTGGTGGGAGAAGGATTCGAACCTTCGAAGGCGGTGCCAACAGATTTACAGTCTGCCCCCTTTGGCCACTCGGGAATCCCACCAAGTGTTTACCTGACAATTAAAGATTATACGGCATTGTCAGGTAAATTGCAAGTGTTTTTTTAACTTTTTTTATATTTTTTTATGCCTGTGTTTCAACTTCTGTTTCAGCCTCAAATAATGCTTCGAATTCTGCACGGTTAATGCGTTCTTTCTCTAATAATAATGCGGCACATTTGTGAAGGACATCTATGTGTTCTTCAATCATTGCTTTCGCATCTTTGTAGCATTTATTTACAATCTTCTTCACTTCCTGATCGATCACAGTCTGTGTGTTTTCTCCGTATGGACGCTGCTGTCCAATTTCTTTTCCTAAGAAGACTTCGTCTCCTTCACCACTGTCATAATTGATCAGTCCGAGTTCATCTGACATACCAAACTTCGTTACCATAGCTCTTGCATACTGGGTTACCTGTTTGATATCCTGTGATGCACCGGTTGTGATATCATCTAAGATCAATTCTTCGGCAATTCGTCCTCCGAGACTTACCATGATATCCTGAATCATCTTTCCGCGTGTCATAAAGACATTATCGTTCTCAGGAAGCGGCATCGTATATCCAGCTGCTCCTGTTCCTGTTGGAATAATAGATACAGTGTAAACCGGACCTACATCTGGTAACAGATGGAATAAGATTGCATGTCCAGATTCATGATATGCAGTGATCCTTCTTTCACTTTCTGGTACCACACGACTCTTCTTCTCTGTTCCGATTCCTACTTTGATAAATGATTTATCAATATCTTCTTTCATGATATAGGCTCTGTCATCTCTTGCTGCCTGAATGGCTGCCTCATTCATCAGATTCTCAAGGTCTGCTCCTACAAAACCTGCTGTTGTTCTTGCGATCTCATGAAGATCAACATCATCTCCTAATGGTTTCTGACGACAGTGAATCTTTAAGATATCTTCTCGCCCTTTGACATCTGGTCTTCCAACGCCAACCTTGCGGTCAAATCGTCCTGGTCGTAAGATCGCTGGATCTAAGATATCCACACGGTTTGTAGCTGCGATCATGATGATTCCTTCATTCACTCCAAACCGTCCATCTCAACTAACATCTGGTTTAATGTCTGTTCACGTTCATCATGTCCACCACCAAGTCCAGAGCCTCTTCGTCTTGCAACTGCATCGATCTCATCGATAAATACGATACAAGGAGAATGTTTCTTAGCTTCTGCAAATAAGTCACGTACACGAGCTGCACCAACACCGACGAACATTTCCACGAAATCAGATCCTGAAATGCTGAAAAATGGTACATTCGCTTCTCCTGCAACTGCCTTTGCAAGTAATGTCTTACCTGTTCCTGGAGGTCCTACAAGAAGGACGCCCTTTGGAATTCTGGCTCCGATCTTTATAAATCGTCCTGGATTCTTTAAGAATTCCACGACTTCTTCTAATTCTTCTTTCTCTTCTGTCAGTCCTGCAACATCGTTAAATGTTACTTTCTTACCATTTGGATTGGCAAGTTTAGCACGGCTTTTTCCAAAATCCATCATCTTGCCGCCACCGCCACCATTCTGGCGCATCATCATAACCATGAAAAATATGACAACTCCGATCGGTAGTACTACCCCGATCAGATTAGAGATCATATCCCCACTGTGATCAATTCCCTTAATACTGATCTTATTGGCAAGAGAGCTGTCAGCTTTCTTAATATCATTGATCGCCTGATTGACATCTGTAACTTCACAGCTCTTATAATCATCTTTTCCAAACTCTGCTGTGATCGTACCAGTTGGTACTTCTTTATTCTGTTTAATAGTTACCGCAGTTACTTTATCAGACTTTACATCCTTCATAAACTGCTGATAGGTATAATCACCTGAACCTGGTTGGAACACGCTGATAAAATAATATGCTCCGATCACCAAGATCAGCAGGACTACTAAAAATCCACTGTTACTTTTCTTCGGGTTCAACGTTTAGTCTCCTCTCTACTCTTCCTCCGCTACTCCAATGTAAGGAAGGTTACGATATTTCTGTGCATAATCTAGTCCATATCCAACAACAAATTCATCTGGTACTTCAAAACCAATATATTTGACTGGTACATCGACTTCACGACGATCTGGTTTGCTTAATAATGTACACAGATGAAGTGACGCAGGATTTCTGCTCTCAAGCATTGGTTTTAAATGATTTAAAGTCTTTCCTGAGTCAATGATATCTTCTACAACTAATACTTCTTTATCTAAGATTGGCTCATCTAAGTCTTTTGCGATCTTAACAATTCCTGAGGATTCTCTGGAATCTCCATAACTGGACACTGACATAAAATCAATTGTTACTGGAATCGTGATTCTCTTTGCAAGTTCACACGCAAAAAAAACACTTCCTTTTAAGATGGCGATCAGATGGATTTCTTTTCCTGCATAATCTTCACTGATCTGCGCTCCCATCTCCGCGATTCGTTTGTTTACATCCTCCTCTGAAATCATTACTCTGATATTCTCCATTGGAATCATCTCCTTCTCTTTTGAACTCAAGCTTTAAATAACGCTTGGTTGATTCTTTGATCTTATAATATTCGCTGATTCTTCTGCCAACGATCCATACAATATGACTGCCATCTGCCACTAATGGTATCTCTTCCCGCAATTGTCTTGGAATCTTCTCATCAATAAAATACCTGCTTAATGATTTTCTCTTCTGATCTTTGCCAAATGTAAAAAAATCTCCTGGCTTCCGGCATCGTAATTGTACACCTGTTTCTATTCTATCATAATCAATGATTTTGATACAATCATTTTCCACGATATTTGTTAAATCTGTAACCTCTTCACAAAAAATCGTTCCTTTTTTTTCTTGTTTATCTGATATATTTCCTTTATACAACCTTATATACTGATAATTTTTCTCTGCGGTCACCTGATATGGCAGAGAAATCCTTCTTCCCGTGCCTTGTTGTGCCAAAGAAAGCAGGTCATTGATATGTCTTCTTTCTAAATCCTTTCTTTTTCCAGCTGTACCCTCTAGTACTTTTTTTAAAACCTGTTTCTGAATCCATGGATTCTCGATGAAAAGCTTCTCACAATCAATCTCACATCCGTTTTCGATTGATTGTGTACATCTATTTAGCGCATCCTCGATCTGTTTTGTTAAATAAGTTGTAAGCTCTTGTATATCTTCACAAAATAATCCGATATGTTCCACTGCCTGATCATTTATCTGCTCAAGTCTTGGAATGATCTGGTTTCTTATCTGATTTCTTGCAAATGTATCATCTTGATTGCTCGCATCTTCTACCCAGCCCTGCCCCATTTTTGTAAGTTCATTTACAATTTCTTGTTTCTTCATACACAAAAGTGGACGGATCAGCTTTCCATCTTCTTCTTTCATAGCAGCTGCACCATAAATTCCAGTACCTCTTGCCATGCGATATAGAAAAGTTTCTGCCTGATCATTCTGATGATGTGCGATCGCGATCTTATCTGCCTTATACTTTTTCATCATCTTGAAAAAAACATCATATCTCACCTTTCTTCCAGCTTCTTCTAATGACATTTTTTCTCTTTGGGCAATGTTATGAACATCTATTTCAAATGTTTTGCATGGAACCGAAAGTTTTCCACATAATTCTTCTACAAATCTCTGATCATCCACAGCTTCCTTTCGGATCATATGATTAATGTGGACTGCTGTGATCTCAAGATTCATTTCTTCTTTCAGAGATTGTAAAACCAATAACAAATATACAGAATCTGCACCTCCAGACACTCCAACGACCAGTTTATTTCCTGTCTTTATTAAATTTTTTTCTTTGATAAATTTTTTAACTTTTTCCATGTAAGTTACTTTATCATTCTTTGTCTCACTCTTCAATACCTGTCAAAGATTCCAAGTGCTATGATCGTAATATCATCTTTTCGCTCAAATTCTTTTCTCGTCGTTATCTTTTCATACAATCCATCTACGATTGCCTGTGGTCGCATCATATCCATTTCTTTTAAGTACTGTGCTACTATTTCTGATCCATTTGTAGAAAATCCATCTATCACTCCATCACTTATTAAAATCAGAATATCCCCACTTTCCATCTTTTTTCGATAAAATGGTAACTTATCTTTTTGCAATAAAAAATTGATCGGAACACTTTCCGTCTGAAGAATTTCTATATGTTCCTTTCTCTTTAAAAAGCATGGGCATGCACCTATTTTCAGGAATGTTCCAATTCCTGCAAATAAATCTAATTGAAAGAAATCAAGCGTTGCATATGTTTCTTTTTCTGGTCTTAAGATTATCATGGATCTCAATAATTGAACACTTTGTTCTTCACTGATCCCAGAAGATAAGAGTTCTTCCATCGTCTCTATCACTTTTTTACTTTCTTTTCTGGCTCTCGCTCCAGTTCCCATCCCATCACAGATCATAGAAACAAATCTTCCTTCCCTTATCTTTCCCATTGAAAAGCTATCACCATTTTGATCTGTATCATGCAATGCTTCTGATCTGACACCTGAGATTACATGAAATTTTTCTTCTGGAGTAAAACCATACATTTCATTACAATTTCCGATCATTTTTTTCTGATTTTCCAATGGTTTCATTTTTTCCATCGTAACCCTGCTTAAAAGTGCTGCTACTTCTCTTGTACTGATCTGCCCTCCTTTTTTCTTTTTTAAATAAAGATAGATTTCTTTCCCTTTCTCTGGATTTTCATAAAAATAGATTTCTTTTAATTTTAAACCGCTCTTTGAAAATCGCTTCATGATCTGTTGATACAATACTTCATTTTCATTTGACAAAAATGTTTTTTCATGTAAAAAATTGCCGAGTGTCTTTCCTGTTTTAATATATTGTTCTCCCACGATCTTCCTCATTTGCTTCATTTGGTTTCTCATCGCTCGTAAAAATAATTCTCTCTCATAAATCCGATTTGTTTCTTCAACAAATTCTTCTCCATTTTTGCATGCATGACATCTTCTTAAATCTGAATCACTTAATCCGCCTTGCCGTTCTATGATCTTACCTAAGCGATCTTTATCAGCCAATGTAAACTTACATTTTTTATTTTCTATACACCCAACACATTCTTTTAAGATCACACTTTCAACTACATCAATTCCTCTCTTTTCCTGTATCTTTTTCTCTTCATTTTTATCATAAAACATTTGTCCTGCCGTGATCAAACACTGCTGCATTTGCCTGATATGATAGCTGATCATTTCATAAAACTTTTTTATTAATTGCTCTTCTTCTATATCTTTCTGCTTTAAGATTCCCATAGCTCGTCCCTCCTGAAATTTTATTATATTGAATTTTTAATGAGATTTCTGTCGAAACACACTTGTTATTTTTTGGAAATTTATTGTAAATTTATTCCAACTATGTTATAACGATATTATACTCATCTAAAGCTGACTGATACTATTGAAATGCTATGTACATATGCTAAAATGGAGGTAGGAATTGGCAAAACAAATTTACTTAAATAGAACTTATAAAGATATGCTATTTGATAAGGTATTTTCAGATAAAGAATCTATCCTTGAATTATATAATGCAATCGCACAAACTGAATATCATGATGTTTCAGCTATATCTGTAAATACGATTCAACGTGCTGTGTTTTTTGGAATCGAAAATGACAAATCATTTATCATTGATGATATTTTAAATATTTACGAACATCAAAGCAGTGTAAATCCAAACATGCCTGTCCGTGGATTAATGTATCTATCTGAATTATATCGACAATATATATACGAAAATAAATTGGATATCTATGGCAAGAAACAAGTCTTATTACCCAATCCGATTTATCTTGTATTCTATAACGGAGAAGATAAGCAACCCGAACGACAAGTTATTTATTTGCACGACGCCTTTCCAGAAAATACTTCTAATAATGATTTTCTTAATTTTAAGGCTATTATGTTAAATATCAATTACGGATACAACAAAGAACTCATGGAACGTTGCAAACCATTAAAAGAATACGCTATCTTTGTAGATACAATACGAAAGTATTTAAAAACAGAAAATAACACAGCTATCGCAGCAAAAAAGGCTGTCGAGGAATGTATTGAACATAATGTTCTTAAAGATATTCTTATCAAAGAGAAAGGAGTGATTGAAGATATGATCACAGTATGCTATGACGAAGAAATTCATAAAATGAGAGAAGCTGAATATAATCAAGAGTTAGGCGAAGAGCGTGGGAAGGAAATAGGAAAAGAAATAGGAAAAGAAATAGGAAAAGAAATAGGAAAAGAAATAGGAAAACAACAAAAAGCTCTCTCAATTGCCAGAAAAATGTATGAATCTGGTATGTCATTAAAACAAATTCAACATATTACAGAATTAAGTGATGCGGAGTTGCTTTCCTTATCTTCGTATAAAAAATAAATATTAAATCAAAAGAAATCAGGCAGCGAATTTGTAAAAAATCAAAGAAAAGGCGGGTTGTAATCAAGACCACTCCACATTTATATATTCAAAGACTGCAGTTATCCTAATATACCTATCAAAAAGCTAGCAGAGATCAATACAAGTGCCCCTCCAAGTCTGGTAGCCATCTGTGCAAATGGAATTAATCCCATTCGATCGGATGCAGATAATACTGCAATATTTCCAGTACCTCCCATACTATTCGTGCAAAGTCCTGCTGTGATTGCTGCCTCGACTGGATAAAATCCTACGAATTTTCCGAATAATCCTGCGCATAAAGCAACTGTCAGAATGATCACTACTGTAATGAGCATGAATTCTGGTGTTAAGGCTGCTCCTAATACTTTTAAATCCTAGAGAGCGATTCCAATTCCTGCAAGTAATGCACTTGTGAAGTTTTTCATTACAAACTGGCTCCACTGAACTGCTGCTTCTTCATATTTTTTTGGAATAAATCCTACGATCTTGCAGATAACTACAACGATGATCATAAAGGCATAGTCATGGACACTTGGGAAGATCTGACTGATCAGAGTTCCGATCGTGAAGAATACCATTGCCATTAAAAGTCCCATTCCCATAACAGTATAATCAAGCTTTACTTCTTTTCCATCTTTCTTTTCGTCTTTGGTTGGCATTAATTGTCCATTTCCATTGATGGATGGGATCATGGTTCCCATTTTTGCGATCAGTGCAGCACAGATGATTGCTAATACATTTCCGATTGCGGATGCTGGGATCATCTGAGAGATAATCTGGGCACTATCGGCTCCTGTAGCTCCTGCGTAGATTCCTGATAGTGGGATAACTCCAGCTCCCATACCTCCACTCATCATTGGAAGTGCAATGTAAAGGATCGTCTGTCCAAAACCACGTCCTGTGATAATTCCCATAAGACCGGCCATTAAGATAGCACATGCCATTGAGAGGAATGAGATTGGCAGAAAACGGACTGCGGCTTTCTTAAGAAGATCACGATTCATTCCTAAAATACTTCCCGTGATCAATGCTGCGATCAGATACACAGGGAGCGACATCCCCATGATCTTGATCTCATTTACTTTTCCATTTTTGATTCTTGGCAAATTGATTGCCTGCACACTTTTGATTTCCTTTTCCATGCTCTAAACTCTCCTTTCTAAAAACACGTATTTTATAACTTAGAAATTCCTAATTCTTTTGCTTTTGCTGCAACAGCTTTGGCTACGTGTTTTGCAACTCTTTCATCAAATGCTCCTGGAATGATATATTCCTCATTTAACTCATCTTCTGTGATGATATCTGCAATTGCATAAACTGCTGCGATCTTCATTTCTTCTGTGATGTCTGTTGCCTGTGCATCTGTGCATCTAGTGCTCCACCTTTTTTTGCTTCATCTGGCATGATCTCTGGTGTTGGATTTGCCATTGCAAATACGATCGCAGCTTTAATCTTAGGAAAACAGAATCGTTCCAAGGAATTAGATATTGATTTTTGTTTAAGAAAAGATAGTACATTAGAAGAACATAATCCATATCTTTCTACAAAAGAATTAGTAACGATCGTTGGAAATCTGATTGAAAATGCATTTGATGCAACAAAAAATGTTGAAGGAATCCGTCAGGTTGAATTAACGATCCGTTCGGATGAACATGGCCTTATGATTTCTGTGGATGATACTGGACATGGTATGAGCGAAGATCAGATTGACCATATTTATGAAGGGCAATATACAACCAAGGGAGAAGGTCATGGAATTGGTCTTCGTCTGATTCAGGAAATTATCAAACGACATGAAGGATTTTTAGATATCGCTTCTGATATCGGTTTCGGAACTTCCTTTACAATTACGATCAATAAAAGGAGAAAAGGTTATGATTAAAACAGTGATCGTGGAAGACGACTTAATGGTTGCTTCTATCAATTCCCAATTTGCAAAACGAAATCCAAATATACAGATCACTGCTGCGAATGATGCCGAACATATCAATGAAGCTCTTCAACTTGGAATCGTTGATTATCTGATCAAACCATTTCAATACGAACGTTTTGCTCAGGCACTTGATAAATATATGGTCCGCAAAAAAGCGATTGATAGCGGTGCTTATTTTTCACAAGAAGATATTGACCGCCTTGTAAATGCAAATTCATCTTCTGCATCTAGTAAAAAGGCAGAATTACAAAAAGGAGTTCAGATAAAAACTTTAGATAAAATCTGTACATGTTTGTCTGCGCATCCTGGAACTTATCTCCCTTGTGAGGTAATCGCATCGGAGACTGGATTATCTAGAGTTACAATAAGAAGATATATGAATTTCTTGATTGAGGAAAATGAAGTGACTAGTAAGATTGATTATTCTACGGGTGGTCGCCCTAGTATTTTGTATCAGATTCATTAAATGACAAAAAATTGGTTGCATTCAGAATTGGAATATTGTACCATAATTAAGAAATTATTAACACTTTTTTAACATTTAGAAAGAGGGACAATGGCAAACCGCAGTAATTTTTATAGACTAGAAATGCTCCTTTTAAGTATTTTAGAAGAAAATGACTGTTACGGATATCAGCTGGCAAAATCGATCCAGGATCAGTCAGATGGTTTGATCAAACTAGGTGATGGAACGATGTATAATATCTTATATAAACTTCTTGATCAGGGGTATATCAGTAGTTACGATAAGATCATCGGGAAGAAGATCCGTGTTTATTATCATTTAAAATCAGAAGGAAAAACTTATCTTGATGAACTTATCCGAGAATTCCATGAAATGGTACTTGTAGTTGAGAAGATCATCAGTCATCAAAAGGAGTCGTCAGATGTTTAAGAATCCACCAAGCTCTTCTTCATCTGCCATGAAACAATATATCAAAGATGTAAGAACTGTTCTCCCTTGTTACGGAAAACAGGAACGAGCTTTTATCAAATATTTAAAACAACAGTTAACCGATTACCTGGAAGAGAATCCTTCAATCACTTATGAGGGGCTTGTTCATGAATTTGGACACCCAGGAAATCTAATCTCTGATTATTACCAGAGCAGTGATGAAGATTTATTAGTCCATCGATTAAAGATCCGCAAATATTTTTATTCTGTGATCATCGCTTGTTTATTGGCTGTTTTATTTCTATCAGGACTTCGTTATGCGATGCTTGAAAAAGTCATTTATGATACCAAACATACAAAGATTCAAAAGCTTCCTACTAAGTACAGAAGTCAACCAGATCCAAATACCAACACAGAAAAGAAATAATCAAAGGAGTTCTCACGTGTTACGATTTAAAAGTGCACAGACACAATATTTACATCATTTAAAACTACTTCTTCCCTATCATTATCGAGAAGAAAAACAATATATCAAACGATTAGAACAAAATTTATCAGAATATATGGATGAATTTCCAGCTTCTGATTATAACGATCTTGTAAAACAATTTGGTACACCAAAAGAAATTGCTGCACAGTTTTACGCAGAGCTTGATGATGATCAGTTTATGAACCGGATTCGTATGAAGAAATGCATCAGAAAACTTTGTTTTATTGCTTTGTTTGCGATCACGATCCTTGTTGCTTATCGTTCGATTGATCTGTATCGTGACTATCAGGAAGCAGAAGATTCCATTCCTGCTTATGAGGAAGAGACGATCACAACTTATTATTAAATTTATAAAAAACGGAAAGAATCTTGTTGTTAATCTTGATTCTTTCCGTTTTCTTATTTTTTCTTTACCAGACATCTCTTCTTATAAAATGCGATTCCGTAACATAAAACTTCATCGTATGCATCTTCAAATTCTCTTGCATACATCTTCTCATTGATCTGATGGATCGCGCGATCACAATCTTGTTCTAGATTCTTAGCTTCCTTTGAGTATTTAGCTTCGAATATTGCAACTTTTCCTGTTTCTTCATCAAAGATCACAATATCACTTCGCCCTTCTCCATGTTCTCGATTAGACTCCACCATATAACCTGCACCTGCAAAAATTCCAGCCAAAAATGCATGATAAAAATCTTCTCTATAGTCGTGATAACTGATTGTTTTTCGCAGTAATTTACTGATCTGTTCTGTAATCTGATCAACATCGCCACTCCAAATTCCATCAAATAAACACTTACGATTCCATATCTTGGCATTGTCTTCAAACCATTTTTTAACTGTCGTTTCAAAAATCTCCTGGATTTCTTTATTTGGAATTTTTAGTATAAATCCTTTGTCATTGGATTCCTCTTTTCCTTTCACTGTTGTCAGGTAGCCTGTAAGATAAAGAATACTCCATAAATTATCCTCTGAAGAATGTAAGTAATCATAGGTCAGATTCTCTTCTATATTCTGTGTGATATATCCACCAGACATTAATGTTTCAAGTTTCAATCGAATTGATGCCCCTGTATGATCAATAAAAGAGCGAATGATCGCATTGTCACTTGTATTCTTCCAGTAACTGATTGGCTTTGCTTTTGGATCATTGCTAAGATCCCATAAATAGTTCATCACATCCCATGGACAATACACATCAACATTTCCAAAATTATATCCGTCATACCATTCTTTGATCTCAGATACTTTTTGTTCCATATCTGCATCCTTTAATATTTGATCTACATCCTGTTTTGTGAATCCATAATATTCGTTGTATCGTTTTGATGATATTGTATCCGAAACAAATTTGTTCGTTCCTGTAAATATACTTTCTTTTGCAATTTTTAGACATCCCGTGATCACTGCAAATTTTAACGCCGTATTGTCTTTTAATGATGTACTAAGCATGGATTTCATAACTTCTAACATTTCTTTATAATATCCATTGCTACTTGCCTTGGCGATTGGTACATCATATTCATCAATCAGAAGGATCACTGGTTTTTGATAATATGTTCTCATCATGTTCATGATTAGAACAATGGAACTTTGAGTTTCTGATAAACTAGCTTCTCTGCTTTTTAATCTTTTGAATATCTTCTTATCATCTTCATCAATTAATTCACTTTTTAACAAATATGCATTTTTCTTGCAAATCTCAGAAATCATCAATTGCAAAAGTCCAAAGGCATTTTCAAATGTTGTTCCATCCACATCTTTGAAAGATAAAAATAACGTTGGATACTGGTTCATAAATTCCTTGCAGATTTTTTCTTCTTTTATGATCTCTAGTCCTTGAAATAATTCTTTGCTATCTTTCTGGATATCAAAAAAACTTGCAAGCATACTCATCACAAGTGTTTTTCCAAATCTTCTGGGGCGTGTGATCAAAGTTACTTCTGGTATTTGATTTTCTAACATATCCCTGATCAGACCGGTCTTGTCGACATAATAATATCCGTCTTGTCTGATCTTCTCAAAATTTGAAATTCCAACTGGAACATTGATATTCTTCATTGATTTTGCCCCTCTCTTTCTTTGATGATTTTTATGTCATCAGTATAGCACGAATTATCATTTTTATAAATTGAAAAAATCCGATATTGCTATTATATCGTTACTGTTCTAATAGCAATACCGGATCTTATGCCCTTATTATTTACCCTATCTCTCTTATTGTTTCTTGTATATTCTATATGATTGCTATTCTTTTGTCAATAGTATCTTTATAAAAAAGGTATCTATTTTCAAAAAGATAGACTGTGCAATCCATACACAGTCTATCATAATTCTTCTTATTCTACTGGATGCAGATTCTTCAATGAAATATCCATAATAGGCGCGGAATGTGTTAATGCTCCGCAAGATACATAATCAACTCCAATCTCTCTGATTGTTTTTAATCGTTCTTTTGTGACATTTCCTGAACACTCTGTCTCTGCTCTTCCATCGATCAGTTTGACAGCTTCTTTCATTGTCTCATCATCCATGTTGTCTAACATGATGATGTCTGCTCCTGCTTCTACGGCTTCTTTTACCATGTCAAGATTCTCTGTCTCTACTTCAATCTTTCTGACAAATGGTGCATAGTCTTTCGCCATAGCTACCGCTTCTTTGATTCCACCTGCAGCTCCGATGTGGTTGTCTTTTAACATAACTCCATCGGATAAGTTATAACGGTGGTTATGTCCTCCACCAACAGTTACCGCATATTTTTCAAATGGGCGCATGTTTGGTGTTGTCTTTCTTGTATCTAATAACTTTGTTTTGTATCCTTCTAATTCTTTGGATAACTCGCTTGTCATTGTTGCGATTCCACTCATTCTCTGCAAGTAGTTTAATGCAACTCTCTCTCCAGATAAAAGTGCACGGATATCTCCTTTGACAACTCCCATCAACTGTCCTTTGGTCACTTTATCTCCGTCTTTTAATTCTGTCTCAAAACAACAGTTTCATCTAAAAGTTTGAAGACTCTTTCGAATACTTCTAATCCGCAGATGATCCCATCCTGTTTACAGATTAAATTTACTTCTCCCCTGTTTTGGTTCTGGCATCACTGCGTTTGTGCTGACATCTTCCTGAGTGATATCTTCTTTTAATGCATTCATCAAATATTCATCGATGTTAATTCTCATCGTTACACCACTGATCATAAAAACTTCTGTCCTTTCGTTTGATTTCGTCAAGAACGAGCTGTTCATTCTCTTTCTCACGCTGTTCTTCGTTCTGATACTTACTTAAATCTACTTCGACTGTCTCGGCTTTTGATGGATGTTCTGTGATGTCTTTCGCTGCTGCCTTGGCAAATACAAGTGCTTCCAATAATGAGTTACTTGCCAGACGGTTCTTTCCATGAACCCCATTACAGCTTGTCTCACCGACTGCATATAAATGGTTCATAGATGTCTTGCTGTCTAAGTTTACTTTAATTCCACCCATAAAATAATGCTGTGCCGGTGTTACTGGAATCGGTTCTTTTGTCATGTCATATCCTTCATCCAAGCACTGTTTATAGATATTTGGGAATCTGCGTTTGATTCTTTCTCCATCTAAATGTGTAACAGATAAATAAACATGATCACTTCCGTCTTTCTTCATCTGTTTGCAGATTTCTCCAGTTACAACATCTCTTGGTTTTAACTCATCTGTAAAACGTTCTCCATCTTTATTGAGCAGGTAAGCTCCCTCTCCTCTGACTGATTCAGAGATTAAGAATCTTCTTCCTGGTTTCTTTGAATAAAATGTTGTTGGATGAATCTGGATATAGTTAATATTCTCTAATTCTACATTATGGCGCAGACAAATAGCCAAACTATCTGCTGTCAGATGTCTGAAGTTTGTAGAATGTTTAAATAATCCTCCAAGTCCTCCTGTTGCAAGAACAGTATCCGGAGCTTCGATCGTATCTAAATTACCATCTACATCTTTATATACAATTCCTTTACATTCTCCGTCTTTCTCAATGATATCGATCATCGTACAATTTTCCATGATCGTAATATTATCACGTTTCTTCGCTTCTTCGTATAAATGGCTTGTGATCTCTTTTCCTGTCAGATCTTCATGATGAAGAATACGGAATGTGGAATGTCCACCTTCTCTTGTAAACTCGATCTCTCCATCCTTCAGATCAAATCTTACACCAAAATCTTTCAGATCCTGAATGATCTGTGGTGATTCTTTGATCATCTTCTCGACGGCACCTTTATCATTCTCGTAATGTCCGGCCTTCATAGTGTCCTCGAAATATGAATCATAATCTTCCGGATTCTTTAGCGCTGAGATTCCTCCCTGCGCCAAAAATGAATCACTTTCTTCGACTTCCTTCTTTGTAATAATGATTACTTTGTAATCCTGTGGAAGAAATAATGCATTAAATAATCCTGAAGCACCACTTCCTACAATGATCACATCTGCTGTTTTCATAATTCTCTTTGCCCTTCCTTGGAACTTTCCTGTCTTACTGCGCGATTCTTAACATCTCGTCTAATGCTTTCTTAGCATTTAATCGCAAATCTTCTGGTAACTCTACCTGATTCTTCATGTCTCTTAATGTGTCTCTTACATTCTCTAAGCTGATACGCTTCATATTTGGACAGAACTGACGGTGTCCTACAGAGTAGAATGTCTTTCCTGGGTTCTTCTGCTTTAATTCATATAAAACACCCATCTCTGTACAAATGATAAATACATCTTTGTCAGATGCTGTCGCATAGTCAATGATTCCTGATGTACTTCCTACATAATCACCTAAAGCTACAACGTCTGGTGTACATTCTGGATGTACTAAAACTTCTGCTTCTGGATGTACTTCTTTGGCTTTCTTTACGTTCTCGGCTGTGATACTTCTATGTACATGACAGAATCCGTCATTGTAAATAAAGTTCTTCTCTGGAAGTTTACTTCCGATATAACGTCCAAGATTCTCATCTGGTACGAAGAAAATATTCTTCTGTGGAAGTGCTGTTACAACTTTCAGAGCGTTTGATGAAGTTACACAGACATCAGAATGTGCTTTGATCTCTGCTGTAGAATTAATGTAACAGACAACAGCAAGATCATCATATTTCTTACGCATCTCTTCAATCTTCTCTACATCGACCATATGAGCCATTGGACAATCTGCCTTCTGATCTGGCATGATCACTGTACGGTCTGGGTTTAAGATCTTGGCACTCTCACCCATGAAGTTTACACCTGCAAAACAGATCACATCTTTGGATTCTTTTAATGCAACTTTCGCAAGATAATAAGAATCTCCAACATAATCAGCAATTTCCTGAACGGCATCGTCTACATAATAATGTGCTAGTAAAACAGCATTTCTTTCTTGTTTTAATTGTTCGATTTCTTTTTTTAAATTTTCCATCTTTCTCTCCTTGTTATTAAACTTAAATATACCACGACCACCCCTTGTGTTCAAGTATTTGTGATGTTTTTATTTTTTCATATAGTACGTATTCTTTCCTCTACCTCTCTGTATGATCAATCCATCTTCAACCATCTGTTTTAGAATTCTACCACTGGTTGTCTGACTGATCCCAAGCATTTCCTGAACTTGTTTCCTTTGGATTCTTTTTTCTTGATCAATCATTTGCATGATCTGTATTTCTTCGTCTTCTGGTTGTATATGTGTGTGATATTGCAGTTCTTCTCTTAATTCTGCCTGTGCGTTTGTGTTTGGTAATATGATCTTAAATACATTATTACTGACTTTTATCTCTGGTTTTATGAATTGATCTTGATAAGCATTCATGATCTTTTGTATTCCTGTTCCATAGGCTTCAATCAATTCTAAACAGTAAAAAACATTCGCTAATTTTTTATTCCTGCATACAGAAATCCCCATCATCACATCTTCTAATGTAACTCCTGTTACCAATCCCCCAATGGATGTGAATTCTAACCGATCTTCGTACATACTGATCAGAATGCTAGAACTATATCCGTAATCTCTGTGTACAAGACAGTTTAGCAATGCTTCTCTTACTGCTACTTCTGGATAATCTCTATTGTCAATTCGATAAAGTTTTTCAAAAGTTGAATGTGTTTGATTTCTGAAGTCAATATAATCATATACTGCTTCCATTTGTGCAAATAGTGATCCTGTGAATTCTTTTCGATCCTTAAATATATTTTGGTTTTTTCCTTCAAAAACTGCTGTTTTAATCGTATGCACACATTGGTCTGAAAGTAATAAAGCAAGATTCGTATAAATTCCATCTTGGTTTATAATTCCTAAAGTTTTCATCTGTGGCTGTTCTAATGTGATATTTCTCTTTTGGAATTCTTTTTTTGTTTCGTAAAAAGTCAATTCTTGATCTAATGATCTCATATCTTCAAAATGATCGCCATCTGTTTCTTTAATCATCTTTCTAATAGCTGTATCCGTTGCTGGAACAGAAGAATATCCTTGTCTTACATATACGCCTTCTGGTCTTAACCCTTTCTTCGCTATATAGTATGGGCGTTCTGTTCCTCTTTGAATATCTATGATCACAACTTGTTTTTGTTCTATCTCTTTTGTCTCATAATGCAGGAACATGGTTAAATCTGGTTTAATCGCATCTCTAACCATATTGCTTACTTGCAATGCTATACTGTCTGAATCTTCCACCCCGATAACTGTCCCATCATCTTCAATCCCAATATAGATTTTCCCTCCATCACAATTGGCAAATGCTATGATTTCTTTCTTGATGTCTGTAACTACAATGGATTTGAATTCCGTTCTCTCAGATTCTTGTAACTTCATGAAAAACCCTCCTTGAAATTATTCTGTCTATTCTTTCTAACTTTATTCTAACTATTCTAACTATTCTAACCATACTTGTCAATTATAACTCACAGTGTATGTATGCTGTATTGATTTTTAATATAACAGTACCGAATAACATACACACTATGTAGTGGTTTGAATCACGTAAATTATTTGAATATTATAAAAAGAGATCATGTGTCCGTACGGTCGCTGACACATAATCTCTTTTTATAATATTCAAATAATAATTTCCATCTTCAAACTACAAATTAATAGTTTTCTTCATGCACTTCAAAATTGATAATTTCTATACTTCAGATTTCCATAATCCATGCAGATTACAATACTCATATGCTGCTATGAATTCATCTCCATCGGCTAACATAAATACCGCCTCTGGTTTATCCCCTGGTGCAAATTTATGCAGCTGCCCACCATTCTTTGTTTCAATATATACTCCCATAATATAATGTTCTGGAAGCATTGGATGCTCTACGGAAGATACAGCTACTGTGATCTTATTTCCTTCCTGTGTCACAACAGGTACATGTTTTTCAACTGCTGCATCTGTTGTATTTGCTTTTAAGCCTTTTATATTCTCTAAGTCACTTCCTGCTCCGAATAATTCTAATAATACTGTTTTGTCTTCTGAACGATAAAATTTAGCCATAATTTTCCCCCTTCTATAACTATATATTTATAAAAATTTTTCCTATGTAATAAAAACTACTCTTCTGAAAACTGATCTTTTCCTACAAAACATAATGGACATTCAAAATCTTCCGGTACGTCCTTCCATTTTGTTCCTGGAGCGATTCCACCTTCTGGATATCCTTTTTCTTCATCATATTCCCATCCACATACATCACATACGTATTTCATTGTTTCATCCTCCTTGTGTTTAAATTGATAATAATTACTGTTATTATGTTTATATAATAATACATGTGAGAAAAAATGTCAATAATATTTTTTAGGATTTTTTATTCTTGTGATCATAAATTTAAGAAAGAACAGGTATGCTTTGGAATTCCTTGAAGTCCTTATGCATACCTGTTCTTTGTTGTTGTTCATTATTTATATTTAGTTTATAGTTACCTTATAGTTAATCAAGTTTCTGAAATACACCCTTAAGTGCTGGATAAATTTCTCTAAACTGCTGATATTTCGCCTCATATTTCGCAACAAGCTTGGCATCAGGTTCCACCGTATCTACAACTTTCACAAGCTGATCAGCTGCTTCCTGCACGCTGTCGTATTCTCCACATCCAACGGCTGCAAGCATCGCTCCTCCATATCCTGGACCTTCTTCGCTTTCGATCACATCGACTTTGAGATTCATCACATTTGCAATGATCTTCTTCCATAATGGGCTCTTTGCTCCTCCGCCGCAGATCTTTGTGCGTTCAATCTTGATTCCAAGACTTCTTGCAACTTCCAGAGAATCACGAAGTCCGAATGCAACTCCTTCTAACACTGCCTGTGTCATTTCTTCTCTCGTTGTATCCATTGACATTCCTATAAATGTTGCCCTTGCTTTTGGATCATTATGTGGAGATCTTTCTCCCATCAAATATGGAAGATAGAATACATGATTTTCTCCAAGTTTGGTGATTCCTTCTTGTTCTTTGCTGTATTCTTTTGTCTTTAAGATCTCATCCATCCACCATTTATTGCAGGATGCTGCGCTTAACATGCATCCCATGAGGTGATAGTATCCATCTGCGTGGTCAAAAGAATGTAAGGCATTGTTGGAATCTACGCCAAATGTCTTACTGGAAATGAAAATCGTTCCGGATGTTCCGAGAGAAATGTTACACATTCCATCTCCAACAGTTCCTGTTCCTACGGCTGCTGCCGCATTGTCTCCAGCTCCCGCGATGATCTTGACTTCTTTGGATAATCCAAGTTCCTCTGCAATATCTTCTTTCAATGTTCCAACGACTTCATAACTTTCAAATAGTTTTGGAAGCTGTTCTTCGCTGACCCCACAGATTTCCATCATCTGTTTAGACCAGCATTTATTCTTTACATCTAGTAATAACATTCCAGATGCATCAGAATAGTCCGTACAAAATGTTCCAGATAGTTTATATGCCAGATAATCTTTTGGCAGCATGATCTTCTTGATCTTGTTGAAATTATCTGGTTCATTTTCACGCATCCACAGAATTTTTGGTGCTGTAAATCCTGCGAAAGCGATATTAGCTGTGTACTCGGATAATTTATCTTTTCCAATCTCGTTATTTAAATAATCTGTTTCTTTCTGTGTACGTCCATCATTCCATAGGATTGCAGGACGGATCACATCATCATTTTCATCTAAAACGACAAGTCCATGCATCTGTCCTCCGAAGCTGATCCCGGCAACCTGTGACTTGTCGCATTCACTGATCAGTTCTTTGATTCCTTCCATAGACTGACTATACCAGTCTTCTGGTTTCTGCTCAGACCATCCTGGATGTGGAAAATGCAGCTCATATTCTTTGGAAACGATTTTTTTGATTCCACCTTTTTCATCCATTAACAGTAATTTCACTGCGGATGTTCCAAGGTCTACACCAATGTATAACATACAAACCTCCGATCTTATCCCCAAGGATTTTCTGTTGGATATCTGACTCCAGCTGGCTGATTGTATCCAATCTCTTCTACTGGAACTCCAACATATTTAAATACTTCATATAATGTTTTTCCGAAATTACCAAATGCTACAGCTCCATGATGAGGGAAGTTTTTCTCGATCAGTACGTGACGGTAGAATCTTCTCATCTCAGGAATTGCGAAAATACCGATGGCTCCGAAGGATCTCGTTGCGACTGGAAGAACTTCTCCCTGTGCGATGTATGCGCGTAATTTACAGTCTGCTGTACTCTGAAGACGGAAGAATGTGATGTCTCCTGGTTTGATATCTCCTTCCAGTGTTCCCTGTGTTACCTCGATTGGAAGAGTTCTTGCCATGATCTTCTGATATTTCATTTCGCAGAAAGATAATTTCTCTGCTGCTGTGTTTCCACAATGGAATCCCATGAAAATATCTTTCTGTGTATAATCATAAGATCCTTTGATGTCTTCTTCATACATATCATGTGGAACAGTATTATTGATATCAAGTAATGTAACTGTATCTTCACTTACAACAGTTCCGATAAATTCACTTAATGCTCCATAAATATCAACTTCACAAGATACTGGAATTCCCTGTGCTGTCAGACGGCTGTTCACATAGCAAGGTACAAATCCAAACTGTGTCTGGAATGCAGGCCAACATTTTCCTGCGATCGCTACATATTCTCTGTAACCTTTGTGGTCTCTTACCCAGTCTTTTAATGTCAGTTCATACTGTGCAAGTTTTGTTAGGATCTCTGGTTTCTTATTTCCTTTACCAAGTTCTTCTTCCATTTCCTTGACAATCTCTGGGATTCTTTCATCACCTTCGTGTGCATTAAATGCTTCGAATAAATCTAATTCAGAGTTTTCTTCGATCTCGACTCCTAAGTTGTATAACTGCTGGATTGGTGCATTGCATGCTAAGAAGTTTAATGGACGAGGCCCGAAACTGATGATCTTTAAACTGCTTAATCCAACGACCGCTCTTGCAATCGGTACAAATTCATGTAACATCTCTGCACATTCTTCAGCATTCCCCACTGGGTATTCTGGAATATAAGCTTTCACACCTCTTAATTTCAGATTATAACTTGCATTCAGCATACCACAATATGCATCTCCACGTCCATCTAACAGATTATCTCCGCTTTCCTCTGCTGCTGCAAAGAACATTTTTGGTCCTTCAAAATGTTTTGCAAGTAATGTTTCTGCGATCTCTGGTCCGAAGTTTCCAAGATAAACAGCTAATGCATTACATCCGGCCTTCTTGATATCCTCTAATGCTTGAACCATCTGAATTTCGCTTTCAACAATACAAACTGGACATTCATAAATATCTGCATCTCCATATTTCTTTGTATATGCTTCTACGACTGCTTTTCTACGATTCACCGATAAACTTTCCGGGAAACAATCTCTGCTGACTGCTACGATTCCGATCTTTACTTTTGGCATATTACCCATTTGATTCTCCATCCTTTCCTTTTCCATTTATCACTTATAAGGAGATTATAACAATATATTTTTGTTTTCTCGACTAATTACTTATCTCATTTATGGCACTTTTTTGTCTTTTTCGAAATTCAGCAGGCATGATCCCATACTTTTTATAAAAGGCTTTAGAAAATGCTTTGTTATTTGGAAATCCATTTTCCATGGAAATATCACTGATCGTCATCTTTGTCTCTATCAGCTGTCTGTACCCATGTTCAGTGCGGATTGCTTGCAAATAGTCTTTATAATTGATCCCTGCATATTTTTGAAACATTCGGGATAGGTAGGATGGAGAATACCCGAAAATCTCTGCAAGGCTTGCCAAAGATAATTCTTCTTTGTAATGTTCTTTCATGTAATCTGTGATCACAGATAACTTGGTTAACTGCTTGTGTTGATGTAAAATATCTGGATGTACATTGATCTTTCGATATCTTGTTACCATCAAATATAACATGTCATAAAAAAGACTCTGGATTTTTAGATCATATCCACATTTCTTGTCTGCATATTCCATATACATCTCACAGATTATCTCCATTAGTTGCTCATCCTGTGCCTGTGGTTCGTGTACAAAACAAATGAATTGATTTCCTGTGTAATACTTCTCAAACATATCTAACGACATCTGTAATACAACTGTCATATTCGGTTTCGGAGCATGGATTGAATGAACCTCATTCGAATTGACAATGATAAAATCTCCACACCCTAGTAAATATTGCTGATCATTTAAATAAAATTCTAAAGTTCCTTGAAACACTGCAAAGATTTCGATTGATCGATGCCAATGTTTTTCTCTGATATAATTTCCATCTTTGCCTTCAAAAATAAACATCTTAAACGGAAGATCTTTGTTTGGCATGATGAGTTCGTGTTGAATGTTCATATGACTTTTCTTCTCTTCTTTATAATTAATTCATGATATATCTCACTGCTCTTTTTTACTATACTTTCGTTGCAATCGTTTTGCAACGATTTTGTTTTTCGTTGCAAATTTTATGCAACGATTTTATTTTTCGTTGCAAAATATCTCCATAGGATTATTTAAAGTATCGTCAAAAATCTTTCTTTCCATTACCATACATGTTAAAATAACAATATAAAATGTTACTAAATCTCATTCACAATAAGGAGGTAACAATTATGGAGGGTAAGATCACAAAAGTATTTAATGCTGCTGACCAGATTCAGGCTGAGATGATCCATGATCATCTAAAAGAGCATGGTATCGAAAGTATGTCAAAGCAACCTGGAACGGGAGAATATATGAGTGTCGTGATGGGATATTCTGTTTATGGAACCGATATTTATGTGAGGGAAGAACAGAAGGCAAAGGCAGAAGCTTTGATCAATGAGCTACTTTATGATGATGGTGAACCTTATGATGATGAAGATATCAAATTGCCGTGGTGGCAGAATAAAAGAATTGTTGCGGGATGTTTTCTTGGATTTTTTGTTTTGGCTATCCTGCTATCAATTATTCTATAGAGAATTTCATATCATAATATGCACAAAAATCCCACATAGTTGTGATCATCGACTATGTGGGATTCTTTCTATGTATCTTTATTTTGTTACTACGGATTTTCTCGCACTCCAATTGGAATAATATTTTTCTTTTCCTACTGTTTTATAAGTACGTATCTGAACATAGTATTTCTTCTTTTTCTTAAGACGTGATATCGTTTTAGAACTCGTCTTATATTTCTTTACTGTTACTGTTTTAGCTCCAGACATAGAAGATTTTGTGCTATAACGAATCTGATATCCTGAAGCCTGACTGGATATTTTCTTCCATTTGAGTTTCATCTTCTTTGATCCTTTTTTCAAAGATGTCAATTTTGTTGGTTTTGGATTGATCGTGAAATATAATGTCTCTTTCCCTGTGTATCCATTTTTAAAGGTTATCGTGTATTTGTATTTTCCAACATTCTTGCGACCAGATGCCTTGCTTATTGTGTAATCTTTGGAAGATAACTGCTTTCCATTGGAATCAAATATTTTCACTGCAGGATTCTTTACTTTTCCATCGTAAATATAAGAAGTCTGTGTAAGAACCACTTTCTGTACGCTTGGATTTACCTTAGGTGTCTGATCTGAATTTGTATCTAATGAATTATTGTTTTTATTATCTGATGAATCATTTTTATCATTATCTGATTTATTTCCAAAATTGTCATCTGGTGTTGGTTTTTCATCGGAAGAAGGTGGTGTATCTTCAAAACTATAGGTTGGTTTTCCCTGATCTGTGATATTTAACTGAACATCTTTGTCCATCAAATATGTATTTTCATCGTCATCTACTCTGCGAACCCTAATCCTATACCATACCCATCCAGAATTTAAGGTTTTTATTGTGCAATCTTTGCTGTTGATTTTGATCAGATTACTTCCATTAACCTCATTTCCTTTCGAATCAAAGGCTTCTATGATCCAAGTTGAAATTACATAGTTTGAATTATTTAAATATTTTTCAACCAATGTCGGAATAATACTTCCGGATGCACCTGTTTTTATGTAAAGCTGTCCTTTATACATATAGTAGTCGTCTGTATTCATATTTAAGATCTGCGCATCTCCAGTCTTCTCAAAATAATAAATTTTATCACCGATCGTCTTCAGATCCATATTGCACAATACACCATCTACATCTGCTAGATATTCTCCGAACAGCCATCCATTCGTATAAAGGTATCCGGCGTCTGGGTCCTTTCTTCCATCATCATATAAACCACCATTGCTAGATATTTCATCACTGTATGGGAAATAAACCACATTACTCGTCATCGTTGGGAAAAATTGATCTTCCATTTCTAAGATTTGATGCCGGATTGTTCCACCCATCCGTGCTGCTTTACAAATATCTCCATCCTGATCAACCTCATATTGATATTCTCTGTCACTCAGGCATCCATAAACCAGTGTTACAAAATTTCCTTGATAATAACATGATGTAACGAGCATGCCTCCGACATCTATTCCTGCTAATGCTGGGTCTAAACCATCTCCAGCAATCGGCATACCTTCAATAAATGCAAAGTAATAACCTTTTTCTGCCATAGTATTTGAATCTGTTACATCATAGTTATCAAATAAAACATCATACATATGCCATTTTCCATCAAAATAGATCATATCCCATCCATGCCCGGCAAACTTGTGGCGGTCATAAGAATGATACAGATCATCAATGGTCCACATTGTAAGATCTGCCTTCCATCCAGAAGCATATGCCGCTGGCATTCCCAACGAACGGCAGAAATCTGCGATCAGCATGGACATTCCCTGACAGTCTCCTTTTCTGCTTTGGAAAACTTCAGTAGAGTACGAACTAACAGTTGTATCGTACTTAATATTCTTCTTAACCCATCTTGTGATAGCTTCCACTTTCTCTTTCTCTGTCTGGCATCCTTTTGTGATGATCTCTGCCATCTTTTTAAATGCTGCGATATCCTGTTGGTCTGCATGATCGATTCGGGTTGCGAATGATTGATTTGGTGTGTAGATCTTATTCAGATAATCTATACTTGTTTTTGCCTGTGCAGTTGCAGCTGTAGAAGCTTTTGTTGATTTACGGACCGCAAATGCATGGTCTTTGTTGGCATATACTTCTTTTACTGTGACTTTCTTTACAGAAACTTTATAAGATGCCTTTCCTTTAAAACTTGTACATGCAAGATAGCAAACATCGCCTTTTTTCAGATCATAATAAGATCTATCATCTGTTGGATGACTGTACCAAGCTTTGTATGTAAGTTTTCCATTGGAAGATCCAAATAACTGCACACGTGATGCATTGTTTTCTTCTTTATAGCTTAATTTATATTTTCCATCTTCTAGGACTACGAATTTCAGCCATTGCACATCTTCTGGAGAAGCCGCATTGATCTGCTGTGAGTTTTTTTCGCTAAGTACTTTGTATGAAGCTGGTTCATTTATATCAGCATCATATGCATATATAGTACCTGCTCCTCCAAGCGTCAAATCTGCATTGCAGCCTTTGACTCCTCCCATATAAATATAGTAATCTGTCCCTTTTTCCATATAAAAAACTTGTGAATGATCAATTCCTGTAGAATAGTCTTTCTCCATTAATTTTTCATAGTTGGAACCCGATTTTTTCCATATTTCCATAGTAAAAAATGTAGTACCTAAAACATAGTCACCGGAACTCGATTCATTATGTGCTTGTATCCCAACACTCTGCCATCCAGTATATTCCCCTTTAAAATGATACCATCCTGCATAAATATCTGCTTCATTTCTTTTGTCTTTCCACTCTTTGATATCTTTTGCATCAATTTCTCCGAGATTTGTATTACTGCCATATGTCGTATTTGCTGATTGTACTGCCATTTTAACTGAAGTCGTTTCCGCTTGAACATTCATTGGAACTGCGGATGAAATGGTCGTTGCCACAACCATCGATAATAGAACTGATAGTATTCGTTTTTTCACACTCTTCCTCCTCGAATATTTGTAAATCTTTCTCTTTTTTGCAACGATTCAATAATCAAATTATACAATAAATTCTGGCTGTCTGGAATATCTCTTTACCCATTTCAATTCATTATTTTTTCTTACTTCCCATCAAGAGGCTCTTACGATATACTGGTATTAAGCCCTATATTTTACAAATTTTTTAATCAAAGGAGGATTCAAAATCTATGAAAAAAAGTATGAAAAAATCCCTGTTATGCTTTGCCCTGATCTTGGTTCTGATCTCCAATCTGATCCCTGTTTCAGAAATCAGTATTAACGCTTCAGATTCCCTTGTTCCTGTCGCAATTGATAACCTTGATCTTAGTGCTGTTACAAATGTAAAAACACGCACCCGTCTGAAACGTTCCTATCTTGTACCAAATGCCTCTGGATACATGCGAGTCAGTTTTGATAATGAACGCAAAAAGATATGGATTGAAGATTATAATGATAAATTTATGATTACCAGCAAACGTTCCTTAGACTTGGAACTTGATCTTTGGGGTGGTTTTTACGCCGGCGATGATGCGTATTACATTGCAGAAGGCCAGAATAATACAGAAGAAAATAATAACAAAGAAGTCATCCGTATCATCAAATATGATCATAATTGGAAAAGGCTCGGCGCTGCATCCATCAAAAGAGATCATGTTGCTGCTGAGAATTCTGTACGTTATCCTTTTGATGCTTCATCCTGTGACATGATCGAACATAAAGGAAAACTATATCTTGTCTCCGGCCACGAAGGTTATGTCGATTCAAAATATGGTCAAGGCCACCAGGGATTTTTAATGGTGGAAGTTGATCCATCTTCCATGACTGGAAGATTCATTTCATGGGATCAGTCACATTCTTTTATTCAGTTCCTTGACCAGCAAGGTTCTGATATGTATATGCTTGATCAATGCGAAGGTTCCAAATATGTAAGATTATCAAAATATGACGGAACCTATTATGATGGAAATTATCCGAATTCCAAACTAAAGCCGAAAACAATCTCTGTATTTAACTATGCCAAATTATCAACCGATGGAGTTTATGCTCGTGCCTGCCGTGCCAGTGTCGATGGTCTGGCGGTTTCCGGACACAACATTTTAACACTAGGTACTTCCATCGACCAGAGCAAATTTAGTGACGCTACACGCAGTACATCTTATAATATTTATCTTACCGTAACACCGCTTGACAATTATTCTGCGGATGCAACCAAAGTTGTAGCTTGTACGAATTATGCAGATCGCAGCGATAACGGTGTGTCTTTCCAAGGAACTTACCTTACAAAGGTCAATGATAATCGTTTTATGATCTCATGGCAGGAATATGGCAAATACGGAAAACAAGATACAACACTTGATAATCCTCTTGGTTCCTATATTCTTCATTATATGTTCGTTGATGAAAATGGAAATAAACTCAGCAAAGAATATACCGCTGCAGCCCCTATTTCTGATTGTGAACCAATCTTAAAAGACGGGAAAGTTGTTTACTATGCTTCCAATGCGAATACTGTAAATTTCTATTCTATTGATGCACAGACAGGTGATTTCGAAACAGTAAAATCCTACCATGTTGCTGGAGAAAATGTTTCCTGGGAGATATCTGATAATACGCTTACATTTTCCGGAAAAGGAACTGTTTCTATTAATAATGGCGAGATTCACAGATCTTCTGTCGCTGGATTAGTAAATGGTCAGGCATATACCGACACTTATGGATGGAAACAGATTAAAAATAATCTTACAAAAATGGTATTTAAATCTGGAATCACAGAAATATCTGCAAATGCTTTTGAAGACTATGATGTTCTTACGGAAGTTGTCATTGAAGATGGTATGACAACGCTTAGTGATAAATGTTTTTACAACTGTGATAAGTTGCGGGATATTTATATTCCTTCCAGTGTAACTTCGATCTCAGATACTGCACTGGACAGCGGATGGTATACAAATGTTGGTGGACAGAAAGTTCCTGTTTTTAAAGTCCGGATCCATGCACCTCGTGATTCTTATGCAATTCAATATGCAAAAGAACATGACGCAAAATATACCTATACCGATCAGGAACCAACAACTGCTTCCACTGCTACGGCAACGACGACTGCTGCTAAAAAACCTGGAATAACCACTGGTTCATCTGGCAATTCTTCCTCAAAACCTTCTATGGAACCCACACATAATTCCGGTTCTCTGTCAGACAACACCAAGCCATCTGCCTCAACAAGCGGTAAAATAAATGGAACTTATACAACATCAACAAAGAAAAATACAGATGCAAATGTGATTTCATCCGTACAAAAGCAAAAACTAAAAATCACAAAAATTACATCTCCAAAAGCAAAAACAATTCTTCTGAAATGGAAAAAGGCAACTGGAACCAACGGATATCAGATTCAATATGCCACAAATTCCAAATTTACACGAGGAAGAAAAACAGTGATCATAAAAAATAGAAGCACTGTATCAAAAACGATCAAAAAACTAAAACGAAAGAAAACTTACTATGTACGTATTCGTGCCTACAAAAATTAAAAGGAAGAACATATTTCAGCAAATGGAGTTCTAAGAAAATCCGTTGCAAATAATTTTAACAGATGCCTTCTTTCTCTTTCCATCTGTTCTATCTTGCGTTATACTTATTTTAGTTTAAAAATCAGAAGGGAGTTTTTTCATGAAAAAACCAGCATTAGTAATTCTGGCTGCCGGTATGGGAAGCCGTTATGGAGGATTAAAACAGATGGACCCTATGGATCCAATGGGACATGCGATCATTGATTATTCCATCTATGATGCAAAACGTGCCGGATTCGGTAAGGTAGTCTTTGTGATAAAGAAAGCAATTGAGAAAGATTTTAAAGAAACTGTTGGCGCACGTGTTCCTGAGGGAATGGAAGTATGTTATGCATATCAGGAAGTAGATGCATTACCAGAAGGTTATAATGTCCCAGAAGGACGTGTGAAACCTTGGGGAACTGCACATGCTGTTTTATGTGCAAAACCATTTATCAATGAACCATTTGCCGTGATCAACGCAGATGACTATTATGGTGTGGATGGATATAAAGTAATGGCTGATTTCCTTACAAGCCATGAAGAGAAAGATGGAAAAGCACCATTTGCAATGGTAGGATATCACCTTGGAAATACAGTCACAGAGAATGGTTACGTATCCAGAGGTGTCTGCGAAGTTGATGACAACCACCAGTTACTTTCTATCACAGAAAGAACTCATATCGAAAAACGTGAAGATCACGCGGAATTCACAGAAGATGATGGTGCAACTTGGACATCACTTCCATTTGATACTTTAGTGTCCATGAACTTCTTTGGATTCCAGCCTATGATCATGGATGAGTTAGAAAAAGGATTCCCTACTTTCCTTGATCAAGCGATCAAAGAGAATCCATTAAAAGGTGAATACTTTATTCCTAGTGTCGCAAGTGACCTGTTACATGATGGAAAAGCATCCTTGGAGGTTCTTGTATCCAAAGATCAGTGGTATGGAGTTACATATCCGGAAGATAAAAAAAGTGTTATTGAAGCTTTAGCTGCTTTAAGAGAAAATGGTACTTACCAATTCTAATACCACAAAAAAAGCTAGTCATTGAATTTTGACTAGCTTTTTATTATATCTTAATCGACCTTATATACCTTAACTCCAGTTTTCTTACCAAATCTCTTTGTCTGTTTATGAGATTTAAAGAATACATCGATATGTTTTCCTTTGACACCGCCTCCGACATCTTCGGCTACGTATGTTTTTCCATTAATCTGTACTTTTGATCCTAATTTAATCTTTCTTTTATCTACGGCAATGGTTCTTCCCTGTTTTGCTTTCTTTCCAGAAGCTGTTCTTGTTCCCCATTTTCCACTGCACTTTCTGCATCCGCAGTAAGCTGTTAATTTATATTTTCCTAAGTATTTTACGTCGTTATCTTTTGCTTTGGTTGAAGTTGATCCTGTAAAAATGAATCCTGATGCTACTACCAGCATTGTGATCACTACTAACAATTTCTTCTTCATAACTTTCAGCATATAAACCTCTTTCTGTGCTCAATAGTTTCTTAAATTTCGAAACAATTTTGTAACATTTTCGAAATCTATGTTTCATACTTTACCCGATATCCCTCGATATGTCAACCTTTGTACTCGATAAAATACAATTCATTTCCAATATATGTAAGTTTGTTGTTACAAATTTATTAACTTATACGATTTGTTTTTTATATATTTGTATACAATATTTCTATTTTTCATTACACTTTTTCCATTAAAAAAAGAAGCGGAAAACCGCTTCTTTACGTTGTTTCTTCTTATAAAATGATATCCATGACACCATCTAAGTAAATATTTTCCACATCCTCGATCAGCCCTGCGTCACATGCCTGTGTTAATTTTGGATCAATTGGAAGTTTTCCGAGTACTGGAATGTTAAACTTCTCAGAAATTTCTTCAATATGGCTGTCTCCAAATACCTTGATCTCTTTGCCGCAATCTGGACATTCAATATAACTCATGTTCTCGATCAGGCCAAGAACTGGTACATTCATCATGTTCGCCATATTCACAGCTTTCTCCACGATCATTCCTACTAATTCCTGTGGAGTTGCAACGACAACGATTCCATCCAATGGAATAGACTGGAAAACTGTTAATGGAACTTCTCCTGTTCCTGGTGGCATATCTACAAACATCACATCAATGTCTTTCCATAATGTTTTACCCCAGAACTGTTTTACAACATCTGCTACAACTGGACCTCTCCAGATCACTGGCTGTGTTTCTTCTTCTAACATTAAGTTTAAGGATACAACTTCGATTCCGAAATTTGTCATTGCTGGAAGAATGATCCCTTCTGCATTTCCTAATAATCTTTCATGAAGCCCAAATGCCTGCGGGATGGATGGTCCTGTGACATCCGCATCAAGAATTGCTGTATGCAACCCTTTTCTCATTGCTGCGACTCCTAATAAAGAAGTTGTCATGGATTTACCTACGCCACCTTTTCCACTGACGATACCGATAACCTTCTTTACTTTACTTTCTCTATATAATGGTTCAAGAAAATCTGTTTTCTCCTGTGTTCTGCTTCCGCAGTTTGCACTACAACTGCTGCAGTCATGACTACATTCACTCATTTTTACGCCTCCATAGCTTCTAAAATATCTTTTGCACTAGATTCAATATCACCGTTAAATACAGCGGATCCTGCTACAAATACGTTTGCTCCACATTCTTTGACATGTGCTACGTTCTTTGCTGAGATTCCTCCATCTACTTCAATATCGATATCAAGTCCTTTTTCATTGATGATTGCTCTTAATTCTTTGATCTTGTCATCCATCTTCGCAATATAAGACTGTCCGCCATAACCTGGGTTTACAGTCATGATCAGTACCATATCTAATTCTTCTAATACATAATCTAATGCAGATAATGGCGTTGCTGGATTCAAGGCTACTCCAACTTTTAATCCTTTCGCTTTTACCTGCTGGATCGCTCTATGAAGATGTTTTGTTGCTTCTGCGTGAAGAGTGATCAGATCAGCTCCTGCTTCTGCAAAATCATCAATATATCTTCCTGGTTCTTCAATCATTAAATGTACATCAAATAAAGCTTCTGTTTCTTTACGAAGTGATTTAATCACTGGAAGTCCCAAGGAAATATTAGGTACGAACATTCCATCCATAACATCAATGTGCACCCATTTTGCACCTGCTTTTACTGCTTCTTTTACATCTGCTCCAAGATTCGCAAAATCTGCTGACAAAATTGATGGGGATAAAATATAATCCATAACTCATTTCTCCTTTACACACCTGTTTTTAGCACTCTTTTTAGTATAACGTATTGTTTATAACAAGTCTAGTTACTATCAAAAAAAGAACCTTCTTATTTTAGTTCTTTCAGAAGGTTCTTTTTGATTTTTATGTAATTGTTTTACCCACGTTCAATGATCTTTGCAATCTGTTTTGCAACATTCCATGCATGGTCACCAATACGCTCAAAGTCTGTTAACATTTCAGAGAAAATGATGCATGCTTCATCATTACATTCTCCTTTATTGATACGTTCCAAGTGGCTTTCATAGAATTCTTCTGTCTTTTTGTCAATAAAATTTTCTGAATCATGAACTTTCTGAAGCCATTCCTGCGTATCCTCTGGTACCTTAGAAATGTTATGGAACATTTTTTCACAGATCATTTTCATTTCTTCCATCTGCTGTTTTGCGTCATCTGAAAATACAATATGTTTTTCTTCGATCAACTTTGTATAATCACAAATATTAACTGCATGATCTCCAATTCGTTCGATATTGCTTGTCATATCAAGATATGATCCGATATTTTTTGAAGCTTTAACATTCGTTTCATGTGCCATCATCTTTGCTGCGGCTCTTGAGATTTCTTTGTTCAGATAATCAATATAATCTTCCCTTTTATCAACATCACCTAAGAGTCTGCTGCTTCCTGCCAAAAATGCATCAAAACTTTCTTCTACATTGACTCTTGCCATCTCAAGCATTCTCTGAATTTCATTTCTTAAGTTCTGTAAGTTGATCGCTGATGTACCAAATGTAGCATCTACTCTTGTATCAACCGATTTGATGTATTTTAAATGTTTGTGATGTTCTTTCTCTTCTTCTTTCTCTGGAAGGATCTTGGTTGCAAGTTTTGCCAGATAATTTCCAAATGGAATCAGCAGGATGGTTGTACTGATATTAAATAATGTATGCATATTGGCAATCTGTTTTGTAATACTGCTTCCACTGAATCCTGCCACATAATTTGTCAAAGGTGTCACTAAACATAAAATTGTAAAAATGGCTGTTCCGATAATATTGAAGCTTAGATGAATGATCGTTGCTCTCTTCGCACTTCTCTCTGTTCCGATCGATGCTAAGATCGCTGTAATACATGTACCGATATTCTGTCCAAATAATACAAAGGCTGCATCATGGAAACTGATCACTCCGCTTAATGCTAATGCCTGCAGGATACCTACAGAAGCTGAAGATGACTGGATGACCGCTGTAAAGATCATACCTGCGATGATTCCGATCAATGGATTTGAGAATCTTGTCATCAGGTTGATAAATGGTGGATACTCACGAAGTGGTATCATGGAATCTCCCATCATGTTCATTCCAACAAATAAAATACCAAGTCCTGCAATGATTTCTCCGACAAACTGTACTTTTTCATTCTTTGAAAATACAACGATTGCTACACCGATAAACGCAATTAATGGTGCTAATGCCCCAACATCTAAGGCAATTAACTGTCCTGTAATTGTTGTACCAATATTAGCTCCCATGATGATCCATACGGCCTGATTTAATGTCATCATTCCAGAGTTTACAAATCCTACGACCATTACCGTTGTAGCTGAGGATGACTGGATCACGGCTGTGATCAAAGCTCCTACGATAATACCTAAGAATCTATTGGATGTCAATTTTTCCAAAATGTCTTTCATTTTATTTCCGGCAACGGATTCTAATCCGTTACTCATCATCTGCATACCATATAGGAATAATGCTAATCCTCCCAACAGACCTAAAATGTTTGTACTGCTCACTTTTTTTCTCCTTTAGTTGTTCTTTTCTTTACTTTTCTTTCACTTATTTTTTACAACAGTTTTATTTTAACTTATTTAGGAGATGTGTTGTGTTAAATGTATGTAAAATTTTTTTGTACTTTTATATGTTTATACTTTGTTTTTTATTGAATTAATATATGTTTTCTGTTAAAATAAACGTCAAGGTGTTACTTCACATTGACGTGAATGGCGGTTTGCTTCCTACGGGGAGTTCTAGCCCCGATTACATAGATCCATCTCTTTCATAGAGAAATCTGACGGAAAGGGGACTTGAAATTATGCTAACCATTACAGACCTAATCGCAGTAATCTCACTGTGTGCGACGTTTTTATAGTCTTGGCTATGTGCGTGGAAAGCATGATGCCAAGACAGAAAAAGACCGCCCTACCCTGAGAAAGTAAGCGGTCTATAAAACTTATATTAATCAGGCAAACCGTCATCGGTAGCACCTTTTTATATTGTTATATTAACATCTATAATTTTTATGTCAATTCTATTATCTAATTTATATTTAACTTTCTAGTCAAAATAAACTCAATCACCAAATGACACAACACAATTTCCAGAAGAAAGGCAATAAGACACGGAAGATAAAACCAACTGTAATATCTATTATGTTGCAACAATACCACTTGCATTTCATAGCCAACCAAGAATAAAAAAGCTCCTACAATGATCATTGTCGCAAATCTGTTTTTACTTCTCATCTGTCCAATGCATATTGCTGTATATGCCTGATAGATCAGATGCATCGTCCATATGATTCCATATATGATCATATAAAGAATGGTTAAAACAACTTTTGTTTTTGTAAAATCCTGAAAATGTCGAATCGGTATTCCTTGAAGTGAAGCTTCTCCGTGATATACAATACTTTGTATATAAATCAATATATCATTTTCTGCAAAGAAGATAAAAACTGTTGTAAAACTGATGATGATCGCACTGAAGACCTTTGACAAGATCAACTTTCTCTCAGTCACTGGAAGTGTATGTGTAAGGTAGCTTTCCTTTCCATACATGCTTTTCCAGAACCTTTGTATCACAAGAATAATATTCACGCAGAATATAAAATAAATACCGGTCACAACAACAATAGCCTGTGCCTTTATTGGGATATGATCATAAAATGTTTCATAATTGAACACAGTATTGATTCCATGGACAATTCCATAAATGATCAAAACAGCCCATAGTGGCAGCATGATCTTACGGTAATATTTTAGATCATATTTCATCAATTTCCTTAACATAATTTTTCCTCCTCTCCTTATCCCTTCTATTTTTCCTACTCCAGATTCAATTTCTTTGTTAATATCACTTCTGTAACAATATGATAAATGATAATGATCACAATATTCTCTACAAGATAGATCCACAGATCACTATCAAATCCAAATGTGTTCTGCAGACTTGATCCCATATTATCTAAGTTTGTCATACTTGGAATTCCTATCAGTGATACAATGATCGATAACACTGCATATGCCACAAATGCAAACAAGAATCGATTGCCATTACTCAACTGTCCGATCACCATTGCTGCATATATATGGTAGATTCCACTTAGCAAACCTACCACTGCGATCACCGCTCCATATCCAATCCATGGTCCTGCATGTACTTTGATGACCCAATTTCCAAAATATGTTACGGTGTCCATAAGTTTTACCGGGCTTATCGCAATGATCTCTACTCCCAATAAGGAGATTACGAGTACTGTCCCACAGCTGATGATCAATGCACTGATCACTTTAGATAAAATCAGGCTTCTTGTAGTAACTGGAAGCGTGAACATTAAATATCCCTCTTCCTGCAATAACCCATTCCAGAAGCGCTGAATCACAATGATCACATTCATTACAAAGATCGCAACGATCACTGCAACAATGACCACAAGACTAAATACGATCATCGTATTTCCAATTCCGTCAAGATTCGACCGAATACTGATTCCAAAGATCAGTCCCATCACTAAGAGTACACCCCATAATGGTGCTAAAATCTTCGCTAATGCTTTCAGATCATACTTAATTAATTTTCCTAGCATACTTCGTCCCCTCCTCTGTATACATCTGTATGAAATATCTCACGGAACAGGGCATCGATGGATTTGCCGCTTTCTTCTCTTAAGTCATCAGCTGACTTGTATGTTACAATATTTCCTTCTTTGATAAAAATAACCTCATCCATGATCTTCTCGATATCTGCGATCAGATGTGTTGAAATGATCACGGTTCCTTCCTCATTATAATTGTTTAAGATCGTATCTAAGATAAAATCCCTTGCTGCGGGATCGACTCCTGCGATCGGTTCGTCTAGCAGATAGAGTTGTGCTTTTCGGCACATTACCAAAACTAACTGGACTTTCTCTTTATTTCCTTTGGATAAGCTTTTGATCTTCGCTTCGGTGTTGATCTTTAATGTCTCACACATGCCCTCTGCTTTTTTACGATCAAAGTCTTCGTAAAAATCTTCAAAAAAATCCATCAAATCTGCAATCTTCATCCAATCTGCAAAATACATCTTATCTGGCAAATAGCTGATGATCTTCTTGCTGTCAACACCAGGTGCTTTACCATTGACTTTAATCTCACCTGATGTTGGCTGCAACAGACCGTTTAATAACTTGATCAATGTTGTCTTTCCAGAACCATTGGGTCCTAAAAGCCCGATGATCTTTCCTCTCCCTATTGTTAAGTTGATTCCCGTTAAAGCTTCCTTCTTTCCATACCGTTTCTCTAAATCAGTTAATTCTATTAAATTCAAATCCTTCATTCTTCCTCTTCCTTTCCGATCAATGCGACTGCATCTTCCTTATTGTATCCAAGTTCCTCTAAATCCCTGATGTATTGTTTTACAATCTTGTGTGCTATATCTTTCCGACATTCTTCTATCTTCGTCACATCTTCTGTGACACAGCGCCCGCTTGTTCGGTTGGTGATCGTTAATCCATCCTGATCAAGTGCTGATAACGCTCTCTGCATCGTATTCGGATTCACCCCTGCTTCTCCTGCAAGATCCCTGACACTTGGTAGTTTCTCTCCGCTTGAATAGGTTCCTGACACAATCCTCTTGATCATCTGTTCCTTCAGTTGTGTCCAGATTGGTCTTCCATCATCTATCTTCCACCCCATAGTTCTCCTTCCTTCTTATTGTATTATTGTATTACTTCCTTAATACAATAATATTGTATGCTACTTTTTATAAAATGTCAATCCTTATTTCATTTATACTTTTGACACTCTCATCATAAATTGATAGAAAACACAAAAGACATCGCACGAATATTTGTATTTCATGCGATGTCTTTTATGACTACTATTGGTAACTATAAATAAAATAGTTCCTTTTTATTTGATCATTGTCAGGATCCGTTCTCTACATCCCAGACCAATACCATTGGCCTGTTCAATATTTTTCTCTAGTTGGTGTTCAAAGTGACGGAAGGGAAGAAAGATGCCAATCTCGCTGCTTTGTTGTTCAAATTTGTTTTCATCCATTACACCATAATACATGAACGCTCTTGGCAATTGTTCTTCCAGTCTCATCATAAAATCCCAAACAATGCTGTAGACTTCGTTATCCTCTATCATTTCTTTTACTTCTTTAGGTAGTTTAAATAATAGCAGGATTCCAATATGTTCCCCAATCTTCATTGTGTTAATTTCATTTTTGTTCTGATAATCGTGTTTTTCACGAAATCCATAAGCAAGACAGATTTCATAATCCGGTATATCGTCCGCCTGATCTAAAATCTGCTGAAACATTTTATATTGTTTTTGTGAAATCTGTTTGTTTACGGATGTTTGTTTGATCAGCTCGCCCTCTGCATCTGTTAATCTTACAGGATTTGTTACACCTTTATCATTGAATCTCATAGGAATCAAAAACGCATTTCTTAACAGATCAAACATACTGTTTCCACAGATTCCCATCAAGAAAGCGGAAAGATCCCTATTTTGATATGCATCAAATAGTGCTTTCACAAACTGTTTTTCCGAAAGATCACGATCTCCACTGTTGGCAAACTCTTCATAAAATAACTCTCTCAATCGTTCACAGGCATCATTATTTTCCAGAATTTTTTTAAATATATGCTCTGCATTTTCTTCTCTTGGAAAAATTGTTTCCACGCTGATCATCCCTTTCTTGACTTTTTCATCAACTGTATTATACTTTAGGAAGAACGATATGTAAAATATATATATCATATCATTAACATACAAATTTTATATAACTAGGAGGTCAATCATGCCTTTTGACTATTATCGTATCTTTTATTATGTTGCAAAATATAAGAGTTTCTCTAAAGCTGCGAAATTCTTACATAATAATCAGCCAAATATCACTCGCTGCATGAATATTATGGAAAGTGAACTTGGCTGCACTTTATTTATCCGGTCACACAGAGGAATCAAGCTGACGCCAGAAGGGGAACAACTTTATGCACATGTAGCAATTGCGATCCAGCAGATTTCTTCTGGAAATGATGAACTAAATCGAACAAAAAATCTGAAATCTGGAACTGTTACGATCGGAGTAAGCGAAACTGCACTTCATTTATTTTTGCTGCCGAAATTAGAGAAGTTTCACAAACTTTATCCACATATTAAATTAAAAATTTCCAACCATTCCACACCACAGGCAATCAAAGCTTTGAGAAAAGGATTCGTTGATTTTAGTATTGTGACAACACCATTGTATTGCGAACATCCACTACAATCGCAACGACTTTGCTCTTTCCGCGACATTTTAATTGGCGGACCTTCTTATAGGGATATTGGTTTTTCACCGAAAAGACTACGTGATCTGCAGGATTTTCCTTTTATTTCATTAAATGAAGGAACAGCAACCAGAAATTTTTATGAGAAATATTTCTATCAGAATCAGTTAGTTTTTTCTCCGGATATGGAAACTGCTACAACGAACCAGATCTTATCTCTGGTGCAGCATGATCTTGGAATTGGTTTCTGTCCGGAAGCTCTTGCTAAGGACTATCTTGATCGTGGTGAAATTATAGAAATTCCTGTAAAGGAACATGCTAATCCACGAGACATTTGTCTCCTTACCGATTCTACCCGACCAATTGGAATTGCTGGGAAAAAATTATTAGAAATACTTATGGATTCGGAGGGGTGATATATATGGAGAAAGAATTTCATAATCATATGCGGATTCCTTGGCATGATTATACAAGAAAAAGTATTGGTCGTCCGATCACGGAAGCTTCGTTAAGTGAGAAAGCCTCGATCATCGGTCGTACTGGAATTATGCTTCTATCTTGCGGAACTGGAGCATGGAGAGTACGAAGTTCTATGAACACACTGGCTAGAGAACTTGGAATTACTTGTACTGCTGATATTGGTTTATTATCAATTGAATATACTTGTATTGATGGTGGTAACTGTTATACAGAATCCCTATGTCTGTTTAATACAGGCGTAAATACATCAAAACTTTATCGAATGGAATTGTTTGTTAACAAATTTTCCAAAAACTGCAAGAAGATGTCTGGAGATGAACTTCATACACTACTTGATCAGATTCATGAAATTCATGGATTTTACTCTCCGCCATTCCTTGGTCTGGCTGCAGCTGTTGCATGCAGTGCATTTACTTTTTTATTGGGCGGCGGCCCTGTTGAAATGTTTTGTGCATTTCTGGGTGCCGGTGCCGGAAATTATCTTCGAGCGAAGATGAATCAGCATCATTTGACTTTATTTTTATGTACCGCTGCAAGTGTTGCTCTGGCATGCATTGTATACACAATTGCATTTACGGCATTGAAATCTGGATTTCATGTTTCGATCCACCATCAGGCTGGTTATATTTGTTCCATGTTATTTATCATTCCAGGATTTCCATTTATCACAAGTGGAATTGACCTTGCGAAACTAGATATGAGATCTGGACTGGAACGTTTAACATATGCGATCATTATTATCTCTGTTGCAACTTTGGCAGCATGGATGCTTGCTTTGGTGCTTCATTTGAAACCAATGGATTTCCTTCCTCTTGACCTTAGCAAATTCCAGTACCTGATCTTCCGATTGATCGCAAGCTTCTTCGGAGTGTTAGGATTCTCTGTGATGTTTAACAGCCCTTTACGACTTGCCGCTACCGCAGGTTTAATCGGAGCGATTGCAAATACAACTCGTCTGGAACTTGTTGATCTCGCCTCATTTCCACCAGCTGCAGCTGCATTCCTTGGTGCTTTGCTTGCTGGTCTTCTGGCATCTATGATCAAGACTTCGATTGGTTATCCTCGAATTTCTTTGACTGTGCCTTCCATCGTTATTATGGTTCCTGGATTGTATTTGTATCGGGCAATTTATAATATTGGTATTACTTCGATTAATACCGGTGCTTTTTGGTTTACAGAAGCTTTACTTATTATTATGGCTTTGCCGCTTGGATTGATCTTTGCAAGAATTATTACAGATAAGACGTTTCGACGTTGTTCATAGAAATGGATATGAATATAGGGGCTGTCTCACTAAAGTGACAGCCCCATAAAAAGACTTATATGAACACAAGAAAAACCTTATCCAATATTTAATCTGTCAATTTCACTGTCAATCAATGCAATTTCCTCATTATTCAACTGCCATTCAAATGCACTGCAATTTTCATCTGCCTGTGCAGGTGTATTAACTCCAGTTAATGCTGTACCAACAAAACTCTTTTGGGTACTCCAGTTGATGGATACCTGTGCCACCGGTACATTGTGTGCTTCTGCAATTTTATCTAATGTCTTTAATAATTCCATAACATTAGAGAATACCGGTTCTTTAAAGAATGGATAGAATACCTGACGCATGTCCTTTGGATCTGGTTTTGGAAGTTCGCGAATAGCTCCTGTTAAAATTCCACCACCTAGAGAACCATAAGTCATTGTCCCAATTCCTTGAGTTTCAGCCCATTCCATTAGTTCTCTTTCTGACTGGTTCACGATAGAAAACGGAGGCTGGATTACATCAATTTTAGCATATTTTTGCGCTTCCTGAATTAATTCTTTGGAAGAATTAGACATTCCAATGTAACGGATTTTCCCCTTTTTTTTCAACATATTACAGACTGCCATTGTTTCTTCAATCGGTGTATTTTCATCTGGCCAATGCATAATATAAAAGTCTATATAATCTGTTTGTAATCTTGCAAGAGATTCATCAATTTCACGCTCTACGGAGTTATATTTGTTATCTCTTACAGATTTTCCTGTGTAATGACTGATGTAAGAACCAAACTTTGTTGCAAGATACACTTTTTCACGATATCCATCTTTTAATGCTTGTCCAACGACTGTTTCAGAATGACCGTCTCCATAGATTGGGGCTGTATCTACCATATTAACTCCATTATCTATCATCTGGCGAATGGCAGCAATCGATTCTTCTGTATCTACATCTCCCCATGTCACTCCTGCAGAGTTTGCTCCTGCAATCCCCCATGTACCAACTGTTAATGCAGAAATATCAGCATCTGCATTTTTAAAATGTTTATATCTCATAATTTTTCTCCTTTTTAACGAATTTTTTCTGCTTCCTTATATTGTGCCATAATCAATTGTTTTAACTCCCATTCATTTTCTGTCAGACCACAATAAACTTCTATAGCTTTTTCAATCCCATGTTCTTTTACATAGTTTGTAATTTCTATACTGGCAATATCGCTTTCATCACGGTATAAAAATCCATAGGCAATCCCTTTTGCCAAATAAAATGGCAGAATATGATGTTTCATACATAACAATGCTGGTCCTACAAATCGATTATCTCTGGAAAGTTTTGTCTTAGGATCTGCTGCTACTCTCGTAAAAGCATCTTTCAGATTTCGGTTTTTAGGAGCTTCTACAATAAAATCAATCCACTCCTGATGGTCAGTTTCATCAAATTGATATTCCGCCTGAATAGCTGCATCCGCTTCAAAAAATGCTCCAAGTACACAATCCTCAATCCATCCATCATCATAAGTATCACGAATGTAAGTATAGCCTTTTGCTTTTCCCAAAAAAGCCAACATGCAATGCTTCATATTTCCAGTATAGACTTTTCGATAAATCTGAGCTTTCCCTTTTTGAACCCCTCCAGTTTGTTTCACCTGTGGCAGCTCACCTTTAAAAGGTTCTTCATCAATTCCAATATGTCCATCTAATTTAGTTGTAACTGCAAATGCATCTTCTGCAATTAATTCTTCAGAAGACGGCATTGCCGCCATTCCTACCATAACCTGACAGATTCCTATTTTTTCTTTAAGATAACGGCTAGCAGCCGGGTTATTTTGCAATAATTTTGCTAACTCTGTCTCAAAGTAATCCGGAGCCCCCAATGCATTAACACAAAGCAGTATGTTCAATGGAGCTGCCTCTTGTTCTGCACGATATTCAATAGCTTCCTTTAAATTTTGACAAATACTTTGAAAAGCACCTTCGTATACGCAACAGGCAATCAAATCTACTTTTTTCATATGTTCAATCAAATCTACTGTATCTGAACAATCTAAAACATCAAAATCGTCGACAAGAACTCTTCGTTTATTGTTCGCACCTACCCGTTCAATCAAATAAGTGCCTTGTTCTTTCAACTGTTTCATCCGTTCTTCCATAATATCGTAAATATACAAATGGTAACCAGATTCAAAAAATAATCCACCGATGACACCTCGTCCAATATTTCCAGCACCAATCACAAGTAATTCTTTTTTCATCTTTAGCCTCCTGCCCTTAAGCAATCGCTCCAATTGCGAATAACAGTACACCGACAGCCATAGTTCCAATCAAAAGCGGTACGACTTTTACACCTTTTTTCAATAACCAATATTCAATACCAACCAATGCAATTTTTAACATTCCCGGCATGACTGTATCTAATGTTGTTTGCAATACAATGCCGCCATTTTTTACATTCCCAATAGTAATTGGTGTACTAATGTTTACAGTATAAAATATCATAGCACCGATTGCCATTAATCCAACTACTGTACAAGCATAAGATACTTTATCCATAATACCTGATTTCTGGGATTTTACCATAAATTCCATTCCCATGCTGTAACCATATTTCAGGCTGTACCATCTTGCCAAATAGTTTGGAATATTATAAATTAATAAGAATAAAATTGGTGCAAATACATTTCCAGCTGCTGCCATAGTAATTACAAGTGAGGTTGCCAGAATTCTTAATGTTGCAGGAAATAGAGTATCTCCAATTGCTGATAGCGGTCCCATTAATGCCGTTTTTACTGTATTGATAGTTGTATCATCAAACTCTGGATTTTTTGCATTTTCCTCTTCCATCGCAGTAGAAATACCTAGGGCAAATCCTGCAATATTCGGAGTAATATTAAAGTATTCCATATGGCGCTTCTTGGCCTTGATACGTTCTTCTTTATTATCTTTATAAATCTTATCAAGAACTGGAAGTAAGGAGAATGTATATCCATTATGCATCTGTCCCGGATAGTCATTCATACTATTTAGTGCTAAATATCTTCGATATATTGTTTTTAAATCTTTCTTTTCAATCTTAGAACTCATTTTCGTCACCTCCTTCATTTTCTACAGCTGCTAGCTGATTATTCTGTGATGTTACCATAACTAATACAAACATAATTCCTAATAGAGTTACTGCAATCGTCGGCATACTTAAATATGCTGCTAAAATAAATCCGATAAAGAAATATGGTGACATCTTTTTTGTAATTACCATCTGGAGTAAGAGTGCAAACCCTACTGCCGGCAAAAGATTTGCAGAAGCTGCCAAACCATTAATAATTACTTTTGGAATTGCATTTACTGCAGCTTCCACTGCTGCACTTCCTGCAAAAATGCAAACAAAAGCATAAGCAAAATACACTACAAAACAGGTGAAAACAGAACCCATTATATATATTCTAGAAGCACCTTTAGAATCATCTTTTTCAAGATATTTCATCATAATCTGTCCAAAAGCTGCATTCATCAATTTACATCCAATGAAAATGAATCCACCTAACAATGCAATTGGCAATGCCATTGCAGTTGCTACTGCCTTTCCACCTCCAGTTAAAATTGCAAAAGCAGTACATATGGCTCCCGCAGAAGTATAATCCGGGCTGACTGCTGCTCCAATTGGAAATGAACCGATAAACATTAATTCCAAAACACTTCCCATAATCACACCTTGCACCGGATCTCCCAAAAACAGTCCTGTTAATGTTGAGACTACAATCGGACGTCCAACTTGAGGGAATCCGTAAATCCATTCACTTTTACATAAACCTAATACAAGCCCCACTAATATTGCTTTTATTAACATCTTTTTTCCTCCTAGCTTTCTAATAGTTTTTCATCTACATGTGTAATAGCTTCTGTCGGAACTTGCTGAATGTCAATTTCTATGTTTTTTGCAAGCAGTTTTTTCAGCGTCTTTACATCTTCTGATGTTACATTAATTGCTTTGCTTAATGCTTTTGTATTTTCATTTGCAGGCAATACACCAAGATTCACATAATTTAATTCTGGTATTTCCTTTGCCAACCTCTCCACATCCTGAATATTATTTACAACAATAAACATTTTATATTTATCTGTCACTCCTGATTTGATTGATTTTACAGAATCTTCAATCGATTTAATTACTAATTTCATTCCCTGTGGCTTGGAAAGTCTTAACATTGACTGGCGCATTTCATCTTTTGCAACCTCATCATTGGCAACTAAAATACAATCTGCTCCAATATGACGTGACCATGAAATAGCTACCTGTCCATGTACCAACCGATAATCTACTCGCAATAATTTAATCATCCACAATTCCTCCTTTTTAATCAAATACTACACTTACGCGATATGCTCCAGGTACAATTGCTGCCTCAAATGCCTGTTCCACATCATCTAATTTATATTTTGCTTCTACTAATTTTGATAAATCGATTTTCTTTTCTCTCATCAGCTCTGCAGCTCTTTCAAAATCACATTTGTCTGCAGAAAAAGTTCCAATTAATTCCATTTTACGATAATGAATTAAGTTAGAATCAACATGCAGCTCCGGTGCAGGATACCCCGCTGCAAACATTAAAATTCTTCCATGCAGCCGTTTAATCATTTCCAATGCCTGATCATTGGCTGCTGTCACTCCTACTGCCAAAATAACTGCATCTACACCTCGTCCATCCGTCCATTCTTTAACTGCTTCTACCGGATCTTTTTCTTTTACATCAACAACATTTAACCCAAGTTCTTTAGCAACTTCAATTTTTTTGTCCATCATTTCTGTAATCATGACTTCACAGCCTTCTGCTTTCGCTACCAATGCATTCAAAACACCCATCGTTCCTGCACCAATAACAACTATTTTTTCTCCCTGCTGTACACGAAGTTTCCGAATTCCCTGACATACAGTTCCAACCGGCTCTACAAATGCTGCTTCTGACGGATCCATGTTCTGATTTAATTTAAATAAAGAACGATAAGGTTTGATTACGTATTCAGAGCAACCAAATCCTCCGTGATATCCATCTGGAGACAGCTTGTTTCTTCCAGCCCCCAAGGTAACACATTCACTGGTCAATCCCTTTTTACAAAATTCACACTCACCACAATTATCATATCCGATTCCAACCATTTCGCCAACTTCAAATTCCTTTACATCAGAACCCATATCTACTATAGTTCCTGCAAATTCATGTCCCCATGCCATAGGAAACATCAGATTTTTTCTTGCTCCTGTATACTGCCCATAATCTGTCGTACAAATATTACAGGCACCATTTTTAATCAATACTTCATCGGCTTTTAACGCCGGAATTTCTCTTTCATGTACTTTTACGACACGTTCTGCTTCCAAAACTGCAAATCTTGTTGTCTTTCTTTCACTCATTTCCTTCTACCTCTTTCTATTATAAATTTTGCCTTATGATATGATATGTTTTCTCATAAACCTTAAAAGGCTCCAAAAAGTATTTACTATCTGTATATTCCAACACAAAATGCCCAGAAAAACGATTGCGATCAAAAATATCCAATATTTCTTTTATGTCAGCTTCTCCATCTCCCCATGCCAGATGTGAACGGATACCATTTTTATAATCCATAAAATGACAATGATTTAGTTTTTTCCCAAATGTATCAAAATAATCTTGTATAGATTCCTTAGCATTGTAAATTGTATGAATATCTGCTGTAATTGTAAATGCTTTAGAATTCACTTCCTTCATCATCTGTTTTAAATCGCTGATAGTATTTACTAATGTGGTACTTTGCCTGGATAATGTTTCCATTGTCAAAGACACCCCATATTTTTCAGCAAATCTGCACAATTCGCCAACCATCCAGACACTACGATCCCATGCTTCCTGTCTTGTCTCAGAATAAGACTGCCAGCCGGATGTAATCAAAAGTTTCGGACACGATAATTCATGTGCTGCTAGAATCATATTCTGAAAATACTGTTTTGCTTTTTCTCTTAACTCTGTCTTTTTTACTGCCATATGAAATGGATTCGGACAAGATTGTCTAGGAGTAATGCTTACTATACGGATATCATACTGACTCATTAGTTTTTTAATATATTTTGTATCTTCATAATTATTACTGTCAACGAAATAATGGGAACCGCAGGTCCAAAGATCCATAGAATGATAACCAATCTCTGCGATTGATTTCATATAATCATTCAGTTCATAAAACCGATATATATGATTCATTGGGGCAAATTGTTCAATTCCCAATGTTTTTACCATCTGTTCTCAGACCCGAATAATTTCATATAATGTTCTAACTCTGCTTGGAATCCTGCCACACCTGCTGCAATTGTCTGCTGCAAATTCATCTTTTTCGGTGTAAATTCATCTTTTCCGGAACCATGAACTTCTGTGGAAGCAAGGGCTTCTCTTAATGCCTGCTTTCCTGCCTCACTGACATCTGTATTTAAATTTACTTTCTGAATTCCTGTTCTTACTGCTTTTGCAAGATTTTCATCCCCTGTTCCAGAACCTCCGTGCAATACTAATGGGACTGGTACTTCCTTAGATAAATGATCTAAAAGTTCAAATTCCAAATGTGGTTCTCCTTTGTATACTCCATGAGAAGTTCCAACTGCAACTGCCAGACAATCAACTCCGGTTTCTTCCACATACTTTAATGCTTCTTCTAATTTGGTAAGTCCTGCATCTCTTGTTTCTTCATATTCAGCACCCTGTCCTACATGTCCAAGTTCTGCCTCTACCGAAGTTCCTACTGCATGAGCGATTTTTACAATTTCTTTTACTTCTTCTACATTCTTTTCATAAGCACATGTAGAACGATCAATCATAACAGAACTAAATCCTGCATGAATTGCTTTTACAATATCTTCATAAGCTCCACCGTGATCTAAGTTTAGAGCAAATGGTACTTCTGGATACTGTTTTTCATAATATCTTGCAATATCAGCACATTCATAAATTCCATGAACTGCTGCAACATCTAAAATAATCGGTGCTCTTAATTTTTTCGCTGCTAAAAAACATGCCTCAATAGTTTCTCTATTAAATACATTCGGTGCTGCAACTCCATACCCTTCTTTTTTTGCTTTTGCTAACAATTCTCCCATTGGTATCATCATAATCGTTATTCTCCTTTCGGCTTTTCAAATTTCATCACTGTTTATCCGGATGTCTTTATATAAAACAAAAAGCATGCCAACTTAGTGTCATGCTTTTGTCAAAATATTTAATTTTCCTCGAAAAACCTCATATTCCCGCTAAAATATCATAAATATAACCAATTTCAGAAATTGGAATTTTCACACTATAAGTCTTTTCAATCACACTAAACGCTGCCTGTATCTGACGAATTTCCTTTTTGTGAATTTTTTGAAACTTATCTTTCTCTGGATAATCTTCAATTGCCGAATTACGAATCAAACGTTCTGTCAAGCAGCCCACATGAATAAAAAGATTAATTTTTGTACTATTTTTTAGCTTCCTTCCTGTCAAAAACTCATACTGTTTCATTGCCTCTTCAATATGCATTAAAATTTTTTCCGTGTCTAAAATTGTCAAAAATCCTAATAAACGGTTCATAGAAAAATTTCGTATTAAATTATCATTCAATTTTTCCATAGAAACTGCGTCCGCAACATTTTTCAACATATTAATCATCTGTTCCGTTGCTGCTCCGGAAACTAATTGTTCCAATGGAATAAACTTTTCCTGTCCTATTTGGGGATTTTTTGTACCTACAATTCCTAAGACTTCACACTTCTGGTAGATTCCTTTCACAATTTCCACATTTTGTAGTTGATCATAATCATAAGAAATCACTTGAATATCCATTTCTTTTGGAATACTGTTTTCAATCAACAGACGAATCTGCTCCGCCGTTCCTGTGCCGGTAATGCAACAAGTTAAAATAGTTTTTTGTTTTGTATTTGAGGATATATGATTTATACTCCGTTTCATTCTCCTCTTCAAGAATCCGAACAAATATCTTCTAATTTCTCTTCCATTTTGAATCAATTCTACCTGCCATAATTGTCCATTTGTGTTGAAATATTATTCATTACAACGAGCGGTGATTTTAAATTTTCTTCAAAAGATCGATAAATTTCCCTTAAAGAACCCATATCAATCCATTAAAATAATTCCATGGCTGACATCATTTTTTTCTACATACTCTTTCATCCATTGCACGACGTCGGATACATTTTTCTCAATTGGCATATCCACAAATTCAAAAATATTTTCATCCAATATTCGGTTAGCAACATCTGCAACACTGCTTGCTGTCGCATATCCATGGGCTAAAATTACTGCTCTTGGTCTTTTCCTGGAAAGGGAAACATTTAAAAGACTTCGAATATAAATTGTCAATGGAATTAAATCTTCTTGTGTTGACACAATATCCATTTTAGAAGACAGCATATTAAGAATCCGCTTTGCAATATGAATTTCCTTCGGATACTCTTCTAATATATACTGCATCAATTCATTGGGAATGAAAATATTTTGTTTCCGAAAGTGTTGATTCATACAGAAAAAATACGCCGTAATCGCATGGAGACTATTTCCTCCAAACTGAACATTACAACTGTACTCTACATATCGAAACGCTTCCTGCACGCTGTTTACAATATATTTACGCATAGTATTTTCATTTTCAGAATTCTGATTATAAATCAAACAATCCAATACATCATTAACTGTGTGCATGCATCGTTTTTCAAACTGTTCCTTTGCATAATTCTGACTGCGAAATTCTCCAAAAATAGCAATCAATTTTTCAAACAGTTCTTGATGATAATCTTTTCCGTTCTTATCTCCAGATAATATTTCCTGTATTGGGGCGTTCGGATAAATTTCTACCGTATCATAATTTCCAATTTTATTTTCCGCTTTCTCTGCAATCCCCTTTAACACATCTTCCGGAAGATGCTCCAAATGTATATCAATTTCATTTTTTCGTTTCTTTTTTGCATATGCAGTTGCACAAATAAATTTTATTTTATTCTCTAAATCTCCAATATTTCCTTGATAAAGATGATTTAACAACGCTTCAATTACATTACCAGACACTTTCATCTTCTTATCCAACACCTTACTTTCTTCTATAAAGAAATGGTAAATAAACTGCAAACGTTCTTGCTCTCCTCTCTCTCTCAAAGAAGGTATCTGTACAACAATAGGTATTCTTCTTAAAAATGTATCTAGAAAATTTGATTCCAAATTTTCTGTGGTAGCCATGACCATCCGCACTTTTGCTTTATGCCATCCTTCACTTTCTCCCATTCTTCGAAAAATTCCTTGATCCAGAAAGACAAACAGCTTTTCTTGACTTTCACTGTTTAATCGATGCACCTCATCTAGAAATAACATTCCACCGTCTGCTGCCTCCAACAATCCCTTGGTTGTTGCATAAGCTCCAGTAAAAGCTCCCTTGACGTACCCGAACAAATTACTGGACAATAATTCAATATTATTTACGTACTGAGCACAGTTCATAATTATAAAAGGAGCATCCGGCTTAAGAATTCCTTCTTGCACTGCAAATTCATAAATTTTTCTTGCCATAAAACTTTTCCCTGATCCGGTCGGCCCGTGAAGAAACACTGGAAGACTGGTATTGGGATAAAAAATAGAAGTTTTCATCTGTTCAATTGGGTTTTTTAAACTTCCATTAGAACCAATCAGATTTTGAAAAACATCCTGTTCTTCTACAAAATTTATTTCCTGTTTTTCTTCCTTTTGGATGCCATTTTTCCGCTTATTTTCATCTAAGAGGTCATTCACACTAGCATAAACATCCTTTGACACTGTAAAAAAATTTTTTTCAAATACTTTTTTATCTAGAAAGCGAACCGGTCTTGTATTAATTTTAAAAAATGTTTTTCCAATTTCTTGATTCAGATAATAGCTGACTGTATTTCTTTTTACTTGAAAATATCCGGCAATTGCTTCCGCTGTCAGCACAGTATCTAATTCTTCCAAGCTAATTTTTGCTGTATTTTCTTTTACATATTGAATAATGGAATCTTTCAGCAACTTTCTCTCTCCTTTTCTCATTTTTGTATTATTATTATATGATTTTCCTAAAGGAAATAACGAGATTGTACTTTGCAATGTTCTGGGAAGGAGTAATGTGGTAATACTTTTTGCTATAGACAAACATACCCATTTGTTACTGACTGAACATTTTCCTACAGCTCGTTA